>JAABUX010005085.1_pt1 | contig 16293 bp, 14 predicted proteins | sample 5561851 | NCBI WGS metagenome assembly JAABUX01 (sample SAMN10711883, study PRJNA513361) | rock metagenome | isolation source: Antarctica rocks | place: Antarctica: Victoria Land, Richard Nunatak red sandstone | collected 2016-01-03 | reverse complement strand
TAGTACTACAGCGACAGTTAGCCAGAAGATGTGGTAGGGTGGTCGTGGAGGAAATACCATGACCATCATGACTGCCACGACGGTGCCTGCCTGCTGGACTGCGACCCTCGACCTCTTGCACATCCGTATTGCGCCTCGCTTTCGTCGTGCCGAAGCACGCACCCGCGTGCGGCGCTACCTCGAAGCCCTGCTTGCTCCCGTGGAGCGCAAGAATGGCTGGCAACTTGCCGAACATCTCGGTGAATCCGGGCCGCAGGGGGTGCAACGCCTCCTGAACAGCGCGGACTGGAACGCGGATGCGGTGCGCGATGACCTCATTGCCTTTGTGAGCGAACATCTTGGCGACCCACAAGGCGTGCTGATTGTGGACGAAACCGGGTTTCTCAAAAAGGGTACCAAGTCGGTGGGGGTAGCACGGCAGTACAATGGCACGGCAGGACGCCGGGAGAATTGTCAGATTGCCGTGTTTCTTGCCTATGCCACGCCACGCGGCGGCACGTTTCTCGACCGAGCCCTCTATTTGCCCGACGCGTGGAGCAACGACACGGCGCGGCGCGCAGAAGCCGGGGTGCCTGACACAGTGCGCGGTGCGACGAAGGGGGAGTTGGCGCAAGGGATGCTCGCGCGGGCATTGGCGGCAGGAGTGCCTGCGGCATGGGTGGTGGGTGACACGATCTACGGCGGCGACGAGATGCGGCAATGGTTGGAAGAGCGGGAACAGCATTACGTGCTCTCGGTGCCCTGCACGCATCGCATCTGGACGGCGGGACGGCAGGTGGAAGTGCAAGTGCTGGCAGACGACGTGCCGCAGGAAGCATGGGCACGGGTATCGGCGGGAGGGGGAAGCCAGGGGCCACGCTGGTATGACTGGATGTGTTTCGCCCTGCCCTATGTGGCAACACCGGGACATGCCCATTGGCTGCTCGTGCGCCGCAGCGTGAGTGACCCGACGGAGCGCGCCTACTACCGGGTGTATGCGTCGGCAGAGACCGCCACCGAGGAGATGGTGCGCGTGGCGGGACAACGGTGGTGCATCGAATCGGCATTTGAGGAGGCGAAGGGACTGGTGGGGCTCGATCAGTACGAGGTGCGCAAGTGGGAAGCATGGCACCGACACATCACCCTTGCCCTGCTCGCACATGCCGCACTGGTCGTTACCCGGACACAGGCGGCAGACGCGGAAGAAAAGGGGGGATGCTGATTCCGCTGACGGTACCGGAAACACGGCGATTGCTTGTGGAAAGCAGTGCTAGCGCCGTGCAGCAGCACCGATTGCACTGGTCACAGTGGCGACGCAGACATCAGGCAACCGCGAAGCGCGGGCATGTAATGCGACGCAAGGTGAATATCCCATCGGTACGGGGTCTCCTCACGGCGCTCCCGATACCCGGTACGCCCCCACTGACTGAGGGGCTGTGGACACGCCTCGCACCGCTTTTGCCGCCCCGTGATGGGAAACGCGGTCGCGTACCAGGCAATAGTCGCCCCATACTTGACGGGCTACTGTGGATGATGCATACGGGCGTGGGTTGGCGCGGAATACCGTCACGTTTCGGCGGATGGCACACGCTGTATAGCCGGTACCAACAATGGTGCCGCGACGGGACATGGGAGCGGATCGTCGCGGTGATGACTCCCTCAACGATCAAATGCTAACTGTCGCTGTAGTACTAGTGGCGGACCGTGATCACCGCGACGTGTCCATCATAGGGAACATAGTCCCAGCCATTCTCGCCCTTGTCCTTGCCGTGCCCCGCCCCATAAATCGCAGGGGTCTCGACACCGATGTGATTGAAGTTGAAGCGGTGGATCGAGGCGAGATACTGCAGATCGCCGACGAAGTCGTCACGCCCCTGGTTAAAACCCCCCTTACCGCCATTCCATCCGACCGGGTCAATGCAGTGCCAGTTCGGCACCCAACTACCGTTCACGCGGCAGTCGTGCTCCTCGCTGACCGCCATGAAGTAATCCCAGTGGCCGCCGGGTAGGTTCTGCCGCCAGGCGCGCAAGTGATTGCCGCCCAGCGCCGTTTCCTGGCACCCTCCATCGCGCAGTTCAACAATCTGATTGATATAGGAACCACCCGGCTGCACCTTCGCCTGGAGATTACTCACGGCGCACTCGTACCAACCCACATTGCGCAGATAGGCGACGAGGTCAAACTGCGAGTTGCCGGAGATAATGACGTTGATCGGTTCATACGAGCCATAGCCGGGGTTGCTGCGGTCATTACCATGAGCGAGCCAGTCGGGCGGGTTCTGGAAATCAGAACCATTGTAGGCCGCAACGTGTGTTCCGAGCGCCACGGACGTGAACAGTACGAATGCGAGAGTCACTTTTGATAGACGCGTGCGCACAGGCATGGAGAAGCCCCTTTCAATGAGCGATTGGTACCCGATAGTCAAGCGTCTCTATAATTCGACCGCTTTTGCAGTGTGAAACTGCAGACCCCCTTTCTCTCGCAACACCGGTGTTGATTGTTTTCAATCACGTCTGGATATTCACATATATGATTGCCGCATTGATTGATCGTCTCGTAAGCACTTTATAATGGTATTATAATAGGGTTATCCCGGTTTGGTTCGTTTCTGACCTCTCTCTTCTTCTCGCAAGTTCCCCTCGGCAGCCCAATCCTGTTCATCATGACCGCAGAACAACGACTTCTCTATATGGCTTGACAAGCCCCTCAGACATATTGCAGTCCAGTTCGTTTCCGATCCGCGCCAAGCGCTCAATCGTCATGTGGATATCATCTGCGGTGGTACGGGGGTTAATGGTACACATACGTAATACCCGCTGGCCTCGCAGAGTCGTTGCGGTGAGAAAAGCGAATCCATCTGCAAGCATTTCGTCTGCAATGTGCTGGTTGCATTCATTCACTTCGCGCACTGATCTTCTCTTGGGGAGATACCGGAAGGTAATTATACCCATCTGCGCGGGAGTGATGATCTCCCACTGAGGGCGCGTCGAGAGAATCCGCTCAGTGAGTTCAGCACTCGCGAAGCCCCGTTCGATCGCCTCCCGAAATGCCTCGATGCCGAAGGTTTTCAGCGATAGCCAGAGCTTGAGCGCTCGTGAGCCACGCGTCAGTTGGATACCGTATTCGGAGAGGTTCACCGCCTCATCGCGCTCGCTATCTTTCAAGTATTCCGGCATATGGTAAAACGTGTCTCGCAGCAAAGCGCCGTCACGAAGTAGCACGCAACCGATCTCAAAAGGCTGGAAGAGCCATTTATGCGGATCAAATGCAAGGGAGTCAGCGCGGTCCAGTCCGGTGAGGATTGAGCGCCCTCGCTCGCACAAAACCGCCGCCGCGCCATACGCGCCGTCGACGTGGAACCACAACTGTTGGGCGGCACAGAAGTCTGCGAGCATGTCGAGGGGGTCTACGGCACCAGTGTTTGTCGTCCCAGCATTGGCGACGACGCAAAACGGTCTTTTCCCCGAAGTACGATCCGCGATCACGACCTCTCGCAGAACGTCAATCGGTAAGCGGAAATCCGCATCGGAGGGAAGTTTGCGGATTTGTGCAGGGCTAAAGCCAAGGACGCGCAGGCCGCGCTCGACCGAGGAATGCGTCTGATCCGAACAATAAATGACCGCGTCTGTTAAGCAATCTTTTAGCATTACATGGCGAGCGACTGCTAAGGCAGTTAGGTTTGCCATTGATCCACCACTAACCAATAAGCCTCCGGAAGACACGGGTAAGCCACAGAGTTGCCGTAGCCAATCGATCACTACCAACTCCACCTCTGTCGGGCCTGAGGCAGTGAGCCATGTACAGGCATCAATGTTGAAGCCGGATGTCAACACATCAGCGATGACACTAATGAAGTTGCTTGGTCCCGGTACAAAAGCAAAGAAGCGGGGATGATCGGAATGCGCGACATTGCGGAGGATGTCGTCATGTAGTTGCCGCAGCATAATGTGCGGGTTCGTACCATGCAGAGGCGGCGGCTCGCGCAACCGCTCCTCAAGGTCGAATCGTGACACATTACGCGCAACTGGTTTATCACGGAGGGTAGTAAAATGTTCGACGAGCAGTTCGACGAGATCGTTTCCCAACGCGCGCATTTCCTCTGACGACAATTGTAAAGCGCTCCGAGATTGTTCTTTGCTTGTGCTCATTGTCCCGCCTCCTTATCCAACCTATCATGTTGCACGGATGCTTGAGGTCACGCTAGTACTGCGTTATGCAATATGACGCCTAATTACGCATATACGTTCTCCACGATAAGCCGCTCCCCGCTCAGCGTGGCCCCGAAGTTTTCGAGTCGGGCGATCGTCTCGCGGATGTCGTTGTCAGTCGTCCGTGGATTGTTCATGCACAAACGCAATACCGTGTTGCCGCGTAGCACCGTCGAGAGCACTAATGCATACCCGTCCGCGATCATTGCCTCAACAATCTGTTGATTAAGCGCGTTAACGGTTTCCGGAGATTCACCAAGAGGGCGATAACGAAAGGTGATGATCCCCATCTGTGCGGGGGTAACAACCTCCCAGTGTGGAGACTCGCGTAGCACGCCCTCGGTCAGCTCCGCGAGTGCAAAGCCTCGGTCGATAGCCTCCTCGAAAGCGTTAAGTCCGAAAGTCTTGAGCGACATCCACAGCTTCAATGCCCGGAAGCGGCGCGCTAATTGAATTCCGTAATCACAGAAATTCACTTCTTCGGCTCCTCGGTCCGTGTCCTTCAAATACTCAGGCAAAATGTGGAATGTTTCGCGGAGATGTTGGCGGTCCCGCACAAGGACGCAGCCAATATCAAATGGCTGGAAAAGCCACTTGTGTGGGTCGAACGTCACGGAATTAGCACGTTCCAATCCCGTGACAAGGGAGCGCCGGCGGTTCGAAAGTGTTGCTGCGGCACCAATCGCTCCATCGACATGCAGCCAGAGACCGTGTTCGTGGCAGCAGTCCGCGAGATCGGCCAGTGGATCGACCGCGCCTGTGTTTGTCGCGCCCGCAGTGGCGATGACACAAAACGGTACCTTCCCTGCGGCACGGTCGGCAAGAATGGCGTCACGGAGCACATGAACGGGTAGACGAAAGTGTTCATCGGATGGAAGTTTGCGGAGTTGCGTTCGCTCGAAGCCGAGAACGCGAAATGCGCGTTCAGCGGACGAATGCGTCTGGTCGGAGCAATAGGCCACCGCCCCAGCGATACGATCGTCGAGCATTGCATGCCGTGCCGCCATGAGGGCAGTGAGGTTTGCTTCCGATCCCCCACTGACAAATAGTCCGCCTGCTGCTTCCGGCAAGCCACAGAGTTGCCGCAGCCAGTCGATTGTCACGAGTTCGATCTGCGCCGGACCGGATGCAGTCAACCAAGTCGCCGCGAATGGGTTAAAGGCAGACGCGAGCGCATCACCCATGACGCTGACGAAGTTGCTGGGGGAGGGAACAAACGCGAAAAATCGAGGGTGGGAATGATACATAATATTGGGAAACACATCTGATTGAAGCTGCGCAAGTACTTCAATGGGATCACTTGCATCCATAGGAAGCGGCTCGCGCACGAGTGCCTCTAGCGCTGACCGGCTAGCCTGCCCTGTCACAGATTGCTCGCGGAGAGTACCAAAATGCTCGGTGATGACATCCACGACATGATGACCAAACGCTTGCATCTCCTCGGGGGACAGTTCCAACGTAGCTTGTAGTTTCTGGACACTCATGACATCTCTCCTTCGTACACGACGGGTGATATGCTCAACGATCCAAGCGAAGGACTTTCCACCTCATGACCGTCGGGATCAAAGGATCGAATCGTGGAAGGCATAATCACCAGAGCGATCAAGGAATCTGCCCCCGTGTTTTCCACGATATGTACCTGATGTGCGGGAATCGTCAGCAGCATGCCGCCGGTGACTGCAGTACGTTCGTCCTCCACAACCGCGATCCCAACGCCCGAGATGAAATAGACCAACTCGTCCCCATCGTGATACTGCGGATCGGTGTGGTTACCACTTGCGATTGCGCCATACCAGATACCGATCGCAGCGTTTCGTACGTTCAACGCGCCTACGAACCCAAGCGTGCCACCATGCGCCGCATTGTTGGCGATTTCGTCTACGTGGGTAACTGGCATTCGCATCTCCTTTCATACCGCACCTCGCGTTGAGGTCAGTCTCCAGCAAAGCTTCTCCACACGGCGCTACCTCGCGTGTAATTGGTTACCGCAGACTATCATTCGTCACTCCTCCAAGCCTTGAGCGCGTTGCGATCTTGGAAAGGTACACACCCTGGGGGGCGGGGATACCTCTCGCGCAGCGGACACGCTTGCGTGACGCTAGTTGCCACCCCTCATCTGCAATCGCGACTGTCGCGATATACCGGGGTGTCGGGGCAAAACCAAGCAATGTCCAAGGCTCGGCATTCGCCAGCGGTCCGTCTTGCGTGAGCAACCGGACATGTCTCGCGCGAGAGGTATCCATCCGGGCAAAGGCAGGCGAGATACCGCGTCCTGTCCCCTTCGCATATGCTTCCTTTCGTGTCCAGAAGCGCAAAAACCACTCGCTATGTCTCGACGGGTGCAAGCGACGGAGCAACACGGCTTCCTGGTCGCACAGGAAGCCGTCGTACATGACGTCTCTCTCTGTTTGTTCTACAACCGCACGGTGTTCGACATCGACGCCAATCTCGTAGCCACATGCCACCGCATATACGACGAGAGACCGCGAATGTGCCATATTGAAGCTGATATGTTGCGCTGCCCCAAGAAGTTGCGGTTTGCCCCCCACCGTAGCGACGATGGAAACCTGTGCTGGCCGGATCTGCAGGTATCGCGCTAGGATCACTCTCAGCAAACCGCGACCGACAATGTAACGCTCCACAGCTTGGCGCGTCGCGAACTGCATCGCCTGCGCGCACTCGTCCGGCGACAGTGTTAACCACAACCGATGGACCCGCCGTTGGGGCTGATTGAGCCATGCATACCATAGATGCGCGACCCCACACTGCCAGAGCCCATGTGCAGCAAGGGTCCGATTCCTCCATGACGAACTCGTCGCGCTGTGATTAGGAGGTATCCAATGATCAACCGAAATAGCCACCAGTAACCTCCAATACGTGACCGGTGACGTAGTTGGAAAGCGGCGAGGCGAGGAAGAGCATCGGGCCTGCGGCTTCTTGGACCGTTCCAGAGCGGCCTAGCGGAATCAACGATGTGATGGTGTCGCGGATGTCATCGGGAATGCCTAGAGGGATCTCGATGTCATTGCGCCGAATTGTCGTTGCTCGCTCCCTCGGCGCACTCAACCGCGTCTCGATAAAGCCGTAACAGACACAGTTCACCTGGACGTTATAGCTCCCCCACTCCTTCGCCAGCGTCTTCGTCAGCCCTAGGACACCCGCTTTCGCGGTTGCATAGTTCACCTGCCCTGGGTTACCAAAGAGACCTGAGATCGATGATACATTGATGACCTTACGGGCTACCGCCTGGCCGTTTCGCATCTGTTCATCCACTGCCGCTTCGCTGAACCGTGGAAATGCCGCGCGCAGCATGCGGAATGGGGCAGTTGCATGAACATCCAACATTGCGTACCACTGCGCGTCGCTCATGCGGTCGATCATACCGTCCCACGTATAGCCGGCATTGTTAACGATGATGTCGATGCCACGAAAGGCATCGGTAGCGGCATTAAGTACGTGGTCTGGGAACTCAGGATCGGTGACATCCCCTCCCACGACGATGGCCTCGCCGTGCGCACGGTGGATGGCCTCGGCGGTCTCCGTTGCTTGCATGACATCGAGATCGCTAATGACGAGCCGCGCGCCTTCCATTGCGAACAATGCGGCGGCGGCCGCGCCAATACCTCGTCCTGCGCCCGTCACCACCGCAACTTTGCCGGTCAGGATGCCCATGATTCTCGCCTCACCGATACGTTCGGTGGCACGGTTGCCGGCCACGGCGCGACCGCAAACGACAATTGTTGGAGGAAGCGGGGGCGGTGGTCGGGATTGTGGAGAAAGAAGTGTCCACCAGGAAAGAGATGGAGCGAGAATGGACCGTGTGTTTGGTCCTGCCACGCGGCGAGGTCAGCGATTTCCGGGCATTCGCTATCGTCGCGTCCCGCAAAGACGGCGATCGGAAAGGTGAACGGTGGTTCTTCCATGTAATGGAACGAGGTCCGTACGGCAAAGTTATCACGGACTTCGGCAATGAGATCGTCTCGTTCGGTCGGATCCGCAAACACTGCATCCGGCGTTCCACCCAGAGCACGCAAGTAGATTTCCCAGTCACTGTCTGTCCACCCGAGCACCGATATCCCGGGTAGCAATCGCTGTGGAGCGTATGCTCCAACAACAACGAGACAGACGGGATTTGCCGCTCCCAATGCCCGCAGCCGCCGGGCAATACCGAAGGCAAGGAGCGCGCCGAGGCTATGCCCGAAGAGAGCGAGTGGCACCCCCGGCGGTTGCTTCTCAGCTGTGGGAAATTGCGCGAGAATCGCGTCCGCGAGCGCGGGAACCAGTTCGGCATAATGGCCGAACCGTGGCACGCGTGGAAGCTGGAGTGCCCATGCCTCGATATGGGGCGCAAGAGCAACGGGTTCCTCGATCCATGGTAAGAACGTAAAGAGGTCACCACCCGCATGAGGAAGGCAAATGAGTCGGACCTGTGGTTGTGCTCGTCGTTGGAGGCAGGTCATCCATATCTCAGTTGTTGGGTCGGTGGCTGTCATCGCGTCCGCCTTTCGGCGATCATTGCGGCCATGTCACTGAGGGGAAGATTGAGTTCGTCCCCGTCGAGCCGTACCCCGAAGACTTGCGCTACTTTCATCATGAAGGCACCCACCTTTCGCGAATCAATGCGCAACTGTTTGAGCGTTTTGGTCATGTCAACGGTTGCCAGATCGGCAGGCATGTGCGGGCTTCGGAGTGTCAGGAGCACCCCCGCGACTTCTGCCTCAGTTGCCGTGCCGGGAATCCGGATCGCCGCGTCCGAGGCGAAACCGGGGGCAAGCCAGGCCGCCCAATCGGGTTCGGGATACGCATGTAGGAGGGTTGCGCGCTTACCATTTTCATTCACCGGCAATGCGTCGAGCACGACGAATAGTGCCGGTATCATGTATGCAGGCAATTGCTCCTCGAGACATGAGTGCAGTTCGCGGGGCGCCTTCGTGGCCCTGTCTGAAAAGACCACATAGGCAACGAGGCATGGCTCCTTAGCCGGGCTATCGCGAACGACGACCGCGCATTCTCGCACTGACCCATCAGGATGCTGCACGAGTGCTGCCTCAATGGTGCGCAGGTTCACACGGAACCCGCCGACCTTTCGCTCCCCGTCGTCGATCCGGCCTTCAAAGGAGAACGTCCCATCGGAATCCTGCCGTCCCCGGTCGCCAGTGAAGTAATAGCGTGTGCCCTCCCGGGTCACGAAGCGCGCGTTTGTCAACTCTCGGTCCGTGTAGCCACGGGCCAATGCACCACTGAGAACAATCTGTCCCGGCAGACCAGGGGGGACGGATTGATTGTGCTCATCCCAGATGTCTACTCCAACATAGGAGAAGGGATGACCAAGCGTCGGTGTGCTTCCGTCGCCGGGGTAGATGTTGGCAAGGTTCGCGATAACGGTCTCCGTCAGTCCATAAGTGTTGATGAGCCGGTAACCATGTTGCGTATAGCGCACGGCCAGGTCCGTTGGCAGTGCTTCCCCGCCAACCACGATTGTCTTCAAGTCCGGGAGATGAACGTCGGGTAATGCTGCCAGGATAGAAGGCGTCGTGGCGAACATCGCGATTCTTTGATGTTGCAGGAAGTCCGTAAATAGCGGACCAGGAGGCAGTGAGGAGGACGGGATGGGACAAAGGGTAGCGCCTGCCAGCCAAGCCGTCGCGAATTCAATGATCGATGCGTCGAATCCGAGCCACAGTGATTGCGCGATCGTGTCACTCGGCATGATGCCACAAAGTTCAATTTCTGTAGCGGCGAAGGCACCGAGCCAGCGATGCTCAACGAGAACGCCTTTAGGCTTTCCTGTCGAGGTGCCGGAGGTATAGATCACGTAGGCGAGGGTATCCAGCGATGCTCCATGGTGCGGATTATCGGTGTTCTCTTCCGCGATCACTTGCCATACCTCATCGAGGCTCAGAAGGGGACAGTCTCCCGCTTTAGACGTGATCCCGGACAATTTCGCTGCAAGGCGGCTCTGCGTAAGGATCAATGCGACACCGGCATCGCGCACTATGAATTGCAGCCAATCCCGTGGATACCCGGGATTCAAGGTGAGATATGCCCCTCCGGCTTTGAGAATACCGAGCATCGCGACGAAGGTCTCAATCGCATCTTCGCCGCGTTCGAGACAAAGACCAACAACGGTCTCAGGTCCAACGCCCCGCCCTTGTAAGAAGCGCGCGACCTGATTCGCCCGGGCATTCATCTCATAATACGTCAACTCAGTCCCTTGAAACCAGATCGCGGGCCTTTCTGGCGAACGTGCTGCTTGCCGCGCAAACAACTCGTGAAAGCACTGCTGGTGTTCCATAGCAGGCGCGAGCGCGATCCTCTGTATCGATAGCGTATCGATGAGCGTCATCGGACCTCCTCCATTCATGGGGCGCGTGCAGTTACGCGGACCCCACATACACATGCTGGTAGCGCAACTGATTCTCATTCCTGTTCACGCTCAATGGCTGCCCTTGGATGAGATGCAGTCCAGGGGTACGGAGCAACTGACCGAGCGCGGTTGTTGCTTCAAGGAGAGCGAACGGAGCACCGGGACACTTATGTGCACCAAATCCAAAGGCAGCGTGTCGATGATTGTTCGGGCGCCGGATATCAAAGTGGTCGGGGTCGGGGAAGACGGTGGAATCCCGGTTCATCGTGGCAAGATGGAGAATGATCTTGTCCCCTTGCTTTATTGCGTGCCCACCAATAATGACGTCAGTTTTCGCGAATCGCGCCACGTACTGCGTCGGAGTGGCGAGCCGCAACAGCTCACGCACCACTTTGCTGATGAGCGGAGGATCATTCGTGAGTTCGCGTTGAAGTCGCTTGAATTCACCCGGATTGCCGAGGAGTAGCGGTATCGCATTGACGATCAGTGTCGTCGTTGTCACATTGCCCGCACTGAAGAGAGCCATTGTATTGATTACGCGCTCGGCGTCCGTATGGAACGCCGGTGCCGTCGCATAGGCGCATCCGATGTCGTCCTGTAGCGTGTCACGCTTCTGGCTTAACAGATCATGGAAGTGGGCATGCATCGCGATCACGCCCTGCAACGCTTCGACGGAAAAGAACCCGGTCGTAACATCGACGAGATGATTGGACCACTGTCGCAGCGTCATCAGCCGGGTCCGCAATGTCACGATTTCGTCTGCGGTCATGGTAGCGAGCGTCGCTGCGGGAGGGACATCCATCCCTATCATATGCGCCAGACCGAGCAGCGTCAGTGGAGCGGCGAAGTCCTCTTCGACATCCATGCGCCCGATCTGCTGCAAGGGAGCAAGGAAGAGGTCAACACCCCGCTGGACGTACGAGCGCATAGCCTTCACCTTGCGCGTGAGAGGTACATCCATCGCCTCCCGCACCCGCGTGTGCGCGGTACCATCGAGGAAGACCACTTGCCGAAAGACGTCGGCGAGCGGCCCCGTTTCGTCCGATTTGGCGTGATCGTCGGAGGACTCGTCGCGCGGGTTGTCAGGGCTAGCGGCGAAAATGCGCTCCTGATCGAGGACAAACCGGCCTTCCTCATAGCCCATGACAAGCCAGCATTCGTGCTCGGTGTCGTACCACACACGCTCTTGCAATGCGCTCGATGCAACGTGCATACTGCCGAGACCTTTCTGCGATGGATGCGTCGCGCTCTTCCTTCCCTGTAGCACGAAGAATCCTTTCGCTTGCCATGTTCATAAACTTTAATTTAATTATATCTAGGTAACGTTAAGGCTTTGTTCTTTCACTCAGGTTCATGCTGCACCCGCGCTTACGGATGACGCCCCTCCCATAATGAACTGTTCATCGCTCAGCGTAGCTCCGAAGTGTGCGAGTCGCGCGATCGTCTCGCGGATGTCGTCGTCGGTTGTTCGCGGATTGATTGTGCAGAGCCGCAGAACGGTCTGACCACGCAGCGTTGTCGAGGACAGGAAGGCGAACCCATCCGTCTGCATCGCATCCACGATCCGCTGGTTGAGCGCATCGCAGTCAGCACTGGCCGCAGCTGCGGGACGATAGCGAAAGGTGACGATGCCCATCTGTGCAGGTGTAATGACTTCCCAGCAGGGAGATTGCCTCAGGGTTTTGTCGGCAATCTCCGCGAGCGCGAAGCCGCGATCGATTGCATCCTGGAACGCCTCGAGTCCGAAGGTCTTGAGCGACATCCAGAGTTTGAGTGCTCGGAACCCGCGGCTCAGTTGGATGCCGGAAAAACCGAAGTTCATCTCTTCTTCGCCCCGGTGGGTATCTCTGAGATACTCTGGCAAGTGATGAAAAGTCGCCGGGAGCCAGCGGGCGTCTCGCACCAGCACGCAGCCAATCTCGTAGGGTTGAAAGAGCCACTTGTGCGGATCGAATGTGAGCGAGTCAACGCGCCCCAAGCCCGCAAGCAAGACCGCATGGCGCTCACTGAGGGTTGCCGCAGCGCCGTACGCGCCATCCGCGTGGAGCCAGAGGCCCTGCTCCCGCGCGAAATCCGCGAGATCATCGAGCGGATCAATCGCCCCGGTGTTTGTGGTCCCGGCGTTGGCAACGATACAGAACGGCTCCTTGCCCGCCGCGCGATCGGCGCGAACGACATCGCGCAGCGCGGCAAGCGGGAGGCGAAACGCTGAGTCGGATGGCAGTTTGCGAATTTGTGTGGCGTGAAAGCCGAGCACGCGCAGGCCGCGCTCCACGGAGAAATGCGTCTGGTCTGACAGGTAGATCGTCGCATTGGCGATATCATCGGCGAGCTGGATATGGCGAGCGACAGCCAGCGCCGTGAGGTTCGCCATTGATCCGCCGCTGACGAACAATCCGCCCGCCGTTGGGGGCAGGCCGCAGAGTTGCCGCAGCCAGTCGAGGGTGACGTGTTCGATCATCGCGGGCCCTGAGGCCGTCAACCAGGACGTCACGTTGGCGTTGAAGCCGGCGGCAAGCGTATCTGCCATCACACTGACGAAGTTACTCGGGGAAGGAATCAAGGCGAAAAAGCGCGGGTGTGCTACGTGGGCCATGTTGCTGAATACGTCCGCTTGGAGTTGCCGTACCAGGTCTTCCGGTGCCATTCCCTGAATCGGGAGAGGCTCGCGCAAAGCCTTCTCCAATGCAGGGCGACTGCTGACGCCGATGACGGACTGGTCACGCAGGCGATCAAAATGCTCGACGAGGGTATCCACGACCCGATAGCCGAGGGACTGCATCTCCTCACGGGACAATTCTAACGTGCCCTCTATCTGTTGGACGCTCATTATCTCTCCCTTACGTATATTGCGGGATCGCGTTCAATGACTCCACGAACTCCGTCGCAGCGAGACCACCGCGTGCCGCCCGAGCGTCAAGGCGGGCAGTGATTGCCTCGGCGAGACGGTCGGCCGCATGTGCGTCGTACCGAAAATACAGTTGCGGTTCGACAACTTCGAGTTCGAGGAGTTGTGGCTGCCCTGCGGCATCGCGCAGAAAGTCAATGCGCGTGTAAAGCGTCGGACCGTGTAGGGCGCGCAAGACGTTCTCCGCAGCAATGCGCTCATCGTCAGTCGGCTGCACCGCCTCGATGCTGCCACCGAACCACTCATGGACGAGGAAATTCCCCCGCGCGGGCCGCTTACAGATCGTGTGGCTATAACGCCCGTCAATGAACACGAGTGAGCGTTCTCCCTGCGTGCTGATAGATGGGAAAAAGGGCTGCACCATCACCTCTTGCCCGCTCGCCAGCAGCCGCTCGAGATGCGCTTGCCCTTCCGCCAATCTGTGTGGGGAAACGCAGATTGTGTCCTGTCCACTCGCAGAAACCGCCGGTTTGATGACCGCTTCGCGCCAGCCACACGAGGCGAGAAGCGCACTGAGGTCCTCATGGGAGAATGCATCGAGCCAGATGGTCGGGACGACCGGCACACCCCGCCTCGCGAGGTCACGAAGGTAGACCCGTTTGTCGGTATTCCAGCGGATGATCGCGGCGCTATTCCAGAGATCCGTTGCCGTGGCAACACGCTCCGCCCATGCGATGAATTGTCCGCGCCGCGCGGGATAATCCCAGGTCGAGCGGACGACGCTGATGCCTACCCTAGACCAGTCAATGTGCGGGTCGTCCCAAATAACGGATTCGGCGCGCAAGCCGCGATGACGCAATGCAGCGAGGAGTAGTTGATCGTCAATGTAGAGGTCGGGAAGGTCAGCAGAGGTTGCAAGCGCAACATCAAGGAGCATAGTGCTCGGTCCCAAATAGCTTGCCATGTCTGTCCTTTCGCGATTCACAGTCATGACCAATGCCATGCGCGTGAGACACTAGGATGCCTTCGATAAATTAGTAGAACGTGTTGGTCAGGTTATTCGATCATTAGCATTCGCAACGAATATTGCTCAGACAGATTCGTTCATTACCAATCTCGAAAGATTAATTTCGATCTTCGCTTTCTCTGCCATTGCCATGCAGCCGTGTGTGGAAAATTGAACCATTATAGAGGCAGCTTGCGAGTGCAATCGAAGCGATTCGCGAATGCCATAGAGCGGTTGTCGTCTAGCAGGGGGCGACCAGGCGACAATCGCGTTTCGATCGGCGGGTTCAACCGAAAAGGCGACTGATCTACTACCCGTAGCTATTTCAGCCCTTCAAGCCCATGATCCCGATCGCGTCGGCAAACCCGCGCGGGTGCATGCCGACTGTGAATGCGGTGCCGCCGTCAGCGGCAGACCAGGTCGATATCGCCTGCCCCAACGTAGCGCACGCCGTCCGCCGCGTACTGGGCGTCCTCGTTTCCCAGTTTCACCACCAGCGTCTCCCCTCCTCCGACCGGGATCGGCGCGGCGGCATCCGTGTGTGGGTTTGTGGTCAGCCCGACCAGCCCCGAGGTGCCCTCCTGGTCAATTGTCTTTCCGGGCCACGCCACCCATCTACCGTCCACCCAGAAGTCGTACCGGGCATGGTAATGGCCCGCGTTCGCCGTAGGGATGTACGCGTAGATGAAACACGAGGAGTAGCGCTTGGCGAGCTTGAAGCTCCAGCGGAACTCGGCGGTGCGGGTGGGCGCCGTCGTGGTCCACATCGTTGCGCCAGTACAGTAGCGCGTGGGGTTGAATGAGAGCGGCTGCCCCCCATCCGGGGTGTAGTCACCGTACCCGATCGTGTGCCAGGTGCCGGAGGTCGTGTAGGTTCCCCACCGATCGGGGGTACAGCCCGGCCCGAACAGATAGCTCGGCCCAGTGCCGGGGTCTTGCGCGGCGGCGGGGTACGGCATGCAGACGAGCGCCATGCCCATGAGCGTCAGCGCCGCGAGCAGCCGCATCGTGTGTGTCTGTCGTGGAGTCCGGTGTGTCATCGTCGGTTCCCCTCCCTTGCCCGTCATTGATGCGACCATATCTCATCTCTCCTCTCGCGGGAGACTTCTTCCGCCGACATGTCTCGAGAAATCGTCCGGCGTATCGCGTGTCACAAACCGCCCCCGCATGGATGGTCGCGTGAGCCGGAGCAGACCGTACAACCAGAGTCGAAGAGAAAATATCGGGTCATCGATCGCGATGGTGACGTCACAAACTTGATCGGATGATCGCTCGTTGGACGCCATGCGCCGCACCGTAGTCGTTACATCGTTCGCGCGGTGTCCGCTCTCGGTCTCTCGATAGGCGTGCTCACCTTTCTCGGCATCATGCGGCAAGATCGCGGCATCGTTTCGGCAGCGCGGTATCAGCGACGGCACCGACAAGCAGCGGTTGGAGTTCGGGTGCCGTCGCGAAGACCTACTGATCAGGGCTACCACCCGATTGCGTCGAGCCAAACCGAACCGGAGAAAGAGGTTGACGCGTGGTTGGCGAACTGAACGCCGAGCGCCGTCAGCGGCATGTCTGTATTCTTCGGGACGGTGTAGGTGAGCGTTGTCCAGCTCCCTGGACTCAGGGATACGTATCCTGCGGTATGCCACGCATAACGCGCGTCTTGCACGTAGAGTTGCGCGGAGAGGTTTGCTCCTTCCGGCACCCAGACATGAGCCGTCACCGTAACTGCCTTGCCTAGGCTCGTTGGTGGATTCCCAACCTGCACATCGGGATAGGTCGCGTTGCCGAAGCCCGTCGTCTTGATTTCGAGGCTGTGCGTACCGCGGTATGCACGGTCAGTCGAATTCACCGCAACGGTGAACGCGCCATGCGCCTGCCACCCCGCCGTGC
>JAABUX010005083.1_pt1 | contig 16299 bp, 14 predicted proteins | sample 5561851 | NCBI WGS metagenome assembly JAABUX01 (sample SAMN10711883, study PRJNA513361) | rock metagenome | isolation source: Antarctica rocks | place: Antarctica: Victoria Land, Richard Nunatak red sandstone | collected 2016-01-03 | reverse complement strand
CTCCTCGAACTCGTCGATGGTGACGCCGGTCATCGATTTGAAGGCGCTTGGTTTGCGCGCCAGTGTATCATAGGTGAGCATACCCCTACTCTACGACGCCTCACTCTATTCTGCAACGAGTCTATTAAAACTCGTCCGTCGCGCTAATACCATAATTAGCCGGCACACGAGGGTCTGGTTGACCACGGGACGAGGGTGAGGGAGTCTACACCATCAGCAGCCGCCCGCGCCCGAGGAAGCGACCCGCGGCAATGAGCACGAGCGCGGACCCGCCGGCGGCGAGCAGAGCCAGCGCCGCGAGCGGCCCCGGCCCGAGATCGGTGACCTTGACGGAGAGCGCCGCGACAGCGAAGGACACGGGCAGCAGCACGAACGTGGCCGCGATCGAGGCCCCCGCGACGGTGGGGGCCAGCGCGGAGATGAGCAGCGCGACGCTGTTCATGAACAGGGAGAGGCCCAGCAGCAGCCCGACCACGGCCAGCACCAGCGGCAGGGGCAGCCACGCCGCAGCGCCCGGCGCGGCCGAGGCGATGCTGGCCAGATAGACGGCGTAGGACACGGTCAGCATCAGCGCGCCCGGCGCCAGAGAGCCCGCGAGCTTCGCGCACAGGATCGCGTACAGGGAGACAGGGGCCGCAAGGAGCGCAGTCAGCGAGCGCCGCTCCCGCTCGGCCGCGATGGCGATGGCTGCCTGCTGGGCGGAGAAGAGCACGGGCAGCAACCCGATCCACACCAGGGCGCTCTGCGCCAACGCCTGGTGTCCCGAGAGGTTCACGGCGGCGCCGTGCTGGCTCACAATGTTGAGGTGGACCAGCGGCGAGAGCGCCACGATGGCGCGGCCCGCGTTGGCCAGGAAGGCGGCCAGCAGGACCATGGCGCAGAGCGTGCGCGGCTGGCGCGCGTAGGCGCGCACCTCGCGCGCGACGAGCACGAAGATGACGGGCATCACGCGGCCTCGATCGCGCGCAGATACGCGCTGCCCAGGCTTTCGGGGCAGGGCGCGAGCGCCAACACCGCGACCCCGTCCCGCGCCAGCGTCGCCGTCAGGCGCGCGTTCGTTTCGTCCGGGCACGCGGTGTAGTAGGTCAGATCCAGCGCCTGCCCCACGCCCGCGGCGTCCGCGGCGTGGCCGCGCGTCCTGGGCGCGGCCACGGCCAAGTCGAGCCCGGGGATCGTGGCCACGAGCGCGGCGATCTCCGCGGCCGGGGTCCCGGCGACCGTCAGGCGATAGGCTTCGCGGCCGTCGGGGGAGCGGCGCAGCTCGTCCGGCGTCCCCTCGCGCAGCATGCGGCCGCCAGCGACGATGGTCACGCGGTCGGCGAGCGACTCGGCCTCGTGCAGGTTGTACGTGCAGAGCAGGATGCCGTCGCCCGCGCGGCGCCGCTCCCGCATGTATTCGTGCGCGGCGCGCGCCGAAAGCGGATCGAGCGCCGAGGTCGGCTCGTCGAGGAGCAGCACCGGCGGCTCGTGCAGCACGGCGCGGATGAGGGCCACCTTCTGGCGCATCCCCTTGGACAGGGACGACAGCCGCGCGCGGCGCTTCGGCGCGAGCATAAACCGGTCGAGCAGCGCGTCGATGCGCGCGCGGGACACGCGCGCAGGCAGGCGGTAGAGGCGCGCCACGAAGAGGAGATATTCGTCGATCGTCATCTCCGGGTAGAAGCCCGGCTCGTCGACCATCAGCCCGACACGCGCGCGCAGGGCCTCGCCCCCCGCCCGCACGTCGTACCCCGCGACGAAGGCCGACCCGGCCGACGGCGGCAGCAGCCCCGCCAGCATCTGCAACGTCGTCGTCTTGCCTGCGCCGTTCGGCCCCAGCAGCACCAGGATCTCGCCCGCCGCGACCCGCAGCGAGACATCCCTGACCGCCTGTACAGACCCAAAACGGCGCTCGAGCCCGCGCGCCTCGACGAGGTATGCCTCCGCCGCGGCCGCGGCAGACCTGTCGCTATGTATCAGCACGATCACCCCGATCCCTCTCCCGCGCGCCCACCCTGTCTCTCTCCACCGTAGGCGCACGGGGGCCGCTCCGCCATGGGACCTTTGGGGGCGGGCCTCGCCCGGCCGGTCGCGGGCGCCGCGACGAGTCATCTGCCTACGGCCGTGCGCCGCCGCCTTCTCCGTCCGCCAGCGGACGTTCCAGCCCGGCGCGCGTACATCGCGCAGCCTGCTACGACGGCCCTGGTGGCGCCGCTGTGCTCTCCGCTAGATGGTGCAGTTGTAGCAGGCGGACGCGCGCCGCCGCTTGTGATACGCCGAAATGCTCCTGGACCTGGCGGATGAGGCGCTCCCCGGCGGGTGAGGAAGCGCGCGCGGCGCCGCGGCCGCCCCGTGGTCCCACGACCTGCTGCAGGGCTCTGCGCGGCACGAGGAAAGCGCCCGATGCGTACGCGGCCTGCCACTCCATCCAGTCCGAGGAGACGCCGCGTGTGTTGGCCACAGGAGAGCGGCCCCACGCTGGCGCGAGGCAGGACTGGTCGCCGCGGGGCAGGGGGCGCGTTGTGAGGTCCGGACGGCCGGCAAACGCGTGGAGGGTCGCGTGCCCGAGTTCGTGGGCGAGCGTAGTCCGCAGCCGCGGCTCCCGGCGCGGCTGCATCATCAGGGCCCGTGCAATGCGCACGCGGGGCCGCCGGCCTGGGACGAAGATCGTCACCCCCTCGACCTCACACTCCTCTCCTCCCACGGCGCTGAGATCCGCGTATAGGTCGAGGTCGTCCACGTCCTGCTCGAGCAGGATAGTCAGGTCGTTCGTGTCGAGCGGGAAGCGGACTGTCTCATATTTGCCGCGCAGGAAGCGACCTACGCGCTCCTCGCAGATGTGGTCGAGTTCGTCCCGTGTGTAGAAGGGGCGCGCCCGAAAGCGCCCGGTGCGGTCGGTGCGGTCGGGTATCCAGCGCATAGTTCCTGCTCCTCCGCCATATGATCGCCCAATCGACGGCACAGTGCGCCTAGGGCGACCATATGCGACGAGCAGGAGCGCGCGCACGGAGAGAAATATAACCGATGCGTCGACGACGAGCGCGGGGTTATCCACGGCAGGAGACCGAGGGCGCGAGAACGGACGCCTCTCGACGCGTCGTCCGACGGCGACGCGGGGCCGGATCGTTCGCGACGCGCGCGGCGGAGGGATCGGAAGGCGACCTCGACACCCTCCGGGCGACCCATCGTCCGTGTCCCGGCGCACGCCGGCGGCGTATACGCCGCCGGGATCGGGAATCAGGGGGAATCGACGACGAACGCGACCTGCACCACGCCGTGCCCGCACCGCGCGAACGCTGCCTCGACGCGCCCGCGCAGGCGCTCGCCTAGCCAGTGCCGGTGGAACGCGTCCGGGACGGCCACCTCCAACCGATTGCCGTCACAGGCCACGGCCCGCGTGGGCGCGAACCAGCGCGCGTAGTTCTCCGGCGTCACCTCACGGCGCAGTTCGCGCAGCGCGGCCTCCCACACAGGGCGCCCCTCCGCCCTCGCCCCGGCGCTATCCACGGCCTCGGCCTCGGACAGGGGCGTTGTCGCGGGCGCGGGCGGAACGTCCGGCTCGTGGGCGGCCCGCGTGTCGCACGCGAGCAAGTCCTCCAGGATGGCGAAGAAATAGGGTATCAGGTTCTTGCGCGGGGCGGCGCTGTCTCCCCGGCGCCGTTTCGTCACGCTGTGGCGATGGGCTCGGGTGCGGACCGCCGCCTGGTCCAGGAGGGGCAGGAAGTCGTCGACGGGCAGCGCCGCATCGCGCATGAGATGGTAGGCCCGGGTCACAGTCGCGCGGACCGGCGCGTCGTCGCCCATCTCCTTGGCGAGCCGCGCTATCGTCGCCGACAGGGCCACGGGGATCGGCCGATCCAGTGTCGCCGCCCCATCCTGGCGCGGAGGAACGTGCGGTGCCGGTGAGCACCGCTCCTCTTCCGCGACGGTGGGTAGGGCCCCGGCTATCTTGCGGGCGGCCGCCTGCGCGCGCCCCTGTCCCTCGGCCATGACCGCAGCCGGCGCCGCTACCGGCATCGCACACCCCGACTCGCCATCGACATTCCCCACCACGATCGGGTGTCCCGCCCCATTTTCCCCGCGCGCCCGGCGCGCGTCTGTGTGCCCCGCCCCGGCCCGAGGCGCGTCGAGGCCGTCGGCCGTGCCATCCGCGCGACGCTGCGCATCGAGAGGTGGTCGCATCGAATCGTCGAGGGCGCGCGCGCTGTCCCGCTCGTCTGAGCCGTGGACATCCCGCGGCGTGACCGCCGGTGATGCTTTCGACGTCGACTGTCTGTCTTCTTGTCTCTCTCTGTGTGTTGTTCGACCTGTGTGTTGTGGGTCTGCCCTACCATACTCCGGGGGTCTGCTCGGGCCGACTCCCCCGGGTATGTCCCGGCATACCCCCTCCTCGGTGTCGGCCGATGTCGAGGCATACCCCGGGGTATGCCCTGGCATACCCCCCTCCCGGGCGGCAGGGCTATCCTCCGGGGCGTCTCCGTGATGCAGCTTGAGGGCATAGACCGTGGGCCGCGAACCCGTCGCGGAGTCCAGGATCTGCACAGCCGTGATCAGGTTCTTCGCGCGCAACGAGCGCAATGCTTCGAGGACGGTCGGGCGCTTGAGGCCGGTGCCCAGGTCGAGCCGACGCCCGTCGCGCCGGACGATACCGTGGCAGAGCTGGTTGAGGCTGATTGCGTCGGCATCTTTCTTGAAGCCGAAGGTGCGCCGCACGATGTACAGCACGACCTTGAGCTCCGCGCCAGTGAGATAGGCCATGACCCAATCGAACAGCTCGTCGGGCACGTGCGTCGCTTGCGGCGCGCGCAGGCCGGCGAAGGTGGACCAGTCGAGGGGCGGGAGCGACGCGCTATCGATCTTGGGCATCGAGCACCTCCGTTGGCGCAGAGTCTGGCGCTGTACGCGGTGTGGTCACGCCGGGTGTGGTCTCGGACATGGATGACGCGGATTCGTCCGACCCCGGCGCGGGCCGACCAGTGCTCCGCACCATCCTAAAAGGGACATCTGTTCTACGTTCAGCCGCGATACGCCCGCACGCGCGCCGTGTGTCCGGCGGCTGGCAATGGACCGGGCCTCCCCCTTTGGCGAGACACATCCACTCGCCCTTGCATTTCTTTCTCGATTAGCATATTATCAAATTAGCGATTGACGCACAACAGCGAACGCGCACCGATCGATGTCACCGGGGGCCTCCGGCAGCGGACGCGCGGCCCCGGACACAGACAGCTAGCGGCGGAGGAGCATGCCATGTCAGCGCGACGGACATCATCGAACCGACCACCGACGGTTATCTCGACGCGGGAGCAGCGGGCACGGTCGATTGAGCGGCAAGCGTCAACGGTCGACACGACGCTATTCATCAGCGTCCGAGAGGCGTGCCACGTCCTCGGTATCGGGCGCACCACTCTGTACACGCTCATCACCCATGGTGACGTCGTGAGCGCCCGACACGGCGGCCGCCGGCTCGTCAGCAGCGCGTCGCTCCGCGCGTATCACGACCGATTGGTCGGGAGATAGAAGAGACATGGCGAACGGATGGATCTATCCGCGCCCGTTGCCCCCCAAGCCGGGCGAGCGCATCAAGCGCTTCCGCTACGACGTCGTGATCGAGATCGTCCATCCCGAGACGGGCGACAAGAAACGGCGGAAGTACACGTTCGCGACGGAGCGGGAGGCCCAGCGTGAGCTGGGACGACTGATCGCGGAGGCAGAGGCGGGAGGCATGGCCCCCAAGCGCGCCATGACGATGGCCACGCTGCTGGACGACTGGCTGGAGCACGCCGTGCGCCCGCGCGTCACCGATAAGACCTACTCCAACTACCGGAGCACCGTCGAGCGTCACCTCCTGCCCGACCTCGGCCCCGTCCAGGCGCAGAAGCTCACCACGGCGCGCATCCAGATGTTCTACGCGCGGCTGCGCGGGGAGAACGTGGGGGCGCGCACGCAGCAGCTGTGCCACCTGCACGTCACCCAGGCGCTCGACTATGGGATAGCGCTGGGGGTCGTCGGGCGCAACGTGGCCCGGGCGCTACCACGCGCGCGTTGGCGCGCGGGGCAGATGAAGCACTGGACCCGGGACGAGGCGCGCCGCTTCCTCGATGTCGCCGCAACAAGCAGCACCTTCGGCCCCCTCTGGCACCTGGCGCTCGGCACGGGCATGCGGCGCGGCGAGCTCCTAGGCGTGCGCTGGCAGGACGTGCGCCTCGACGCGGGCTACCTGACCGTCCGGCAGGCGGTGATCGTGGTCCGGGGGCATCCGCAAATCAAGGAGCCCAAGACGACGACCAGCGTCCGGACGATCTACCTGCCGCCCACGGTGCGCGATCGCCTGGTTGCCCACCGGGAGGCGCAGCGAGAGCAACGGGACGGGCGCGCGGCGCGCGGCGTCCCGTTGCGCGAGGGGGACCTCGTGTTCGCGACGCGCGCGGGCGCGGCCATCAACCCCGACAATCTCGACTACGACTTCGCCAAGCTGACCAAGCACGCCGGGGTCCCCCGGATACGCATCCACGATTTGCGCCATACCTTCGCCACGCTGGCCCTCGAGCAGGGCATCCCGGTCAAGGTGGTAAGCGAGAACCTGGGGCACGCCGACATCTCGACGACGCTGCGCACCTACGCGCACGTCATCCCCGCCCAGCGCAGCGAGCTCGCGGCGCGCATGGACGTGACCCTGTTCGGGGACGGCAGGGCCAAGGAGGACGGCGCCAAGGAGGACGGTGCGGACAACCCCGCGCGCCCCTGACCACTTCCATATTTCTTCCATCACTCTGGAGGATGCAAGGAGAGCTTGCGAAAATGGAACAAAAAAGCGGAAGAGGCCGGTATTTCTACCGTAGCCACTTCCGCTTGATGGTCGGGGCGAGAGGATTCGAACCTCCGACCTTCTGAACCCCATTCAGACGCGCTACCAAGCTGCGCCACGCCCCGATGTGGTTTAGTGTAACAAATGGCGCCTCCACGGTGCAAGCGCAATTCAATACCTGAACCTGGCTATGGGTATGGTCACGGCGTCACGACGCCATAGCGCCACGACGCCATGACGGCGTGGCGCCATGGCGCAAGCGCGATTCACCGTGGGCGTGGCGCTGGTATCTTGTATTGATGGACACAAAGAGACAGCGCGCGCCCGGCCGCGACGGTAATGTGGCCGCCGAGCCGCCGGCCGGCATCTCACGCTACCTGCGCGAGTTGTTGGGCGACCGCCAGCGCCACGTCGATACGGTGCGCGAGCGGCTGTTCTTGTACTACGGCTACGACGAAGGCGAACCGTCCGGCGACCCCGTCGGCGGCATCGTCGGGACGATCCTCTCGCAGCACACCTCGGACACGAACTCCGGCCGCGCCTATGCCAGCCTGCGCGCCCGCTTCCCCGCGTGGCGTGAGGTGGCAGAGGCGCCGGTCGCGGAGATCGAGGACGCCATCCGCTCGGGCGGACTCGCCGCGCAGAAGGCGCCGCGCATCCAGGTGACGCTGCGCGCCATCCACGAGCGATTCGGCGCCTACGACCTCTCCGTCCTCGCCACGCTGCCGCGCGACGAGGCCCGCGCCCTCCTAATGGGCCTGGGCAGCGGCATAGGACCCAAGACGGCCAGCTGCGTGCTCCTCTTCAGCGTCGGCATCCCCGCCTTTTGCGTCGACACGCACATCCAGCGTATCTGCGCACGGCTCGGCGTCATCGGACCCAAGGATAGCCCCGAGAAGGCGCAGCATGTCCTGGAGGCCACGACTCCGCCCGAGGACGTCCGCTCCATGCACGTCGCCATGATCCGCCACGGCCGCGGCATCTGCCGCGCCCAACGTCCACAGTGCGAGCGATGCCCCCTGCGCGAGATGTGCCTGTACGGGGCTACTAGCAGTTAGCAGTTAGCGATTAGCCTCGTGGGAGAGAACGCAGTAGCCATAGCTGTCCGGTCCCTCTCTCGTGACGGCCGGCCAAAAGCCAACTGCTAACCGCTAAAACCGCTAAATGCCATTAACTGCTATGCCGGGCGCGTGAAGCCCATCGTGAAGCCCATGCGATCCTTGACCTGCTCGACTTTGGGCTCGGCCACGGAGCGGGCGCGCTCGGCCCCGATGGCCAGGATGCGGTCGAGCTCGGCCGGGTCGGCCATGAGCGCGTGGTAGCGCTCGCGGATCGGCGTCAGGGCCTCGACGACGACCTCGGCGACCTCCCGCTTGAGATCCCCGTACCCGCGCGCCGCCGCGAAGCGCGCCTCGATCTCGGGGCGCCCCTGCCCCGTCAGCAACTCGTAGATCTGCAACAGGTTGTTCACGCCCGCTTTCTCAGGCGCGTCGTCGAACACGATGTCACGGCCGGAGTCGGTGACGGCGTGCTTGATGGCGCGGCGGATCTCGGCCGGGTCGTCGTCCAGGTAGACCGCGTGCCCGCGCGCCGTTTCGCTCTTGCTCATCTTGATCGCGGGGTCGTTGAGGCCCACGACGCGCGCGCCGCTCTCGCGGACGACCAGCCGCGGGACGACGAAGGTGTCGCCGTAGAGGCGGTTGAAACGCTCCGCGATGTCGCGCGTCAGTTCGACGTGCTGCGTCTGGTCCTCGCCGACGGGCACCTCGTCGCTGTCATAGAGCAGGATGTCGCCCGCCTGCAGCACGGGGTAGTCGAGCAGGCCCGTCAGCACGCTCTCTTGCCTGGCCGCCTTGATCTTGTACTGCGTCATGCGCTCGAGCCAGCCGAGTGGCGTGACGCAGTTGAGCAGCCAGCAGCACTCGGCGTGCGCGCGCACGTGACTCTGCACGAACAGGGTGCTACGCTCGGGGTCGATGCCCGCGGCCAGCAACATCGCGGCGAGTTCGCGCGTCTGCCGGCGCAGCGTCTCGGGCTCGATCGGCAGGGTGACGGCGTGCAGGTCGACCACACAGATGTAGTTCTCCCGCTCGCCCTGGCCGGCCACCCACTGCTGCACCGCCCCCAGGTAGTTCCCCAGGTGCAGCCGGCCCGAGGGCTGGATGCCGCTGAACACGCGTGGCCGCGTCTTCTTTATGCTAGCTAGCGCCGCCTGCGCGCGCGGTTCCGGCGGCGCTTCTCGTACGGTCTCCGTCGTCGTCATGTGCATACTCTCTCCACTGTGGTCCGCGCCTACGCGCCGACCGCCGCCACTCTCTCGCGCTGCTCGCGCGTGAACGCGTCGAAGTTGCGCCGCATCTCGGCCACGCTGTCGCCGCCGCACTTCTCCAGCAACGCGGCGGCCAGCACGTAGGCCACCATGGCCTCGCCGACCACCCCGGCCGCCGGGACGACCGCGGTGTCCGATCGCTCGTAGTGCGCCGGCGCGCTCTCGCCCGTCACGAGGTCGGCCGACGGTAGCGCCTTGCGCATCGTGCTGATGGGTTTGACGGCGATGCGCGCGAGCAGCGGCTCGCCATTGGTAATGCCCCCCTCGAGGCCCCCCGCCCGGTTCGTGGCCCTGCGCCACGAGCCGTCCTCGTACGCGACGACGTCGTGCACCGCGGGACCGGGCAAGCCGGCGTTCTCGAAGGCCGGCCCGATCTCGACGCCCTTGATCGACTGGATACTCATCAGGGCCGCGGCCAGCAGGCCGTCGAGCTTGCGGTCCCACTGCACGTGGCTCCCCAAACCGGGGGGCAGCCCGTAGGCCGCGATCTCGCTCACGCCGCCCAGCGTGATGCCCTCGCGCTTCGCCGCATCGATCGCCCCCACCATGGCCGCCTCGGTCTCCACCCCCGCGCAACGCACCGCCGAGGCCTCGACGTCGCGCCAGAAACGCTCGAACAGGTCGCGGTCGCGCGTCGCCCCGCGAGTGAGCAGCGACGGCGGCAGCCCATCCCCCCGCGCCGTCCCCATAGCCAACGTGTGGCTATGCACAGTTATGTCAAATTGAGACAAGAGGGCGCGCGCCACCGCGCCGGCCGCGACACGCGCCGCCGTCTCGCGCGCGCTGGAGCGCTCCAGGATATTGCGCACGTCGTCGTGCCCGTACTTCAGGGCGCCGGCGAGGTCGGCGTGGCCCGGGCGCACTGCCGTGACCTTGACGCCCGTGTCGCCCTCCTCGACGCGCATGCGCTCGCCCCAGTGCTCCCACACCTTGTTGGCTATCGTCAGCGCGACCGGGCTGCCCAGCGTGACCCCCCCGCGCACCCCGCCGACGATCTCGGCGTGGTCGCGCTCCATCTTCTGGCGCTCGCTGCGCCCGTGTCCCCACTGCCGCCGCCGCATGTCGCCGTCGAGAGTCTCCGAGGAGAGCGGGAGGCCGGCCGGAACGCCGTCGACGATGACCGTCAACTGCGGCCCGTGCGACTCGCCCGCGGTCAAAAAGCGGAGCATGCGCGCACCATCCCTTCCACGTAGGCGGCGGCGGCGCCGACGCGCTCCTCCGGCGGGGCGCTGTCGACGAGGTCGACCAGCGCGCTGGCCACGACCGCGCCGTCGGCGAGGCCGCGCAGGCGCGCGAGGTGCTCGGGACGCGAGATGCCGAAGCCCACCACCAGCGGCACACGGGTCGCCGCGCGCACGCGCGCCAGGAACGGCGCGAGGTCGTCCGACAGGTCGACGCGCGCCCCGGTGACGCCCGCGACGGCCATGCAATAGATGAAGCCCGCGGCGCGCGCGGCCACGGCGGCGATCCGGGCCTCGGTCGAGGTCGGCGCCAGCAGGTAGATCAGGCGCATGTCATGGATTTGGCAGGCCGCGCGCAGCTCGTCCGACTCCTCGACCGGCAGATCGGGGACGATCAGCCCGGACACGCCGGCCGCGCGCGCGTCGCGGCAGAAACGCTCGTGCCCGTAGCGCAGGATGGGATTGTAGTAGCCCATCAAGATGATAGGCGTTTCGATCCCCTCGCCGAGCGCGCGCGCCAGCGCCAGCGCGCCGGCCACCGTCATGCCGCCCTTGAGCGCGGCCGAGCTCGAACGCTGGATGGTCGGCCCGTCCCCCATGGGGTCGGAGAAGGGCACGCCGAGCTCGATCATGTCGGCGCCGTGCGCGGCGAACACGCGGCCGAGGGCTAGCGCCCCGTCGCGGTCGGGATACCCCGCCGTCAGGTACGGGATGAAGGCCAGCCGCCCCTCGGCCCGCGTCCGCTCGAATGTTGCATCGATAGCATTGGCCGCTATCGCCGTTCCAGCCATAATAACCTCCCTTCACCCATTCCGTCACTCATCCTGCTCGCGCTGCTCGCGCTGCTCGCGCAGCCGCGCCTCCAGTTCGGCCACCCGTCGCGCCGCCTCGGCCGCCTGCCGTATCGCCTCATTCGTCGACGGTAACATTTGACCGTCGCGATCGATCGTCCGCAGGAGGACCCCTTCGGGGCGGAAGGCCAGGTTCAGCAGATCGCTCCGCCACGCGCCGTCCCGGTCGGCGCCCCACGGCGCAAATCCACCGGCCGTCGCGCGCCAGGCGCGCACCCGATCCCCCAACAGGTCGCCGGTCGGGTCGAACACGAAATACTCGCGCACCCCGACGAACTCGTAGCCCAGCCGCTTGCCCCCCACGTCGTACTGCCACGTCGCCGGGCTCGCCACCTCGACGACGACCTGCGGCGCGCCCAACCCCACGGCGTCGAACGACTCCAGGGGGTCGGGCCCGGCCGTCAGGTGCGCGAAGATGTCCGGGCTGGGATGCCACGGCCGCCCGGAGACCGGTCCCATCAGGATCATCAGTTGCGAGCTGATGTGCCACGCAGGCTCGTCCCGCTGCGCGACGAAACGCAGGTTATCGGCCAGGAGTCGGATGGCGTCCTGATGCAGGTCCGAGCCCACCAGGTCCTCCTCGGTGTCGTCTTTCAGCAACGATCGATCGAAAGGCGCCAGATGCAGTGCCATAGAGATATTCTCCTACAACGTAATGCCCAATTCGGTCGACACGGTCCCCAGGTCTTTGTCGCCGCGGCCCGAGAGGTTGACCAGGATGAGGGCGTCGGGGCCGGCCTCGCCCGCCAGTTGCTCCGCGTAGGCGGTGGCGTGGGATGTCTCCAGCGCCGGGATGATGCCCTCGGCGCGGCAGAGCCGCTGGAAGCCTCGCAGGGCCGTGGCGTCATCGATGGCCACGTAGTCGGCGCGCCCGCTCTCTTTGTAGTGGCTGTGCTCGGGGCCGACGCCCGGATAGTCGAGGCCGGCCGAGATGCTATGCGTGGCCGCGACCTGCCCGTCGGAGTCCTGCAACAGATAGGAGCGCGCGCCGTGCAGCACGCCGATCTCCCCGCCGACGATCGAGGCGGCGTGCGCCCCCGAGGAGAGACCGCGCCCCGCCGCCTCGACGCCGACGAGCCGCACCTCGCGGTCGTCGCGGAAGGCGTGGAAGATGCCCATGGCGTTGGACCCGCCGCCGACGCAGGCCACCACGTGCGAGGGCAGCCGCCCGAAGCGTTCCAACACCTGGGCGCGCGCCTCGGCCCCGATGACGGACTGGAAGTCGCGCACGATGGTCGGGTAGGGGTGCGGCCCCACGACCGAGCCGATGATGTAGTAGGTGTCTCGCACGTTGGTGACCCAGTCGCGGATGGCCTCGGTGGTGGCGTCTTTGAGCGTGGCCGTCCCGCCGGTGACGGGGCGCACCTCGGCCCCGAGCAGCTTCATGCGGAACACGTTGGGCGACTGCCGCCGGATGTCCTCGGAGCCCATGTAGACGATGCACTCGAGGCCGAGCATGGCGCACACGGTCGCGGTGGCCACGCCGTGCTGTCCCGCGCCCGTTTCGGCGATGATGCGCCGCTTGCCCATCGCCGCGGCCAGCAAGCCCTGGCCGAGCGCGTTGTTGATCTTGTGCGCGCCGGTGTGCGCGAGGTCCTCACGCTTGAGCAGGATCGTCGCGCCCGCCTCGGCGCTGAGCTTCTCGGCGTGGTACAACGGCGTCGGACGCCCCACGTAGTCGCGGCACAGCCCCGCGAAGCGCTCGCGGAACTCCCCATCGGCCATGTAGCGCAGGTAGGCTTCCTGCAGCTCCGCCAGCGCCGGCATGAGTGTCTCGGGGACGAACTGGCCGCCGAAGCGGCCGAAGTAGGGCGACATCCCCAACGCCCCCGGCGCCCCCGGTGCCTCCGGCGCCTCCGGCGCCTCCAGCGCCTCCAATACCCCTATACCGCCCCGCCCGGTCTCCACTCTCTCGGTCGTCATACCGTCCCCCCTTCCACGGCGTTCGTGGCCGCGGCCACGAACGCCCGTATCTTCGCTTCATCCTTGACGCCGTCCGTTTCGACGCCGCTGCTGACGTCGACGCCCCACGGCCGCACGGCACCGATCGCCGCGGCCACGTTGTCGGGCCGCAGCCCGCCGGCCAGCGCGACCGGCCTGTCGAGTCCGCGCACAACCTCGGCGGCGACGCGCCAATCCAGGGTCATGCCCGTCCCCCCCCAGCGCGTGGCGCCGTCCGTCCCCGCCGTCCCCGCCGTGTCCAGCACGATCGCGGCCGCGCCGTCGTATCCAGTCGCTATGTGCAGCACGTCGCGCGCCGTCATGCCCTCGCGCACATGGACTACCTTCGTGTACGGCATGCGCAGCCCTGCGCACGCCTCCGCGGTCTCTCCGCCGCTCAATTGGGCCAGATCGAGCCGCGCCGCGCCCGCTATGCGCGCCATGGCCGCCGGGTCCTCGTTCACGAAGACCCCCACGAAGCGCGGCCGGCGCTCGTAGCGGGCCGAGGTTATGGCGCGCGCCTCCTCCACGGTGACGCGCCGCTTGCTCTCGGCGAATAGTAGCCCGACCATGCCGGCCCCCGCCTCCGCCGCGACGCGCGCCTGCTCGACGGTGCGCACGCCACAGATTTTGACAATAGGCGTGATCATCCCTCACCCCCAACCCCTCTCCCGCGCGCGGGAGAGGGGAACCGCTCTGCATGTAGAGAATCCTCAGTGAAGCGCGGGGTGGGGGGTGAGGGCCGTCCGTGGCCCGGCGCACGCGGGGCGACCGGTACCGCGCGCAACTCACGGATGAACCCCGCCGGGTCGGGCGCGCGCACCAGCGCCTCGCCGACCAGCACCGCGCGCGCCCCGGCCGCGACGACCCGCCGCGCGTCGTCGGCGGTGTGGATACCGCTGAGGCTGACCACCGTAGCGTGCGGCGCCAGCAACGGGGCCAGCCGCTCGGTGGTCTCGAGCGAAACGTCGAACGTGCGCAGGTCGCGGTTGTTCACGCCGATCAGGCTCGCCCCGGCCTCCAGCGCGAGCTCGGCATCGGCCTGCGTGTAGGTCTCGACCAGCGCGACCATGCCCAGTTCCGCCGTCTCGCGCATCAGCCGCGGCAACCCAACGCGTCCGAGGACGGCCACGATCAAGAGCACGAGATCGGCCCCGGCGGCGCGGGCCTCGAGCAGGCCATAACGGTCGAGGATAAAGTCTTTGCGCATCACGGGCGTCGACACGGCCGCGCGGATCGCGCGCAGGTCGTCGAGCGAGCCTCTGTAGAACTCCTCGTCCGTCAGCACGGAGATCGCATCGGCCTTCCCCTCCACATAGCCGCGCGCCTGGTCTACCGCGTCCATGTCGAGCGCGATGGCGCCCCTGGACGGGGAGGCGCGCTTGACCTCTGCCATGACGCCAAGGTGGTCCGGCGAGAAGAGATCGAGGGAGGCGGGAGCGGGGGCGGCCGCCCCCGCCGCTTGCCCGCCGGCGGGGTCGGTCCGAACATCCGCGCCCTCGGGACGAGCCGCCGCGTGTCGCGGCGAGCCGGCGGACAAACGCGACGCCGGCGCGTCCGCGGCCAGGCGCTCCAGCGCGGTCTCGGACACCTCCGCGCGCCGGTTCGCCAGCTCGCGCCGCTTGTGCGCGACGATGCGCTCTAGAAAACTGCTGCTCATACCTGTTTCTCCCGCGCCGCCTCGGACGCCAGCCGGTTGCTGATGGCCCGCCACTGCTCCAGCTTGCGCCACGGGCGGCCCGCCTCTATCGACGCCTGCGCCATGCGCACCCCCGCGGCGAGATCGGGGGCGACGGCCCCGGCGACGAGCGCGGCGCCCGCGTTGAGCGCGATGACGTCGCGCGGCGCGCGCGGCCCCTCGCCGCGCAGGGCCAGACCGATCATCGCGGCGTTGTAGGCCGCGTCTCCGCCCCGGATCTCGTCGAACGGCGCGCGCTCCACACCCAACTCCTCGGGCGTGATCCTGTACTCGCGCACGGCGCCGCGGTGGAGCTCGGCCACATGGGTCGGCCCCCCGATGCTGATCTCGTCGATGCCGTCGTCGCCGCAGACGACAAAGGCGTGGCGCGAGCCCAGGCGGGCCAGCACGCGCGCTATCATCCCGGTCAGCCGCGGCTCGGGCACGCCGAGCACCTGCGCCCGCACGCGGGCCGGGTTCGTCAACGGGCCCAGGATGTTGAAGACCGTGCGGATGCCGATCTCCCGGCGCGGCCCCACGGCGAAGCGGGTGGCGGGGTGGTACAGGGGCGCCAGCATAAAGGCGATGCCGACGCGCTCCAGGCACGCCGTGATGTCGGCCGGCCCGAGGGTGATGGCCACGCCCAGGGCCTCGAGCACATCGGCGCTGCCGCACTTCGAGGAGGCGGCGCGATTGCCGTGCTTGGCCACGGCGGGGCCGACCGCAGCCGTCACGACTGCCGCGGCCGTCGAGACGTTGAACGTGTTCATACCGTCGCCGCCGGCGCCACACGTGTCCACGACCATGCCCACGCCGTCGGCGCGCACGGGCACGGACTTATCGCGCATTACACCGGCGAAGCCCGCGATCTCCTCGACCGTCTCGCCCTTCAGGCGCAGCGCGGTAACGAGGGCGGCGAACTGCGCCTCGGTCACCTCGTCCTCCATGATCGCGGTCATCACGGCGCGCGCCCCCGCCTCGCCCAAATCGCGCCCCGCGACGACGTCCGCGATGGCCTCTTTGATTGTCATTGTGTCACCCCATGGCCTGCGACCGCAGTCGTATGGCAGACCACGCTAATTCACGGCCTAACGGCCTGCGACCGTGGTCGCAGGTCTATAATGGTTATCAGCTAACTCCAGAAAGTTGCGCAGCAACTCCTTGCCGCCCTCGGTCAAGATCGACTCGGGGTGGAACTGCACCCCCCACACCGGGTGTTCGCGGTGCCGCGCGGCCATGATCGTCCCATCGGCCGTCGTGGCCGTGACCTCCAGGCTGCGTGGCACGCTCTCCGGCGCAATCGTGAGCGAGTGGTAGCGGATCACCGAGAGCGGATCGGGCAGCCCGGCGAAAAGCCCGCGCCCGTCGTGCGCGATGCGCGAGGCCTTGCCGTGCACGACCTCCGGCGCCCGCACGACGCGCCCACCGTAGACCTGTCCGATGCACTGATGACCCAGGCACACGCCGAGCGTCGGCACGCGCGGTCCCAGCCTGCGGATCGCCTCCATCGATATGCCGGCCCGATCGGGGTCGCA
>JAABUX010005082.1_pt1 | contig 16300 bp, 22 predicted proteins | sample 5561851 | NCBI WGS metagenome assembly JAABUX01 (sample SAMN10711883, study PRJNA513361) | rock metagenome | isolation source: Antarctica rocks | place: Antarctica: Victoria Land, Richard Nunatak red sandstone | collected 2016-01-03 | reverse complement strand
CCGGGCTGATCTCGCGAACCCCCGGCGCAGCACGCGCCATCAACGTCCAGGTGGACCGCAGCCAACTGCCCGCCCTACAGCCAGGATACGCGCAAACCGTCAAATCCACTGTGCAGAGGTACTAGCGATGCTCATTCCGGCCGAGCATTTCTTCGTCGCTCCCTGCAATCCGCAACCGCTTCCAACCAAGGGCTTGATTGTTGGGCCGGATGCCAATGATGAAAAAAGCACCCTGGACGTGCGCGTCTCCATAGACGAGCTGCGCGCCAGCATTCAATGGCTCGACCGCGGCGCCTTTGAGGCATGGGCCAATGATCAGGGCCGAGGTGCAGCTACATCAGCCGGCGGACAAACCCTGCGAACCTGGAGCGAGTTGGCCGCGCGCAGCAGGCCAGCAAGATGACGGTGAAGCTGTCATGACCTTCCCCGGCGCGATCTACGACGGCCAAGGCAAGAGCTTGGACCCCACCATCCCGGACCTGCTGCAGGAACAGTTAGACGGCTACCCGCACCGTTCCATGGTGAAGGATCGAAACCTGGCGCCCGTGGTCCGCATGTGGCTGCTGGCGAATGACGCCACGCCGGACGCCATCCCACCCGTCTTGATGACCGATGCTGTCAAGCTGGTGCTGGCCGGCAAGGGCGTGCTGATCCTGGCGCAGCGGCCGGAACCCGGGGTGGACGTGCGGGAGGGGCTGTTGCACGCCCTCGACCTGTTTACGGCCCCTTGGAGTGCGACCGGCCGAACGTAGCCAGCGCGGCGCCGGCCTGCTGGAAACAGTGACCTGACTCTACTGATACGCACGTGATCAGGGGTCGTGACGTCAGGCTGCCTGCGTTGCAGCGGCGACCATGGGGATGCACGCCGGCAGCCCAGCCCTTCGGAGTTCCGTGTCTTGTCCTACCATCCCCCGTTCGTCGTCGGGAACACGTCCCACGACCTTGGTCACCTCGACCCGGTGACGTTCGCCACGCCCAGCGCCAAGTTCGGCCGGGCCATTACGACATGGTGCCGGTTCACCACCCACACCTTCACAGAACAGGCTTCTGCCGGGCATCCCGGGCCGGTCCTACTGGACGAAGGCCGGCGCCCGCGGGTGTTCTGCCCAAGGCGGTATGCACTGTCCCACCAGCTTCCAGCCGCGGTGTGGCTGCTGGCCGATCCCGACCGCTACGTGTGGGAAGGCGCGCACGAACGGAACTGGCTGCACCGGGCGGACGTGGCTCTGGCCGGCGCTGCCGGCACGCTTGTCACCTACCAGGTGTTCTTCGCCGTGAAGAGGGCGGCGCGGGCGGCAGCATGGGACGTGGAGATGACGGTGGAGTCGGCTTACGCCTTTGATCCCCTGCGACAGCCCAAGATTGGCGGGCGAACTAAGATCGCCGGGCTGCTGGCCGCGACGGTGGAGGGGAGGAAGCTGCACACCCAGCGGAGGGCCTGAAACAACAGCGGCGCCCGAAGGCGCCACTGTCACCCGGCTACTGCTTGCGGGCCGCGTTGCACGGCCACCGGATTTCCGGCCAGGGGACGCTGTCTCAGCCGATCCGTCGTCCCGATGGAGACAACATCGCCCGCATCCCTCTCAGGTTCAAGGGCTAAGCGTGCAGGCGATCCGGCACCAGCAATTCACGCTTGCCCCGCCCTTCCAACAAATCCACCCTGGCGCGTTCAGCACGGAGCGCATCTTGCACCTACAGACCTCGACCGGCCTGGGCGATCCTGGACCGGCGCTGACGCCAGCAGAAGCCGCCGCCTTTCACGACCAGCCGCAGGGTGTCGCCGTGGCATGGTTCGCCATCCCAGCGCCAGGCGATGCCGGCGTGATCGCCCGGGCGCACACCGAGGCGCACGACGGCGGGCGGCTCCTACCGGGACACCTGGCAGCACGCGACCTGGCCGAGCTGCACGTCATGATGCCGCCGGGCCTGACGTTCGACTCGACTCTAGGCGTCGGATCGCCGCCGGGGTGCCTTGGGTGGTGGTGGTGCTGATCGCGAGCGTTCATGGGCGGATTGCTAGGTCTGGCATGGCCTATTGTGCGGGCAAGCATTGAGCATTACATTGCTTTCAGCCCTCAACGGGCATTGCCCAGCTCGCTGGGCCATAAATACCGATGCCTTCAACTGAAGGCCATTTGCGGTCAAGCAGGCGGGTTAATCCCGCCTGTATCCTTTGATGAGTACATAGGAGACCATAATGGCTCAAAAGCAGTGTCAGTGCCCGTTCACCTATTCAAACGGGACGAGGTGCGACGGGATCATCCAACAAGCTCGGGTATATGGCCGAGTTCAGACAGACGGTCCCACAACACAGCAGAACGTTCGCAAGTACCGGTTGTGGTGTTCCAAAGGCTGGGACCATGCCGGGGCTGTTGCAAGCCAGGAGAGTAAGAGGCGGATGGAGTTCTATCCGAACGATCTGCCGCCAGGGCTTGAGGACGCCTTATGGACAGGCGGCTTGGTAGTCTGAAGCCAGAAGGGGCGACCTTCGGGTCGCCCCTTTTCGTTGGGTTCGTCGCCCGGCGCAGAAGATCAATCGTCGCTTGCCCCGCCTGCCCATGAAATCTACCCTGGCGCGTTCGACCCGGAGCACGCCTGTTGCACCCACCGCCCTTCCACCTCGACCATCGCTTGTCCAATTGGCCGGACTGTTCGCTGGAACTGCGCTGCCCATGCTCGCCACGGGTCACGGTGCCGGCGGTCAAGCTGCTCGCCACCCGACACGGCAATCGCACCTTCCGGGCCGTGCTGGCGACGCTGCGGTGCTCGGCGTGCCGCGGCAGGCCGGCGCCGGTCTATCTGGTGGCCGGCCACACGCGTACCTTCATGCACGGGGCGCCACCGGATTGGGCGCTGGAGCTGGTGCCGCCCAGGTAGCCCGCCTGGCCGCCAGCGGGCATCCAGGCGGCCAGAACACACAGCCCCGCGGTCACTGTCCCCGGATGGACCAGGTTTCCGACCCGCCCCCAGGCAAGCCAACATTCAGGAACAAGGGAACTGGAGCCTGCAAGACCGGAAAACGGCCCCGATTCCGCCCGGATCGGGGCCGTATATCCTGCACGAGTGATGCAATGGTACGTGACGCCCCTTTTGCGGACGTTCGACGGACCAACCATGGACGGGGGACGGACCAGGCATGGACGTTTAACGGACCAAGGCTGGACGTTTGACGAACCCGACGTGGACGGGGGGCGTGCCCAGCATGGACGCTAGCGCGTCCATCGGCGCGAGCCGGGCCTATTTGCGCCACATCGGCGGATAATCCCGCCATGCACAGAAAATCATCCAACCTGACTGCCGTTCTCAAGCACTGGAACACGCCGAAGCGGCGGACCCAGGCTGACAAGGACATAATCGCGCGCATGTCCGACTATCCGCACAACAGGCGGGAGGCCGTATTCTGCTGGCTGTGGGACAACCACGAAGGCGTCACCGAGATAATCGGGAAGTGGGGCTGCAGCTGGGACGGGCTGGTCAAGGTCATGAAAGCAGACGGCATCAAGGGATCGAAGGGCGCGGACCCAACCGGCAACGCCGTGCGCCGGGTCTGGGGACGGGTCTGCCGCGAGATAGAGGAGCGGGAGAGGAGGAAGCGGTAAACCTGGCGCCAGAGTGCTACCGCTTGCCGCGCTCACTCGCATGTTCCATCTTGTCGGCCTCCAGCCCAAGAGGCTTCGTTCTGCCCAGCAAGTCGCTGATGCCCGCCATCCAAGCTGTCCCTGAAACAGCCGACGTCGAGTTCGCCAACGAGGGTGTCCCTGGAATGCGCTTGCGGCAGCAGGATCAGTGACGCCTGCCCAGGTGAAAGCGGCGCGGGGTTTGCTGCGGTGGGGCGTCCCAAAGCTAGCCGCCCGCAGCAGGACAACGTATCACTTGATCGACACTTATGAACGCTCAGGACGGGTCGCAGGGACTTATTTCCGGATGTCGCTGGACAATCCGTTGGCTGCAATCCGTGCCGCGCTGGAGGAAGCCGGGATCGAGTTCACTGATGGCGAAACGCCTGGGGTGCAGCTACGAGGACAGGCCGAGTGACAGCCTCACCTCCAACCGAACTTTGCAAAGCCGAGATCGATCGGGGCGCCGCCGTGCTGCTCTACCTGCTCGCCTGGCAGGGTAAGTTCGGCAATGACAAGGCAGTGCGCTCCCTTCGGGAAGCCAAGCTCGATGCAGCAATCGACATGACTGTTCCAGACCGCCCTTGCGTACAGCGGGAGGTTCTCAGAGTGTTTGGCACCTTGGCTGGGCGTTCGGCTTTCTGGGATAGAGCCGAACAGGTCTGGCGCGAACGGCGAAAAGGCGATCCGGGGTAAGGTGGCCCTCGGCGCGAGCGATTTTATCGCTGTCCAGCCCATGCTTGGCTGGCCCCTCCATTGTCGGTGCTGTCGCCCAGGTAGTGTCTCGCCCCTGCCTGCATCACGGGCAGGGGCGAGAGTAGCCATCCTAACGCCACATCCCAGATGTCAGACGCCAGGGAAAAGGCCCGAATTGCGGGGGACGAACCACGCGGACCCACACGGGTTATCGCACCGTCATGTCCCGATGGATCGGCAAGAAATGTCGGGTTTGGCAGCGGAGTGTTGCGGCCGCCCTTCGGCCGACGCAGTCAAGCCGGCTACAGGCCCTATGCGAGCCTCAGCGAAGTATGGCCCAAGCTACAAGGCCGAGGACGCCCCACAGTGGGATGCTCATGGCCAAGCCAACCGCGATCCCGCGCATAGGTATTGTATGTTCCAGACCATAGGGCAGGTCTAGATCGTCGCTCACCAGCAGATCGGGTGCTGCCTCGCCTCGCAGGAGAGGAACCAAGTTTGGGTTGGCATCATCCACGCGCCCTGGGCGTCGGCGGTCGTCATCCTCGCCTTGGAGGCGATCCCTGAGAGCCTGAATTTTCTGGTCCGAGGCGGACATTTCGAGTTCAAGCATAACTGACCTTCACTGCTCCGAAGCGGCTGCGCTGCGACTGCCACCTAGAACGGAAGGCGACATTGATAGCATCCAGTAGGTGAGTAGCTTGAGGCCACCTCAAAATGTTTCAGATTTGTCAGGACTGATCGACGGAGAGCAGCGCGTTCGTCTCAGCCGACGTAGCCAGGCCCGGCCATAGCGCGACCCCCCCCCTCGTCCTATAATCCTGCCGAGCTGCTGGTGCAGACTGTCATCTTACCCAGCTAGCCACTCCGCCATGATACGAGCACGTCCCTCGGTGATGATGCGAGAACGACCGACTTCCGTCGCCGCATCGCGCTGTGACGGGACCATAATCCTGGTTCCCGTGCGTCGGACCATGGACCATCGAACCATCCATTGAACGGTAGTAGTGGCTATAGCGGGCTTCGGCTGGCGTGGTGAACACGAGCAGGGTGGCAAGGACACCGATCAAGCGCATGGATGCCTGCTTTCTATCTCACTCGATCCCGGTCAGCATGGACTGCAATTCCCGCAATCCATTGTACGTGTGATACGTAGCATCGTGCAGAGTTCCGCCAGGCGTTGTCCGGCATCGAGTCATTGACAAAACAACGTAGTCTTTCATTGCCTTCTCTGCTCCTTCAGGAATTATTGATTTATGCCCAATGGTGACGTTTGCCTGATCGAGCGACGTAAGTTTTGTTTTAACATAGCTTATGATGCCCGATACATTCTGCATATCAGATTGGTCGAGAGCTTTTACAACAACACTGCATCTAGTGTCATCGTTTATGGTCTCTGAAGTTGTGGCCTTCGGGATTTGGTGTTCTTGTCGCCGGTTCACTGCCATTTGCATGACTTCTCTCAAACAATCACCATTGCTCTCGAATGCCAGCTTTGATGCGTCCATGGCGACGTTAATCTTGACAGTTTTCATACTTGATGTAACCGCAATAACCGCTTGACTGCTTTTCTGTATCAGATCAACTGTCCGCTTGAGACCAGTCAGGTTTTGACCGGGAATATCTGCTATCAGATATCCATTCTTGGCAGTGCCTTTCAGACTGATAGTGTTCTTTCCATCAAAGATTATCTTTGTTGAGAATGGGGTGTCGTCCTCGGCAACAGTAGAAATCAGGAATGCCGCTTTGGACACGAATTCCCCCGTTTCCATGCTGACAAGTATGGAATATGAGAACGTTGGCCAACCTTGGGACTGTATTGTCATGCGACACGTAGCAGTTTGATTGTCGGCTAGAACATTTCCCGTGATCTTCCATGCGCCAATATCAGTAACGTAGTCCGGCTCCTCCTGCGCGTTTGCAGCGAAGGCGCTCAGAAGCAGCACCGTCAAGATCGAAAGAAAGCGCAGCATGTTTCCTCCCTCATCTGGGAAAGATGCTATGCCGCAACACAAGGTAAGTGCAACAACCAGGGTGAGGAAGAGCTACGGTTGACGCCATCACCGTCACCGTCCCGTGCCGACCCAACTCATAATGGTATCATAGCCGACCTTCCGGTTCTCCGCCCGCCATACCGCCAGGGCTGCGGCAAGAACTAGGTCATCGTGGTCCTGCTCCCGCCATGCCTCAAAAGCCTCGGACCCGTTGATATTGATTTTGACCTTAAAGTTTTCTAATTCACGGGTCAGCAGGGGCGTCAACTCCATGTCTGCCGCAATCTTCAACCGGCCAGATTGAAGCACGACCTGCATCGTGGCGGCCAGAGACCGCTTTGGCACGCGCACATCGTCCCACTCCTTTTCGATCGCGTCCACACCACCTGTTATGGTAATCCCGATCGGCCTCATGCCCTTTTCCCGCATGGTGTCCAGCACAGGGCGACCCACTCCAGTCGCATCCACTACCAAGTCGGGCTTATCCCGCCGGGGAAGCAACTGCACCATCAAGCGCTGCACCGCCTCGACCACGTCGGGGTAGCTGGTACCAAGCTGGAAGCGGTGAAGGAACGTCAGGCGGTGATGGACCATGATCTTTTGCTGCGTGCGATCCCAGGCTGGCAGACCTGGCCGTTCGACCTGCTTGATGGTCCGAGTGGCCTGTAGCCGCTCGTTTACCACGACTGCGGTGGGATCGCGGGCTTGGCCGAGGTCCACGCCGACGACAAAGCCGGTCGGTTCGGCCGGCGTTTCGGTGTGGGTGGTCTGCAGGCTGGGCAACATCTGCCGGCGCTCTTGTTCACGGCGTGCGGCATTAATCCGTGCCACAATGTTCAGGTGATCGCTCATTTCATATCCTTATTTTAAGGGGTTGGACATCGGCGGTGATCGCCGCAGCGATGGATGCGGAACTGAAAAGCTGGTCGCTGGCATCCATGAACCGGCACTCATATTCCTGGGCGAACCACCAGTCGCCGATCTCGGCTCGCTCCTGCTCCAGAAAGCTCGCGGTGATCCGTGGAACGTCGTGCGCCGTGATGCTCTCCCGTTCCCAGCCAGGGCCATTGGTGTGCCAGGCGTCATAGAAGTGGCCGCGTTTGCCGTGCGGCGTGGACATTAGGATCAGCCTGCCATTGGACACGGCCAGCATGGGTCGGATCGCCTGGTAGAGCGCATCGGTCACGAAGGCCGCCTCGTCCTCGATCACCAGCGACGGGGCGGAGAAGCCACGGATCGTGTCGCCGTCGCCGGGCAGGCTGATGATCCGGGAGCCGTTCGCCAGCTTGCAGGACAGCGTGTTGTCGGCCTCAAACCCAGGCGCGGGGTCCAGGCTTTTAAGAAAGCCGCTGACCTTAGCGAACAGCTCCGCACTCTGACGCTGGGCCTTGCTGACCAGCAGGATAAGCGACCCGGGCTTATAAACGGCAGTATGTGCCGCAATGGCGCCTGTGGTGGTACTCTTGCCGGCCTGGCGGGAGCAGTTCAGCAGCGTCTGTCGCGCCCCGGAACGCAGCACCCGCTCCTGCCAGGGGTCGGGGCTGAAGCCCAGCCGCTCCCGCGCGAAAGCTGCCGGGTCCAGCGCATAGCGCAGCTCGCGGGCGAGGTCCGCCGCGCTGAACGCCGGGCCGCCGTTGTGGCCGAGTCCGGCCATCGACTGCACTATAGCACCGCCTCCAGCGCGTTCAGGACAGCGATGCGAGCGTCAGGATAAGGCTCCAGCGCAGCCATGATCGCACCCTGCACAGCCTGCCACTGGGCAGTAATGAACACCGCACCGATGTGCTTCACCTCCATACGGTCTTTGAACATGCCCAAGGTGCGGGCGATGTCCGCCAGTGCTGCCCGCTTGTCGGCCGCCCTGATCTTGCTGACGTACTCGACCTCGCCTTCGCCAGCACCGCGGGTCACGACCTCAATGGACGAAATGAAGGCGGCGGTATCGTCGGACCACTCGTGGGGCAGCAGCAGCCTGCCTTCGGGCGAGAATGCCTTGCGCAGGTCGCCCCAGCCGAGCCGCGCCATCTGCTCCAGTGTGCGTTCCGCCGTCACTTCGGTGCGTATGGCGAGGACCTGACGGCCGGCTTCGATGGCCGCCGCGACTTCAACATGCTTCAACAATCGCTGCCCGATGGAATAGGCCGTTTTTGCGCTGTAGCCAGCTCGGATTGCAGCCTGGGTGGCATTCTGGTCCACCAGGTATTCTCGCACGAACTGCTGTTGCTTGGGGTTCAATCCTGACACGGGCTTTTCCAATCACTCATGTATATAGGCCATTTCGGACTCGTTTTGCACGGGTTTCGCCGTTGAGGCGGTGAAGCTTCATTGTCGCGACGCCACAATGGGCAGCGCTCCTTGTGCGCGATGGGCCATCCAAGACGGCGCCGCCTCGGCCTGGATCAGCACGTAGCCGCGTCCCTGAGGATTTGCGCAGTGAGCCAGCCGGTGCCCGAACCCGCCGTGATGATGATGCTGGCCGCAGAACGGACACAGCAACGTCGTGCCCCCGTCCGCCACGGCATAGGCCGGGACCTCTGGGTGAAGCCAAGGAACATCGCAGGCGAGAACCGACGCCGGCCTTGGCACAGGCCACGGAGGATCGGGAACAGGCTCAGCGCCGCCCCAGCCATCCGGCTCCCACCCGTCGCCGTCCGATTCCTCGACCGGCGTCCGATCCCAGGCAGGATGTCCAGGCGGTGGTTGATCGTCGCCAGCGGGTTCTGCCGGAGGTGGGCGAGGTCCAGGCGAGTCCGGCCTAGGCGGCTCCTGGTCTGGCAGGTCAGGTTCCGGTGGGTCCGGCGGATCGGGCGGGGTGACGTCACCCACCTTGCACCAAGCCAGCCTGCCCAACCGCTCCGTCAGGAAGACGGCGGGATCAGGACAGAGCAGCAGGTCGGCCCATGCCTTGGCAGACTTCTGTCCGGCACCGGCGACCTGATACCCGACCTCGACCAGACCGCCCCCATCCTGCCGAGGAGTCCGTCTTTCCCCTATTAGAGATTTATAATAGGGGAATGACGGACTCCTCCGGATCGCCAAGTCAGCAGCATTGTGGCTTGGCCAGAGGCTCCGATAGGCAGTCCAGGCATGACGGGCATTCCCCAGCACTACCCCACCAGCAGCCAGCATGTGATCGGCAGGACCGGGGACGAGGTCCGCGGCATCCAGCAAGCCGGCCACAGGCATCGGCAAAGGGGCATCAGTGAGGACAAGGACGTGCACGGGGTTTGCCTCAGTCCGGCGCACGCCACGGGGCCGCCCGATGATCTGCACCACTTGGCCTTCCGCGATCTGCCAACGGATCATCTCGGCTATTGGGTGGGGGTGACGGTCCGCGTCAGCTTGGACGGTGGACCCATCCGCCATCTCCCGCACGGCGTCGGCGCGTTCATACCAGCCGTCCAGCGCCGGCACGGCCTGCCCGGTCAGAGCTTCCGCGATACGCTCGACTCCGGCGGGGCTGGGCAGTGTGCGGCCAACGACAATCAGGCACGCCACGTCTTTCCATCTGTCGATGCCCGCAACGTTATTATGGTGCGCAAGGTCCATGTTGTTCGGCAGGCCGCCCAGCTCGCGCAGCGCCTTTTCAACATCCTTCTGCACCACGACCAAAACCCGGCCCGGCATCCACCGCCGCGCCTCCCGCACCAGGAGCGCACGCAGATCAAGCAAGCGGTTTGCCCGGCGCTGCGCTTCCTTGGGATCGTTCTTGGCCGCCTCGACCCCAAGAGGCGCCAGCATCGACTTCGCGTAAGCTTTGTCGGTGACCTGGTAGATGTGCTGGTGCGGCATGGCCGCTTGCGCGTCCGCCACCAGCTCCACGTCCGGCCAAAAGTGCCGCACCAACTCGACCGGCAGCAGAGCGTCCAGGAGCAGCGTTGGTACATGCCAGCCTTCCGCGATCTCCCGCCGACCTTTGAGGCGCAACACCCGCGTCCGGCCGGCTCCAGTCCCCTCTACGCCCATCGCCATCCAGCCCGAGGCGCTCGGCCCGTCCGGCGCCAGCAGCGCCCGCGTTGCCGTCCAGGCCATCGCGCAGCGTGCCACCGTGCGGTTGCCGGCCAGCACCTCCATCGCCTTTCGGCGTTCAGTGCGAGATAGCCCAGGGTGCAAGCCATCCAACTTGCGCGACCATTCCAGGGTAAACCCTTCGGCGGCGCTGTCGGCAGTCAGGTTGAAGTGTTGCAACACGTCACGCTGCACCGGACCGTCAAGCAAACCGTCCAACGCCGCGACGAGTTGCTTGCGCAGGTCGCGCAGCCGATCCCGGCTGGCGAGCATCAGGCCACCCAGATCGTCGGACGCCAGCTCGTCCAGAGTGAGCACGACCTGTTCCCCTTCGGCACCGACCAGACCCGTCCGCCAAGCCGCTTCGTCCACGACCAGCGCGGCGATTTCACCCAGGGCAGAGGGCTTGGCGTGGAACAAGGAATTGTGCGCGACCAGCCACAAGTCGGCCCGGACCTTCTGCTGCGCCTGGTAAGCGCAGCTATCGAACAATGGGCACTTCACCGTGCGCCGGGTGCCGTCACTATCCTTGATCGTGCGCTTGCAGGCTGCGGTCTGCGCCGACAACCCGACCGATTGAACGTCCGCCACCCGCTCCTGATCGCCGCACATACGTGCCTTGGCCGACTCCGGCACATTGGGATCGGCATAGGTCGGGTCTGCCGGGTCCAGTGCTCCTCGACCTCGCCAGGTGGCGACCCGCAGCCCGGCCGCCTGGACGGACGGCAGAGCCTGCCATGCCGCTGCTTGTTCATCACCAAGCGCGTGGGCCGGCACGGCTATGGCCATGTTCTGCTTGTCGCCGCGCGCTCGCATCGCTGCCAGCGTCTGACCCACTCCCTCACGGGTCACGCGGCTTTTGCCAAGGCCAACGGTCGCACGGACGCCGTACGTGAAGGTAGTGGGCTCCCGCGGCTCGACCGGCGTATCCAAAACCGCTGCCCAATCGTCGGCATCCATGGGCGCAGGATCGATGTCGGTCAGCGGCGTGGCCGGCGGAGGCTCGCTGCCCCCCGCTACTGGCAGACAACCCCGCATGGCTGCTGCGGCCTTCTGGTCCCACTCGACCCGTTCCGCCGATATGCGGTCCACCTTGGTGAAGAACGCGCCCGGACCTGCTGCTACAGCCCGCTCAGCCTCAGCCAGCGGCAAGCGCTCAACCGCCGTCCTGCCCGGCTCTAGCGCCGCCTGGATGCGCTGCCGCACGGCATCAGGGCCATGAGCTAGGACCAGGTCGGCAAAGTCGCTTTTATCGCGCCGCCGGGCCTCCCAAGGAGTCGCCACGACCAGGTTAACCCCGGCCTGCCGCCATGCAGCCGTGGCCTTGTTCAGCGCGCGTGCCGCCGCTCCTTGCCGGGCGTCGCGTGACGGCGGGTTGTCATCGCTGATCGCCACGACGCGGCGACCCAGCGGCAGCTCGACTCCGCCGATACCGCCTAACGCGATCCAGGTTTCGTGCCTGGTGCTCGACCAGCAAGAGAGGCCGGTCTCTGGTCCTTCTGCCAGCAGCAGCGGTCCGGCAGCATCACCCGGCAGGCGCACCACGGCACCTGCCTGCGGCCCGTTCGTGACCTTGACCGCCGCCAGCCCGCGCTGCTCGACCTCCTCGACGCTGGCCTTGCCGCCCGAGGCGCCCAGGTGGACGCGCTGGATGCGCTGCGCCGTGCCGTCTGCCCGTGTGGCGACGACGACCAGCGCGCGATAGCCAGCGTGCCAACGCACGGCGTCAGGCCAGCCGGCGGCCGGGCGCGGAATGCCGCGGCACTGTTGCAAATACCAGTTTGCAGGCGTGCCATCCGCCGGCACAGCGTCTCTGGCGACCCGTTGCACCCAGGCGATGCTGGACTGCCGCTCATCTTCCGCCTCCGCCCGGCCGCGGGCGTCCGCCTCAGCCTGCCGGGCGCGACGGTCGGCGTCCTGCTGCGCCCGCCGTGCCCGGTCAGCCTCGTTGTCGGGCCATGCCGCCGGTAACCCGGTTTGACCGCGTGCCCAGGCCACGGCATCGACAAAACCGCACCTGCGTTCCTGCTGAATGAGCGCCAGAAGGTCGCCGCGTTCGTCGCTTTCCTTGCTGTGCCAGACGCCTCGCTTCGCGCCGCGCAGCTCTAGTTTCAGGCTGCCCTTGGTGCCCCAGCGCAGGGTCTGCCGTGTCGAAAACGTCGGCTCCCCTAGCAACGCCTGCGCAATCTTATCCGCATCCGCCCGAAGTGCAGCGCGTAGCTCGTCCAGATTGTGGTGGTCGCCGCCGTCCATCAGGCGCGACCCCGCGCCCGCAGCGCGTCCGCAATCTGCTCGATCTTTGCCCGTTGTGCGGGCGTCAGGGGCCGGCGCTTTTGCCGCAGGTCCAGGACGAACCTCGTTTCCCAAGGCGTCAGCTCACCCAGCCATTTCAGACAAAGCGTCAAGCTGTCCCCATCCGGCGACCAAGGGCCATGCCCGCCCTGCGTTCTGCCGCCGGCCTGCTGCGTCCCGGCACCGTCTGCCGAGATCACGACATCCCAGGTCAGCCTCTTTTCGCGCACCAGGCGCGACGCCAGGGCCGCCGCAGCGGCACGTTCGCCGTTATGGGCCGATCCCATCATCCCCAGGATGGCAACCAGCTTCCGCCTCTCCGCAGGCGACAACATTGCCGTCATGCTTCGCCCGCCACCAACGCGGCGCCGGCTTCCTCGACCCTCAAAGCCCCGCTCAGCACCAGTCGCCCGGCGATCCGCGTGTAGAGTGGACACGCTGGCGCTGGCGTTGCCGGTCGCGCCCGATTGATCCCGGCGCGCAGGTGCGGTTGCACCGGCAGGCGCGGCGCGGTGCGATCCCCGCGGATCATGTGGGCGGCGTTCACGCCCGCCCGCCCGGGTGCGTGATCGTGATCGAGCGCAAGTCGGGCCAAATGCAGCGCAACGCCGTCAGTGCCGCCGCCTTGATCGCGCCCAGCGACGTGCCGCAGTGCCGGCAGATTGCCATGCCCAGCCCGGCGGACGGGTCGAGGATGTTCGGCGTGGCGATGGCGATGGCGAACTGTCCAGCTTGCAGGTTGCTGCCGCAGCACCCGCACTGCATCGAGCTGCTGGCCGGGGCGTCGCTGATGCGCTGCAACAGGTCGCTGACCTGCAACATCACCTGCGCCGCCTCATGGTTGCCGGACAATGCCCCAGCGATCAGGCGGGGACCGTCATCCTGGCGGATGACATGCAGGGACAGCAGCCCGCCGGCTTCGGCTTGGAGGGCCTGGACGGCTTGGACCAAGGTGGCAGGGTGCGCGGTCATCGCCCGACCTCGCGCAGTGCCAGCGCGCGCCACGACAACAATTCGGCCGCAGCACCGTGCCCCGCCTGCAGCAGGCAGTTGGCCTGGAGGTCAAGGTGTCGCGCCTGGATCGCGCGGCGATCAGCGGTAGGGGTGGCAATCTGGGCGGGTTTGCGGCGGGAGGGCCGTTTGCTAGGCGAAGGCGAAAAGGAAGGCTTCATCATGCTCGCTCCTAGGCGAACGTGACGCGGCAATCGTAACAGGCGCTTGGAACTCCAGGCGGACTGGTGCTATAAGGCTGTCGGTCCCAGCCTATCGCGTATCAGTCCGAGAACCGGCTCCATCTGCGCGCGCTCTGCCGGCGTCGCGTGGGTGGGCCGATTTCTTAGAGGGCAGGAGCCGAGCTGAGGCGGTGAGTGTTGTTAGCCTCCCGCGTGTCCGCGCTGGCAGTCATCCCGAGAGCCTCCGCCACCTCGGGCAACCGATGACGCTCCACCCCCCAGCGTCCGCCCTTCATGTCCAGCGGCACGCGATTGCTCGCCGCCAAGTCGAGTAGGCGCCGGAACGTGATCGGGCAGCCCTGTCCGGTTAGGGCCTCAAGCTCGCGGATGACCTGCGAGCCGGGGACCCGGCCGGGTGAGTTGTTCAAGAGCGGCGTGGGGTGGTCGGGGGTGAAGATGTGTGCAGCGGCGTTGCCCAAGGGGGGCCTCCGTCAGTAGCGGTTGTGAGAGGGGCCAACCGTCGAACACGGAAGGGATTGCTTTCTCGCACACACACGCGCTACCGATGGGGTTGTGTCGGCCCCCGGCTTTGCCTTGTGGTGTGTGCGAAAGTGCGCCTTCAATGCTCTGACGGTCAGTAACGAACGCCGAGGTTCCATCCTTGCAGGGATGAGCCTCGGCGCTTTCGTTCCTGGAAGGTGATCCTTCACCTCCAGGCGAAACGGGAAACTTGTTGACACCAAGGCGCGCCCGGCTGTCCGCCCATAGATCAGCGGCAGCCTCGAACACCTTGAAAGAGATAGTCACGTTGCGGGACAGCCCTGGCCTCTTGGAGAACTTGAAGCCCTTCGGCCGATAGAAGGTGTTAAACACAAGTTCCCGGTCGTGATCTTGCAGCGAGACCCGAGCGGTGCCGTCGTAATACATGTGCAACGACAAGGTGCCCCTGTTCCGTAGGGACATCCGCAGCGACGTGGCTGCCGGATACGAGAGGTAGTCACCGAACGGGTCCAGCACTTCGCCCAGCGACGCCCCAGGGAGAACCCGGTAGCATCGCTCGTCGCCGTTCCCAGACCAGCCAGCCTCAGTCCGTACCTTCGGCAACTTGTCAACGGCATCGCGATAGGTGTCCAGTTCGATGCTGGCCATCCCGAAGCAACATCCCCGTAGCAGGCTCTCCTTTTCAGGCAGGGACGGCGTTGTCATCCAACGCGGATGATCAACAGGTACGAGGGCACGCCAAGCCGGAACCAGCCGGCCCATCTCGTTACGCGGCTCGGCGGCGGCTCCCAGGTAAAAGTTCGTCGCCTCGGTGGGTGTCATCTCAACCCCACCCTTCCCGCCGCCACGACGCCCAGTACGAATCAGGCCGTTCTTCTGAGCCTCCTCCAAGCAGTTCTCAGAGAAAGCCCTGGAAACATCCAGAGCCTCCGCCATCCTTGGAATTGCCTGCCTCGGTTGAGTCATCCACCAGCCTAATCTGCTTCCGCCCTGTCACTATGCACGCCTTTACACACACGCGCAATGGGTATCCGGCCCAATCGGATACCGTTTGCGTCGTCATGCTCTGTGAGATCGTCCCGTCGCGCCAGGTCGTGAGCATCGCCCAATTCGCCAAGTTCAGAGACGGTTAGAGAAATACAAATGAACAGGAATGCAATTATGTGTGTAATTGCTCACCTCTTTCTCGATGACGTTATCGGCGAGCGTTATGTTCGCTTGAACCTTGCGGCGAGCATGGCATTGGCGGTTTCGATGTCGAATGCATCTGGATTGAACTCATCGCCCACCCACTCGACCTGCTCGGCATATTCGGGATGCTCGGGGTCGGCGAGAACAGCGATGAGATGCTGGTAGCCCCACGAGCCGCCGCAGTCCTCGGGCGGGCAGTTGCGCTTCCCAGCGACGCAGGCCGGATAGGAAATCTCGTTGGCCGCCGGCTGGACCTTTTCGATTGTGATCGTGTGTTCCCAGTTGTCGCCGAAGTCGTAGGTGTAGCCGAAACGGCGGATGCCTGACTTCAGCAGGCCGTTCAGGGTCAAGCGGTTTTCGTCGGCGACGTCGTCGGTGGTGTGCCGGTCGCCATACTGCTGGCCGTCGATGTCGAAAGCATGGAGGTGGCCACCACGCCAGCCCATCGCTGCCTGGATGGCCTGGTGCAAGTCGCCCAGCGTCATCGTGCTGGGCATGAGCAGGCGGCGCCAGATCGGCGGCCTCACGCCGCGCAGCATGACTTTCAGACTGAGAACATGTGTGGCGCTGTTCTTCGGAAGGGTCGGCTTGGCCATGATGTCCACGTTTCGCTGCCTTGGACATCGACCGCGATGCCCGTCCATCAGCGTCTTTTGCGCAATGACGTCCCAGACGACAAGCAGACTATGAGCCAATGGGCAGAGGCTGGCCGTCCAGGGTCAGGCGAATGGATCGTAGAACCGGTATGCCGCGCCGTCGGGCGGTCTCGAACACCGACCGGACATCGGCATAGAGACGAGCGCCCCAGTGCGAGCGGAAGCAGTTGGTG
>JAABUX010005081.1_pt1 | contig 16314 bp, 22 predicted proteins | sample 5561851 | NCBI WGS metagenome assembly JAABUX01 (sample SAMN10711883, study PRJNA513361) | rock metagenome | isolation source: Antarctica rocks | place: Antarctica: Victoria Land, Richard Nunatak red sandstone | collected 2016-01-03 | reverse complement strand
ACGCGCAATGGTTCGTGCTACCCGTCACCAGTCAGACACCGATGAGCGCCTGGAACCGCACACCCCTCCAAGCCTTCATCGCGCTTGGGCTGCCGGCCGCGCCAGCGCAGTTCGCCGCCGGCCTGGTGTGGCTGGCCGCGCTCGTCGCGTCGGCCCGGCTCGTGCGCGGCCGCCGCCTGTCCTTCGCGCCGGCGTTCGCCCTCGCGTTCGTGCTGCTCTACATCGGCCGGCCGGTGGGTTGGACGTTGGTGTACCTCGACCTGGTGGTATGCGTCGCGGTGTGGCCGTCCCTGCTCCGCGCTGGCCGCGCCGTCCTGCTCGTCGCGGTCCTGGCGCTGCTCGCCTCGCACTGGGCGGCGCTGGTGCTAACCGGCCTGGGCGACGGGCTGCCGCTACTGACGCTCCAATCGGCCGATCGGCCCTGGGAGACGTGGCTTGTCCTACCCCTGACCTGGGCGTGCGCCACAGGGGCGGCACGGCGATCAGGTACTCCTCGGGTGGTGTCCGTCGGCTCTGCCACGGCAGAGCTTGATGTCGTCGACTCGGCGGGCTAAAGCGGCGTGTCGCTGGGTGGAGAGCGTCGCGCCCGCGCTGCCCTTGTCTCTACCCTGTGCCCCTGGGCGCTTCGCGTGGGGCCGACCCCGCGTTGGGTCTAGGCCCACGGGTGGGGACCACCCCAAGACAAAGGGCGGGTCGCGCGGGGTCCACAGGCCCGTTTTCACGCGTCAAACGGAGGGTGTGCGTGGGTCCAAGGGTTTGGGCCTAGACCCACGGGTGGACCCACGGACTGGGCGTCGTTAGACCCACGCACACCCCATGCGATTAGCGACCTCACGGGGCCGGCGGGAAGAGATCGAGGCCGGCCTTGGCGGCGGCACGAGCGAGGTCGAGGCGGAAGAAGGGGGCGGCGAGGGCGACGGGGAGACCCGCATGACGCGCTGGTAGACGCCGGCCTGGCCGGCGCGGATGAGGCGGCGCAGCTGGTGGGCGCCGTGGCGCGCCTGCTCACTCGGGCTCCCCTCACAAACGGCCACGAGCGCGGGGAGATCGTGGGCGGCGACGAAGCGAGCCAGGCGGTCCGGGGTGAGCGGACGGGCCGCCGACGGGGGCTCGGCGGCGAGCAAGTGGCCGGCGACGACGACGAGGAGCGCCACGGCGGCCCGCTCGTTCCAGCCCGAACCGCTGACCGGCGGCCGACGCGTCGGTTCCATCACGCGCCGTCCCCGTCCTCGTCGTGGGGTACGGTGGTCGGGCGAGCGGAGCGCCAGTGCGGGAGGGTGATATAGTCCGCGTCCCGGTCGAGGGTGACACCGGGCACATGGTCCAGGGAAACGACGTCGGCCTCCTCGTCGGCGGGCGTGGGCAGGTTGCGCCACGCGGTGCCGGGCGCGGGAGCGCCGAAGAGCGCGGCACCGATGTCGGCGGCGGAGAGAGGGCCACGGGCGCTCACGAGTTGGCCGGCGGCGTCCACCCGCACGACGAACACCTCGCCGGTGCCGACGTGCTGCCAATACGCGACCGTCGTCCGTGCCATGCGCCTCGCCTTGCTCTCGCCTGACCTAGCCGTGGCCCTGGGTGGCGCCGCGTCGCCCCTCCACCTCGCAGTATCGCAGGCGCCGGCGATCCCAGCGGCTTGGCGGCCTGTCGTGCGTCGGCGACGCGTCCCTCGCCGCCGCCCGCGACCGCTCCTGCGCCCGGACGCCTAGCCCGTACCATCGGCCCCGTCGCTGCGCGCGGGGCCGTCGTGTGCGGGGGCTAAGACCGGGCGTGGTCCCATCGCGTCGTGGTCCCAGGACCGGGCGTGGCCCCTCGCCCAGGGTAAAGGGTGGGACCACAGGGCCTCTTTCACGCGTAAAACGTGGGACCATGGGCGTGGTCCTGGGACCACGGGTGGTCCCACGTAAACGGCTCCTCTGGGACTACGCAAACGGTGCCGTGGTCCTATGGTGGGACCACGCAAACGGCGCGGTGGTTCCGCGCGTCACGGCCGGTGGGACCACGACGGCACGCTCTGTCGCCCCACAATGAGGGCCGTCCCGTCGCCTCCCGAAGGGCTAGCGGTGGCCGTCCACATCCAGACGGAGCCGCACGACACGCAGGACAGCGGCAATGAGCAGGACGGCAACGGCCACATACGCGCCGACGAGGGCGGCGGCGAGGAGCGCGGCCACGACATGAAGGGCGGGCGCGGAGGCATGCGCCAGCGGGGTGAGGAAGCCAGCGACGGGGCCGGTGAGGGCGCAGAGCACGAGGGCGCAGAGGCAGAGCGTCCAGACATGTGCGCGGGCCTGAGCGTCGGTCATGTGTGGCCTCCTGCGGTCTGTCTCCTGTACCTATCCTTTGGCATGGGCACCCTCACGGTTCATGGCTTGCGCCCGACACCGGCGAGGACGGCTGCCCGCTCCGGTTCATCGGTAAATGGGCTGGACCTTCCATCAGGGCGCCAGGCCGGCGTGAACACAAGGCCGGGTGATACGAGATCGAAGCCGTCAAAGAAGCGGGCAATCTGAGCGCGCGAGCGGAAGCCCAGCGGGTGCGTCGTCGCCGCGTACAGCCGCGCGAGTTGGGCCAGCGTGTCCGACGAGGCTCCGTCGTAGGTGCCATGCGAGATAACCATATAGCTGCCCGCCGACAACGCCGCCGCGAGGTCCCGCACCGCGCCCAGCGCCGCCTCGTCGTCGGGGATGAAATGCAGCACCGCTGCCAGAATAAGCGCGACGGGCCGGGAGCGGTCGAGCAGCCGCCGTGCGCGGGGATGCGCCAAGATAGCCGCCGGGTCGCGCAGGTCGGCCTCGATCGCCGCCGTGTGGGGCACCTTTTCCCTGTCGAGGAGCTGCCGGCTGTAGCGCACCGCGACGGGATCGTTATCCACGTAGACGACGCGTGCCTCCGAGTTCATCGCCTGGGCCAACGTGTGGACGTTGCCGACGGTGGGCAGCCCCGCGCCAATGTCGAGGAACTGGTCGACGCCCGCCTGGACCAGGACGGTGACAGCGCGGCGCAGGAAGGCACGATTGGCGCGGGCGGCGAGCGCGCTGTCCGGGTACACCGCGCTCAGCGCGTCGAAGGTGGCGCGGTCAGCCGTGAAGTTGGCGTCGCCGCCGAGCGCATAATCGTAGATCCGCGCCGGATTGGGCCGGTCGAGATCAGTGCCGCGCGGTGGCAGCGCGCGTGGGGTGTCATCCCCATCCCGGTGCAGCCCCATAACCTTCTCCTCTCCCCCTTCTATCCCCTGTCCTCTCCCCACCAGCATAACGCGTCCAGGCCACCGCTGTCCCACGCAAAAGCGCCGATCGCGCCGGCGTCGCGGGGATGCGCGCCGGATGATCGCCAATCGGGGGGATGGCTGCGGGAACGCGCGTTTTTGGGGATGCGGCCCAGTGCGGGGCGTGCCTTTTCTTTCTCTCCTCGGAGGGCGTGTGTCGGTCCTGGTTGGCCGGCGGGCGCGTCGAGGTGTAGCATGAAAACAACAGCTACAGAATAGACACCGCATCGTTGTACCAAAGGTAGACACGATGAGCACCGCCACCATCCTGGTTGTGAGCGCTGACCCGCTCCTGCTCGCCTACACGGAAACCACCCTGGAGGACGCCGGCTACCGCGTCCTTAGCAGCCACCCGGCCGAGGCGCTGGGCATCGCGCACGAGCTACAACCGGCCGCCATCGTGCTCGACAGCCGCGGACCGGACGCTGAGGAGGCGCTCTGGGCGCGCCTGCACGCCCTCCCGGCGACGGTCGCGATCCCGGTGCTCCTGCTGATCGAGCGCACGCCCCACGGTCCGGCGGTATCCGTCGCCCCACACGCGGCCGAGCAGCCGCCGGCCGTCGACATGGAGCAGTTGGCGACGGCCGTGGCGTGCTGTGTGCAGGCCCAGGGGACCGACAGGTAAGGAGCCGCGCGGCCCCCGTGTCCCCACAGGGCGGCAGTGATCTACGGTGATCTACCGGTCACGCTGGCGTCCGAACAAGCGGGCGATGACTCCCCGCCGCGTCCCATCCGTCTGCCCTGCTTCATAGACGGCAATGATGTCCTCCATGCTCTGCGCCGCCTGCCGTCGCTGCATCTCGCTGACCACGCGTTGTATCTGCGCGGGGTCCACCAAGCGCGGCGGCTTGCCTACGGGCCGGCCGGCGCCGCCCCGTGCAAAGGGCGCGGCGGCCTCCGTGGCCGCCAACCCCTCGTAATAGGCGATCACCGACGCATGGGCGCGCTCCAGGTCCGCGCTGATCCGGTGGTAGAGGGCGATCCGCGCGGGGTCGTCCTCATCGACCCCACCTGCGCACCATGCGATGAAGTCGTGGTGCCAGCGCAAGGCGGCGCACAAATCGTGCGCCGAGGCCAGTTCCTCGCGCTCCTCTACCAGATCGGTGGCGTCTTCGTCGCCGGCGTCCTCCACGATCCAGGGGTACCCGTCGGTCGTGTCGTCCTCCATGCGCTCCCTCCTCTCATCAGTGTCCCACCGCGCCAGGACCAGGCTGACCGCCCCTCGGGAGTGGGTGGACAACCGATCCGACACACGCCCCCTGGGGAGAAAGAAAGCACCAGCCGGGCTCCACATCATACCGTCGCGCTGAGGGTATAGACAGCGCCGAGGCCGAGCCCGCGCCGATCGAGGAGTCCGTGCGTAACCAGCTCCTCCAACGCGTCCTGCACCACCGCCCCGTCGAGGCCGAGCCCGATGGTGCGGGCGACCTGATCCGCCGTGGCACCGTGTGGCTCCTCCACCGTGAGCGCGGCCAGGATCTCCGTCGTCGTGGTCAGCGCATCGGTCGTCTGCGTCGGGTCCGTGTGTTCGGTCAAGGGAACGCCTGCCTTTCGCCTGTCCTGCGGGGAGACACCGCCTGGCCCCGCCATCACGCTACACCCGCTAGCCGCTCCTGTCCATGGACCGGACGCCAGGAACAGGCATCTTTCTCCCTGGGGTGCATGTGTCGGCTCCCCCGCAGGATAGTGATGCGACAGGGTCGCGGGGGAGCCGACATAACCCCCGCTCGGTGGGCGTGGGAAAGGGAGGACGGCTGCTTGCTCATGGAATGGGGCGGGGCGCCCGGTCTGCATAGGCAACCCGGAACCGCTCCCTGGCGCGATACAGCGTCATTTTAGCCGCCCCGATGGAGAGGCCGAGTGCCTGGGCAACCTCGTCAAGGGTGAGCCCGTCGTGAGCGCGCAACAACAGGCAGGCGCGCTGGGGCGGGGTCAATGCGGCGAGCGCCCGCTGCACCGCCTCCTGTTCGGCGCACCGCGCCGGCAGGTCGGGTGCGGGGTCTGGCCACCGCTCCTCGTCGCCAGGGGCGAAGGGTAGCCAGGTCAGGCGGCGGCGGTGGCGCAGCGCGTCAAGGGCCGTGTTCATCGCAATGCGGTAGAGCCAGGCGGGCAGCGCGGGGTCCGGCGTGCGCGGGAGGGCCTTATACGCCTTGAGGAACGTGTCCTGGGTGAGGTCTTCAGCTTGCTCGACGTCCCCCACCATCCCCAGGAGATAGCCATAGATCGGGCGCTGGTAGTGGGTGAACATTTCATCAAAGGTGGCTCGCTCCTCCTCCACCCGTGGCGCCCTCCCGCCGACTGCCGCGCCCATCCGCCCCATCCTGTGCCGATTCATGACGACGGACACGTCCCCTCCTCCCCCTCCACCCATGACCGGCGCGCCCGCCCGCGGCCCGCGCCGTCGTGCCGCCCTAGAACGGCCGTCGGCCACACCCGCACAAGCGTGCGATGACTCCCGGCTGCCGACGCGTCGGCTCCCTCATGGCTGTGTCCCTGCTCCCCCACACCGGCCCCGACGTCCACCCATCCAGTAGCGCAGCCGGCGTGCCTATCTCGCCGGCGTCGTCGTGCCATCCGTACCGGGCGGGGTGCCGAGGTTGATGCCCTACTTTACTTTTCGCCCCGCGTGAAGCCGCGCTGCTGGTCGGACCCTTGGACGGGCGCGTGTCCCTGCATCCCTCCTCCGGCCTGCGTCCCCTCACGGCTCATGGCGTGCACCCGACGCCAGCGAGGATGCCCGCACGGACGGGCTCATCCGCGAGCGGGTCGCGCGCGGCGTCCGGCGCGAGCGGGTCGGGCGCGGCATCCGGCCGCCAGAGGGGCGTCGGGACGATGCCCGGCTCCACCACGTCCAGGCCCTCGAACAGCGCCGCGATCCGCGCGCGCGACCGCGCGATGGTCGGGTTGCTGGAACGGCGGTAGATCGCCTCGAAGCGCGCGATCACGTCGGCCGGCAGCCCGTCGAGCGTCCCGTGCGAGAGGACGATATAGCTCCCCGGCGCCAGCGCCTCCCGGAAGGCGCCGACCGCGCGGCGCGCCTCGTCGTCGTCGAGGACGAAATGCAGCACCGCCACCAGCAGCAGCCCGATCGGCCGGCGGAGGTCGAGCAGACGGCGCGCCGTGGGGTGCCCCAGGATCGCCGCCGGGTCGCGCAGATCGGCCTCGATCACGGCGACGGTGCGTGCAGCCGCCCCCTCCTCCGTCAGGAGTTCCCGGCTGTAGCGGACGGCGACAGGATCGTTGTCCACGTAGACGATGCGCGCCTTTGGGTTGATCCCTCGCGCGACCTCGTGGACGTTGCCGACGGTGGGCAGCCCCGCGCCGATGTCGAGGAATTGGGCGATGCCCTGGTCGGCCAGGTAGGCGACGGCGCGGCGCAGGAAGGCGCGGTTGGCGCGAGCGGCGAGCGCGGCGTCGGGATAGTTGTCGAGGACGTGCTCGGCGGCGGCGCGATCGGCCGTGAAGTTCTGCGCGCCGCCGAGGAGGTAGTCGTAGATGCGCGCCGCGTTGGGGCGGTCCAACTCGTCGCCTTGGCCGGCGGTCATCGGCGCCCCCTCTCCGCACCTCTGTCCTCGTGTCCGTGCGCAGCGGCCCCGCGCGTCGTAGGCGCGGACGCCGGCCAGGAGGGGCGCGCGAAGACGAAGCGCAGTGTGGCCACGGTCAGCGCCACCACGGACACGACCGCGCTCAGGCGCGCCTCCCAGCCCTGCGGCGTACGGAACAGGTGTCGCACCAGACGCCCCTTGAGCGGCAGGACGACGAGCAGGACGACAAACCGCCGGGGGCGCAGACGCCGGCGCAGCCAACGCCGGGCGCGGGCGCGGGGCGTATCCCACAGGAATGCATCGGGGTCAGCGCCCACGTCGCCCAGGCCGGTGCCGGCGTGGAGCAGGCGCCCGACCTCGTGGGAGGTGGCGATCCAGGCACGGCACGCCGCGCAGCCGGCGGTGAGGTGCGCCGCCACGACCGCCGCCCGGTCCGGGGCCAGCGTCCCCTCGTCGTAGGCTTGCAGTTCGTCCAGCGTGAAGTCGTGCGCCGTGACCAGCGTGGCCTCCCGCATCGTGCCCCCCCCTTTCTTTCTCAGCGACGTATTCTTTTTCAGCTACTTATCAGCATAGCGCCTCCGGAACTCCGCGCGGGCGCGCGTCAGGCGCTTCCAGGTGGCGTCCTCGCTGATGCCGAGGTGGACGGCGATCTCGGGGATTGAGTAGCCCAGGTCGTCATGTAACACCAACACGGTGCGGTGCGCACGGCTCAACTCCGCAGCGGTCTCGCGGATCAGGACGCGTACGAGGGGGTCAGCGACGCGCGGCATATGGGGGCGCAGCCGGTCGAGCGCGGCTTCCCGTCGCCCCGCTGCCGGATGTCTTTGAGCAGGCGGTTGGTGGCGATGCGGCGCAGCCATGGATAGAACTCCTCGGGGTCGCGCAGGTCGGCGATCTCGTCGTACGCCGCGTCAATGGCGTCCTGGGCGAGGTCGGCGGCGCGGGCGGGGTTCCCCACATCGCGCAAGGTCGCTTCGAGCCGGGTGCGGTAGCGCGCTACCAGGCGCAGGAAGGCGTCGCCATCGCCGGCCTGGGCGGCGGCGATGAGCGTGCGGTCCGGCACCTCGTCTTCGCCATGCGTGGTCATCATCGACCGGTCGTCCTCGCGTGCAGGCCATGGTGGGGATGCCTGCTCCCACTATAGGCCGTATGGACATACTGCGCAAAAAACACCGGACGTATCGCAAAAATACATGTCTCACAACCGCGTCCTGCGGGACCTACATAGTGAGGGACAGGCAGCGGCCCCCCTCGACGCACAGGATGTCGCCTTGGCCGCTGCGAGAAAGACGAAACAAATGCAGCCCATACCAACGCTACTCATCGGCTCATCGCACGACCATTGGGTCGGGTTACAGGCGATTCTGTGGAGGCTCAGGGATAGGTGGGTCATCGGGGAGGCGCATCGGCGTGGACCAAGGATGGGCGACAGCACAGTGGCTTGGTGGGAAAGGACGCGATCATGCACGCGCAGGTAGGACAAACAACCGATAGGCGTAGGGTCACAGCCTCGGCCTTGCGCCGCACCCCCTTCTTCCGCGAGGTCCCCGAGAGTGTCGTGGCCCCTCTCGCGGCGGTCAGTAGCCGTCAGGTCCTTGGCCACGGTGACATCCTTTGGCAGCCCGGCGACGTGATCGAGGCCGTCTTCGTCCTCGCGGCGGGTGCCGTGCGCCTGTATCGTGACGCGGATAACGGCCAGGAAATCACGATCGCGCTACTCGACCGGGGGCAGGTCTGCGGCCTGGCAGACCTCGACGCTGCCTTTCTGCCGACAACCATCGCCCGATCGCTGACCGAGGAGACCGTCGTCTACCGCATCCCGCGCCGCGATTTTGCCGTATTCCTGCGGGCGAACCCAACCGTCGCCCTGCGCGCGCTCGACGCAACCGGCCGCCGTGTTCGGGACGCCTACGACCTGCTCGCGTTGCCTGATGCGCGCGCCCGCGTGGCCTATGTCCTCGCACACCTGGCGACGGCCAACAGCGAGCGGATGGTATGGCTGACACACGAGGAGTTGGCGTCCCTGGGGGGCGTCGGCCGCGAGGCCATCACCCGCTACGTGCTGCCCGATCTGCGGAGACGTGGCCTGATCGCGTACGGGGGGCATCGGCGCGGCATCCATGTGTTGGATAGCGTGCAGCTCGTGGCCCTCCCCAGACACAGCATGTGATGTGAGGTCACAACAATGTGACACCAGGTCACATTGTTGTGACCTCACATCACTGACAGGCGCGCCGACGTGCTGTAACGTGGGAGATAGGCAGCGGGAGGAGGTCCCGTTACCGGGAGTGTCAACCTGAGACCGGCGGCCAACGGTTGCAGGCCAGGCACGATGCTTACGCCTAAGCAACGCGCTGTCTTGGTCGGTATCGGTATGGGAATACAACAGACAGCGGGATGCTCTTGGGCTTACAGCAGAGATATGCCCAACTGATGGCTGACGGCCGCAGCCAGCGATTGGACAGATGGCATGAAGTGGCCGCGACATTGCTTGCAGGCAGTGGCTGTGGCGTGAAAGAACATGATGTAGAACTGCTACGCAATCTGCACAACGCGTAATGCACGAAAGGCTGGTTCATGATATGAAAGCTGCTCGACTCCTCGCTTTGATCACATTGATGACGGCTATCATCCTACCTTGGGGCGGCTCAGTGAAGGCTGACTCGGGTGTCACATTGCAAGCGGTTGGGACGACTGTTGCTCACAAGTACACGCGTAGCGGCGTGATGTTAGCGAGCGTCCCCTGCTATCCCGCTCATTGGCTACGCATCCCTGATGGTCTTGTGGGGCAAGCCGCAGAGGATTACGTCACTGCACATCAGGCTGATTTACAGGTTACTCCCTGTGCCCATCCAACAGAATTAGTGTTAGGATGGTCATCAAATATAAAGATGAATCAAGACCAGACGCAGTTCGCTATGGCTCGATCCGCGTATGCGTCTGCCCTCAACAGTGGTGCCACGGAGGATGTTGCTCTTGCTAGTGCAGTGGCAACCTTTGATGAACCGGCGGCAATAGCCCAGCCCAATGCAATTACACCGTTCACCCCCATCGTCTGCAACGGTGGTAACTTCTACCAGTACAACTACGATACCGTGCTCAACATCAATGGCGGCGTAAATGGGCATATCGACTGGGAGCAGTGGTACAATGACTCGTGGGTTAGTCCGGGTGTCTGCCACCACAATTTCAACGCGCTCCACTACCACTTCATCGACGGCAGTTCCATCTGGTTTAACAAAAACACCATCAGTCAGAATGGCGGCTCGACCACCCTGCTACAGATCTGTGCCAACGACTGTAATGCCGGCTTTACGAACATCCCCTACAGTCCCAACATACTGTCATACGATTACGCCAATAACTACGTCACGCAGCTTGGGTTGCTATCGAATACCACCTACTGCACCTCCATCAATTTCATGGATGCGTGTGCTGATCAAATCACTCATCCGAATGATATCGTGAATTGATACGGTCCTACTGCGGATAGGCGGGCCGAGCGCTAGCAAGCGCCCGGCCTGTCTCAGTTGATACCCATAAACGATATAACGATAGATAATGTTTTGGAAACGAGCGGCCAGCCAAGTGCCACGACCGCCCGCAGATTCTAATTCTTTAGAAAAGGGGCATATGGGGCGAAAGAAGGTAAGAATAGCGCTGCTACTGCTACTGATGCTCGTGATTAGCAGAGCCATGTGGATGAGGCTACAGCCACCGGCACCGGCGTCAATAATGCGTGCCGTGCCCATCGGTTTAGTCCCTCAAGCCATTGCCGTGGATCAGCGTACGCACCGTGCTCTTGTCGTTGTCAATGGCAGTCTCGAGGGTGGGAGCGGTCGCGTGGATGTTTTCAACACTCGTAACGGCGCACTTCTGCGTACCGTTCCGGTCGGCATAGGCCCGTGGGCAATCGCTGTGGATGAACAAGTAGCTCATGCCTTTGTCATTGATCCCGGTCTCAATGCCGCAGGCCATACGGTTAGCATGCTTGATACAGGTAGTGGTAGGACGTTGCGCACCATTAGCGTACCGAAGGACCCTATCGCGCTTGCGATCAGCGAGAGGACGGCACGCGTGTTTGTCGCCCACCAGGTCAACGACACCATCAGTGTCCTCGATGCGCTCTCTGGCACCCTTCTTCGCACGACGCGAGTTGGGAAAAGCCCTATGGGTATCGCTATTGATGAACAAACCAGTCGTGTTTTTGTCTCAAACCAAGCAAGTCATAGCGTGAGCATGCTCGACGCAGCGACTGGAGCTGTCGTTACCACCGTACTGATGAGCGGTGGCTGGCCTAGCTCGCCGCTCGTCGATAGTCCAGTGGGACGCGTGTTTGTCGCGACGCAAGCGATTGACACCAGAGGCAACCCCATCGGCCCCAGCACGCTGCATGTCTTGGATGCGCGGAGCGGAGCGGAACGGACAACTTTCATCTTGTCACGTAATGCAGGCCCAGTAGCGGTAGACGAACGAACAGGCCGTGTGATTATCGTCCAGACGCCGCCCACACAACCTAATGGCCGCGGTTCTCTTAATGGGAGCGTAAGCTTGCTTGATCCCAGAACAGGGCGCATCGTACACTCTACAAATATTGGAACCGATATCGGAACGGTCGTGATTGACGAGTTACGCCAGCATATCCTTGTTACTAGTCGTGATGCGTTGAGTGTGCTGGATGCGCGCAGTGGAACGATCTTGCGCACGATCACAACGGGTGGCGGAACAGGCAATGTCGCCCTGGATCAGAAAACCGGTATCGCCTTTGTCAGCGGCGAGAAGGTACCTAACCAGGATGTCTTTGGTTGGCTGAGGATCAGGGCGCGACAACTCTTCTTACCGGATAACGCACATACGGTAGACCAGCAGGCCCTCCCAACCGGTATCGTAGACGTGGTTGACACAGCAACGCATGGCTAAATGCTTCCATGTTGGAACCAGGGGATAGATCACGCGTGGTAGCCAACCCCTATCCCGCAATTCCTCGTCGGAACCCATTTAGCTTTACTTTAGCGCATGTTGGGTGTCGCGTAGCAATGGACCCGAGAACACTGCTGTTAGGATTCCACGTCGTGGGAGAAGGCCCACATGTCCGGGGGCACGGACACACACGTCCGGCACCGGCTGCGGCGCGTGCCCCTCCGGCACCGCTGCTGGCGTGGCGGCACCCTCCGTTGTCGCGGTGGCGCTGTCGTGTGTGGTCGCCGCCACGTCAGTTATGTCGTGTCCCGCGGCCGTCGTCGCCATTATTATGTCGTGTTCCACCGCGTCCTCCCTTCACGGGTCGATGCGCCAGCTACCCTCACTATAGACGAGTCGGCGTTCCTTCCGGCGCGTGTCCAGGCGCGCGAGCTGGGCCGAGAGCCCATCGAGCGCCGTTATTATGTCAAGTGTATCCCGGCCCCTAACAGAGACGAAGACCCCATCGGCCTTGAGTTGGAGCGTGGCCGGCGCTGAACGCTCCCCACCCCCGATCCCGAGGGTGGCGGCGAGAGCCGGGGCGACGCCGGGCGGGGCCGTCGCGGGGACGACGAGCCGGGCCAGAGGCAGAGGCGGGCCGGACGCGGCGAGCAGGAGCACGCCCCAGGGGTGCTGTTCCTCGCCGCGCACGGGCAGGAAGGCGTGCTGCTCGACCGCGACGCCGACGGCGTGCAGCGCCGCGACGAGCGGGCCAACGTCGTCAGCCGTGACGTGATCCGTGGTCAGGGTGACGTGCGCCGATAGGGCGTCGTCTGTCGTGTCGTTCGCGTGCAGGTGAGCCATGTCCTATCTACCCGTCCAGGGCTTCCAGGGCTTCCAGGTCGGCCCACAGCGCGGCCCGCACCTGGTCGCGCGGGGCTTGCCCCTTTGTCGATTCGAGCAACACGACTGTCCGAAGGTCCGCGCCAGCGATCCACCCATCGCGGACATGTCGCGGCCGTTCTGGCACAGCGTCCAAAGGGGCAGCATCTCCCGTCGGGGCGGCTGCCGGCGTCACATGTGTGACAGGTTCACCCCCATTGTTAGATGCGCGGGAAGGTGGCGGTGCTGTGTCGATGGAAGAGGGAGAGGTCGTCACATATGTGACACTCTCTCTAGGCTCCTGATTGTCTTGTGTCGATGGTGCCAGGGGTGCTCCCGCGCTCGTGGCCGCTGTCACCTGTGTGACAGCGGGGGATGGGGCGATGTCCTGTGTGACAGCGGGGGATGGGGCGATGTCCTTCAAGGTCAGCCGCTCGCCAGCCTCAGCCCGCCCCAGCAGGTCACGTCGGCGCTCCGGGTTCTCGACGCGCGCCAACTCGGCCGCGATAGTCGGCACGACGGTGCCAGCGCGCACAGCGTCCTCCACCGCAGGGTCGGCGATCAGGCGGAGGCGTCGCGCGATATGCTCATGGCTCTTCTTGACGCGGCTGGCCACCTCGCGCAGGGAGAGCCCGAAGCGATCTATCAGTCGGCGGTAGGCGTGCGCCTCGTCCAGGGGGTCGAGGTCGGCGCGCTGGACGTTCTCGACAAGGGCCAGCACCTCCATCTGCTCGTCAGAGAGGTCGCGCACGACGCAGGGGACATCGGCTAAGTCGGCGAGTTCCGCCGCGCGCTTGCGCCGTTCGCCGGCCCCAATTTGATAGCGATCGCCGGCTTGGCGCACAGTGAGTGGTTGCAAGACGCCGTGTTCGCGGATCGAGGCGGCCAACTCCTCAAGCGCGGCCTGATCGAAGGTCGTGCGGGGCTGGTAGGGGTTGGGATCGAGCAGGCTCACGGCAATCAGCTTGGCACCGGGCAAATCCTCGATCCCGGGCTGCTGCGTCACCCAATCGACAGGGTGGAGTGGCGCGCGGCGCGGCGGCAACGCCGACTTAGACATGTGTCACCCCCTCGACGCCTGCAGGCATATCGTGCGACTCACGCGCCGTTAGTGACTGCTTGATGTCCCATGACCGCAGCAATCGATCGGCGATCTCCTCGTACGCGCGCGCTGTCTCACTACCGGGGGCATATCGGGTAATCGACATGCCGCGCTCGGCCGCCTCGCTCACCTTGATGCTCCTCTTAACCTCACCCAGGACGGGGACCTGGCCGGCCACGCTCTCCTTGACGCTCTCAGCGATCGTGCGGCCATGCGATGTGCGATAGTCGACCATCGTCAGGATGATACCAGCGATCTCCAGCTGCGGGTTGAGGCGCGTCTTACGGATGCGCTGCAACGACTGCATGAGCAGCCCCAGACCGAAGGCTGCGGGGTATTCGGGCTCGACCGGGATGAGCACCTGGTGCGCGGCCGTGAGGGCGTTGATCGTCAACAACCCGAGCGACGGCGCGCAGTCTACCAGCACCGCGTCGTAGTCGTTGTGCGCGGGAGCCAGGACCTCCGCGAGCACGTATTCGCGCCGCACCGCGTTCTGCAGCTCCATCTCCGCGACGCCGAGGCCGATGTTTGAGGGAAGCAGGTCCAGGCGATCCTCCACTCGCTGCACATGCGGCGCGAGGGGAGCGGCCTCGCCCTCACTCATGACATGCGCCATGGCGGTGTAGACCGTCGTCTTCAACTCATGTGCCGACACGCCGGCGTTGTTCGTCAAGCTCCCCTGTGGGTCGAGGTCGATAAGGAGCACGCGCTGGCCCCGGTCAGCGAGTGCCGTTCCCAAGGCGAGCGCGGTCGTACTTTTCCCAACGCCGCCCTTCTGATTAACAACAGCCATAATACGGCTCATCGTGTCCCTCCACTCATAGTGTGGCCATCGTGGTCAAACTATGCTTCCAACTTTGATAGCTCACGGGTCCTCCTCGGGTGTATCTGTCTGCGGTTGCGCCGTGGCGCTCAGGTTTATGCACCGTGGCCATGCCCTCGTGTCATATCGGAACCGTGATCGCTTAGAATTAGGAACCTCGTTGGCATTGTCCTCGCGGCCACACTATGCGTCTAGTCTGCACTCGCGGCCACACTATGGTTCCAACTCCTCGCCGGGCCTGCTGACATTCACGCCTACGAGGCGGCCAATCTATGCTTCCAACGCGGCCAAACTATGGGTTAAGTGACAATCGTGTCACCTTACCTATACTTTTACTTTTACTTTGGCCGCAATGGCCACCGCTATGCGTCCATCTCTGAATGGTCATCGCGCGCTCCTCTCTACATGTCAGCCCGTTTGGGCAAGCTCGATGAGGGCTGTTGCCACGCCGGCGGGATCGACAAGCATATGGAAGTGTTCGGCCTCGATCTCACGGTAGGCCCAGCCTTCCCGCTGAGCGCGCTCTGCTTCCAGTGCATAGGGCGGGCTGAATCTGAGATACCCGCACGGGGCGTCGGGACCGTTGGCAAAGCCCGGGATGGGTTCCTCGAAGAAGGCGAGGGGTCGCGGGTGCAGCTCGGCCACCATTTCCCGTCGCAATCGCACATCGGGGAGGGCGTCGCGCAGCTCCTCCTCGCTCCACTCGGGAAAGCGACCTCCGGCCGCGAGGTGCTGGCGTAATTGTGCGGCGGTCGTAGGGTCGTCGGCCTCCATGCCCTCGAGGCGACTCCGCCCGTCGAGCGGAAGACCGGCGTCGACGAAGACGTAGGCGTTGATGCGGTGGCCGGAACTCCGACCGATAGAGGGGAGGAGCGGCCCCGCGCCGCTATGGCCGATGAGGGTCAGCGCGCGATCTGTTGGTATGACCTCCAGCGCCCCTGACATGGCTGTGGTGAATTGCTGCCAATAGGGAAGGCCGGTGTTCCCATCGTGGAGGGTTGGCGCCAGCGCGTCGATACCATGCCGTCGCATGTCCTCGGCTACAAGAGACCATGTGAGGGGACCCACGAGCGGACTATGAATCAAGATGAAATAGTCGTCCACGAGTGTAAATTCCCTCCTCCGCTTCTATTATGTCAATTATCAGCATAGCGCGCACGTCTTTCTCCTACCGGCGCTGATCCTCGTACAACCCGCGTAGCTCCTCCCGACAGTCGGCGCAGGCCGTCACGCCGGCGGGGACGTCGACTCGCCCGCGCGGCCACAGCGTCGCGGCGTCTTCGTCGACGAGCAGCCACTCGGCCGGGATAGGTGCAAGGTCAGGCGCCGGCGCCTCGCGCGTACAGCGGGGGCAACGTGCGCTCGGGATGCGCCACGGCATCAGCGCACGTCCTCGCGCCGCTGACGGCGCTCCTGACGCCACTGAATGGGGCGCAGGTCCAGGCGCACCAGCTCGCCGTGATCGGGATCCCAGCGCCGCTCGATGGTGCCAGGCCGAGCCGTTGCAGGTGCTCCATGTTCGCCCGGGCGCGTATGGCCGGGATGCCCGTTTCCTTGGCCATCCGCGCAGCGACGGCGGCGAACTCCTCGCGCGTCCACCAGGGGGCGTCGGGCGGGTCGTAGCGGTCGGGCTCCTCCTGCAGGTGGACAATCTGGCCGCGCAACATGCTCGCCTGCGGGGTGACGATGCGGACATGGCTACCGGGGCCGCACACGGCGATGCGGACCACGGCGATGCGGACCACGGCGATGCGGACCACGGCGATGCGGACCACGGCGATGCGGACCACGGCGATGT
>JAABUX010005077.1_pt1 | contig 16325 bp, 12 predicted proteins | sample 5561851 | NCBI WGS metagenome assembly JAABUX01 (sample SAMN10711883, study PRJNA513361) | rock metagenome | isolation source: Antarctica rocks | place: Antarctica: Victoria Land, Richard Nunatak red sandstone | collected 2016-01-03 | reverse complement strand
GTGGCCTGTGGGTGGAGGGGCGACAGCCGCCGCGCGCCGGGTCCGGTGGCCACCGGACCCGGCGCAACACGCTCGTTGCCAAACCCGCGTGCCAACGTCCAGATACAAGGGAGGCAGCAAGCGCCGAATCCGCCCGTTTCAAGGACGACACCCGCCCCCAAACATGCCGAATTAGGTCCGTGCGGCTTCCCTCACCCCGGCCCTCTCCCGAAGGGAGAGGAGGAAGAGGCTACTCCGCCGCTTGCGCGTAGGCCTCCACCGGTGCGCAGGTGCAGACCAGGTTGCGGTCGCCATACACGTTGTCCACCCGCTTCACCGGCGGCCAATACTTCATGGCCCGCACCCAGGGCAGCGGGAATGCGGCCTGCTCCCGCGGGTAGGGGTGGGTCCACGCGCTGCCCGCCACCTCCGCCGCCGTATGCGGCGCGTTCTTCAGCGGATTGTCCGCCCGGTCCAGCTCCCCGGCAGCGACGGCGGCGACCTCCGCCCGGATGGCGATCATCGCGTCGCAGAAGCGGTCGATCTCGGCGCGGCCCTCGCTTTCCGTCGGCTCGATCATCAGCGTGCCGGCCACCGGCCAGCTCATCGTGGGCGCGTGGAAGCCGTAATCCTGCAGGCGCTTGGCGATGTCCTCGACGCCCACCCCGGCCTCCACCTGGAAGCCGCGGCAGTCCAGGATGCACTCATGCGCCACCAGCCCGCCCGTGCCGGTGTACAAGACCGGATAATGCGGTCGCAGCCGGGCGGCCATGTAGTTGACATTCAGGATCGCCACCTGCGTCGCCCGGCGCAGCCCCGGCGCCCCCATCATCCGGATATAGGCGTAGCTGATTGGCAGGATGCCGGCGCTGCCGAACGGCGCTGCCGACACCGGCCCCACTCCCGTCTCTGGCCCGGCATCCGCCCGCGCCGGGTGGTTCGGCAGATGCGGCGCCAGGTGGGCCGCAACGCCGATCGGGCCGACGCCGGGGCCGCCACCGCCATGCGGGATGCAGAACGTCTTGTGCAAATTCAGGTGGCACACGTCGGCGCCGATGCGGGCCGGGCTGGTCAGGCCGACCTGCGCATTCATGTTGGCGCCGTCCATGTAAACCTGCCCGCCATGGCCGTGTACGATGTCGCAGATCGCCTGGATGCCCTCCTCGAACACGCCGTGCGTGCTGGGATAGGTCACCATCAGTGCCGCCAGCCGGTCCGCGTGCTGCTCCGCCTTGGCCCGCAGATCGTCCAGGTCCACGTTGCCGTCCCGGTCGCAGCCGGTGACGACGACGCGCAGCCCGGCCATGACCGCACTGGCCGGGTTGGTGCCGTGCGCGCTGCTGGGGATCAGGCAGATGTCGCGGTGGCCCTCGCCGCGCGCTGCGTGGTAGCCGCGGATGGCCAGCAGGCCCGCATACTCGCCCTGGCTGCCGGCGTTGGGCTGCAGGGACACTGCGGCAAAGCCCGTCACCTGGCACAGCCACGCCTGCAGCCGCCCGATCAGCTCAAGGTACCCCCGGGTCTGGTCCGCAGGCGCGAACGGATGGATGTCGGAGAAGCCCGGCAGCGTCACCGGGATCATCTCCGCCGTCGCGTTCAGCTTCATTGTGCAGGACCCCAGCGGGATCATGCTGCGGTTCAGCGCGACATCCATGTCCTCCAGCCGCTTGAGGTACCGTAGCATCTCGTGCTCGGCGTGATAGGCGCTGAACACCGCCTGCGGCAGCACAGGGCTGCTGCGGATGAGGTGCGCGGGGATGCTCGGCGACGCGTCGATCAAGTCGGCGCCCAGCACCCCGGCCAACTGCGCCAGCTCCGCCCGCGTCACCGTTTCGTCCAGCGCGATGCCGACGCCCTGGCCGTCCAGCCGCCGCAGGTTGAACCCGGCGCCTAGCGCCCGGGCCACCACGGCGTCCGCATCCGGACAGTCCAGCGCGATGGTGTCCGCGAAATCCCCATGCCGCAGCCGCAGCCCCGCGCGGACGGCGGCCCCTGCCAGCAGCCGGGCCTGCAGGTTGACGCGCCGGGCGATGCGCCGCAGCCCCTCCGGCCCGTGCCAGACGGCATACATCCCCGACATGACCGCCAGCAGCACCTGTGCGGTACAGATGTTGCTGGTCGCCCTCTCCCGCCGGATGTGCTGCTCGCGGGTTTGCAGCGCCAGGCGCAGCGCCGGGTTGCCGGCGGCGTCCTGGCTGACGCCGACCAGCCGGCCGGGCATCTGCCGCTTATGGGCATCCTTGGTGGCGAAGAACCCGGCGCTGGGTCCGCCAAAGCCCATCGGCACCCCAAACCGCTGGGCGGAGCCGACGACGACATCGGCCCCCATCTCGCCGGGCGGCTCCAGCAGCACCAGGGAAAGCAGGTCCGCGCAGACGATGGCCAGCGCCCCGGCCTCATGCGCCGCGGTGATCTCCGCGTGCAGGTCGCGGATGGCACCGGTGGTCCCCGGGTATTGCAGCACGACGGCGAAGGGGTTGGCCGCGCCGATTGCCGCCACGTCGCCCGGCGCGACATCGACCAGGGTGATGCCGACCGGCGCCGCACGGGTGGCCAGCACGGCGCAGGTTTGCGGGTGCAGGTCGGTGCAGACGCACAGCGTGTCGGACCCGGTGCGGCCGACCCCGTGCGCCATGGTGACGGCCTCGGCCGCCGCGGTCGCCTCGTCGAGCAGGGACGCGTTGGCGATGCCCATGCCGGTCAGGTCGCAGATCATCGTCTGGTAGGTCAGCAGCGCCTGCAGCCGGCCCTGGGCGATCTCCGCCTGGTAGGGGGTATAGGCGGTGTACCAGCCAGGGTTCTCCAGCACGTTGCGGAGGATCACCGGCGGAACATGGGTGCCGTGATAACCCTGGCCGATCAGCGAGCGCACCACCTGGTTCTGCCCGGCCAGGGCACGCAGCTCCGCAATCGCGGCGGCCTCGTCGATGGCGGGCGGCAGGTCCATCGCGTCCAGGTCGCGGATGGCGGCTGGGACAGTCTGCGCGGCCAGGTCGTCCAGCGTGGCGGCGCCGACCACGTGCAGCATCTCGGCGATGTCCGCCTCGTTCGGCGCGACATGCCGGGCGACGAAGCCATCCGCGCCCTCCAGCGCCGTCAGCTCGGCCAGGGGGTCGAAGCCATGCGCGTCCATCACAGCGTCTCCAGCAGGGCGGCGTAGGCGGCCTCGTCCATCAGGGCGGCGAAGGCCGAGGGGTCGGACAGCTCCATGCGGAAGAACCAGCCCGCGGCATGGGCGGCGCTGTTCACCAGGGCCGGCTCGTCCACGACGGCCTCGTTCGCCTCGGTGACGCGGCCGGCGAGCGGCGCGTACACGTCGCTGGCGGCCTTCACGCTCTCGACCACGGCGATGGCCTCACCGGCCGCGACCTCCCGGCCGGGCTTGGGCAGTTCCACGAACACCACGTCGCCCAGCGCCTCCTGCGCATGATCGGTCACGCCGACGGTGGCGACGGCGCCTTCAAGCCGGACCCACTCGTGGTCCTTGGTGAAACGGGTTTCCGACATGCTGGGGTGCTCCGCGGTTCAGGACTTGAGGTAGCGCGTGGGGACGAAGGGCAGCGGCACGACCTGCGCCGGCTGCACGGCCTCGCGGATCAGCAGGTCGAGCCGAGTGCCGGGCGCGGTCAGGTCGCGCCGCACGTAGCCCATGGCGATCGGCGCCCCCAGGGTTGGGGAGAACCCGCCGGAGGTGACGCCGCCGGCCCCGGTGCCGTCCGGCGCGATGATCGGCGTCAGCGCACGGGCCGGCGCGCGGCCGTCCGGGCGCAGGCCGACCCGCAGCCGGTGCGGGCCGTGCTGCAACTGGTCCTGGATGACCGAGGCCCCGGGAAACCCGCCCTCCACCTGGCGGCGCTTGCCGATGGCCCAGGCGAGGTTGGCCTCGACCGGCGTGGTCAGCTCGTCGATGTCCGAGCCGTACAGGCACAGCCCGGCCTCCAGGCGCAGGCTGTCACGTGCGCCCAGCCCAGCCGGCAGCACGTCGGGTTGCGCCAGCAGCAGGGCCGCCAGCGACTCGGCCTGATGGGCGGGGACGGAAATCTCAAACCCGTCCTCCCCAGTGTAGCCGGACCGGCTGATCCAGGCAGGGCTGCCGTTGATCGATGCCTCCGTCACGCCCATGAAGGGCAGCGCGGCGGCGGCCGGGCACAGGGCGGCCATGATGCCCGCGGCGCTGGGACCCTGCAGGGCCAGCAGGGCGCGGTCGGGATACTGCTCGAAGTCCAGGCCGGTGAACCCCTTGGCGAGCTGTTGGGCATCGGCCTCCTTGCGGCTGGCGTTGGCGGTGATCACCAGGCGGTCGCCGAAGTTTGCCACCATCAGGTCGTCCACGATGCCGCCGCTCTCGTTCAGCAGCAGGGTGTAGCGCTGCCGGCCCGGCGGCAGCGCCTGGAAGTCGCCGGGCGTCATGCCCTCCAACGCCGCGGCGCCGCCGGGGCCGGCGACGCTGAGCTGGCCCATGTGGGATACGTCGAACAGCGCGGCCTTGCTGCGGCAATGCAGGTGCTCGGCCAGCACGCCGGGGCCGTACTGGACCGGCAGCATGTAGCCGGCGAACGGCGCCATCTTGGCGCCAAGGCTGCGGTGCAAGGCGTCGAGCGGCGTGGTCAGCAGCCGATCCGGCTCGTCGGACTCGATGTTCAGGACGGGTTCGGCCACGGGTGGCACCTCGGTCATGGGTCGCCTACAGGCGAAATGCCTGCGGGTGCGACCCCCCCTCTGTCCGGGATACCTGAGAGATTCAGCCATCCCTCCCTAGGATGGCCTTACTCCGTCGGTGCGGCGGCCACGTGGACGGCTGCCGGCTTTCCAGAGGTCCTGTTCCCGACCGCGGTCCTGGGGGCCTGAGCGTTTCCGGGGGCCGGTTGCGCCTTCGGCGGCTGGCTTGCGCCAGCGCTCTCCCGCGGGGGAAGGTTTGGACCGGTCCTGTATGACGCAGGACCGGCTGCGGGGCAACCATGCCTTTGCGGCTGGACGCTTGGCTGCGCGTGCCAGCGTCGCGGCGGGTAGAAGGGAGCGCGCGCACAGAGCCTCAGCCACCCCGGCAACCACAGGATCAGGCCATCCAGCGGCTCGACCCGGTATGGCTGCATCCCGCCGCCTGGAGAAGGACGAAGCAGGCGGCGCTCTCACACCGTGAACGGCCCGCCACGCCTAGCCAGATAGGCCGGGCCGGCGGTGCTCCATCCCTGCCTCGAACTGCTGGAACACGCGGTCGGCGGCGGCGCGCTGGTTCGGCGACATCGTCGCATACAGCTCATCGAATGGAGGAATCAGGCGCTCCAGGTCGGCGGCATGGCCTTGGATTTTGGCGGCATAGGCCCGCAAGGTGTCCGTAGCACTCGTGGCCACCGGCGCGCCAGCGTGGAGCGCCTCCTGATTCTGGGCATTCTCCCGCATCACGCTCGTAAAGGCCCGCCACTGTGGTTGCTGCGCCGGGGTAATGCCCAAGCGGCGCTTCAGGTCGGCGATATGCGTCTCTAGCCGCTGCATGCCCAGGCGCGCCTCGGTCGACGCGGGCGCGTCCGTCGCGGGCTGCGCCCGGCCCTGGACCGGGGCCAACCCGACCAGTAGTAGCGCTAGGAGGCGAGCGAACCGCTGAACGGCCATTGCTGTGGTCCAAGCCATTGCTGTGGTCCAGGGTTGTGTCAAATAGCCAACGGCCCGGCGGCAAGATCGTTGCACGTCGTCCCCGGCCGGCCCGTTGCCGCAGGACTGCCCGGCCTCTAGCGTCCGCCCGATAATGGGGAACACGGGCATGAGGCTTCGAGGCAAGGTCGCGCTGGTCACGGGCGCCGGCGGCGGGTTCGGCGAGGGGATCGCGCGACTGTTCGCGGCCGAGGGCGCGCAGGTCGTGTGCGCCGACCTGCGCAGCGATGCCGCCGCCGGCGTCGCCCAAGCCATCGGCGCCGTGGCCCACCCAGTCACCGGCGACGTGGGCAACGGCGCGGACGTGCAAGGCATGGTCGATGCGGCCGTGCAGGCGTTCGGCGGCCTGGACATCGTCGTCAACAACGCCGGCACCACTCACCGCAACCAGCCCATGCTGGACGTGGACGAGGCGGAGTTCGACCGGGTCTATGCCACGAACGTCAAGTCGATCTACTGGATGGCCCGCGCCGCGGTCCCGGTGCTGCGCCGCCAGGGCCGCGGCGGCAGCATCGTCCACATCAGCAGCACCGCCGGCATCCGCCCGCGGCCCGGCCTGGTCTGGTACAACGGCACCAAGGGCGCGCTGAACACCATCACCCAATGCATGGCGACCGAGCTTGCCCCGGATAACATCCGCGTCAACGCCGTCTGCCCGGTGATCGGCGCCACCAACCTGCTGGAGCAGTTCATGGGCCTGCCCGACACCCCGGAGAACCGCGCCCGCTTCCTGGCCACCATCCCGCTGGGCCGCATGAGCCAGCCCGAGGACATCGCCAACGCCTGCCTGTGGCTGGCCGACCCGGCATCCTCCTTCATCACCGGCGTCCTGCTGCCGGTGGACGGCGGGCGTTGCGCCTGACCCCAGGCTCGCTCGCGTGAACATCCTGTCCATCCAGTCCTGGGTCGCCTACGGCCATGTCGGCAACGCCTCCGCCGTGTTCCCCCTGCAGCGCCTGGGCGCCGAGGTCTGGGCCGTCCACACCGTGCAGTTCAGCAACCACCCGGGATACGGCGCCTGGGCCGGCCAGGTGTTCAGCGGCCAGGCGGTGCGGGACGTGGTGGACGGCATCGCGGCGCGCGGCGTGCTGCCCGGCTGCGACGCGGTGCTGTCGGGCTACATGGGCGACGCCGACGTGGGCGAGGCCATCCTGCACGCCGTCGCCCAGGTGCGCTCCGCCAACCCGGCCATGCTGTACTGCTGCGACCCGGTGGTTGGCGACACCGGCCGCGGCGTGTTCGTCCGGCCAGGCATCCCCGAGCTGATCCGCGCTCAGGCCGTGCCCGCCGCCGACATCCTGACGCCCAACGGCTTCGAGCTGGAGCACCTGACCGGCCGCCGTATCCGCACCACGGCCGACGCCGCCGATGCCGTGGCGCAGTTGCAGGCCGGCATGGCGCCCGGCGGACCCGCCATCATCCTGGTCACGACCCTGCGGACGGACGCGACGCCGGACGACGCCGTGGACATGCTGGCCGCCGACCGCACCGGCGCCTGGCTGCTGCGGACCCCGCTGCTGCCGATCCAGCCCAACGGCGCCGGGGACGCCATCGCCGCGCTGTTCCTGTTCCACCGGCTGCGGACCGGCGGCACCGCCCCGGCCCTGGAGGCCGCCGGCAGCGCCGTCTACGGCCTGCTGCGCCGCACGGTGGAGGCCGGGTCGCGCGAAATCCTGACCGTCACGGCGCAGGACGAATTCGTGCGCCCGACCCAGTGGTTCCGCGCGCAACGATTCTGAACCCTTCCTCAAAACCTCCGTTGTCCGCCCTGTTGTTGCCGTGATCGTGGCGTAGTCATCCCCTACGCGACCTCCGGCACGCGTTGCCTGCCCCGTCGCCTGCACCTCGCGTCACCTGCACCAGCGGATGGTCCTATGCGCTTCACCAAGGTCTATGGCCGTGCCCTCGCCGCCCTTGGGGGGGACCGCCGGCTGGCGGTTATGCTTGCGTTCGCCAACGTGCTGGTGGCGGGGCTGCAATTTCTCGACCCCTTGCTGTTCGGCCGGGTGATCGGCCTGCTGACGCGGTCCGACCAGATGCAGCCCGACACCCTGTGGATGCAGGCGGTGCAACTGCTCGGCGTCTGGTTCGCGGTCGGGGCCGGGGCGATCCTGGCCAACATCGCCACTGCCCTGCACTCCGAGCGGATGGCGCACCGCAACCGCATGCAGATCATGAACCGCTACTTCGGCCATGTGCTGTCCTTGCCGCTGTCGTTCCATGGCGACGTGCATTCGGGCCGCTTGATGAAGGTGATGCTGGGCGGGTCGGACGCGCTGTTCGGCCTGTGGCTCAGCTTCTTCAAGGACCAGCTTTCGACCTATGTCGCCGTGCTGGTGCTGCTGCCGCTGACCTTCCTGCTCAACTGGCGGCTGGCGTTGACCCTGGTGGTGCTCGTGATCGTGCTGGTGACGATGACGGTGCTGGTGGTGCGCAAGACCGAGGCCGGGCAGCGCCGGGTCGAGCACTTCCAATCGCACCTGGCAGGCACGGCGCAGGACGCGTTGGCCAACGTCATGGCCGTGCAGTCCTTCACCCGCCTTGCGGCCGAGAGCCGGCTGTTCGGCCAGATCGTCGATGACGTGATCCGCTACCAGTTCCCGGTGCTGAACTGGTGGGCGGTGGTGAACGTGCTGACCCGGGCCTCCAGCACCATCGCCGTGATCGCCATCGTGGTGATCGGCACCGTGCTGCACATCCAGGGCAAGGCGACGGTCGGCGAGATCGTGACCTTCATGGGCTTCGCCACGCTGCTGATCAGCCGCATGGAGTCCGGGGTGCAGTTTGCCTCCCGTGTGTTCTTCCAGTTGCCGATCCTGGAGGACTTCTTCGGCGTGCTGGACGCCAAGTCCTCGGTGCCCGAGCGCCAGGACGCAGTAACCTTGGTCGCGCCGAAGGGCGAGGTCGTGTTCGAGGGCGTGTCGTTCGGCTACCCCGGCGGCCCCCGCATCCTGTCCGACGTGTCGTTCACCGCCAAGCCCGGCACCTCCGTGGCGCTCGTGGGCCAGACCGGCGCGGGCAAGAGCACGGCGATGAACCTGCTGCAGCGGCTGTGGGACCCGATCGAGGGCACCATCAAGATCGACGGCCAGGACCTGCGCGGCGTGACGCTCGAAAGCCTGCGCCGCTCCATCGGCGTGGTGTTCCAAGAAAGTCTGCTGTTCAACCGCTCGATCCGCGAGAACCTGCGCATCGGCCGCTACAACGCGACGGACGAGGAGCTGGAGCGCGCCTGCCGCCTGGCCGACGCGCACGAGTTCATCATCCGGCAGCCGCAGGGCTACGACACCGTGGTCGGCGAGCGCGGCGCCACGCTGTCCGGCGGGCAGCGGCAGCGGCTGGCGATCGCGCGTGCCCTGCTGAAGGACCCGCCGATCCTGATCCTGGACGAGGCGACGAGCGCGCTGGACGCCGCGACCGAGGCCCGGGTGTCGCGTGCCATGTCCACGCTGATGAAGGGCCGCACGACGTTCATCATCGCCCACCGGCTGAGCACCGTGCGCGACGCCGACGAGATCATGGTGTTCGAGAACGGCGAGGTGGTCGAGCGCGGCAACTTTGACCAGCTCCTGGCCAAGCGCGGGCGCTTCGCCGACCTGGTCGCGACGCAGCTTTCCCCATCGGCCTCGGCCTACGCCGCGGATTGACCCGCCAGGCCTTACGTCGGCCGGGCTTCATGCCCTGTTAAGGATGCGTGCCCATGCTGCCCCGACGGCAGCATGGGCAGCGTGGCATGAGTGGCATTGTCAGCGGGATCGACTACAGCTTGCTGTTCTCCGGCAGCTCATCCGGCAGCGACGTTTCGGCCAGCCTGCTAACAACGCTGTATAGCAGCAGCGCCTCCGGGTCGGCCATCTCGTCCGGCAACCCGATCCTGGACGAGAAGCTGGCGGAGCAGAACCAAACCAAGGATATCGCCAAGCAGGCCAAGGATCCCGGGGTGATCCGGGACCTTGCGGCATTCACCAAGGGCATCGCCAACGCCAAGGACCTGAACACCGCGTTGCAGAACCCGGACGTGTTGAAGGTGCTGCTGACAGCCAACGGCCTGGGCGACCAGGTGCAATACACCGCACTGGCGAGCAAGGCGCTGCAGGCGAACCCGGCCGATCCGAAGTCGCTGATCAACCAGCTCACCGACACTCGATGGAAGACCGTCGCGCAGAACTACAGCTTGTCCAGCAAGGGGCTGGCCGGGCTGCAGGATCCCAAGGTGCAGGCGCAGGTCGCCGATGCCTATGCCTGGGTGACATGGCTGAACTCGCTGAACCAGGCGACGCCCGGCCTGGCGCAGGCGCTACAGTTCAAGCAGCAGGCCAGCAGCATCAAAAGCGTCGATCAAATCCTAGGCGACCCCACCAACTTCGACGTCGTCCTAACGGCGCTCGGCATTCCGCAGCAGGTTGTGTACCAGGGCATCAGCGGAGAGGAGCAGGCGGTGACGAGCAAGCTCGACATCACCAAGCTGCAGGACCCAGCGTTCGTAAACACCCTGACGTCGCAGTACCTGCTGGCGAAGCAGCAGGCGGCACAGGGTTCGTCGGCTGGAACCAGCCTTGATGCGCTGGCGGTGCAGGCGAGCGGGTTGGTGGTCTGACCCCCGTTTTGCTGCACCTGCACACCTGCCGTTTGCAATCGGGAGCAGAGGGCGCGCAAGCTTCCTGATCCCGGGGGATAACCCCGCAATCGAGGAGGCAGGGCCATGACCGTCGCCGCAATCCTGAAGCAGAAGGGGCACGAGGTTGCCCATGTCGCCCCCACCGCGACCATCGCCGAAGTCGTGCAGCACTTGGCCGCCCGGCGCATCGGCGCGCTGTTGGTGCTGGACAGCGCGGGCCAGGTGCTAGGCATCGTCAGCGAGCGCGACGTGGTCCGCAGCATGGCCGAGCACGGCGGGCGGACGATGGAGATGACGGCCGCGCAGTTGATGACCACGGAGTTGCACGTCGCCGGGCCGGGCACGACCATGGCGCAGGCGACGGAGATGATGACCACGGGCCGTTTCCGCCACCTGCCGGTGATGGATGGCAATCACCTGCTGGGCATCGTCAGCATCGGCGACGTAGTGAAGGCCCGGCTGAGTCAGCAGGAACACGAGGTAGACAGCCTGAAGGCTTACGTGGCGGGCAGCTAAGCTCCCTTTCCCCTCCCCTGGACGGAAAGGGGAAGCGGTCAGCCCGCTTCGGCCAGCGCCTTGATCGCCTTCAGGTCCTGTACGAACGTGGCGTACTCCCGCGCCTTCATCTCGTCATCGGGGATGCGCAGCAGGTAGCTCGGATGCACGGTGATGTAGCCCGTCGTGTTGCCGTCCAGCGCCATCGGCTTGCTGCGCTCCTTGGTGACGGCGACGGCCTTGCCGGTCACCGCGCGGGCAGCAGTCGCGCCCATCATCACAGTGATGGCGGGCTTGATCTGCTGCCGCTCCAGGTCCAGCCAGAAGCGGCAGGCATTGATCTCCCCCGTGCCGGGCTTCTCGTGGATGCGCCGCTTGCCGCGGGGCACGAACTTGAAGTGCTTGACCGAATTGGTGACGTACACCCCGCGCCGATCGAACCCTGCCTCCGCCATCGCCCGGTCGAAAAGCTGCCCGGCTGGGCCAATGAACGGCCGGCCGGCCAGATCCTCCTGATCGCCCGGCTGCTCGCCGACGAACATCACGCGGGCGTCTGCCGGCCCTTCGCCGAACACCACCTGTGTCGCCGGCTCCCACAGGGCGCAGCGCCGACACTCCTCCGCCTCGCGGGCGGCCTTCTGCAGGGGGGTGCCGCCCTCCTCGGCCTCGGCAGGGGCGGCAAGGTTAGGGCTGGGTGCGCGGACGGGTGAGATCACGGGTTGCTCCACCATGTTGTCCACCCGGCCGGCGGCGGCGCGGATCAACTCCGGGATCGCCGCGGCTTCGGGCAGGTTCTTCCAGTACTTCTGCGGCATCTCCGACCGCATCGCGCCGACCTTGAGCCGGGCCGGGTTGAAGATGCTGCTGTAGTAGGCGCGCCAGTACGCCTCCAACCGGTCGTCGTCCGGCACGTCCGCAGGCGAAGCGCCCACGTCGAACCGAAGTTCCGCACCATCCCAGTGCGCGCTGCGATAGGGCGTGAGGATGGACCAGACCATCGTGGCGAACCGCCGGGCGAAGAACGGCGCGTTGGCCTCGACGATGTAGTTGTCCGGCTCGAACCAGCTCACGTAGCGGACGCCCTCGGGTTCCTGCACCTCGCGGAACCGGACGAAGGCGCGCATCTTGTGGGTGTCGCGGCGGACAGCTGCGGCCAGGCGCTGCACGCGCTGCACCTCGGGATCGGTGGTCAGCTCCAGCAGGTGCTTCTCCCCGTGCTGGGCGCGCCAGATCAGGCGGTACAGCAGGGCGAAGCGTTCGGGGTCGTGCGCCTGGATGGCGGTCTCGGCCAACTCCACCAGGGTGCGCGGCACGGTGAAGGTTCCGGTCACCGGCGCCGCCGTCGGCTCCTCCGGCTCGGCGAACAGGTCGGCGACGTCACGGACGGACCACACCACATCCTCCGGCGCCACCCCACCCAGCGCGAGCGACCGGGCCGCCGAGCGCCAGCCGCCCCAATCGACCTCGTGCGCCAGGACGACGGACCTCACGCGAACAGGTCCGCCTGCTGCGCCTTGGGCGCCAGCCGCTGCGACAGGCGGGCGCTGTCCAGCAAGCCGCCGGGCTGGTGGTCGGCGGCGATCACGAAGGGCGCCACCTTGGCCATTGGCAGGCGCAGCCGGGCCAGGTCCGCCATGCGCAGGCGGGCATGGCGGCGGGCGCGGACCAGCTTATCGACCGACTTCACGCCCAGGCCGGGCACGCGCAACAGCTGCTCCCGAGTGGCGCGGTTCACGTCCATGGGAAACTGGTCGCGGTGCTGCAGCGCCCAGGCCAGCTTGGGGTCCATCGACAGGTCCAGGTTACCCGCGCCGTCCGTGGTGATCTCGTCGGCCTTGAACTCATAGAAGCGCATCAGCCAGTCGGCCTGGTACAGCCGGTGCTCCCGCAGCAGCGGCGCCTTCTTCGGCGGCAGGAGGGCGCTGCTGTCCGGGATCGGGCTGAACGCCGAGTAGTATACCCGGCGCAGGCCATAGCTGCCATACAAGTTGGTGCTCAGGTCCAGGATGCTGCGGTCGTTGCTGCTGTCGGCGCCGACGATCAACTGCGTGCTCTGCCCGGCCGGCGCAAACCGGCCCGACCGCTTCTCCGCCTTGGCCTCGTCGATCCGCAGGCGCATCCGGCCCATGCTGCGGCGTATGCTGGGCAGGTCCTTCTCCGGCGCCAGCTTGGTCAACGCGACCTCGGTCGGCAGCTCCACGTTGATGCTGAGCCGGTCGGCGTACTTGCCAGCCTCCAGCAGCAGCTCGGGCGAGGCGTCGGGGATGGTCTTGAGGTGGATGTAGCCGCGGAACCCATGCTCCTCCCGCAGCAGCTTCGCCACCCGCACCACCTGCTCCATCGTGTAGTCGGGGCTGCGGATGATGCCGCTGCTGAGGAACAGGCCCTCGATGCAGTTGCGGCGGTAGAAGCCCAGGGTCAGCTTCACGACCTCCTCCGGCGTGAAGCGGGCGCGCTGCACGTTGGAGGAGCGGCGGTTGATGCAGTACAGGCAGTCGTAGATGCAGGAGTTGGTCAGCAGTATCTTCAGCAGCGAGATGCAGCGCCCGTCCGGCGCGTAGGCGTGGCAGATGCCCATACCCTCGGTGCTGCCGACGCCGTCCTTCTCCCCCAGCGAGCTACGCTTGACGGTGCCGCTGGAGGCGCAGGACGCATCGTACTTCGCAGCGTCGGCAAGGATTTCGAGCTTCTTGAGAAGTTCCATGAGCTGCCTGCTGTGCGGCCCCAGTAAATGGGGCGATTCGCCGGATTTATCAACGGGCTTGTCCGTTCTATGCTGCCCGCATGCCCCCCGATCCCACGTCTTATACGGCCATCGACGCCGCGAGTTCGCCCACGTTCTCCTGCGATGGCCGCACCCTGTTCCACCTGCGCGGCGCCGGACTGACGCAGGTGTGGGCGCTGGACCTGGACACCGGCGCAGCCCGCCAACTGACGCACCTCGACGAGCGCGTCGCTCTGCTGCGCCGCGCCCCCGGCGACGACCGGCTGATCTTCGGCATCGACGCAGGCGGCGACGAGCGGCAGCAGCTTTGGCTCCTGGATGGCGCGGAGGCCCGGCCGCTGACCGACGACCCCCGCGTCATCCACGGCTTCGGCGCCTGGTCCCCGGACGGCGCCCGCATCAGCCTGACCGCAAACGACCGGGACGAGGCGCACTTCGACGTGCTGCTGCTGGACCTCGCCACCGGCGTCCGCACCCGGCTGTGGCAGGGCACGCACGAGGTGACGGCTGGCGCCTGGCACCCCTCTGGCACCCGGCTAGTCGCGTTGCAGGAACGCTTGACTGGCGACATCCGCCCGGTGATCCTGCACCTGGCCATGGTTGGGGCCACAGGTGCGCAGGGGGCCGAGCAGCCGGTGCTGCGCGTCCAGCCCACGCGCTACGCCAGCCTGCGCTGGGACGGCGATGCGCTGATGGGTCTGACTGATGCTGGCGGCCGGGACTGGATGGCCCTGTGCCGCATCGACCCTGGCACCGGCGACGCCGACCCGGTATTCGCGCCGCCGGGGCGCGACGTGGAAGCTTGGGTCTTGGCTCCCGGGGGCGCCCTGCTGGCAACGGTGGAGAACGACCGCGGCTATGCCATCCTGCGCGTAGGCCCCCCGGACGTGGAGCGGCTCATCGCCACGCTGCCGCCGGGTGTGGTGCAGGACCTTGCCTGGTCCCCGGACGGCACGGCACTCGCCTTCGCCATGGCGACGCCGACGCAGCCGATGGGCCTGTTCCTATGGCGGGATAGCCAGGTCCGGCCCGTTTGGGTCCCACCGTGCGACCTGCCGGTACAGGACTTCCACTTGGTCGAGTGGCCCGGCGCCGATGGCCGTCGCGTCCCTGGCTGGCTGGCCCTGCCGCCCGGCCCGGCACCAATGGACGGCCTCCCCGCCGTCCTCTGGGTACATGGCGGTCCGGCGGCGCAGGCCCGCGCCACGTTCCGGCCCGACATGCAGGCGCTGCTGGCCCTGGGCATCGCCGTGCTGATGCCCAACGTGCGCGGCAGCACCGGCTACGGCCGCGCCGCCATGGAGAGCGACGACCAGCAGCTCCGCCTGGACTCCGTACACGACCTGGCTGCCGGCGTGCGCTGGCTGGCCGCGCAGCCCGGCATCGACGCCCCGCTCATCAACCCAGGCCGCATCGGCGTCATGGGCCAGTCCTACGGCGGCTACATGGTGTTGGCCGCCATCACCGAGCACCCGGAGCTATGGCGCACCGCGATCGACCTGTACGGGATCGCCGACTTCACCACCTTGCTGGCCGCCACCGGCCCTTGGCGCCGGGCGCACCGGGCGGACGAGTACGGCGACCCCGTCCGCCATCGCGCCCTGTTCGACCGCATCAGCCCGATCCGCTATGCGGGCCGCATCCGGGCGCCGCTGCTGGTGCTGCACGGCACGCGCGACCCGCGGGTGGCGGTCACGGAAAGCGAGCAGATCGTCGGCGCCCTGCGCGCGCGCGGTCATCCCGTCACCTATGAGGTGTTCGACTATGCCGGCCATGGCTTCGTGCGCCGGGATGACCGGGTGCGGTTGTTCGCTGCGGTGGCCGCGCACCTGCACAGCACGCTATGAGGCTTGCGGGCTTGCGCCATGGCCGCTTTGCCCCGTTCACCCCGCCTATGGCCTCGTTCATCCCATCATTGCGAGCCGCTTGGCGAAGCAGTCCAGGGGCGACAGCGCAAGCCCATGCGGCCACTGGACTGCCACGCTGCAAGAGCAGCTCGCAATGACGATATCTAAGCGGCCTTGCAGAGATCAGGACGCGCCGCCATGACCCGCCTCTGGCGCAACGGCCCGGCGCTGCTCGCGCTGACGATGCTGTTCTGGGCCGGCAGCGTCATCGTCGGCCGGGCTGCGGCGGGGCTGGTGCCGCCGGTGCTGTTCACCCTGCTGCGCTGGACCGGCGCGCTGTGCATCGTTATGCCGCTGGCCTGGCCGCGCCTGCGGTCGGACCTGCCGGCGTTGCGGGCGCGGCGCTGGACGGTGGCGCTGCTCGCGGTGCTGGGGGTGTGCGCCTACAACATCCTGGTCTATCGCGGGCTGCACGCCACCACGGCCGTCAACGTGCTGCTGCTGCAATCGGTGATGCCGCTGGCCATCCTGGTCGCTAACCTCGCCTTGTTCGGCGAGCGGCCGCGGCCGATGCAGGTCGCAGCCATCGGGGTGTCGGTGCTGGGGGTGCTGGTGATCGCCGGGCAAGGATCGCTCGACACGCTGCGGCGCCTGACCGTCAACCCCGGCGACGCGCTGGTGCTGCTGGCGATCGCGGCGTTCGCAACCTACTCCTCGGTGCTGCGGCGGCGGCCGGCGGTGCATCCGCTCAGCTTCCTGGCCGCCACCTTCACCATCGGCGTGGCGGTGCTGGCGCCCTTGTCGCTGGCCGAGCACGCCGGGGGCGCCCGTATGGTGCAGTCGCCTCCGGCCTGGCTGGCGGTCGGCTATGCAGTGGTGTTCGCATCCTTCCTGGCGACGCTGTTCTACAACCGCGGGGTGGAGCTGATGGGTGCGGCGCGGGCCGGGCAGTTCAACCACCTGCAGCCGGTGTTCGGCACCTTGATGGCGGTGCTGCTGCTGGGCGAGGCGC
>JAABUX010005075.1_pt1 | contig 16327 bp, 20 predicted proteins | sample 5561851 | NCBI WGS metagenome assembly JAABUX01 (sample SAMN10711883, study PRJNA513361) | rock metagenome | isolation source: Antarctica rocks | place: Antarctica: Victoria Land, Richard Nunatak red sandstone | collected 2016-01-03 | reverse complement strand
GACGAGCAGCATTATCGTCATGAAAGATTGGCGCTGTGATATCGAACTTGGCGACCATAACGGTATATCTCTTGTTCCTAAGACAAATCTAACGGCTCTTTCATGCTACGTCAACCGGATAGTTCCCCTTCTCCGGCATCGCCCGCGACGCCGAGCATGTCACGGCCGCCATCGCCGGCCGTCTGCGGAGCGCCGGCGTTCCGCTGGAGGACGGGGCACTGGAGACAGTCGGCAGTGCCGGGAACGGCAGGCCCCCGTCTTGAGGAGGCGGCCGTGAGCAGCCGCCTCGCGCGCGCCGACACCAGCTGGCTGCCCGAGCTGGGCCACGTCTCCGGCCCGATCTATCGCGCCATCTCGGGGGCCATCGGCGAGGCGATACGCAACGGCGGCCTGCAGCCCGGCGACCGGCTGCCGCCGCACCGGACCCTCGCGGCGTCGCTCGGCATCGACATCACGACGGTGACCCGCGGGTATGCCGAGGCGCAGCGGCAGGGCCTGGTGCAGGCCACCACCGGCAGCGGCACCTTCGTGCGCGCCGAGGCGCACGTGCTCGGCCAGACGGCCGAACGCGGCATCATCGACCTGACCATGAACCTGCCGCCGGCGCTGCCGGGCTTCCCGCTCGGCCGCGTCATCCAGGACACGGTGTCGCGGCTGCTGCGCCAGCAGGACGCGAGCACGCTGATGTCATACCGATGGAGCGCGGGCACCGCCGAGGACCGCGCCGCCGGCGCCGCCTGGCTGCGCCCGAACCTCGGCCGGATCGATCCGCAGCACCTGCTGGTCTGCCCCGGCGCGCAGAGTGCCATGCTGGCCATCCTGACCACGCTGACCCGTCCGGGCGACGTGATCCTGAGCGAGCGCATCACCTATCCCGGCATCCGGGCCCTGGCCGCCCAACTCGGGTTGATCCTGCACGGGGTCGACTGCGATCGCGAGGGGCTGCGTCCGGACAGCCTGGAGGAAGCCTGCCGCCGCTTCCGGCCGCGCCTGCTCTACGTCAACCCGACCATCCAGAACCCGACCACGATCACCATCACCCCGGAGAGGCGGCGCACGCTCGCCGAGGCCGCGCGCCGGCAGGAGCTGCCGATCCTGGAGGACGACGCCTACGGGCTGTTCCCGTCCGACCCGCCGCCGGCGATCGCGACCTTCGCGCCGGAGCTGACCTACTACGTGGCGACCGTCGCCAAGAGCCTGTCGCCGGGCCTGCGCATCGGCTACCTGCTCGCACCCAGCCATGCCCAGACCATGCGCCTGACCGCCGCCCTGCGCGCGACCGCGCTGGCGAGTTCCGGCCTGTTGAGCGGCATCGTCACCAGCTGGATCAAGTCCGGGCAGGCAGCCGACATCCTGGCCGCGGTGCGGGCGGAGGGCACCGCGCGGCAGGTGATCGCGCGCTCCTTCCTGCCCGAAGCCGACGCGCACCCCGAGGGCCTGCATGTCTGGCTGCGCCTGCCCGCGCACTGGCAGGCGCCGGGCTTCGCGGCCTATGTCCGCAAGCAGGGGCTGTCGATCGTGCCGGAGGACGCCTTCTCGCTTGACCCGACCGGCCGCCGCGCGGTCAGGATCGCGCTCGGCGCGGCACCTGACCGCGCCCGCCTCGGCGAGGCCCTGCGCGCCGTCTCGGCGGCGCTGTCGCACCATCTTCCGGAGGCCTACGGATCGGTGGTATGACGGCGGCGACGCGAGGGGCCGACCATCCCGTAGGGTGGCGCCTCCTTCCAGCCAGCCGGTTGCCGGCTGGCGGCACAGGCTTGCAGCGTCGTCGCAGTTTAAGGTGTTGAGGTGGGTCCGACGGTTGCGATAGACGCAGGCGATCGCATCTCTACCTTTCATGCTCGCGATGCCGCTACATTCGAGGGTGCGCCATCAGGGCTACCTGGGCTTGGACTGCGTCGACTGACGCGCTTAATCGGAGATAAAGATGGACGGAGACAGCGTCGGCCAGTGCCCCATGAAGGGCGTTACTCCAAACAACTCGACGGCCTGGCCGCGGTCCAACCAGGAATGGTGGCCGAACCAGCTCAACCTCAAGATCCTGCACCAGCACTCGGTCACCGCCAATCCGCTGAAGGAGGACTTCAACTACGCCGAGGCGTTCAAGACGCTCGACCTGGCGGCGGTGAAGCAGGACCTGTTCGCCCTGATGACCACGTCGCAGGACTGGTGGCCGGCCGATTTCGGTCATTACGGGCCGCTGTTCATCCGCATGGCGTGGCATAGCGCGGGCACCTACCGTATCGGCGATGGCCGCGGCGGCGCCGGCTCCGGAACGCAGCGCTTCGCGCCGCTGAACTCCTGGCCGGACAACGCGAACCTCGACAAGGCGCGGCTGCTGCTGTGGCCGATCAAGCAGAAGTACGGCCGCAAGATATCCTGGGCCGACCTGATGGTGCTCACCGGCAACTGCGCGCTGGAGTCGATGGGGCTCAAGACGTTCGGCTTCGCCGGCGGCCGCGCGGATGTCTGGGAGCCCGAGGAGGACATCAACTGGGGTCCCGAGGACACCTGGCTCGGCGACAACCGCTACAGTGGCGAGCGTGAGCTCGCCGACCATCTCGGCGCGGTCCAGATGGGGCTGATCTACGTCAACCCGGAAGGACCGAACGGCAAGCCCGATCCGCTCGCCTCGGCTCGTGACATCCGCGAGACCTTCGCGCGCATGGCGATGAACGACGTGGAGACGGTGGCCCTGGTCGCCGGCGGCCACACCTTCGGCAAGAGCCATGGTGCGGCCAGTGCCGAACAGTATGTGGGTCCGGAGCCCGAGGCTGCCGGCATCGAGCAGATGGGCCTGGGCTGGAAGAACAGCTTCGGCACCGGCAGGGGGTCGGACACGATCTCCAGCGGGCTCGAGGGCGCCTGGACCCCGGAGCCGACCAAGTGGGACAACGGGTATTTCGACAACCTGTTCAACTTCGAGTGGGAGCTGGAGAAGGGTGCCGGCGGCGGCTGGCAGTGGAAGCCGAAGGACGGCGCGGCGGCCGACCAGGTGCCCGACGCGCATGACGCCGCGAAGCGGCACCCGCCGATGATGTTCACTTCCGACATCGCGATGATCGCGGACCCGGCCTATCTGGAAGTCTCCAAGCGGTTCCACGCCAACCTGGACGAGTTCGCGGATGCCTTCGCCCGGGCGTGGTTCAAGCTGACTCATCGCGACATGGGGCCGGTGGCGCGCTATCTCGGCCCGGAGGCGCCCGAGGAGGCGCTCCTTTGGCAGGACCCGGTGCCCGCGGTCGACCATCCCCTGATCGGGGAGCAGGACGTGGCGGCGCTCAAGGCGCGCCTGCTCGCATCCGGGCTGTCGGTCTCCCAGCTGGTCTCTACCGCCTGGAAGTCGGCGTCGAGCTTCCGCGGCACCGACAAGCGGGGCGGCACCAACGGCGCGCGCATCCGCTTGGCACCACAGAAGGACTGGGCGGCGAACGAGCCGGCAGAGCTGGCGACGGTGCTGCAGACGCTGGAGGGAATCCAGGCCGAGTTCGACGCGGCGCAGTCCGACGGCAAGAAGGTGTCGCTCGCCGACCTGATCGTGCTCGGTGGCTGTGCAGCCGTCGAGAAGGCTGCGAGGGATGCCGGGCATGCCGTGGATGTCCCGTTCACGCCGGGCCGCACCGACGCGTCCCAGGAGCAGACCGACGCGCACTCCTTCGCCGTGCTGGAGCCGAAAGCGGACGGGTTCCGCAACTATCTCGGCGACGGACGTGGGAAGCACGAGGAAGTCCATCTGGTGGACCGGGCGCATCTCCTGACGCTGACCGCGCCCGAGATGACGGTCCTGATCGGCGGGATGCGCGTCCTGGGCGCCAATTACGACGGCACCGATCTCGGTGTCTTCACCAAGCGGCCGGGGACGCTGACCAACGACTTCTTCGTCAACCTGCTCGACATGACGACGACGTGGAAGGCCGTGTCCGAGGCCGACGATCGGTTCGAGGGACGCGACCGCCGGACGGGCGAGTTGAAGTGGACCGGCAGCCGCGCCGACCTGATCTTCGGGTCGAACTCGTTGCTCCGGGCCGTCTCGGAAGTCTTCGGGTGCATCGACTCTCAGGAAGCCTTCGCGCATGACTTCGCGGCGGTGTGGACCAAGGTGATGAACCTGGACCGCTTCGACCTGGCCTGATCGGCCGGGTCTCCGTCCGGGGCTTCGAAGAGTCGGGCAGCGTCTTGAGGGTGAGACGCTGCCCTGACCTTGCGTGCCGGTATGCCAGCCGCCCCGGGCGATCCAGGCCCGGAGCAGGTCCGGTGGGTGGTAGAGCCGCCATCGACCGGCAGGGCGACCCCGAGCACGAGGCTGGCGGCGACGCTGCACGACCAGAGCACCGCGGCGGTGACCTGTTCGAGGCGGCCCATGCGGCCGATCGGCTGGCCGTCCGGTAACTCCCGCAAGGCGGCAGGATCGATGCTGCCGTCCATCGGGGTATCGATGCAGCCGGGACACACCGCGTGGACCCGGATCCCATGCGCCACATAGTCCAGGGCGATGCTCCTGGTAAGGCCGATCACGCCGTGCTTGCTGCCGTGGCGCGCAGGTCGTCCTTTTGCACTTCCGCGAGCAGGACGGACGCACCAGCCGCCGCGACGGCTCCCGCGGTGGTCAGCCCCATTCCGGAGGCGGCACCGGTCATGGCCTCGACGTCCTGCGTATAGCGGTCAACCTGGATGGTGATCCCGGCAGCCATGTCCTCGCATTCGCGGAGCACTTCGGCGGCGCAGAGACACCTCCGCCACCTGCCGGATGCGGTCCGGGCGGCCGTTGAGGCGATCTTGCCTACCTGGACCGAGGTCGAAGCCGAACTCGGTGGCGATGAGGACCTGCCCGTTGAACGGCTCGAGCGCCTCGTCCGCCGGCGTCTCATCGGTGAACGGGCCGTAGACTTCGGCGGTGTCGAAGAACGTCACACCTCGCTCGACTGCGGCGTGGATCAGGCCGATCATCTCGTTGCGGTCCGGGACTTCGCCCCGGTGGTGGTTGCGATCCTCCTCGATCAGCGGGTCGAACGCTCGGCGCCGTACTGCGCGTCCGTGACGTGCTCCATCCAGGTGACGGGCGATCCGTTCTGCTGTTCCTGCACCGCGATGTGGCTCATGGCGGTGGTCGCGGAGGCGCCGTGCCAATGCTTCTCGCCGGCGGGAAACCAGACGACGTCGCCCGGGCGTATCTCTTCCACGGGGCCGCCGTCGCGCTGCACCCAGCCGCAGCCGGCGGTCACGATCAGGGTCTGGCCGAGGGGATGGGTGTGCCACGCGGTGCGGGCGCCCGGCTCGAACGTCACGAGTGCCGCACCCGAACGCGCGGGATCTGGGGCGGTGAATAGCGGATCGATGCGGACGGTGCCGGTGAACCAGTCCGATGGTCCCTTGGCGGAGGGTTGGCTGCCTGCCCGTTTGATGTCCACGGATCGCTCCTCTTGCTCGCGTTCGATCCGGAATATGGCGACTGGGCCGGAGGCGGATTAGTGCCCAGGCTCCGCATGAACTCATAAGCAGAGCTTCTGAATGGCGACAGCGGACCTGAACGACATCGCGGCGTTCCTGGCCGTCGTGCGGGAACGCAGCTTCACGCGGGCGGCAGCACGGCTCGGGGTCTTGCAATCGGCGCTGAGCCAGACGATCCGCGGCGTCGAGGCGTCGAGGCGTCGAGGCGTCGAGGCGTCGAGGCGGCGGGGCCGAGACTGGACGAGATCGAGGCGGAACTGGCCACGCTGCGAAAGTCGCGCGACAAACCCTCCGGCACGGTCCGCATCACGGTCCACGACCACGCGCTGCGGACCGTGCTCTGGCCGGCCATCGCGCGGCTGCTGCCGCTGCATCCGGACACCGAGGTGGAGGTCAACATCGATTACGGGCTGACGGACATCGTGGCCGGACACCTCGAGGCCGGCATCCGGCTCGGCGAGATGGTGGCGAAGGACATGGTGGCGGTACGGGTAGGGCCGGACCTGCGCTCCGCGGTGGTCGGTGCCCCGTCGTATTTCGCGGGTCGGACGAAGCCGGAAACGCCGCGGGACCTGACCTCGCATGCCTGCATCAACCTTCGGCTGCCGACGCAGGGCGGGCTCTACGCCTAGGAGTTCGAGAGGGCGGAACAAGAGGTCCGCGTCAGGGTCGAGGGGTGGTTCACCTGCAACGGCACCCTGCCGATGCTGGAGGCCGCGCTGGCGGGTTTCGGTCTGGCCTATGTGCCGGAGGACGACGCGAAGGCGCATATCGACAGCGGCCGGCTGGTCCGGGTGCTCGAGGACTGGTGCCCGCCTTATCCGGGCTATCATCTATAACTACCCCAGCCGGCGTCATCCGACGCCGGCCTTCACGCTGCTGGTCGACGCGTTACGCTATCGCTGACGGCCCACCGGGACCGTCCGGACAGGCGGACCCATGTCCGCTTCCGGCTACGGGCCGAACCTAGCTGAACTTCCGAAATGGGCGCCTTGCGGTCCGAGCGGCATCGGTTCGACTGGAACCGACCTGCGGTTCCGATCAACCGACAGAGCTGCCCTTTCAGGCCAGGTGTCCGCCGTCGACGTCGACGGTGGCGCTGATTTGGTTGCGGAGTAACCGCCGATGCCGGTCCAGGGCGAGCGGGGGCCGAACAACGATCCGATGGAGATGATGCGCCCGCTGTCAGGCAGCAGCGCTGCTGCGGCACGCACGGCCGCCGCCACGCCACCGACGTTGATGGCGAACTGGCGTGCTTGTGCCGCCACGTCCGTGTCCGGGCTGTCGATAGTGCCGGTGATGAAAACCCCGGCGTTATGGACCAGGATGTCCAACCGGCCGAACTGCGTGTGCAGCGTTCGCACCAGCTCGGCCACGGCCTCCGGATCCGCCTGGTCGGCACTCACCGCCAGTCCCCGCGCGCCCTTCGCCTCTATCTCGCCGACCACACGCGCCGCCCGATCCGGGGACGCCGCATAGCTGATTGCCACATCCGCGCCTTCCGCCGCGAGGCATACCGCGATCGCGGCACCGATGCCGCGGGATGCGCCTGTCGCCAGCGCCACCTTGCCAGACAGCCTGCCCGTCATGGCCATGGGCCGCCCGAGAACGTTCGATGTCGACACGGCAGTTGCAGCCGCCCTGCGGGTCTTCATGGCCAAAGGCTACGAGGGGGCGTCGACCGGCGACCTGGCCGCAGCGATGGGCATCAACCCGCCTAGAGCAGCATCAGTCAAGCAGAGCATTGTCAAGGTGACCATGCTCTAGCCTCTACGCCGCATTCGGCAACAAGGAAGGACTGGTCCGCAGGGCGATGAGCCTGCACGTCGATCGTACCCGGCCCATCCTCGACAAGGCGCTTGATCAGCCGACCGCGATCGCGGTGGCCGAATATTTCATGCGCGGGAACGTCGATGCCCCCACGGCTCCCGGAAAGCCTGCGGGCTGCCTGTTCGTGCAGGGCGCGCTGACCCGCAGCGATGACGGTCTGCACATCCGGGACGAGCTTGCGCAGCTACGGACCGCAGCGGAGCCGCTGCTGCGGCAGCGCTTCGAGCGGGCAGTCGCGGAGGGCGATCGTCCGGACGATGCCGATCCACGAAAGCTGGCCAGCTACCTATCCACCGTCAGCCAAGGCATGGCAGTACAGGCCGCCGGGGGAGCGGATCGCGAAGCTCTTCTCGGCATCGTGGATATCGCCATGCAGGCGTGGCCGCGAACCCGGCGGGCAGTCCCGGACCCTGGCGGCCTGAAGTCCGGGACCCACGTCACGAACGGCCCTGTGCGGCCTGGCCAGCAAGCCGGCGCAGGTCTGGCTGCACTTTGTCCGCCGTCCGACCTGCGAGAGAAGCCTATGCCGGCCCCAGAGCCCGAGGACGGATAGCCGCCCCGTGCGTGCGGCGCGAGCACCAGCCCGCGATCGCCGCCAGGTCAGCCGCGCCGACACCCACGCCCCGGCGTGAGGCCGGAAGGTCGTCCGCCTCGGTCGAGCCAGACCGGAGCGGTCAGCCGGGCCACGAAGGCGGCGTGCGCCTCCAGTGCGGCCGCATCCGGCACCATCGGGCGCGGCGTGCGTGCCGCCTGCAGCATGTAGGCGACGGTTGCCAGGCCGCCCTCCTCCGTCGCCAGCTCAAGCCCGCGCTGACGCCCGCCGATCAGCTCCAGGTAGACCTGCGCCAGCAGGCGGCAATCGAGCAGCGCGTTATGGGTGGTGCGCTCGGACAGGTCGATCGCGTAGCGGCGGCAGAGGCTGTCCAGGCTGTTCGGCAGGCCTGGGAAGCGCGTCCGCGCCATCTCCAGCGTGTCGATCATGCGCCCCGTCCCCAGCGGCGGCAGGTCGAGCCGGCGCAGCTCCGCGTCGACGAAGCCGAAGTCGAAGCGCGCGTTATGCGCGATCAGCGGATCGTCGGCGACGAAGGCCAGGAAGCCGTCCACGATGTCGGCGAACTTCGGCTGCCCGATCAGGTGCGCACGGGTGAAGCCATGCACGCGGGAAGCCTCCTCCGGGATGTCGCGCTCGGGATCGATCAGCACGTGGAACTGCTGGCCGGTCGGCAGGTCGTCGATCAGTTCGAGCGCCGCGATCTCGATCACGCGGTCGCCGGTCGCCGGGTCGAGGCCCGTGGTCTCGGTGTCGAACAGGATCGCGCGCGTCATGGCCTGGCCTCCCCTTGCCGTAGTCGCGACAGCATACGCCTGATCTGCCGCAGGCTGTGCCAGCGCGACAGGCCGGTGCGGATCACGACGTCGGCGCGTCGCCGCTTCTCCGCGTCCGGCATCTGCCGCGCGATGATCGCCGCCGCTTCCGCCTCCTTCATGCCGCGCCGGCGCCGCACGCGCCTGACCTGGATCGCCGGTGGGGCCGAGACCACCACCACCAGGTCGCACAGCCGCCATCCGTTGCCTTCGAGCAGCAGCGGGACGTCGATCACCGCCCAGCGGCAGCCGCGTGCACGGGCGCGCCGGAGGAAGCGTTTCTGCGCCTCGCGCACCATCGGGTGGAGGATGCGTTCGAGTCGGCGCATCTTGTCCGGATCGGCGATCACCGCGGCACGCAGCGCCGCGCGGTCGATGCGGCCGTCCCGGACCGCCGCCGGCACCAGTGCTGCGATCGCCGGGACCGCCGGGCCGCCTGGGGCCTGCAGCCGATGCACCGCGCGGTCGGCGTCGAATACCGGCAGCCCCGCCCGACGAAGGGCGCCGGCGGCGGTCGACTTGCCCATCCCGATGCCGCCGGTCAGGCCGATCACCTTCAAGCCGGCACCTTCATGCCGGCACGTTCACGCGGGCGCCTTCATGACACGAGGGTGCCGGCCAGCAGCGCCACCACCTCGTCATCCACCGCCGGCTCGACACCGAACCAGGCAGCGAAACCCGGAACCGCCTGGTGCAGCAGCATACCGATGCCCTCCACGGTGCGCAGCCCGCGCGCCCGCGCCTGCGCCAGCAGCATGGTCTCCCGCGGCGCATAGACGATATCGGCGACCACCAGCTCCGACGGTGCGTGCGACAGGTCGGCGGGCAGCTTCGCCTGGCCGGCCATGCCGAGCGAGGTCGTGTTGACCAGCAGTGCCACGTCGTGGAGTCGCTCCGGCCAGGACGGCCAGGGCACCAGCGTCACCCCCGGCTGATCCCGTAGCAGCGATCCGGCGCGTTCCGGCGTACGGTTGGCGACGCGGACCGCGGCGCCGCAGGCCAGCAGCGCCGACGCGATCGAGCGTGCGGCCCCGCCGGCGCCGAGCAGCAGCGCCGGGCCCGCGGCGGGATCGATGCCGGCGGCGCGCAGGCTGGCAACGAAGCCGAGGCCGTCGGTGCTGCTCCCGGCGATGCGGCCGTCCGCCTCGAACACCAGCGTGTTGGCGCTGCCGGTAGCGGACGCCGCCGGATCGAGCGTATCACACAGGGCGGCGGCGGCCTGCTTGTGCGGGACGGTGACGTTGACGCCGGCGAAGCCCGCCGCCTGCAGGCCGCGCAACGCCGTCTCCAGCTTGCCGGGCGCCACCGGCAGCGGCACATAGGCGCCGTCGATGCCGTGGCGTGCCAGCCAGTGGTTGTGCAGCAGCGGCGAGCGGGAGTGCGAGACCGGCCAGCCGATCACGCCGGCCAGCCGCGCATGCCCGGTCAGGGGCATCCCGGATCGGCCCGGTAGCGCGCCCAGGCGAGCGGCAGCAGGCGCGACAGCCGTGCCGCCCACAGCGTCTCCCCGGCCTCGTCGGCGATCAGGTCCTGCCGGATCTCGATCTCGACATGCGGCAGGCCACGGCGTTCGCCGTGCACCGGCGCCGTGTAGTCGTCGATGTCGGACAGCGCGTACGGCTCGTTGTCGCCCACCACGAGGTCGCCCTCCGCCTGCAGCAGGTCGCGCAGGACCAGGGCGAAGCATGGATCGTGGTTGTGCAGCAGCCCGACGTGCCAGGGCCGTTCGCCGGAGGCGGTGACGGCACTCGGACGGCCCGCCGCCGCTTCCGCCGCCAGGCCGAAGCTCGCGAGACGGGGCGTGAAGCTGTGCAGCGCCACCAGCACCGTGTCCTGGCCCGCCGCCAGCCGCGCATCGAGCAGGCTGGCGATGCGGTCGTGATACGGATCGAAGATCTCTCGCACGCGGGCCGCACCATCGGCTTCGGCGAGAGCCTGGTTGCCGGGCACCTCGGTCGTGTCGCTGCGCGGCGCGATCGAGGTGGGGTGGCCCGGCGTGCGGTTGCAGTCGATCACCAGGCGCGAGTAGTTCTGGGTGACCATGTCGGCCTCCAGCATCCCGGCAAGCTGCGCGCCGACGCCTGCCACGCCGATGTCCCACGCGATGTGGCGAGCGCGGTCCGACTCCGACAGGCCGAGGTCGCCGAGCGCCGCCGGGATCGCCCGCCCGGCATGGTCGATCACGAGCACGAACGGCGAATGCCGCGCACCATGCAGCATCGTGACCGCGGGCGGGTCGTTTGCACCGATCAGCGCCACGTCAGCAGTCCGTGAACCTGACCAATCCGGGCCGCCAGGCACTGATTTGTTTTGGCCGTCATCTTGCACCGTGATCTTATCCTATCTCAGGCTTTTTTCCGCAGCGCGGAAGGATCTTCATGCCGGTTCTCCACGTCCAGCATGTCACGACCTACCGATATCGCCGTCCGGTAGGCTTCGGCGAGCACCGAATGATGTTCCGTCCGCGCGACTCGGTGGATCAGCGCATCGTGTCATGGAGCGTCGACATCTCGCCCGTCCCTGTCACGCTGCGTTCGATCCCGGACGCGTTCGGCAACGTGGTGACGCTGGCCGGCTTCAATCAGCGCGCCCGCGAGTTGCGGGTGGAGAACCGGCTGGTCATCGACCACAACGCGACCGTGCCGGAAGAGAAGCACATAGCACCCTACGCGCGCATCTGGCCGTTCACCTACGACCTCGACGACATGGAGGACCTGGGCCGGGTCATGCAGCGGCATTATCCGGACCCTGAGCATAAAGTCGATTCCTGGGCACGCAGCTTGCTGGCAGGCGCTGCCACGACGACCCTGGACCTGCTGGTCGCGATCAACAACGAGATCCGGCGCGGCTTCACCTACTGCGCCCGCTACGAGGAAGGGGTGCAGCAGCCCGCGCGCACGCTCGCCCTTCGCGCCGGCACCTGCCGCGACTACGCGGTGCTGATGATGGAGGCGGTGCGCGCACTCGGCATGGCCGCGCGTTTCGTCACCGGCTACATCTACTCCCCGTCCAGCCGGGTTCCCGGCTCCGGCCAGCCCGGCCAGGGATCGGCGCTCGATCACGACGATGCCCACGAGGGCAGCGGGGCCACCCACGCCTGGGTCGAGGTGTTCGTCCCGGGCGCCGGCTGGATCGACTTCGACCCCACCAACGGCATCGTCGGCTCGCGCGACCTGATCCGGGTGGCCAGCGTGCGCGACCCGAACCAGGCGATCCCGCTCGCCGGCACCTGGACCGGCTTTCCCGCCGACAGCCTGGGCATGACGGTCTGCGTTCGCGTCGTCGCCGCGGCGGCCATCCCGGACGGCGAAGACGCCTCGTCCACCACATGGGCGGGGGGTGCTGCCGCGCGAGCCGGGCCGCTAGACGCCGACATCTTGCAGCTTCCCAGCCGGGAAAGATCCGCTACACAGTCCGCCACCGCACGGCCTGGCCCGATCCGCGGTCGGGAAGCCGTCAATCCCTAGCCCCCGTCAACCGCTGGCCCAGGCACGAAACCGGAGACATCGACGAATGCTGATCCGCGCCGGCTACGACATCGCCTTCAACGCACCGACACCGACGCCGCTGCTGTTGATGCTCAGCCTGCACCCGAGCCGCCTCGCGGACCTGCAGACGCCGCACCAGTTGACGTTCGACCCGCCGGTGCCGGCTGTCGACTACACCGATGGGTTCGGCAACATATGCACCCGCGTGGTCGCACCGCCGGGCCTGCTGCGCATCATCAACCAGTTCACCATCGCGGACTCCGGCGAGCCGGACCCGTCATTCCCCGACGCGGCGCAGATCCCTGTCGAGGAGCTGCCGTCCGAGGTGCTGGTCTACCTGCTCGGCAGCCGCTACTGCGAAACCGACCGGCTGTCCGATACCGCCTGGTCGCTGTTCGGCCACATCCAGCCGGGCTGGGCCCGCGTGCAGGCGATCGTCGACTACGTCCATGACCGCATCACCTTCGGCTACGAGTTCGCGCGCGCGACCCGCACCGCGCACGAGGCCTTCATGGAGCGGCAGGGCGTCTGCCGGGACTTCGCCCATCTCGCCGTGGCGCTATGCCGCTGCATGAACATCCCGGCGCGCTACTGCACCGGCTACCTGGGCGACATCGGCGTGCCGGTCTCGGACGATCCGATGGACTTCTCTGCCTGGTTCGACGTCTACCTGGGCGGCGACTGGCATACCTTCGACGCGCGCCACAACAAGCGCCGCATCGGCAGGCTTCTGATGGCGCGCGGCCGCGACGCCACCGACGTCGCGATCTCGACCGCTTTCGGCAGCGCCTGGCTGGCCGGCTTCGAGGTGACCACCTACGAGCAGCAGGATAGCTGAGGCGAAGCTGGCTTCATCCGACGAGGCGGGCGATCACCGCGGGCGCCTCGGCGGCATCCCATCGCACCGGTCCCTGCACGCGCGCCACCTCGCGGCCGCTGCGGTCGATCACCAGCGTGGTCGGGATGCCGTCCAGCTTCAGCGCCATCATCGTCCCGGCATGCACGTCGAGCAGCACCGGCAGGCTGGCGATGCGGTGTCCGGCGTAGAACGGCTTCACCGCGTCGGCGCCGGTATGATCCAGCGAGACCGGCAGCACCACGATCCGCCTGCCGGCCAGCGCACGCGACAGGGCGTCGAGCGCCGGCATCTCGGCCACGCAGGGCACGCACCACGTCGCCCAGAAATTGAGCACGATGCCCTCGCCGGCATAGTCGGCCAGCGTGCGGGCGGTCCCGTTCGCGTCGGTGAAGCCGAGCGACGGCAGCGCCGCTGGAGGTTGCGACTTGAGGGCGTCGATCGACTGCAGGGCCGGTCCGGCCGGAGCCTGCGGGGCGGCATCCGCCGGCGCCGAGGCGGGAGCCGCCAGCAGGTATTTGCGTGCGACCACGCCGGCCAGTAGGGTCCCGCCCGCCGCGAGCAGGCCGCGGCGCACGATCAATCGCATGTTGTGGGGCATGGTGATGTCTTTAGGAGAGGATGCCACCCGGGGAAACCCCGAAGGCCCCGGTGCGAGGGCTCGGGTCGCGAACGCCCAGTGGGGCGGGCGCTTCGCCGACGGCCCCTCGGCGATCATGCAGGAGATCAACGCCTCGATCGGTTTCGACCATCGGCTCTGGCGCCAGGACATCGCGGGCTCGCTGGCGCACGCCGCGATGCTGGCCCGGGCCGGCATCATCGGCGCCAAGGACGCGCGCTCCATCGAGGACGGCCTGAACGGCATCGCCGCCGAGATCGCCGCCGGCCGCTTCGCCTTCGATGCCGCCCTCGAGGACATCCACATGAACATCGAGGCGGTGCTGTCCGAACGCGTCGGCGAGGCGGGCAAGCGGCTGCACACCGCGCGCAGCCGCAACGACCAGGTCGCGACCGACTTCCGGCTCTGGGTGCGCGACGCCATCGACGGCCTCGATGCCCAGGCAGCCGCCCTGATGCGCAGCCTGGCCCTGCGTGCGCTGCAGCATGCGGGCGATCCGATGCCCGGCTTCACCCATCTGCAGACCGCCCAGCCGGTGACCTTCGGCCATCACCTGCTGGCCTATGTCGAGATGCTGGCTCGCGACCGCGGCCGCCTGGCCGACGCGCGCCGCCGGCTGAACGAGTGCCCGCTCGGTTCCGCCGCCCTGGCCGGCACCTCGTTCCCGATCGACCGCCGCATGACCTCGGACGCCCTCGGCTTCGACCGCCCCACCGCCAACTCCCTGGACGCCGTCTCCGACCGCGACTTCGCGCTGGAGTATCTCGCCGCCCTGTCGATCGCCGCGATGCACCTGTCGCGCCTCGCCGAGGAGATCGTCATCTGGTGCTCGGCGCCGTTCGGCTTCATTCGGCTGTCGGATGCCTTCACCACCGGCTCCTCGATCATGCCGCAGAAGCGCAACCCGGACGCGGCGGAACTCGTCCGTGCCAAGACCGGACGCGTCGTCGGCGCGCTGGTCGGACTGCTGACGGTGATGAAGGGCCTGCCGCTCGCCTACGCCAAGGACATGCAGGAGGACAAGGAACCGGTATTCCACGCGACCGACGCGGTCAGCCTGTCCCTGGCGGCGCTGGACGGCATGATCCGCGACATGACCGCCAACCTGGACCGCATGCGCGCCCTCGCAGGGTCCGGCTTCTCCACCGCGACCGACCTCGCCGACTGGCTGGTGCGCGTGCTTCGGCTGCCGTTCCGCACCGCCCACCACGTCACCGGCCGGCTGGTCGCCCGTGCCGAGGCGGGCGGCGTCGAGCTGGCCGGGCTGAGCCTGGCCGAGATGCGCGAGGAGGAACCGGCGATCACCGACGACATCTTCAGCGTGCTGAGCGTGGACGCCTCCGTGGCCTCGCGGGTCAGCGAGGGCGGCACCGCGCCCACGCGCGTCCGGCAGGCGGCCCAGGCCTGGCTCGACGCCTTGCCGGCGTCCGCATCGGAGGCGATGCCGTGACCCGCGCCGTCCTGCTGCTCCTGGCCGCGATCATCCTGTCGCTGCCGCTCTCCGCCTGCGGACGCAAGGGCGCGCCACGCCCGCCGAACCAGGTCATCTACCCGAAAGGCTACCCGACCCAGTAGCGGCTCCGCCGGGCGGCGTGCCGCCCGGGCAGCGCGCGATCCCACCGATCACCGCGACCGATCACGGCGACGCTTCCGGTGCGACGAGGGCAGCCGCCAGGCCGCCTGCCGAGGCCACCCTCGCCTCGATCTGCACGCCGACCGCCTGCCAGGAGCCGTCCGCATCGCGCGTCACCAGCGGCGCGCCGCTGGTTCCGCGGGTGCCCGCGCAGTCGTGCGCTATCACGACGTGGCCGGTCGCATCGGCCTGCAGGCCGGTGATCCGGCAGGCCGGTCCCTGCACCGCCAGTTCGTCGCGATCCTGGCCGTAGCCGGCGAGATGCAGCATCGTCCCCACCGCGGGCGTCACGCGCGCGGACTTCAGCACGTCGCCCGGTGGTGCGATCGCATGATCGAGCATGAGCACCGCGCGGTCGAGCCCGGCGGTGCGCGCCTGCGCGAGCGGATCGTAGAGCGGCGAGACGATGAAACGCACCACCCGCGCGTGCGCATCGTAGCGTCCCATCCGGTAGCGCAACAGCACATGTATCGAGCCCGGCTGCAGGAAATGCCCGCTGCGCGGAACGAACAGGCAGTGCGCCGCGGTGACCGCGACCGCGGGCGCGATCAGGAACCCCGTGCAGCGGCTGCCCAGTTCGGTCTGCACGCGCAGCAACGCCCGCCACGGCGCATCGTCGAGCACGACCGGCCGCAGCGGCACGGCCGCCGAAAGTCCCGGCAGCAGAATGGCAGCGAGCAGAATATCCCGCACGGTCTTAACTATTCCGTAGCCGGTTTGCTTTAATACTATGCATACCAGTCCTGCATCTTCGCATCATCAGTCGGCCATCGCAAATGATCGGAGTTGTCACGGGCGGATCAAGAAACCCGGAGGGATCTTCGTGCGCCGCTACGATGCCATCTACGCGACCTGCTGTACGAACATCAAACAGGCGTTACAGGCCACCGATCTCGCTACGAGGACGAAACCGTCGTCGCGTACCCGCATTACTCGACCTCGCCTGTCCTGGAAAGAAAACAAACGCTCTTATCGCGAAGCCTGTTGGTACGGTCCCAATCCAGCGGCTCCCATGACCCACGCCTTCGGGTCCGACGCGGTTCCGAGGGCTTCGATGGTCCTCCGCCAAGCGAGGTAGTTCGGAAGGT
>JAABUX010005073.1_pt1 | contig 16331 bp, 15 predicted proteins | sample 5561851 | NCBI WGS metagenome assembly JAABUX01 (sample SAMN10711883, study PRJNA513361) | rock metagenome | isolation source: Antarctica rocks | place: Antarctica: Victoria Land, Richard Nunatak red sandstone | collected 2016-01-03 | reverse complement strand
TTAGGCTGACCGCGCGGCTCAGCTCAGCCCGGCAGCCGCCAGGCGAGTCATCCCGTAAGCGGAACCCCCACCGCACACACCCCACGCCCACCGTCGACCCCGCCGTGACCTGGACCTGCGCATTCCTCTGTGGGGTGGGCGTCAGAGTAGGCGAGGAAGGAGCCGGACGGAAGACACCGCCCGCACCACAGGTGACCGCGCCCGGGAACGGATCCGCGCCGACGAACGAGGGCCGCCAAGGCCCGAGCTGAGACAGCGATCCGAGCCCGGGCACGGTCACACCGACGCGCCCAGCGCGGCGGCTAAGCGGGCGCCCCAGCGCCCGTGCCCGACACCCCAGGTGTGGGCGCCGCACCATCCCCCCGAGGGCGGGCCGCGCGCCGGCGCTGGGCGCCGGTGGTCCCCGACGCCCGACCACCCCGCCCCCGATAGGCCTTCTGCTTGCACGCCGCCGAGCAGTACACCGGCAACCGGCCCGCCACCGGCAACGCCCGCGGCAACCGAGTTCCACACTGCGCGCACTCACTCACACCAAATAACGTAACGCGCCATCAACGGCCCGCGGCGGTGCTTCTCCTGGATCACCCCGCCCACAACACCACCAGCACATCCACCCGCCGCTGCTCGTCCAACACCAGGTAGGTGACCATCCCGCCGCCGCCGAACGCGACGGTGCGCAGCGCCGCGTCCGGGTTCCCCCGGTGATAGGACTCCCCAGCCCACGGATTAATCTCCAGCAGCGTCCGCGCCTCGGCGTACGCCGACAGAGCCTCGGGCGGCAACGCCGCCACCTGCTGTTCAGCCTGCTCGTCGGTCTCGACCGTGTACAACGCGCCTACAGGCCGAGCCGGGCCTTCGTACGCTCCAACGGCTCATCCGCGGGGAGCGGCTCACCGCTGAACCGCTCAGCCGCCCTACGCAACATCCGCCGGTGCCCCACAGGATCGCGGTCCGTCATCCACGCCACCCGCCGCCAACACGCCAACGTCGCGTGCAGCTCATCCAGGGTCAAAGACTCCGCCGCCACCCCCAGCGCCCGCCGATACTCGACGTCGAAAGCGGCCTGCTCCTCAGCCAACAGCGCCGCGCGGACCTCCGCCGGCGAAGCATCCGCGAACGGCGGCGTCACGGCAACAACGGTCATGTCGACGACCCTAGCCCGCCGACAAACCGGGGCAAACCAACCTTCGACGGCACTCCGTGTCAGATGAGGATCCCCAACCGGTGACGAACCGGCCCATAACAGGGTCCCGAACTGCTTTGCGCGGGCAACGCGGACCGGGCGGCACCGGGGGTCGTTCCGTTCACCTCGGGGTGGTTAGCGATCCTCGGTCGTCTCATCGCTGCGGGCGAACGCGAGGATGAGCAGCGTGGCCACGGTCGTGGCGATTCCGACGATGGCCGCGGCGGTGTACCCGACCCGGTCGGGGGCGACCTGGGTGGTGGTGTAGCCCGCGAGGATCAGCCCACCGAGGGCGCTGCCGATGGAGAACCCCACGCTTCGCACGACTTGGTTCACCCCCATTGCGCTGGCGGTCTCGGCCTGAGGGGTGGCGGCGAGGATGACCGCGGGCATGGCGGCGGAGAACGCTCCCACGCCGGCACCGAGAATGCTCATCGCGATCACGGGTGCCGCGAGGTGGGTCCGGGTGAGGGCGAACAGGACGAACGCTGCGAGCACTAGAACAGTGCTTACGGTCAGCAGCCGGCGGGCGGTGAGCCGCCGCAGCAGCGGTGGCACGAGCTTGCCGGCAACGAACCCGAGCACGGAGAACGGCACCAGGACCAGGCCCGCCTGGAAGGTGGTCAGGTCGAAGCCGTACCCGGCACTGGAAGGGGTCTGCACGTAGCGGGTGATCAGGCTCAGCAGCAGGTACATGCCGATCCCGCCGGTGAGCATCACGAGGTTGGCGGCGGCGACCGCGGGGTGGCGCAGTAGTTGGACGTCGACGAGCGGGGCGGGGGTGCGAGCCTCGAGTCGAGCCCACCCGGCGAGCAGGAGCGCGGCCGCGGCGAGACCACCAGCCGCAATGACCGGATCGTGGCGCCACAGGTCGGTCTGGCTGATCACGATCAGCAGCACGAGCAGCGCAACGGTAAGCAACACCGCTCCGCGCAGGTCGACCCGGCTCGGGGCCCGGTCCGGTGTGGCGGGCAGGACCACAGCCGCCGCGACCAGGGCGGCGAGGGTGATAACCAGCCCGAGGCCGTACGCGGCGCGGACACCGGCCAGGTCAGTGAGCAGCCCGGCCAGCGGGTAGCCCAGGCCGATGCCGGCGGTGGAGGCCACCGAGAGAAGCGCGACCGTGCTCGCCGACCGCGCCGAGGGAAGGTGGTCGCGGGCAGTGGCCATCATCAGCGCGGTCAGCCCGAGCCCGGCGCCCTGGGCGGCCCGACCGACAAGAAGCCCAGCAAAGGGCAGCGGCAGGACAGTCAGCGCGCTGCCCAACACCACGACCCCGAGGGTGACGAGCACAACCTGGCGTCGCCTCGGTCCGGCGCCGAGGCGTCCCAGGACAGGGGTCGCAACAGCTCCGGCCAGCAGCGCGATGGTCAGCGTCCACTGCGCCGCGGCTAATGAGACCTGGTACTGCACGGCGACCGCGGTGATCAGCGGGGCACCCAGACTGCCGATCACCGCGACGACCAGGGCGATGAACACCACAGTGCCAACCAGCCCCCGCGGGCCACCCCGGTTTCGCCTGGTCGGGGCCGGAGCCCCGTCGAGGCTGCCGGCGGTACTCATCGGTTGGTGGCGGTAGTGATGTGGGCGAACAACCCAGCCTGGATCCGGGTCCCAGCTTGGCGAGCCCAGTCGACATCAAGATCGGCCAGGTCGAGGGCGGCGCTGGTGTTGAGCAGCATCCCGAAGGCCAGAAACGTCTTCACGGTCACCGGGTCGAGCCCGGCGGTGTCGGCCACGGCATGCCAGAGCCGGCCGAAGCTGGCCCGGACCGCGTCCCGCACCTCCGGGTCGTTGCTGGCGGCTACACCGTGCAGCTGCAACAGCAAGGTGGTGCGGTCGGCGAGCATCGCGTCGTACTCCTGGCCCATCGCCGCCAGCGCCTCGATCCCCGACAAGCCGCCCGCCGCAGCCAACATCGCCACACTCATCCGCTCGAAGGCCCCGTCGACCACCTCCACGAACAGCTGTTTCTTGGTGCCGAAGATCCGGAACACATACGCCTGGCTGATCCCGGCCCGCCGGGCGATCGTCTCGGTCGAGGTGCCGTGCAGCCCGGTGCCCGCGAACTCTTCCTCGGCCACCCCCAGTACCTGTTCCCGCCGCTGCGATGCCCTCATCCGTATCCGTGTGCCCACGACGATAAGCTACTAGTTACTCACTACTCACTGCAAGAGACGTCACGGAGCTTTGACCTGACCGCGGGGGGCAGTTCTCGTAAGAGGAACCCCCACCGCACACACCAATCGCCACTCGCCGACACATCACGGCCTGGACCTGTGCATTCGCAGTAGCCCCGCCCGACTTAATGCCCGGTGACCGGGGGCCAACCGCACCACCGTCGTCGCCCGGTTTTCGGCCGCGGTTCAGGCCGCCATCGCTAGAAGAGCAGGTACCGGTTGATGGCCGCCGACGCGGCGTCGAGCTCGGCGGTGATCGCGGGCAGGTCGCACACCTCGACGCGGCCGGTGTCCAGCTGCCGGGTCAGTTCAGCCAACAGGCTCGGCCACTTCGGACCCGTCGGCGCCGCCGAAGCCAGCGCCTGGGAAGCCGGTGGCGACACCGGTCCCGCCGCCCGACGCTGCTCCCACGCCCGATGCCGACACCCCGACCCACACCAGTGCGGAACCCGACCCCGCGCCGCCACCACCACCTCCCTGCCACACCACCACATCCGGCCGCACGTCCCCGCGCACGCCACCGTCCATCCCGGGCACCTCCCACTTACCGTGCCAACGACTACCCCCGGAACCAGCACACCTCTTGCACTCCGGTGCCAGCCCCCTCCGGTAGAAACGTCCGTACGAAACCAGGAGGGGTGCCGATGGACGTCGAAATGTGTCGGCGCTGCGGCAGGCCGGTGCACTGGTCCGGGCGGGGCCGCCGAGCCCGCTGGTGCTCCCAAGCCTGGCGCCGCGCCGCTTACGAAGAACGCCGGGCCGCTGCATCCGGGGCCATCGCCGTCCGGGTCGTGCAGCGGGAAACCGCCCGCGAACCCAGCCCCGCCGAATGCGTGGCCCGAGTACTGGCCTCCCCCCGAGCCTGCCGGGAAGTCCTCAACGGCCTCACCACCCTCGCCGCCACCGGACAACTGGACACCGGAGCCCACACCGCCACCCTCACCGCCCTGGGACGACTCGTGCACACACTCACCGCCGACGACACCTGGTGACCTCCAAAACCACGCACCGGTTGGGGACCCCGGCTCCCCGAAAAAGCCAGACCCCTGACTGCATGATGGCGGACATGAACTTGCCCGGTGTTTTGTCCCGTTTAAGTTGGTTTGTGAGCTGCGCGAGCGGAAATATCTGATTGGCTTGGCACGGCCTACCACAATAAGCAGTCTTGGTGGCGCAGGGTGCCGGGTATGACCACATCGTCAGCGGTGCACACCGCGGCGGCCTGGGAGGGCCTGTGGCTGCCGCGGTGGCCACTCGCATCCGATCACCCCGCCGCGGAGGGTGTGTACCGCACAAGCCGGGCTAGGGCGTTGGCGATGCGGTACCTGGAGCACTCGCCGTCCTCGTTGGTGACGGCGGTGGTGATCGACTGCGACCACCCCGACGCCGCGTTGCGGGCGTTCGAGCAACCCGCCGACCATCCCAAGCCGAACTGGGTGTGCCTGTCCCCGTCCGGGCGCGGTCATCTGGGGTGGTGGCTCACCTCCCGGGTGTGCAACACCGAAGCCGCCCGCCAAGCGCCGCTGCGGTTCCTCGCTCGAGGGCAGGAGGGCCTGCGCCGCTGCGTCGGTGGTGACCCCGCCTACGTCGGGTTGCTGACGAAGAACCCGATCAACCCCGACTGGGAGACCATCTGGGGTCATCCCGAGCCCTACAGCCTGCGCGAGCTCCAGACCGTGCGCACCCCGCGCCAGCTGCCGCGCAAACCGGAACGGGCCTGCGGGCTGGGGCGCAACTGCACCCTGTTTGACACCGCACGCGATGAGATATATCCGCTGCACAAGCACTACGAGCACGGCCCCTACCAGGACTGGCACCGGGTGGTTGTGCAGCACTGCCACGCCGTGAACACCCAGTTCACCGCCCCGCTCGGCGGGCCGCTGCCGTTCACCGAAGTGCATTCCACCGCCGCCAGCATCGCCGGGTGGGTCTGGGACAACTTCGACACCGACCGTTTCCGCGAGCAGCAACGCCACCGCGGCCACAAAGGAGGCAAAGTGAGCGCCAAGGTCATGACCGCCAAAAAGCGGGCAGCGAACCGGCGTCGCGCCACGAAGTTTGACCTGACCACCGCCTTGGAGCTGGCGCTATGAGCGGAGCCCAATCGCAGAAGAAACGGGCGATCACCGCCCGCGAGCTGGCGGAACGTCTCGGATCGTCCGAACGCACCGCCCGTCGCCTGGTCGCGGAGCCCCGCGCCACGTTCCTCGCTCGTGCTGCTGGGCACCGAAAACAGGCTGCGCAGCTGTGGGAACGGGGATTCAAGTACCGAGAGATTGCCGAGGAGATGGGCTGTTCCACCGGGACGGTCGGCAAGTTCCTGCACGATGCCCGCAAATACGGTGAACTGAAGTGGTGACACAGTCCGGGTTCCCCATGTGCACTGCCCCCATGAGACAGGGCGGCGGGACCTGCTCAAACGTCGCTCTGCGCGGTCGGGACGTGTGCCACATTCACGCCCCGGAACGCCAATGCGGGGTCATCCAGGACGACGGCACCCGCTGCCACATCGCCACGGGCGGCAAAGGCCCCTGCCAACGGCACCGCACCGACCCGGACACGACACCATCGAATCGGGGGCAAACCGGCGCGTAGCGGTGGCGCGGCAGCACCTGCTAGCTGCGGACCAGTCGCAGTCCCCGGCGACGGGGGGTGTGGGTGCGGGTGAAGAAGCGCCGCCGAACACCTCCAGCGGGTGCCGGACCAGCAGTGTCCGCACCGTCTACGGGTGCAGCCGCAGCCTCGTCGGGTGCTGGGGTTGGTCCCGGTGCCGGGGTAAGGGGTCCGGCGGTGATCATGCGGAGCGTTTGAGCCTGGGCCGCGATGGTGCGTTCCCGCTCCGCGGCGATGGCTTCGGCCATCACCGCCCGCTGGGTGGCTGCGCTGAGTTCGGCCTCCAGTTCGGCGATCCGCTGACCGTGGTTGTCCACCGCGTGTCCATCCTGGTGTCCATGGACAGTGTCTGGGCCGGCCGGTCGGCCTGGGGTGAACCCCGCGACCAGCAGAGCGCCGAGTGGGATCACCCACTGGCCGGTCTTGTCCTTGTACGCACCGCCTTGTTCCAGCTGGTCCAGGCGCCGCCCTACCGTCTTGACCGACACCTGGCAGACCTCGGCGGCGCGGCTGACGGTGAACGTCTGAGCCTGAGACACCATGGGCTAAGTGTCCTGGCCACCCCCACCCCAATCAGGGAGGACACACCGACAATGAGCAATGGACAGGGATGGACACGCTCCACCGGCGGCCGCCGCCCAGGCGGACCTGGGCGAGCCTGTTCCTACCTGGGGGGTGCCGACGAACAGCCGGTTCTTTCCCCTTCGGCCTAGCTCGGCGTTCACACCCCTGTGACACCCCCCCGGAGCACGCGAAGCCGATCCGGGGGGCCTGGCCCCCCGGTGGTCAGCGTCCCCGTTCTTGGTCGCGGTCCTGGTGGGGGTTGAGTCCTGGGTGGGGTTGGGGTGCTCGCCCGTGATCCACGCCGCGTTTGCGGTTCGCCAGTTGCTCGCTGATGCTGCGCGGGTGCGACAGCATCGCCACTCGCGCTGCGTCCGCCGCCTGCGGCAAAGTTCCCTCGGTGGGCAGGAACTGGGCTGCCAGCCGGTGCGCACGCTGAGCGCCCGCGATCCGTTCGGCGCGGTGGTGGTCGGCGGCGGTCTTCTCCGCGGTGATGACCGGGCGGTCCGCCCAGAACTGCCGTTGCCCGGCCCGCTCGCGGGTCACCGCGTTGCTGCGTTGCGCCCGGAAGGTGTCCTCGTTTAACACCAGGCGCCGCGCCTTATAGGTGCCGGGCAGCTCGAACCGCTTGCGGGGCGCCCACCGCTCGTCGACGACCGGCAACGCCGGGCGTGGCCCGTCCAACACGGGGCCGAGTGTGGCCCAGGACAGGCCCCGGTCCAGCTGGGAGGCGGTGAACGCCACCGGGGCGCCCGCGGCGTCCACCTCGCCGGTGGCGAAGCTGTACCCGGACACCCGCCCGGTGCTGGCCACGTTCACCCGCCAGGACACCCCGACCCGATCCAGTTCGGTTTCAAACCCCTGGCGGCCGGTCCCGGCGGCCAGGTCGCGGGCGGCCCGCACGGTGATGGCCAGTTCCGCCCGGCCCGGGACTTCGCTGGTGCGTTGCGCCCGGCGGTGCTCACCCTGGGACAGCCGGGTCTGCGGACCCGGTGCCTGCTGCACATCCGCCACCTGGACCAGCCCGTGCCGGGCTTCGACCTCCCGCATGATGGGGCGCACCGCGTACCGATCATGGGAGCCCTTCCACACGGTTCCCTCGTGAGAGACCCGGGACACCGCGATGTGCACGTGATCATCGGCGTGGCGGACCAGCACCCACGGATGCTCGGCGTACCCCATCCCGGCGGCCATGCGGTGCCCGATCTGCGTCCACTCCGCATCCGTCAGCCTGCGGTCGGTCGGGGCCGCCCGCAGCGCGCAGTGCCACACATTCTTGGTCACCCCCGGGCGCAGCGAATGGGCGACCTGAAAGTCCTTCGCCCACCCTTTCCCCTTCACCGGATCAGCCAGGGGCACCGTCCCGGCAATAACGCGGCCGCCCGCGAACGTCACCCCCTTCTCGGTGCGCCAGGTGTGCTCATCCGCCCGCCCCGGCCCGTGCAGATACTCCGCCAATCCCCGGGCCGAACCACCCCGGGTGATCTTCGCGATCACCGCCGCTCCCGGGCCGCATTCAGCGATTCATACAGCGCCCCCACCACCGGGGTGAGTTCGCCCATCACCCGCGCCGCGTCCATCCGCGCCTGCTCATGATGCGGGTGCGTGGGTTGGTTCAGGGCGGCCGCGATCTGGTTGATGTTGGACCCGATCCGGGCCAACTCCCCCCGCAGACCCGCGATGGCCGGGTCCGCCTCCGCGGTATGCGGAGTGCGCGGCCCGGCCAAATAACCGGCCACCGCGACCTCCCGCACCCACGCCCCGATCTGCCGCCGCGACGCCGCCAACGTCGCGGCCTCCCACACCGCGAACTCGGCCGGGTTCACCCGCACCGACACGGTGTGGGTGCGCTTCTCCGGCGAAGCAGCATCGGCGTCAGCCATGCGGCGCAGCTCCTTTCTCTGCGAGCGGAGCGAGTAGAGACGAGCCCCCGGCGCAAGCAGCTACGCAGTAGCTGCGAAGCGCAAGGGCATAGCTCGCTCTGGGGTTTGGGCACCAGCATAGGCGAGGAACGAGCCGACGGGGGAACAGGCCAGACCCCAGGTGACCGCGAGCGGGCCACGTCGGGCGCGGACGGAAAGAGGGCGCCCAGCGCCCGAATTTACGTCACGCCGACGAGCCCGCGACCGGTCACACCGACGCGCCCAGCGCGGCGGCTAAACGGGCGCCCCAGCGCCCGTGCCCGACACCCCACGTGTGGGGTCCGCACCATTGCACCGACGACTCACCGCGCGCCGGCGCTGAGCGCCGGTGGTCCCCGACGCCCGACCACCCCGCCCCCGATAAGCCTTCTGCTTGCACGCCGCCGAGCAGTACACCGGCAACCGACCCGCACCCGGCAACGCCCGCGGCAACCGAGCACCACACTGCGCGCACTCACCCACACCAATAACGTAACGCGCCACCAACGGTCCGCGTCGGTGCTTCTCCTGGATCACCCCGCCCACAGCACCACCAACACATCCACCCGGCGCTGCTCGTCCAACACCAGGTAGGCGACCATCCCGGCGCCGCCGAACGCGACGGTGCGCAGCGCCGCGTCCGGATTTCCCCGGTGATAGGACTCCCCAGCCCACGGATTGACCTCCAGCAGCGTCCGCGCCTCGGCGTACGCGGACAAAGCCCCCGGTGGCAACGCCGCGACTTGCTGTTGAGCCTGCTCGTCGGTCTCGACCCTGTACAAACGCGCCTACAGGCCGAGCCGGGCCTTCGTACGCTCCACCGGCTCCTCGACAGGAATCCGCTCACCACTGAACCGCTCGGCCGCCGTCCGCAACATGCGCCGGTGCCCCGCAGGGTCACGGTGCGTCATCCACGCCACCCGCCGCCAACACACCAACGTCGCGTACAGCTCATCCAGGGTCAACGACTCCGCCGCCACCCCCAGCGCCCGCCGATACTCGACGTCGAAAGCGGGCCGCTCCTCAGCCAGCAACGCCGCGCGGACCTCCGCCGGCGAAGCATCCGTAAACGGCGGCGTCACGGCAACAGCGGTCATGCCCAGACCCTAGCCGCCGAAACCCACCCAGCGGGTAGACCAATCTTCGACAGCACCCCGTGTCAGTTGAGGATCGTCCTGCGGGCGCCGTTCAACTCGAAGCGCACCCGGTCGTCATCCGCCGGGCTGGACGAGCCGCTGCGCGTCCGTCCCGAGGTAAAGACCCTTGGTTTGGAGGACACGTGCGATGAACGGCCACTTGGTCTCCCTGTAGGCCGACTCTTCTCCGGTCGCCGTGGCGGCATGACGAACCTTCCACGCGTTGTACTCGGCGACGAGCGCGGGATCCTCACGGAGGGCGTCACGAAAAGCGAGCCGTTCCAGCCACAACGCAGTACCGGGCTCGGTCAGGTGCAGGTGATGGGTGTGCGCTTCCCATCCGGCGTGGCGTGGCTTGTCGAACAGGTGGGCTTCCGGACGGTGGGGCCGGTACTGGTAGTCCACGGCCGTTAACGCTTCGAAGGCGTCTCGAGCCCCGTCCAGATCAGCCACGGGGGCGATCATGTCGATTACGGGCTTGGCGGCCATGCCCGGTATCGCGGTCGAGCCGACGTGCTCGACATCGGCGGCCAGCCACGGCGCCAGAACGTCACGGAGGCGGTCACGCTCGACCTCGAATTCGTCGCGCCACGCAGGGTCGTAGGGGACGACGACGCCGGAAGCCATGACGCGACGCTAACCGCCTCTCGCACGGTAGGCAGTATCCAGCGCCCACGGAGTTCCTCCGCCGCAGGGGAAGATCCTGGTGCGAGCTGGGGTCCTGGATCCGGCTGCCCCCACGTTGGACGCGCGTGGTTTCCTGGCAGGCTGAACGCCAGTTGAGCTGGCGGGCGGGGCGGAGGGAGTTTCGTCGATGGGTGGCAGCGGATCACGGCTCGATCAGTCACGACTGGATCAGGCGCTCAACGCCTGCGACGCGGTGTGGACGTCCGCGGCGCAGGACATCGGCACCTACCTGTCCGCGCAGGTGGACGACGCCAGCGACCGCGAGGTCATCGGACCGCTGCTGGCCGCTAGCGGCGGTAGCGGCGTGGTGCTGCACCGCGGGATCGAGGTCGGGCAGTGGGGGGACCCGTCGGTGCCGGAGATGGCCTTCAGCGCGACCAAGAGCGTCGTGTCCGTCGTCGCTGGCGTCGCATTCGACTCGGGGCTGCTGGTGCCCGACCGGCGGGTCAGCGAGGTCCTCGACCTCCCCGAGTTCGCGAGCGGTGACGCCAGCGCCATCACCTGGGAGCACCTGCTGCAGCAGACCTCGCAGTGGCAGGGCACGCTGTGGACCAAGCCGACATCGGTGGACGCGCAGAGCTACCGCGAAGGAACCGAAGTCCACGACACTCCACCCGGGCAGGGCTGGGCCTACAACGACGTCCGGATGAACCTGCTCACCTACGCCCTCACCGCCCTGCTCGCCCGACCACTGGACCACGTGCTGCGTGAGGCGGTGATGCACCCCCTCGGCGCCTCCATCACCTGGTCCTGGCACGGATACACCAACTCGTACATCATCGCCCACGGTGCACGGGTCCCGGTGGTCAGCGGCGGCGCCCACTGGGGAGGCGGGCTGTTCATCTCGGCCACCGACCTCGCCCTGCTCGGCCAGCTCTATCTCGACCACGGCGTCGGCGCCGGGCGCCAGCTGATCAGTACCGACTGGATCAAGCGGTCCTTCACACCGTGCGCGGTCAAACCCGAGTACGGCTACCTGTGGTGGCTCAACGACGACCGCATCCCCTGGCCCACCGCACCCCCGACGGGGCGCAGCGCCCGCGGCAACGGCGGCCGCCACCTGCTGTGGATCGACCCCGCCCGAGACCTCGTCCTCAGCTCCCACTGGACCGAAGACGTCCCCACCCTCCTCGCGGAGGTATCCACGGCCATCACACCAGCCACCACCTAACGGCGCGCACCGGCTTCACCGCCCACCAGAATCATGACGTCGCACAAGGGGAACCCCCACCGCACACACCGATCGCCCACCATCGACCCGCCGTGACCTGGACCTGCGCATTCCCAGTAGCCCCGCCCGATTAAATGCCCGGTGGCCAACCGCAACACCGTCGCCGCCCTGTTTCGGCCGAGATTGCAGGGGGCGCCGCTAGAAAAGCAGGTACCGGTTGATGGCCGCTAACGCCGCCTCGAACTCGGCGGTGATCGCAGGCAGGTCGCACACCTCGACGCGGCCAGCGTCCAGCTGCCGGGTCAGTTCAGCCAGCAACCCCGGCCACTCCGGTCCCCTCGGCGCCGCCGAAGCCGGTGGCGACACCGGTCCCGCCGCCCGACGCCGCTCCCACGCCCGATGCCGACACCCCGACCCACACCAGCGCGGAACCCGACCCCGCACCGCCACCACAACCTCGCTGCCACACCACTCACACGCCACCACATCCGGGCGACCCACATCCCCGCGCTCACCGCGCACGCCACCGTCCATCCCGAGCACCTCCCACTTACCGTGCCAACGACTATCCCGTAACCGACACACCTCTTGCACTCGGGTGCCACTACGTGCGGTAGAAACGTCCGTACGAAACCGGGAGGGGTGTCGATGGCCGTCGAATCATGTCCCCGCTGCGGCGGACCGGTGCACTGGTCCGGGCGGGGCCGCCGAGCCCGTTGGTGCTCCCAAGCCTGCCGCCGAGCCGCCTACGAAGAACGCCGGGCCGCCGCCACCGGGGCCATCGCCGTCCGAGTCGTACAGCGGGAAACCACCCGCGAACCCAGCCCCGCCGAATGCGTGGCCCGGGTGCTGACCTCCCCGCGGGCCTGCCGGGAAGTCCTCAACGGCCTCACCACCCTCGCCGCCAACGGACAACTGGACACCGGAGCCCACACCGCCACCCTCACCGCCCTGGGACGGCTCGTGCGCACCCTCACCGCCGACGACACCTGGTGACCTCCGGAACCACGCACTCTGGCAAGTCATGCCCGACCCCCAAAAGCCGGACCCTAAGAGTGCGGGGGTCGGGCATGACTTGCCAGGTAGTTCGTCCCGTTTAAGTTGGTTTGAGAGCTACGCGAGCGGAAATATCTGATTGGCTTCGGCACGGCCTACCACAATAAGCAGTCTTGGTGGTGCAGGGTGCCGGGCATGACCACATCGTCAGCGGTGCACACCGCGGCGGCCTGGGAGGGCCTGTGGCTGCCGCGGTGGCCACTCGCATCCGATCACCCCGCCGCGGAGGGTGTGTACCGCACAAGCCGGGCTAGGGCGTTGGCGATGCGGTACCTGGAGCACTCGCCGTCCTCGTTGGTGACGGCGGTGGTGATCGACTGCGACCACCCCGACGCCGCGTTGCGGGCGTTCGAGCAACCCGCCGACCATCCCAAGCCGAACTGGGTGTGCCTGTCCCCGTCCGGGCGCGGTCATCTGGGGTGGTGGCTCACCTCCCGGGTGTGCAACACCGAAGCCGCCCGCCAAGCGCCGCTGCGGTTCCTCGCTCGAGGGCAGGAGGGCCTGCGCCGCTGCGTCGGTGGTGACCCCGCCTACGTCGGGTTGCTGACGAAGAACCCGATCAACCCCGACTGGGAGACCATCTGGGGTCATCCCGAGCCCTACAGCCTGCGCGAGCTCCAGACCGTGCGCACCCCGCGCCAGCTGCCGCGCAAACCGGAACGGGCCTGCGGGCTGGGGCGCAACTGCACCCTGTTTGACACCGCACGCGATGAGATATATCCGCTGCACAAGCACTACGAGCACGGCCCCTACCAGGACTGGCACCGGGTGGTTGTGCAGCACTGCCACGCCGTGAACACCCAGTTCACCGCCCCGCTCGGCGGGCCGCTGCCGTTCACCGAAGTGCATTCCACCGCCGCCAGCATCGCCGGGTGGGTCTGGGACAACTTCGACACCGACCGTTTCCGCGAGCAGCAACGCCACCGCGGCCACAAAGGAGGCAAAGTGAGCGCCAAGGTCATGACCGCCAAAAAGCGGGCAGCGAACCGGCGTCGCGCCACGAAGTTTGACCTGACCACCGCCTTGGAGCTGGCGCTATGAGCGGAGCCCAATCGCAGAAGAAACGGGCGATCACCGCCCGCGAGCTGGCGGAACGTCTCGGATCGTCCGAACGCACCGCCCGTCGCCTGGTCGCGGAGCCCCGCGCCACGTTCCTCGCTCGTGCTGCTGGGCACCGAAAACAGGCTGCGCAGCTGTGGGAACGGGGATTCAAGTACCGAGAGATTGCCGAGGAGATGGGCTGTTCCACCGGGACGGTCGGCAAGTTCCTGCACGATGCCCGCAAATACGGTGAACTGAAGTGGTGACACAGTCCGGGTTCCCCATGTGCACTGCCCCCATGAGACAGGGCGGCGGGACCTGCTCAAACGTCGCTCTGCGCGGTCGGGACGTGTGCCACATTCACGCCCCGGAACGCCAATGCGGGGTCATCCAGGACGACGGCACCCGCTGCCACATCGCCACGGGCGGCAAAGGCCCCTGCCAACGGCACCGCACCGACCCGGACACGACACCATCGAATCGGGGGCAAACCGGCGCGTAGCGGTGGCGCGGCAGCACCTGCTAGCTGCGGACCAGTCGCAGTCCCCGGCGACGGGGGGTGTGGGTGCGGGTGAAGAAGCGCCGCCGAACACCTCCAGCGGGTGCCGGACCAGCAGTGTCCGCACCGTCTACGGGTGCAGCCGCAGCCTCGTCGGGTGCTGGGGTTGGTCCCGGTGCCGGGGTAAGGGGTCCGGCGGTGATCATGCGGAGCGTTTGAGCCTGGGCCGCGATGGTGCGTTCCCGCTCCGCGGCGATGGCTTCGGCCATCACCGCCCGCTGGGTGGCTGCGCTGAGTTCGGCCTCCAGTTCGGCGATCCGCTGACCGTGGTTGTCCACCGCGTGTCCATCCTGGTGTCCATGGACAGTGTCTGGGCCGGCCGGTCGGCCTGGGGTGAACCCCGCGACCAGCAGAGCGCCGAGTGGGATCACCCACTGGCCGGTCTTGTCCTTGTACGCACCGCCTTGTTCCAGCTGGTCCAGGCGCCGCCCTACCGTCTTGACCGACACCTGGCAGACCTCGGCGGCGCGGCTGACGGTGAACGTCTGAGCCTGAGACACCATGGGCTAAGTGTCCTGGCCACCCCCACCCCAATCAGGGAGGACACACCGACAATGAGCAATGGACAGGGATGGACACGCTCCACCGGCGGCCGCCGCCCAGGCGGACCTGGGCGAGCCTGTTCCTACCTGGGGGGTGCCGACGAACAGCCGGTTCTTTCCCCTTCGGCCTAGCTCGGCGTTCACACCCCTGTGACACCCCCCCGGAGCACGCGAAGCCGATCCGGGGGGCCTGGCCCCCCGGTGGTCAGCGTCCCCGTTCTTGGTCGCGGTCCTGGTGGGGGTTGAGTCCTGGGTGGGGTTGGGGTGCTCGCCCGTGATCCACGCCGCGTTTGCGGTTCGCCAGTTGCTCGCTGATGCTGCGCGGGTGCGACAGCATCGCCACTCGCGCTGCGTCCGCCGCCTGCGGCAAAGTTCCCTCGGTGGGCAGGAACTGGGCTGCCAGCCGGTGCGCACGCTGAGCGCCCGCGATCCGTTCGGCGCGGTGGTGGTCGGCGGCGGTCTTCTCCGCGGTGATGACCGGGCGGTCCGCCCAGAACTGCCGTTGCCCGGCCCGCTCGCGGGTCACCGCGTTGCTGCGTTGCGCCCGGAAGGTGTCCTCGTTTAACACCAGGCGCCGCGCCTTATAGGTGCCGGGCAGCTCGAACCGCTTGCGGGGCGCCCACCGCTCGTCGACGACCGGCAACGCCGGGCGTGGCCCGTCCAACACGGGGCCGAGTGTGGCCCAGGACAGGCCCCGGTCCAGCTGGGAGGCGGTGAACGCCACCGGGGCGCCCGCGGCGTCCACCTCGCCGGTGGCGAAGCTGTACCCGGACACCCGCCCGGTGCTGGCCACGTTCACCCGCCAGGACACCCCGACCCGATCCAGTTCGGTTTCAAACCCCTGGCGGCCGGTCCCGGCGGCCAGGTCGCGGGCGGCCCGCACGGTGATGGCCAGTTCCGCCCGGCCCGGGACTTCGCTGGTGCGTTGCGCCCGGCGGTGCTCACCCTGGGACAGCCGGGTCTGCGGACCCGGTGCCTGCTGCACATCCGCCACCTGGACCAGCCCGTGCCGGGCTTCGACCTCCCGCATGATGGGGCGCACCGCGTACCGATCATGGGAGCCCTTCCACACGGTTCCCTCGTGAGAGACCCGGGACACCGCGATGTGCACGTGATCATCGGCGTGGCGGACCAGCACCCACGGATGCTCGGCGTACCCCATCCCGGCGGCCATGCGGTGCCCGATCTGCGTCCACTCCGCATCCGTCAGCCTGCGGTCGGTCGGGGCCGCCCGCAGCGCGCAGTGCCACACATTCTTGGTCACCCCCGGGCGCAGCGAATGGGCGACCTGAAAGTCCTTCGCCCACCCTTTCCCCTTCACCGGATCAGCCAGGGGCACCGTCCCGGCAATAACGCGGCCGCCCGCGAACGTCACCCCCTTCTCGGTGCGCCAGGTGTGCTCATCCGCCCGCCCCGGCCCGTGCAGATACTCCGCCAATCCCCGGGCCGAACCACCCCGGGTGATCTTCGCGATCACCGCCGCTCCCGGGCCGCATTCAGCGATTCATACAGCGCCCCCACCACCGGGGTGAGTTCGCCCATCACCCGCGCCGCGTCCATCCGCGCCTGCTCATGATGCGGGTGCGTGGGTTGGTTCAGGGCGGCCGCGATCTGGTTGATGTTGGACCCGATCCGGGCCAACTCCCCCCGCAACCCAGCCACCGCCGGATCCACCTCCGCAATGTGCGGAGTACGCGGCCC
>JAABUX010005071.1_pt1 | contig 16336 bp, 19 predicted proteins | sample 5561851 | NCBI WGS metagenome assembly JAABUX01 (sample SAMN10711883, study PRJNA513361) | rock metagenome | isolation source: Antarctica rocks | place: Antarctica: Victoria Land, Richard Nunatak red sandstone | collected 2016-01-03 | reverse complement strand
CCACACATCGACACAACATCGGTATCATCAAAAGTGCCCAACACCCAGATCAAAACTGGCGCTTACAACCCGTCTGGCTCTACCGTATCGCCACTAACACTGCCCTCGATGCGCTGCGGCGTCGCCGCCGCCTGACGTGGCTCCCGTTCGCGCCTGGCGACGAGGGGCGCTGGCCGAACCCCGCGCCCGACCTGCCGACGCGGTGCGCCGAGCGTGAGGCGGTGGGCGCGGCCCTGGCGCAGCTCTCCCCGCGCGATCGCGCCTGCCTGTTGTTGCGTGCCCGCGAAGGGCTCACCCTTGAGGAGACCGCCCAAGTGCTCGGCCTCTCGATAGGGGCGACCAAGATGACACTGTATTGCACCAAGGAGCGCTGTCGCACGGCCTATGCAGCTAGGCCGCCCCACCCTGGCCCATAAGCAGCCGCCCTCCTTAAAGGGGCCGTGCGGCTCCTCATCCGCCGGTTCCCTCGGCCTGTACACAGCGCGCCACGGTCGTCGCTAGCTGCGCACGGTCGACGCCAGCGGCTGGCTGGCTGCATGTGGGGCTACTGCTGCTGACGCCCGACGAGGTGATGAACATCCGGGAGGACTATGGTGACGATGCCTCAGCGCCCCGCCGCGCATTGGCGCGGGGTGTGAGCTAAGCGCCTCCGCGCGGTCCGGCGCGCCTGGACGGCCCGCTCGAAGCCCTCACTTTTATACGACGTGCTCAACGATGTGGAATTGACCAAACCGGAGGATAAAGAGTCTTGACCATAACCCCTTCGATGCATGAGTGCTGGCGCTGACGACGGCCTACTCGACGAGATGGATGGCGACACCAACGCGGACGACTAGCCCGAACGACCGACCACCCCTGATCTTGAGCATTAGTGCGCTTGTGCGCCACAGGGCCGCAGAGCTGGTGGAGACCCCGTGTACCCTACGGCCTTTTCTATCTGGCACCAAAGGAACGAAGCAGGGGGTGTGTTCGTCGAACGCGCAACTAATGTAGCGTGTTCGATATATTGCCAGAGGACAACAACAGGGTTCATGGGCAAAAAGTGGTGCAATTACCCAGGCGCGATAGTCGAAAAGTGGGGTATTTACCGCTGCTGTCGGGCTTCAATCGTGGCACTCTACAACTACCAGCCCCCCGCCGATCGGACGACGGCGACGATTAGGCTGGACAAAGGAGGCGTATGAAACAGAGGAAGCATGCTCGGTGTTGGATGACCCTTGATGGACATGCGAAAGTGGAGAGGAAGTCTAGGGTGGATATGCTGCCGCGTGTCGCCCACACACGTCTGACTCCCATTGCCGTAGGGGTTATAACGATCGCGTGCGCAGCAGGAGCGACTGATGCCCTCATGCGAAGGCATATGGTCGCCGCCCTTGCTTTCGGCGGCGGCGCTGCGGTCTGTCTTCTCCTAACCGTGGTCTATGCCTGTGCATGGGCCGATGAAAGAAGAGGATTGCCACTCACACGACATATAGACCCCAACCATCGGGAGCGTGCCGCAGTGAGCGGTGTAGCGCGAAAGACGCCCCGAGCAGATGGGCTTACGATGCCGCTACTCCTCGCGGCGTTGGTTATCCCGACGACGGTCGCGACAATCTGGCAAGTCTCGACCGGGTACATCTGGGAGGGGAGCGTCGTTGGGGGCGTGACGCTCATCTGCGCCGCGACGGTTGCGACATCATTACTCCGCCATAGGATATAGGATATCGATAGGGCGGCAGCCTAACGTTCGTCGGCGCCACCGTGGGGCATGGCGGGCAATCCGCGGATGCGATTGGGATGGGAATGCATAGACGCCGGTTGACCCAAGGAATGAATCAATCGGGAACGACTGGGAGCGTTGCTTGCCAAGCAACCCCACGCGCACGTCGTCGGGCCGATCCACCGGCATGACGACGTTGTGCAAACTATTGATAGCCGACGCGCCGTGCCGGATTGTCAACACGGTCCACAAAGGGGCGCCGTAGCGGTAGTGTGCCAGGAAAGGGTGAGGTTATGTATGACCAGTTAGGGCGAGAGACCAAGGACCGGACGGTCACGGCTGCATTGTTGCACCGTATCCCCTTCTTCCGCGAGGTCCCCGAGGGTGCCCTTGCCCCTCTCGTGGCGGTCAGCAGCCGCCAGGTCCTCGGTCACGGTAACACCCTCTGGGAGCCCGACGACGCGATCGAGGCCGTCGTCGTCCTCGCGGCGGGCGTCGTGCGCCTGTATCGCTACCTGAATAACGGCGAGGAAGTGACCGTCGCCTTGCTCAATCACGGACAAATCTGCGGCCTGGCGAGCCTCGACGACGCCTTCACGCCGACGACCGTCGCCCAAGCGTTGTTCAATGAGACCGTTGTCTACCGCATTTCGCGCCGCCCCTTCGCCGCGTTCCTCCTAGCGAACCCGGCTGTGGCCCTGCGCGCTCTGAACGCGGCCTGCCGGCGTGTCCAGGACGCCTACGACCTGTGCGCGTTGCCCGATGCACGCGCCCGTGTGGCCTACGTCCTCGCGCACCTGGCGACGGCCAGCGGTGAGCGGACGGTGTGGGCGACGCACGAGGAACTGGCGATTTGGGCGCACGTTCGCCGTGCGTCGCTCACAGGGGATATGCTGCCAGACCTCCAAGGGCGTGGCCTGATCGCGTACGCGCGGCACCGACGCGGCATCCTCGTGCTTGACCATGCGGGGCTCCTCGCATTGGCAACGGCGCCCTGCGCGCATGTGCGCTGACGCGCACGCATGTCCGCTGACGCACAACAATGTCCACCGACGGACATTGTTGTGCGTCAGCGGACTGACAAGGCCGGTCGGCGTGCTGTAATGTGGAGATAGGCGGCGAGAGACGTTTCGTTGCCGCGCGTACGCGATCAGCCCAAGACCGGCGGTCGACGGTTGCAGGCCAGGCACGCAAGCGGGTGTCGTGCCGAAGATATGCCCGACCGGGGACTGACGGTTGCAGCTAATGGAGGGGCAAACGGCGTCGAGTAAGACTTTAAGGTCAGCGACCAACCAAGAGTAGTCCAACATCAAGGGTGATCCAACCCGAGGCAATATGAGAGGGAGGTTGTCATGCGTAGGAAGGCGATAGGACGACTCGCTGTTGTTTCTGCTCTAGCTATATGTTCCATTGCATCGTTCATGCCGACACGGCAGGTGGTAGCAAGCAATGGAAGCGGCGATACTGCCCCCCAGGTTCAGATCTTTGGCCGTGTGACCGCTCATACCTACGACTGCGTCCAAACCGATTCCGTCCCTGCCCCAGCAGGTTTAGCTCCTGGCGCCCCTGCCCCACCAGATGTACTTGCAAAGCTCCATGCGATGCCACTGCACCGGAATGGACATAGGTGCGCTTGGTTTGCGGGTGGGACTGTAGCGGACCAACAAGTGGCAAGCCAGCAGTTTAACGCGCAACAGCCGTCCGAGAGCGTGGATGCGGTACCCCAGACCACCTGCAACGGCACTGAGCAATATACGTCCGTTCAAGAGACTGCTGGCGGGGATGTACTCTCAGTAGTCGTACATTGGCGCCTCAACAGCTCCAACTGCACCCACACGTTTTACAACAATCAGTACAGCTTCATCACGAACCCGAACCAACTCTGGCTCCAACAGGCGCAGGTCTGTAACTCGACCAACAGCAATTGCACGAATCTAGTCAACGCCAACTGCTCGAATATACCTACGACCGTGAACTTCAACCCCGTGGGAGTGGGCGATCCCGATTCTAGATACTGGAATACGAGCGATTACTACTGGACGAGCAATGGCCTTGGTTGTTCCGGCTCGACCGGCAATATCAGCGCGACGTTCAGCGTAGCGACCTAAACGAGGGCCGATGTCGCGGCGCACTAGCAGAGCGTGGGTGACGCAAACGCCCTTCCTGTGATGCCATTGTGCCTGACAACTCGATGGTATCACAGGAGGAGCGTTTGATACGTCCCTCCCTATCCCTAAAGGACGAGGATTCTTGCTCCCACCGCCAGCGTCAGTAACAGGTGTCCGTGTCGTCTCAGCCGTGTTCGTGACCTGCTTGGCTTGCGCACGCGCAAGATCAGACAGCACCGACCACTATCACTATACCACAGGGCAACGGGGCTCTGAGCCGCTTGTCGCGGCCCGTCGTCTGATGGCGATTCCATGCTCGATTTGTCTGATAGGTGGTGACTCGTGCCGAAGAAGATTTGGGTGCGACAGACGTTGTTGGGCGTCGTTGCAAGTATAGTAGTTATACTGCTGATCTTTCTGCCCTCCTATGTCAATCGTTCGGGTCAGGCAGCTGGAACATCCACCTCAACCATCGTTGGGCAGGGCGCCGCCGCCATTGAGGCCGCTCCATCATTGGATCGTGCCTTTGTCTTGAACGATGCCGATGGCACCATCAGTATGATCGATTTGCACCATGCTTCGACGGCGCAGACACTCAGGATCGGCGGCGCTCCGTATCCTGTGAGGATTGGTCTTGTCATCGATCAGAGGGCGGGGCATGTCTTTGTTGTCAATGGCGGCAACGCTGTGCGCATGCTCGACGCGAGGAGTGGAAGATTGTTGCATACGGTCATCTTGCCCTTAGCTCCCGCCTTCCTTAGTGTAGACGAACGCACGAGTCGCGTGTTCGTCAGCGAGGTAAATACAAAGAAAGGCGCAAACGTTGACGTACTTGATGCGCGTACAGGACTGCCAGTGCGCCGCGTCGCTGTCGGGCATGGAGCCGGTGCATTGGCTGTAGACGAGCGGGTCGGCCACGTCTTTGTGCAAAACGTTGGGGAAAACACAGTCAGCATGCTCGACGCTCGAAGTGGCGTCGAACTGCGGACAATTGCACTCGGCAGCGGACCGAGCATCCTTGCCCAAGCGCACGCGATTGGTGGTCCGTTGCCCACGGCGGTCCGTGTCGACGAACAGACCAGCCGTGCCTTCGTCACTCGCTTTGGCGGCGTGAGCGTGCTCGATACACGCAGCGGCGCGCTCGTACGGACAACCCCGGCCGGCCGCATTCCCTCTGACATAGCCGTTGACGTGCGGACGAACCGCGTCTTCGTCACCAATTTGGAGGAAGGAACGATGAGTATGCTCGATGCACGAACGGGCCGCACGCTCAACACTATACATGTTGGCTTGCGGCCCTGGGCTGTCGCTGTCGTAGCTAGTGTGGGTCGCGTGTGCGTGGCCAATGCTGGCGATGACTCAGTAAGTATCCTGGACGCGGGCAGTGGCCGTGTGGTGCGGACCGTGCCGGTTGGCGTCCGACCCACTGCCATAGCCGTAGACGCGCGTACGTCGCGCGTCTACGTCGTGAATATGGTAGCCTACCGCCCAACAGAGAGTTCATGGGAGCGCCTTGGCAACTCGCTCTCGCGACTCCAGAGTGCGCTTTCGTTTCTATCCCGCCCTTCGCTCGGTACCGGCTCCATACCGGGAAGTGTCAGCATTGTGTCGGTCACACGTTGATCCTGGCTCATGCCAGTCCTACCTTTCATCTCACCTTTCATCTCATCACCGATCCCTACTCCCATAGCAGCGTCTCAAACAGCGTCGCCGCGTTCCGGCCGGCATCCCCTGTGCGAAACCGTCGCGCGTAACGCCGATGCGGCCACACCTCGCCCCTAGTTGCCCTCGTGGTCCTTCTCCGCGCGCATCCACGGCTCGGGCTCGCGCGCCAGACTCTCCCACGCCTTGCGCACTGTCCGGCGCGTGTCGTCGGCGATCTGCCACCTGTTCGGCGCGTGTCGTCGGCGATCTGCCATGCCTTGCGTTCGTGGCAGCGCGGACTGCCCTCGACCATCGCCCACTGCAGCTCGTGGCCCGTGGCCATCGGGTACGTGTGCGCCACATCCTTCACGATCATGTCGTCGAGGCTGTTGTGGAGTTGCCCCCTTCACGATCATATAGTCGAGGCTGTGGAGTTGCCCCTGCGCGGACGTTGGGATACTTGTCGAGCAGCCGTGCCGCCTCATACTGGTCTGCCCAGCGGAGGCGCGACACCCCCCTCTCTTTGGACGTGAGAAAGAAGGTGCCTACGCGTCTGTACGCGTCTGTGCGCGTCTGCAGCGGCCTATGGCGGCACCTGATGTTCTCCCTGCATCCGCGCCTCGAACCGCTCCTGCGCGCATGTGCGCTGACGCACAACAATGTGCGCCGACGGACATTGTTGTGCGTCAGCGGACTGACAAGGCCGGTCGGCGTGCTGTAATGTGGAGATAGGCAGCGCGAGGTGTGCCGTTGCCGCGCGCGCCAGCCCAAGACCGGCGGTCGACGGTAGTGACGTTCATCTACAAAGGGGTTGAAACATGAAACTGTTTAAGGCTTGTAAGCGATCACTATGTGTAATACCCATACGGAGATTCCTTGTCGCAGTGGCACTCGTGGTGTCGGGGATGCCGTTGGCGTTGCATAGCAACAATGCAGCCCTGGCGGCGCCAATGTGTTCTGGTCAACAACCCAGGGGGCAAGGTGGGACGATCGGCGACGCTAATGGTGGTACTAGCGGTAATACCATCGCTCATATCCAAGGGTACATCAACGTTTGCTCCCGGACGTATGTCCAAGGGGACACTAAGAACGACAACTACAACGCATATACCCAGGGCTGTGACTCTGGTAGCGCCTATCGTTGCAGCCCTAACTGTTTCTACCCTGCGCCTTTAGGGGATTGCTGGTCCGCCGGTGACTTCTACGTACAAGGGTCCAGCTATGCCGCTGGATGGGATAACAACAACTACAACTCGACCCCAGGCTTTTTTTGATCAGGGGATGGCAGAAGCGGCCGGCCAGTAGCCATGCCCACAAGTGGCATTGACGCCACGCTTCTGAAACCACGGAACATCGCCATGAGAAGGCGAAAGGAGGACCGGTGATGGATCACCGTCAGCGTCTTGACACGAGCGAGAGGTTGTCACAGTGCCGCCAACGCGTCTTTGTTGAGAGTATGGAAACATGGGCAAACCAGGCGCGTATCAATAGAGGATTTCCTGTACCTGTGTCGAGGAGGGCAAGACGGCGATGGCTTGCTTCATCGCTCGCCCTCGCCGTCCTCATCTGCAGCGCGGTGGGGTATGTCGGTGCGCGAGGTTCGACCCCTGTCATCGCATCGCAGGGCACTTCGCAGGGCACTTTCACGCGTGCTGCCACGATGGGTCAGTTGGGCCAGCTACCGCTGATGACTCGTGGCGTCGCTCATGCTATCTACGCGATGACTGTTGCGGGAAAAACACGCACTGTCGACGAGTGGCTCGAACGTGACGCAAGGGGAGTAATCGCGCATCGCGCGTCGATGGTCTTCAACGCCACGGGGGCTCTTGATAGTCGCACGATTGTCCAGGGAAGTGTCATAACAACGTATGTGGCGTCGTCGAATTCTATCATCAAAGGTGTTGTTGCCACGTCACCCGTGCCCGATCTGCTTGATTCCAGTGCCCTCTCGCGTCTTATCCAACAAGCACAGCGCGACGGGCGACTGCGCACCCAGAAGCTGCAAGGAGCCCTCGTCGACGCTGTTGAGATTCGGAGTAACACGTCTGGCGTGCGGCGGATTGCGACCGTGTTTATTGATGCGCGCGCACTAATTGCGCGGGGCCTAGATGTAAAGACGATCGATGCGGCAGGTCATGAACTCTCGTCAAGCACCATGCGTCTAACGTCGTACAGCGTTGGAGGTCCATTGAGTCCGCATGCCATGACGTTCGCGCTGAATGCGCCATCCAATGCACACATACTCACTGCGCCGGATGGATCGACCCAGTTGGGTACAGAGCCCATGACCTTGGACCAGGCGCTGGCGCTGACGGATCGACCCGCACTGGTGCTTTCTGATGGAGCTCAACTCTTCGACATCAGCTACACGCGGACACCAGATGCCACGATCATCAACTATCAATACACCTACAACAGTCCAGACCAGAGCGTCATTGGCGTCAGTATTCTCGTGGGTAACGGCGCCCTCTTCAAGGCGCCACCGGTGAATAACCCGACGACAGTTACTGTCGCGGGTCAGCGCGTCCAGGCTCAGTTTTTCACGCCGGCGCCGCAAAGCCATTACTTGCTGTATACACAGGGAGGGGTTAGCGTCAGGGCCGTCGCTGGCGGGATCGACGAGACAGCGTTCCTACGGGCCGTGAACTCCCTGGTCGACGGGCACACCCACGCGCCCCTAATTATCCACTTGCAGAAAGAACTTGCCGCACACGCGGCGATTTCCCAATCGCGATAGACGAACTCTTCACCAGAGGAGGTGATGGCCTGTGTAGAAAGAAGAGCGGCAGCCGACGCTCAGGCTGATGACCTCTCGATGGAGAGCGCCATGCCCGCGATATTAACGGCGACATTCCATTAGTCACCTGCTGTAGTGATGTGGGAAAGAGGAGAAAGGGCTATGTTTCGTATCAAGCGACCAATTCTTCGTTTTCGACGTGTCGCGCTCACATGCGCGCTAACCCTGGGCGCCATTGTGACGCCGGCGGTAATAGGCGTACCGCTCCACGCGTTCGCTTGCACCTTGACGGTGTCGGCAACGCCCACCTCGCAAACGGTCCGCCCCAGCTATGGGCAACAAGCGACCATCACTGCGTCATATACGCAGGGCGGCGGCGGCTGCGCGGGAGTGAACAGCATTGGCATCGGTTGGGGCGACGGCCAATCGAGCACCTCAGGCTACTATGTGACGAGCTACACGGCGTCGCACACCTACTCGCCGCCGAGTGGCACAAACCAGTACCAGATCACCATCTACTTAAACACTACCAATGGGCTTATAGTGGACCCCAACGCGGCGTCGGTCACCACCATCGGCTGCCCACCATCCTGCACCCCTGTTGGCCCGTAGGTAGATAGCGCTCTCACCAAAGGGGGGTAGGGCGAATCAGTAGCGGAGACCCGGCTATCTCGCCGTCGCGGGCCATCGCTAACTCAGGCGTGGTTCCCATGCAAGCGGATCGGTATGATCCCCCCCGTTATCCATCGTCACCCGTCCGTTGCAGCGTCAGTGCCCTCAAGGAAAGGCGCTGGCGCTGCTCCCTATGCGGCGGCATGCCTCGGCCTGTGAGGGGAACGTTTGACCCCGTCGTTGCGTCGCTGCACCGGAGGGTTGTCGTAAAGCATGACCCGTTATATGATTGGAGACATACTGGCACTGCCGGTTACCGTTTGCAGGGGTCGGGGTGTCTCGCGCGAACGACCAATTGTGGTTGGTGGCTGTGCTGTAGACACTTCGCCACGATTACCTTGACACATACGTGCTGTGGACGGTGAGACGAAAAGTGCCCGCCCGGGACGCTACCCAGGCCGTCTACACTCATGGAAGGGCGATATTACCGGCTGGCCACGCCGCGAAATCGTCTCATGGCCCACTGCAAACATGTGTCAAGTCGACTCGTGGCGAAGTGTCGTGCTGTAGGCGTGAACAGATAGGTCATGCCGGCTGCGGCGGGACAAGGCGTGCCGCGCGGTGGCGGCAAGGGGCAAACGAAACGGGATCTCGCGAACTGGGGAGTGCAGGCTGACGCCAAGGACGACAACATGGGCGTGAGACGAATCATGGGCCTGGTCGGTGTGGTCACCCTGGCGCTCATGCTTCTGGCAATGGTCATCACTGGACAACGATGGGCATCCGCGCAGATCTATACCGTCAGGGAGGTCCATGCGGGCCTGCAGCGTCACCCTGACCTGTGGATAGGGCGGACGATCCTGGTGCGTGGGGGGATCGCACGACAGATGAGCTATCCGCAGTGCGCGTCGTCCACCACGCCGCTCGACGCCTGCCCACGCATCAGCTACCTGAGCTTCCTGGCGCGGCTCGATCCGACAACCTTCCACTATGCGACCGTCGTCCGGGGTGACAGGAGGTTCTTCACGGTGACCTACCCCGACGTTGGCCTGTGGGTGCGCCTCGCGCCCGGTATGACGGCCTTGCCGCTCACCCCGACGCCGCTCCCATCGCCCCTGTACGCGTTGCCCCTGATCGGCCCAACGCTCGCGGCGCGGTTCCCACGCGATGGTGAGACCGTCCTACGCATCCACCTAGCCTCTGCTCACGGCTGCGTCACCACACAATCGACGCCCAGTGGCACACGTCCCTGCCTCGACGGTGTCGTGCAAAACTAACGACCAAGGATCTGGACATGGTTCAAACGGACTTGACAGTGTTGCGAAAGCTCACATTGTCAAGATGCTGCTGGCGAACCTCGAAGGAGCCCTCTTGGTAGGTCAATGACACGCGTGCCCGCATGCAGTCTAACGTGCCTGAAACTCGCGACGGAGGGTTCGCCAGCAGCATCTTGTCAAGCCGCGTCGACAGAGCGTGCGCTGAACCATGTCTTGCCCCTAAAGCCCAAGGTTGAGTGTCCCTCTGTTACGTTGCGTTGCCCCTGGTCGCGGCAACGCTCATCCCAGGCCATGGTAGAGGAGTTGGTGGAGGCGATGATGTTCCCTTGCACGATGCCGCTCAGCGAGTTGGCTGATTATGTCGAATACAGCACGCTTCCCGCAGCGCTACGCCCCACAGTGGAGACCCATCTGCGGGAGTGCCCAGCGTGCTACCGGCGTGTGGCTGCGGCCCCGTTAGAGCACTGGGTCACCTGGTACGATGATGTGGCGCATGACGATCCCGCCGCCTGGCAAGCCGAGATGGCCGAAGGAGCCGTCCGAACGGTGGCGATGCTCGACCGCAAGAAATGGCTCACCCGGTGCCGACGTCTCCGCGCGCGGATTGCCCCCTGGACCACGGGCCGGCCGGACCCGGTGCGCGACAAGGCCGCGTTCTATGCCGCCCTGGACCGCGAGGAGCGCGCTCGCCTCACGATGTCGGCCGACGACCTCTGCCGGCTGTTGCGGTGGCACCAGGCCAATCTGGCCCGCGCGCTGCCCGCGCCCGAACGGCATACGACCGAGGAGTGGCAGCGGCTGCGCGCCGCCATCGAGCTGCTGGGCCAGGTGCGCGCGGTGATCATCGCCCACTATGCCCTGCCCGCCGACGCGGGGGCCGATCCCTACCTGGGGTGGCACTTCGGAGCGGCCCCACGCCTCGAACAGGAACCGCCACCGTGGACGCCCTGGCCAGGGCGGGCGCCCGAGGAGGAGGACGCGTCGTCAGGGTAGGCAGGTGGGTCGGCGCGGACCTACGCTACGACGCCTGCACACAGCGCGCCACGGTCGTCACTAACTGCTCCATGTCGATGGCCGGCGGCTGGTCAGTCGCGCGTGGAGCGGGAGAAACCGCCGGACCCCCGGGCGCGTGCTCGATCAGCAGGAGCACCGGGATAGCGGCCGGTTGTAGTTCATGCGCGATCCCCAGCGCCTCGGCCGGTTGGCCGCTGAGGACGCGGTAGCCGGCGTCCTCCAGGGTGGTCTCCGTGCAGGCGAGCAGGAGCGGGTCATCGCTCACAACCAGGATGGTGGCGGTGCTCATCGTCTGCCTTTGCTACAACGATGCGGTGCTTATTCCGCAGCTGGTGTCCTCATGCTACACCTCGACGCGCTGGCCGGCCAGATGGGGGCCGACACACACCCCCAGGAGGAGAAAGAAAAGGGGCATCCCGCATCTCGGAAACACGCGTTTCCGCGAGCACTCCCCGCCTGACGACCATGCGGCGCGCATCCCGCGACGCCGGCGAGGTCGTCACTTTCACGCGTGCCCCTTTCTCCCACCCGCCGGTGGCCGTGTGTGGCGTGTGCCTCCCCGCGCATCCGTGTCCACGTCCACTCCACGACACGCACAGTCGCGTTCTGTCGCGCGCCCACCACACAGGGCACGCGCTGCGGCGCGCGGAGAAAAGACGGCAACGGTGCGCCCTCTCCCCGCGCCTCCCCGGCCCGCCCCCCTCGACTGACAATTGTTCGGCGCGCACCCGCACGACACCGGCGCGGCGGCCACTTTCACGCGTGACACCACGGTGGCCGCACAGCTCCACGCCCTGAAAAACGTTCGTTCTATAGGGGTGCGCGCCGCATCAACATGTGCCTATTTTGCCCTGTTTTAGGCCCCTTTACCCTTGATATTAATGCTACGTAGCGTGTATAATTAGGGTGTAGGGAATAGAAAAGGACGGGTCGCCAGCCGTCAGAAAGCTTTTGGGCGACCCGCCTCCGTAGACCCCCTACGAGGGAGTTCACCTTATGGTAGCACAAGCCCAGGATACGTATACCCGCGCTATCCCCGCCCCCAGCGGGAGGAGACCGCACCTATGGGCATGAACCAGATGATTGTCTTGCAGGGTGGGCGGGACACCCAGGAGGCGCAGGACACGCCGCAGGAGCCCGCGCCTTGCCCGGTCAACGCGGCCCCGACGACGCTGTTTGAGGTGATCGACCGGGCGGTCAGCGCCGTGCTGGGCCAGTTCGACCGCTGGTGCGACCGCGACGAGCGCGAGGGCGAGGACAACGCGCACTTCGAGGCGTACGTGCGCTGGCGCGTCGCCATCATTGACGACGCGGCGGCCCAGGCGCGCACCCTCATGGCCGGGGACGGCCTGGCCGCCGAAGGGAGCCCCTGGCGTAACGCCCACGCGCGGGCCTAGCGCGAGCGCGTAAGACGACGCCGGCCAGGGTGGACGCCCTGGCCGGCCATCACACCCAGGAGGAGGAGCGACCCATGCTGAAACCGAGTGGCGTCAGCGGGCGCGGGCGCGTGACCGGTGGGCGCGGAGGGGTGGGCCTCCCCCGTCCCACGCGGTACGATAGGGGGGACACCACGCGGGGGAGGACGTGCATGCAAGAGGGCACAGGCGAGGGGCGAACGCTCTTCACGACCGCCGAGGCGGCGGTGCAGCTCGGGATCAGCCACGGCGCCGTCAAGACGGCTATCGTCCAGGGGACGTTGCAGGCCCAGCGCATTAACCCCCGGCTCAACATGATTACGGCCGCGGCCATCGCGGCGTATCGGCGCGATCACCTGGGACAGAAGGGCCGGCCGAAGGGCGCGAAGAATAAGCCGAAGATCGCGGCCGGCGCGGGCGGCGCGGGCGACGACACGGCGGGGTAAGTGGTTACGGTAAGATACATTACCGTGACTGGTTTAAGGCTATACTAAAGCGAGAGAACGGGGGTGACTATGGCCACTGAGCGGGACAACAGGCGCTTTATGTACCTACAAGCCTTGGATGAGAGATCGCACGAGGACCCCTACGCACATTGGGAGCCCCAGGATCTGGTCGAAAACTATACCGAGCCTCAAATCCAAGACGCGTTGCAGTACTTGGAAGAGAAGAGGTTTATCGAGGTTAACCACTCGCTAGGTGACCGTGGTCTATCGGACGCGCGCATTACAGCACACGGCCAGGACTTCTTGAGCAATGCCCAGTCTTTCACCACGGATAGGGCGCTCGGGAGTCTCGCCCAGGCGGCGGTCACGTACAATACGACGCACATCACCAATTCTACTGTCGGCAACCTCGCCAGCGGCGGGACAGGGCACACCTTCAGTGGTGCCGTGACCATCACCAACCATCCGCAGGCCGACGCCTTGCGTGACGCCTTCCACGCCTTCGATGCGGCGCTCGCACAGGACACGACACTGGACAGCGACGAGAAAGACGAGATCGCCCAGCAGGTGGAAACGGTGCGCAAGGAATTGGCAAAGCCGACCAACGAGCAGGACAAGAAGAAGATCGGCCGCCGTTGGGACCGTGTGACAACCCTCGTCGCGTTCACGGCGCCCGTCCTGGAGATTGGTGTGACAATCTCAAAACTCCTCTTGCTGCCCCATGGCAGCTGATGACCGGCTGGTGACGAGACGGGAGAGGAGTGGGACGGTGACCACGCGCGAGGATGAGACACACGCCGTCGAGTTGTTCGACAGACCAGGCCAGACCGCGACTACGCAGGAGCCCCTGACCGATCCGGTGTACGCCTATGTCGAGAGTCTGGCCCCGGCGAGCCAGGAGGCCGTGTGGAAGCGCCTGCGCACCGTGGGCCGCCTCTTCGACATTGCCGACCCCGCGACCTTCCCCTGGCACCACCTACGCGCCGCCCAGGTCGCGCGCATCCGGCAGCGCCTCATGCAGCCCTACGGCCCTACGCACAAGCGGGCAGCGCCCGCGACGGTCAACCTGACGCTCGCCGTGTTCCGGGGCATCGCGCGGGAGGCCCGCAACGCCAACGCCCTGACGAGCGAGGAGTACCGCCGTATCTGCGAGGTCAAGGCCGACAAGGGCGAGCGGCTGCCGCGCGGGCGGGCCATCCCTACGGGCGAGCTGACCGCGTTGGTGAAAGCGTGCGCGCGGGACACGAGCCCGGCCGGCGTGCGCGACGCCGCCATGTTGGCGGCGCTCTACACCGGTGGCCTGCGCCGCTCCGAGTTGGCCGCGCTCACGGTCGAGGACTACACGGCCGCGCCGCCCGCATTGCGCGTCCTGCACGGCAAGAACGACAAGCAGCGCGCGGCCCCGATCCCGACGAGCGCCGCCGCCGCTCTCGACCGCTGGATCGCGTTGCGCGGCCACGCCCCTGGCGCGCTCTTCGTGCCCATCGACCAGGCCGGTCGTATCGTCGGCGACGCCGACGGCGACGTGGGCGAGGGGGTAGGACTGCCAGGCATGAGCGCCCACGCGATCTACAAAATGCTCAACAAGCGCGCCAAGCAGGCCGGCGTCCCGCCCCTGACCCCCCATGACATGCGCCGGACGTTCGTGGGCGATCTGCTCACCGCCGGCAACGACATTAGCGCCGTGCAGCGCATGGCCGGGCACGCCAGCGTGACGACGACCCAACGCTACGATCGGCGCGGCGAGGAGGTCATGCGTCGCGCGGCCGACACGCTCCACTTCCCGACGCCGTGAACGAAGAAGTACGCCAACGTGACGACGACGGCGCGCGACGACCACTGCGGCGAGGCCTCCAAGCGCACAGCCGTCGAGACGCCGCACGTCCCGCTGCCGACGGAGTGACCCTAGAGGAGCGCGTCCATTACAATAGGGGCATCCTTGTCCTTGTATCGCCACCTATGATCTACGCGAGGAGTGCAACGCTATGTCCACATCGGTCACGTCTGATGAGATCAAGAACGAACTGAAGACAACGCTCACGGCACGTCACGGCCTCGGGCCGGAGTATGATGATGCCTTCATCGAGTCCTTCATGGACAAGCTTGGGGCGAAAGTCGTCCACGAACTACAACAGCGGCCGGAGGTGCGGCCAGTGTTGCCTCCCGCGCGTCCCTCGTGGGCGCTCACACCAGAGGGACGTATCACCATCGCCCTCGCCTCGATGCTCGTGATCATGGCCCTCTTCGTCGCGGCCCTGGTAGACGCTAGGAACTACTATAGCTCCCACACGCTTATGATCTGGTGCTTGTTTTGTGCCATCGTTATTTTTCTCGTTAACCTGACCTTGAACGTGCGGCTCCATCTCAACGTCAAGGTGAAGCGATAAAGAGAGAGGGAGGCCGCCGTGTATGCGCCCCGATGACACGACCCCGCCCATCGCCGTGCTCCTCACGGCCCAGGAGCGGTGGACCCGCGCCGAGGAGCGCTGGAAGCGCCAGCAGCGCCGCTTCGCCCGCCGCCGCGCGCTGCTGTCGGCCGCGCCGACGCCCGACGCGATCCCGGCCGTGGTGCCGTACAAAGACCTCACACGCGCCGAGCGGGAGCGCCGGGCGAAGACGGCCACGCCGGGAGAGCACGCGCTGCTCTACCCCGAGATGCACGCCTTCCGCCAGTCCATGAAGCCGAAGACCGCGCGCGGGGCGCGGGTCTATCGCGTGCTCCTCACACTCATGCTCGTCGGCGGCCTGGCCATGGCCGGCTATGGGCTCGTGGTCGCCTGCACCGACCCGAACCTACAAGACGCGGGTGGGTTTATCTTCGGGGGCGCCCTCCTGGCCTCCGCATCCTTCCAATTCGCGGCGGGGCTCGCCGCCTGGGACGAGGAGCGGCAGGGCTCCACCGATCACGACCTGGCGCCGCGCTGATAGATAGCACGGGGAAACCACATCGCCGCCGTCGGAGGCCAGTGGTACAGCGCGTAGACGCCATGCCCCCTTTTCCCCGCGCCCGCCGCGGCCCTGTGTGACGGGGGCGCGACGATAGGGTATGGCGACACAGGGCCGCGGCGGGCGCGGGGAAACACAACGCGAGCGTCACGCCGCCCTTTACAGGCCCATTACAAACGAATGCGCCATTCCGTCGTCCTATTGACAGTCATGGATATGTAACATATAATGTAACGTATCCATGACTAATATAGGATGGGGACATGACAGTGCGCGAGGATGGGCGCTCCACATAGCGGGGAGACACGATGACGACGCACGCTACGACTCACACCGACGCGGCACGTCCTGATCATCGGGGTCTGTGGCATGTTGCCGAGGAACAGGGCGGCTATTTTACGTCCGCGCAGGCCCTCACCTGCAACATCAGCCGTC
>JAABUX010005070.1_pt1 | contig 16337 bp, 19 predicted proteins | sample 5561851 | NCBI WGS metagenome assembly JAABUX01 (sample SAMN10711883, study PRJNA513361) | rock metagenome | isolation source: Antarctica rocks | place: Antarctica: Victoria Land, Richard Nunatak red sandstone | collected 2016-01-03 | reverse complement strand
ACGCCCTGCAGGGCGCGGGCCAGGGTCAGGCCCAGCGCGGTCGTGGAGAGCGCGGCGGCGGCCGAGCCGAGCGTGAAGAGGACCACGCCGCTGAGCAGGACGCGGCGGTGGCCGAAGCGGTCGCCGAGCGCCGCCGCAGGGATCATCAGGACGGTAAAGGCGAGGGTGTAGGCGTTGACGGTCCACTCCAGGTCGGGGACGCCGGCGTGGAGCGCGCGGCCGATGGCGGGCAGGGCGGTGGTCACGACGAGGTTGTCGAGCATGCTCATGAAGAGGGCCAGCGAGACAACGGCGAAGGTCCACCAGCGGTTGGCGTTAGTCATCGTATTCTCCTTGCTTAGTTGTGACTACTCACTAACTTCAGACGGTAAAAAAAGGGGGTCAGGGCAGCGTGTCTACGAACGTGGAGAGGTAGGTGTCGACCGAATCCTCCTTTCGTGGCAACGTGGGCAACCCGAGCGCGGCGGTGACGGTCAGCAGCATGCCGTAGGCCATAAACGTGTGCGCCTCATGCTCGTCCCCGCCGGCCACGCCCTCCACGTAGCGGTACAGATCGCCGAAGCGCTCCCGCATGGCCGCGCCCACCTCGGGATCGGACGCTGCCGCGAAGGATTGCAGGATCAGCAGCAGCTCGTCGCGGCTTGCTATCAGCGCTTTGTATGAGAGGGCCATGGCGCCGAAGGCCGCGCCCGGATCGGTCCCCGGCGCGGTCGCGGCCGCCGCCTGGAACAGGTCATGAATGCGCTCGTAGACGCGATTGGCCGCCGCGATGAAGAGGTCCTTCTTGGTGCCGAAGAGACGGAAGATATAGGGCTGCGAGATGCCCGCGCGGCGGGCGATGTCCTCGGTCGAGGCGCCGTGCAGCCCATAGGCCGCGAACTCGACGATCGCCGCCGCCAGCACCGTCTCGCGCCGCTCCTCGGCTGACTGCCGTTCGCCCCTGGCCGTCCCCTCTCTCTTCATGTTGTTAGTGTACACTCACTAACTAGCGATGTCAAGCCCCAGACGCGGAGATGGGTGCACCTCGTTTTTGTGGAATGGGGACGGACCGGGCCAGACCAGGCCTGCGACGGCGGTCGCATGGCAAACCACCGCGCTGGACCGGGACCGGCCGCAGCCGGTCGGGGGCCAGTCAGCCATGGGCCGACTGCGGTCGGGCGTCGTCCACCGCGACGAGGTCCCTGGTCCCGCTTCGACACCGCAGGGTCCGTCTGCTGCCATGCGACCGCAGTCGCAGGTCGGAGTCCACAATTGTAAGGCGCACCCCGCGGAGATGGACGGTCGCGCCGATATTGTAGGAGCAGGCCCGCGACGTCAGTCGCGGGCTCTGTCCCGCCCATCATCACAATCGTAGAGCGCGCTCCCATCACAGGCGCGTCGCCTGTCGCGGGCGCATGGCGCTATCGTCGCCGGCGCTCGCCAGCGGGCGCCAGCGAGAGATCGCGAGCGACCGCGCGCAGTCCGGCGACAAGATACCGGCCGTTGGGCGTGCGCCCGTAGCGGTCCAGGTACGCCTCGGCCAACCGCGCGCCGACGAGGATATCGACGGCGATCCCCGCTCCCTGCCCCTCGACGGCCACGGCCGGCGCGTGGCGATCCAGCGCGTCGGCGCAGAGCGCATCCACTTGCCGGCGATGGAGCACCGGTGTGGCGACGTCCTCCAGGGCGTCGCCCACCCAGCGCCACACCTCGCCCAGATCCAACCCCCACGTATTCACGCCGTCCATGTTCGCCCCTCTTGCCCTATCAGTCGCCGTCATGGCACACCCCTCGGACGGATGTGCTCCTCCCTTCAGTATAGGACGTTTGTTCGATCCATGGCTGCTGAACGGGCTCCATGCAACATGACCCACTAGAGGAACCAAAGGGCGCGGCGCCGGGCACGGAGTGGCCCCTACTTGACGATAACGATCGCCGTGCAAAATCCAGACTTGGACACGGCTCAGACGGATGTTACATGTGTCATGTCTTTTATCACCAATGATGCTAGTAGTCGAGGCTGACGCCATCGGGGCAGGCGGTCTGATGCAAGGCCGCGCATGCATGGGGCGTCAGGAGACGCACAGGCCATATTTGTACCGGATCGGCAAGCGCAGGGGAGTGCGGCAGTAGCGAGCCAATGAGAGGTATGTGATAGAAAACAATCGGGAGCGGCTGGCTTGGCTCATGCCGCTGGAGATAGCGCATATGAATTTGTACGGGTAGTTCCTGAGTCGGCATCGACGGTGAGGGGAAGACACCGAGGGTCTGTAGCGGATGTACGATCCATCCCCCGTCGAGGAACATCCCCCCATTCGGGCGCCACGTCGTCGGGCCTAGATAGATCCAACCGATGTCTGGACACCGTGGGGGATGGCCGGGCAGGGTCGTACGCGGGTTGCCCGGGCAGAGACGATAGGAAGCGCCACCGACAAGAGTGGCACGGAGCAGTACGGTGCGGCCTTCCCAGGCTCTCGGGTCCTGATGGAGACCCGCGTACACCTCCTCCATCGTGTACACGGGCTCCCAAGCCGGGAGAAGCCAGACGGTGAGCGCGGACAAGGTCAGCGCCAGAACGAGCAGGCCCACGAAGAGTAGTACAGTACGACGGATCATGAGGTCTGTATCGGCTGCGGGCGGCGTCCAGATGCGCGTCCCCGCCGGCGATCACGAGACGCCGAGCACCACGAGTTCGAGGCCAGGCTGGGGGCGGCGCGCGCTCGGCGAGGGCAAGACGACCCGGACGCGATAGATGCCCGAGAAGGTTGCACGCATCGCCGGGGGCGGGGGTGGGAGCAGGGAGCGGAGGAAAGGGATGCGGCGCAGGAGAGGGGGGAGGGGATCGGGAGGGGTCGAGCCGGAGTGGAGCACAAGAGGGACGGCGAGGGCGGGATGGGCGCGGAGGAAGAGCGTGGGATGGGCCACGGCAGCGGCGGGGAAGTAGATGGAGTGCGGGGCGAAGGCCAGGTGGACGGTGGCGCCGGAGGGGATCTGGGTGAGCATGAAGCGCATCAGGGCCGTGCAACGGGAGGGGCGCCAGTTCTTGATGGCGAGAGGGCCGCACAGGGTCCCGCCGTTGCCACTCAAGGCTTGGGGGCCAATCGGTCCATAAGAGTAGGAGAACCAGACGACGACGCCGCGCACGCTGACGACACGGCCGGACCAGACGCGAGGCTGCTGGCGGAGGGCGGCCTGAAGCTGGTCGACGCTGTAGACTGGCGCGGGTGGGGTGATAAGACCAGCGAGGCCCGCGGCAAGAGCAGCGAGAGCGAGGAGGCAAAGGACGAGGGCAAGGGAACGTTTCATGCCCGCACTCTACCATTTGTGGCCATCTACTGCCCCCCGAAGATTCATCCCTCGGTCCGGCCATCTTCCTCCTGATACCGTCCGCCGAGATGCGTGGCCAGGAATCGCTCGGCCGCGGCGTAGAAGCGCAGTCAGTTCTCCGGCTTGGCGAAACCGTGGCCCTCGTCGGGGAAGAGCAGGTACTCATACTCAATCCCTTTCTCTTTCATCGCCGCGACGATCTGCTCGCTTTCGGCCTGCTTGACGCGCGGGTCGTTGGCTCCCTGGGCAATCAACAACGGGATCGTGATCCGATCGACCTTGAACAGCGGTGAGCGCGACCGCAGGAACTCCGCCTCGGTCGCCGGATTCCCCACGCGCCGGTGGAGCGTCGCGAGCAGCGCCGACCAGTACGGCGGGGTCGTCTCGATCAGGATGCGCGTCTACCGGTCGCGCTCATCACCGTGCTTGAACACCTGGGTCAGCCCGGACATCGAGCCGATCAAGGCTCCCGCGACCGCGCCGAGCACGCTGCCGAAGAGAAACGTCTGCCAGGGACCCGTCAGCACGTCGCCGGGCGATTGCTTCAAGAAAATCCCGACGAGCATACCGCCGACGCCGCCGATAATCGCCCCGAGGACGATGCCAAAGGCCGCGCCGCGCTCGGCATGGTTGTTGGCCCCGATGTCCCGGCCATTGGCGTCGGCCCCACCCATCGAGTTGAGCACGTAGGCCTGGCCAAGAGTGACGCCGTAGATGACGTGCAGTACCAGGTTGCCCAGCACGGGCAAGGGGCCGGCGCTGACGCCGGAACCGAGGAAGCCGGCCCCGGCCACCGGGAAGAAGACGACCACCGAGAGGATGAAAGGGACCAGGGCGAACAGCAGCCCGCGCATCCAGGGGGCGCCGGGCAAGACGGGCTCGGCAAAATAGGCGTAGACCACGGCGAAGAGCAGACCGATGACCAACTGCACCATCAGGGCGGCATAGAGGTTGTCGGCGGCCCTGTTAGTGACCGAGTTGTGCGCCAGATTATAGAGCCACTGCGCGAAGACGTTGGAACTGCTCTGCTGGCCAGCCGTCAGGGCTGCCCCATAGGCCGCGGCCAGCACAACCGTCGCGGCGGCCGTGGCCATGAACCCTGCAATAATAGCCCGTTGCGGCCACGCTTCTTTACGCTGCCCTTGCCGTCCCAGCGGCGCGTTGGTTGCCCCCACCGGGGCGGATGATGTGGCGGACATAGCCGTGTCTCCTCTACCCTTTCTTATTCTCTTGTTGGTAGCGTACCACAAGTCGCGCCGCCCATCGGGCGACCTTAAATTAAAATAGTGGGGCGCGGCCGGAACGGGCCCGCGACCGCGGTCGCGGGTCGGATTCCACAATTTTGGTTAGCGCGCATAAGTGATGGGTCAAGTGGAGGCGCAAGCAGGGACACGGCAGCGGCGCCCGGTTCCACGGGATGCGGGAGGGATACGGCAGGCAGGAAGAGGATCTGGCCACGCTACGCCCTCGGCTGGTCCCGGCGGCGCGGCCACGGCGGCGCGCTGGCTGGCCGGCGGAGGTGAGTGCGGCGGTGGACCGCGCCCTGGACGATGGCGAGGCCCGCGCGCCCCAGGGGGCGCGCCACGCGGACGGGGAGCGGGCGCTCACGGCGCGGCGGCAGGAGCGGGATTTGCCCGCGGCGGCTTTGCGCCACCTGGGACCCCGGATCGCGCCGGAGGAGGCGCTCATCAGCGCGGAGGAGGCGCGCACCCGACGCGACTAGGGTGCGCCCCGACATAGTGGACTGCAGCCGGAACGGGCCTGCGACTGCGGTCGCATGGCACAGCACCGCGCTGGACCGGGACCGGCCGCAGCCGGTCGGGGGCCAGTCAGCCAGGGGCCGACTGCGGTCGGGTGGGGGTCGCCGCCACGCTGCCCCCGGCCCCCTTCTGACACCGCAGTGTCCGTGCGCTGCCATGCGACCGCAGTCGCAGGTCGAATCCCACAATTTTAAGGTGCACCCCGACGCGACTAGAAAAGCTTGCCAAGTAACGCCAAATAAGGCACAATACAGCCGTGCCGTCATGGAGGGCTCGGATCGCCCGCGCCGTGGTCGGCATATCTGGAAACCTTGGGGCTGTAGCTCAGTTGGGAGAGCGCTTGAATCGCACTCAAGAGGTCAGGGGTTCGACTCCCCTCAGCTCCACTCATTAAATTGTACGAAAGAGAGAGGATTCCTCTCTCTTTCGGCGTTTTAGGAGAGAATTGTTTAAGTAGACTCTGACAGCTATTTTCACCATCTCACAGAAATCTCACAGACCGCAGTCCTAGAAGTTCACCACGGCGCATCCCCGTGGCGAGGGCTACCATCCAGATTGGGGCGTAGGGGCTCTTGATAGCCATGGAGAGGCATTGTCGAGCCTGAGCGGCCGATTTTATCCCATCACTTGGCTGATATTACGTGCGAGAATAAGCTAACCGCTCCAACGGATAGAGGATTGTGGCAGACAGATGAATACGACCACGCGCAAGGTTGCCTTTCAGGGCGAGTTCGGGGCCTATAGCGAGGAGGCGACGCGCGCCTGCTATCCCGACGCGCAGCCGACGCCGTATCGCGGCCTGCGCGAGGTGTTCGCCGCCGTCGCCTCGGGCGAGGCCGACGGCGCGGTGGTCCCAGTGGAGAACTCGCAGGCCGGCTCGATCAATGACACCTACGACCTGCTGCTGGAGCACCACGACCGCATCATGATCGTCGCCGAGTATATGCTGCGCGTGCGCCACATGCTGCTGGCGCTGCCCGGCCAGAGCTTATCGGACATCCACACCGTCGTCTCGCACCCCCAGGCCCTGGCGCAGAGCGAGCGATTTCTGTCGTCGCTGGACGCGCAGGTCGAGCCGGCCTACGACACGGCGGGCTCGGCGCGGCGCATCGCGCTGGAGGGTCTGCGCGGCGTGGCGGCGGTGGCTGGGCGCGGCGCGGCGGCCGCCTACGGGCTGGAAATCCTGGCCGAGGGCATCGAGACCAGCGGCGACAACTACACGCGCTTCCTCGCGCTCGGCCGTGAGCCGGCCGCGCCGCCGCGCACCAAGACCTCGCTCGTGATGGGCACCGCGAACACGCCGGGCGCACTCTACCACGCGCTGGGGCCGTTCGCGGCGCGGGGGGTCAACATGATCAAGCTGGAGTCGCGGCCCAGCCGCGCCCGCCCCTGGGAGTATATCTTCTACCTCGACGTCGAGGGCGACGCCGCCGAGGAGCCGGTGCGCTCGGCGCTGGGCGCCCTGACCGGCCTCACGCCCCTGCTCGTGGTGCTGGGCTCGTATCCATTAGCCGTTAGCCATTAGCGATTAGCCGTTAGCCCGAGCGTGGGCGCGACGCGCTCGTTCGCGAACTGCGGTCGGTTGGCGCGCACAATCTTGAGCGCCTATCTATGCTGGACGAGCAACGGACTAATTGCTAACGGCTAATAGCTAGTTCCTGCTGCTGTTGCTTGCGCTGGTAGTCGTTGGCGCCGGCCTTGAGCGTGCCGAGCGCCAGCACGGCGCACTTGATGCGCGGGGCCACGACCTCGCTGCCGAGCTCCTCGACGAGGGTCTGGTAGTTCATCTCGTCCAACTCATCCAGCGTCTTACCCTGCACCATCTCGGTGATGATCGAGGCAGCGGCCTGGCTGATAGTGCAGCCCTCGCCCTCGAAGGCCACATCGGTGATGCGCCTATTGTCGTCCACGCTGGCGAACATGTGGATGATATCGCCGCAGCCGGGGTTGCCACCGGTGTAGTCGATCTGGGCGCCCTCGATGGCGCGCCGGTTGCGCGGGTTCTCGTAGTGGTCGAGCAGCGTCTCGATATATTCCTGACGATCCATGGGTATCGGCGCCTCCGCTACCTGTCCTGTCTATACACATATCGGGCGGGAGATGTCCCGCCCGATATCACGCTCTACTTATTATAGCGTATTGAGTGTGCCCCAGCCGGCTACCTGGCGCTGCCCGGCTCCTCGCCGACGGCAACCGGGACGCCGACGAGGCTGCCCCACTCGGTCCAGGAGCCGTCGTAGTTCTTGACGTTGCCGTAGCCCAACAGTTGCGTCAGCACGAACCAGGTGTGGCTGCTGCGCTCACCGATGCGGCAGTAGGCCACCACGTCCTTGTCGGGAGTGACGCCCTCGCCCTCGTATAACGCGCGCAACTCCTCCACGCTCTTGAACGTGCCGTCCGGGTTCGCCGCCTTGCCCCAGGGGATGCTGCGCGCTCCGGCGATGTGCCCCTTGCGCTGGGCGCCCTCTTGCTCGTAGCCGGCCATGGCAAACAGCTCGCCCTTATACTCGGCGGACGAGCGCACGTCGACCAGCGCCGTGGCGCCGTTGCCGCCCAGCACGTACGTCTGGAGCACCTCGTCGCGGAAGGCGCGGATCGCGTTGTCGGGCTCCTTGGCCGTGTAGGTGGTGGCCGGGTAGCTCGGGACCTCGCGCACGAACTGGCGCTTCTCGGCCTCCCACTTGGCGCGGCCGCCGTCCATGATGCGGGCGTCCCCATGCCCGTAGTATTTGAAGAGCCAGAAGGAGTAAGTGGCGTACCAGTTGTTCTTGTCACCGTAGAAGATGACGGTGGTGTCGTTGGCGATGCCGCGACTAGAGGCCAGGCGCTCGAAGCCGGCCCGGTCGACGAAGTCACGGCGCACCTGGTCCTGTTGGTCGGTGTGCCAATCGAGCTTGACGGCGCCGGGGATGTGCCCGAACTCGTAGAGCAGCACGTCCTCGTCGGATTCGACGATGCGCACCTTGGGATCGTTCAGATGCGCGGCGACCCACTCGGTCGTCACCACGACTTCGGGATGAGCATATTCTGCGGCCATTGTGTCTCCCTCCACTTGTTGTGCCACACGTTGTCGTCGGCGCTCACCGATACCCTATCTACCCTATCCTATGTCAGCACAGAGTCGCCGGAGAGCATTACCTTTCCCCAGCGTACCATAGCACGTGCAAATTCGACAACAGCGGTCGGATATATGCGACAAGCGGCTACGATGTGTGTTTTATCTCTCGCACCTCGAACCCGTCCTCGCTGCCGAACGCGAGACGCACGCTGTAGAGCCTGTCGAAGCCCTCGGCGTAGGAGGGCGGAGCCAGCCGTTTGCGGGTGGCAAAGAGGGCGACATCGGGCACGCGCGCCTTGCCGTCGCGCGCGCGGTTGCGCTCCAACGCGTCCGGGAGAGACGACGTGAAAAAGTAGCCGGCGACCCAGGCGTCGTGCGCGCGCGCCAGGGCGATGAGGTCGGCGCGATCCTCCAGCGCCGGGTTGGTGTTGTCGACCACGACGGAGCGGCCGGCGGCCAGCGCGGACGTCACCTGCTCCGCCTGGCGCGCGGACTTAGGCTTGCCCTTGCCGCCGCGGCCCATGAGGTCCTTGCTCACCAATACATGCGTGGCGGCAAAGCGCGCGCGATAGAAGGTGCTCTTGCCCGTGGCTTGCAGGCCGATAAAGATGACGAGCTCCAAATGAACCATGTCTTAGCGTATACTGAACAGCAGTGTAACAGCTGAACGACCGCTACTGGCTAACGGCTAATTACTAATGGCTCATAGCTCATCGAAGGAGCAAGTGCGCATGGAACAGACGACGCCGCAAGTGGGGCAGCCAGGGGGCCCACGGCGCGCCGCTACGGTGGCGCCGCCGGTTGTACGGGCGCGCCAGGAACCGCCTGTCATGCAGGTGCGGCCGCCCAACACCTTCGTTCGCGTCCTGGAGGGGGCACAGGCCTATATCCTCTCCGAAGAGACGTTGATCCTGATCGAGTTCCTGGTGGTCGTCGTGATCGGCATCGTGGTGTTCCGGGCCGTGCTGCACCCCATGGAGAACTTCATCGACGGCATCTCCAAGGCCATCTCCAGCCTGGGTCTCAATAAACTCTTCAAGTGACATCCCGCGACCTGACATCCGACGATTCGTTGCCCCCGGGCAGCGTACCGCCGCTTATCCCTTATACACAACGTCGTGTCGCCAGGGAAAGGGGAACATATGCATAGCGCCGTTGCGTCCGCTACGACGCCCGTGCGGGCGCGCATGGCCGCGCGGCGCCTGGGCCTGATGCCCTACGCGCAGGCCTGGGAGCTGCAGAAACGTCTCGCCGCCGCTCGCGTCGCCGGAGAAGAGATCGACACGCTGCTACTGCTCGAGCACCCGCCCGTCTACACCTTGGGCCGCAACTCGGGCGAGGAGCATATCCTGGCCTCGCGCGAGACCCTCGCCGCGCGCGGCGCCACGGTGGAGCGCATTGACCGCGGCGGTGAGGTCACGTTCCACGGGCCAGGGCAGTTGGTCGCCTACCCTATCATGCGGCTGGAAGGCGCCGAGCGATCCATCGCCTGGTTGGTCGATACCCTGGAGCAAACCATCATCCAGACGCTGGCGGATTATGGCATCGCGGGCGAGCTGATGGAGGGACAGCGCGGCGTCTGGACTGGCGGCCACAAGATCGCCTCGGTCGGGTTGGCGCTGAAGCGGTGGGTTGTGATGCACGGCATGGCGCTCAACGTGGCGCCGGACCTCTCGTATTTCGAGCTGATCAACCCGTGCGGCCATCCCGAGACCGTGATGACCTCGATGGAACGGGTACTCGGTCACGCGCCGAATCTTGCCGAGGTCGGCGACCGCTTCGCCCAGCACGCCGCGCGCCGCTTCGGGCGCACCCTGGTCCCCTTCACCCCCCAACCCCCTCTCGCCGTTGCAGGTGAGCGGGCACGCACCGTGCCCATAGCACAGGTCAGCGGGCACGCACCGCGCCAATGACTGAGGGCCACCGACTAACGACGACCCACAAGAATCGAGGGCGAGCTATGGCAGCAGACATGAAAGGTACGGCTTTCTTCGGCGGCGAGTACGTACCGCTGGCCGAGGCCAAGATCAGCGTGATGACGCACGCGTTCAATTACGGGACGGGCACGTTCGAGGGCATCCGCGCCTACTGGAACGCCGCCGAGGAGCAGCTCTACGTCTTTCGCATGCGCGAGCATTTCGAGCGCCTGCACAATTCGGCCCGTATCCTGGCCATCGATCTACCCCACAGCGTCGACGAGCTGAACCGGATCGGCCTGCACATCCTGCGCCGCTCCGGCTTCCAACAGGATGTCTACATCCGTCCCATCGCCTACAAGAGCGGGCTGGGCATCGGGGTCAGCATGACCGGCGTGGACGATGACTTCTTGATGTATTGCCAGCCAATGGGCAACTACATCGACGTCGACAACGGCATCCGCTGCTGCGTCAGCTCGTGGCGGCGCACCAGCGACAACGCTATCCCGCCGCGCGCCAAGGTGACCGGGTCTTATGTCAATGCCGCTCTGGCCAAGCACGAGGCGCTGGTGAACGGCTACGACGAGGCCATCATGCTGGCCGAGAACGGCAGCGCCTCCGAGGGCAGCGCGGAAAACCTGTTCATCATCAAGGGCCGCACCCTCTACACCCCGACGGTGTCGGATAACGTGCTGGAGGGCATCACCCGCGCCACCTTGATCGAGATCGCGCGCACCGAGTTGGGCGTGCCGACCGTCGAGCGCGCGGTGCAGCGCACCGAACTGTACACGGCCGACGAGGTGTTCCTGTGCGGGACGGGCGCGCAGGTCTCACCCGTGGTAGAGATCGACAAGCGTTGCATCGGCTCGGGGAAGGTCGGGCCGCTCACCCTGGCCCTGCAACGGGCCTACTTCGACGTGGTACGCGGCGTCAACCGCGCCTACGCGGCGTGGCTCCAGCCGGTCTATACCTCGCCATCGCGGGAGAACGAGCCCCAGCGCGCCAGGGTCGAGGAGCACCAGAACGTCCTGGCTCCGTAGCAACCCTCACCCCCGACCCATGACGACTGGCCCCTCGGCCCTACCCGCGGGCCGACGGTCCAGCGTGCTCTCCCTGCCGCGGGAGAGGGGAGCAGGACGTGGACGCCATGTATGGAACAGGGACGACTCTTGATCCCCCTCGCCCCTTGAGGGAGAGGGGGTCGGGGGGTGAGGGGTAATGGAGGCGCGCGACCTGTGGACACTGACGCGGCGCCGGCCGTCGGGATCGTGGGCGGTCATGGCGGGATCGGCCGGCTGTTCGGGCGCCTGCTGGCCGAGGCTGGAGCGTCCCTACTGGTCAGCGACCGCGGGACCAGCCTGACCAATGCCGATCTGGCCGCGCGGTGCGACCTTATCCTGGTGGCGGTCCCGCTCCGCGCGACGCCGGCCGTGCTGTCCGACATCGCGCCCCACGTGCGGCCCGACGCGGCGCTGGCCAGCCTGGGTTCGCTGATGGAGCCGTCGCTGCCCGCGCTGGAACGCTGCACGGGTCATCCTTTCCTGCTCCATCCCCTCTTTGGGCCGGGCCGGCGCGGCCTGCATGGCGCAACCCTGGCCGTGGCCTCCTCGGGGTTACGCCCCCCGGGCTGGTCCCATGGGCAAGCCGATGGTCCGGCGGGTCACGCAACCGCTACAGCGACCGCCGCGCACCGGCGGGACTGGCTGCTCAGCCTCTTGCGCCGCCAGGGAGCAACGGTCGTCGTCACCACGCCCGAGGAACACGACCGCGCGATGGCGGTGGCCCAGGCGCTGTTGCATGGGGTTGGAGCGGCGCTGGGCCCCCAGGTGCTGGACGGCCTACCCGGACCTGATCCGCTGGCCTGGGCCAGCCCGACCCTACGCCTGCAACTGGCCCTGATGGCGCGCATCCTGCGCCAGGACCCGCGCCTCTACGGCGACCTCCTGGCGCTCAACCGCCACGCGCCGGCGGCGATCACTGCGCTGATCGGCCGCCTGTCCATCCTGCGCGACGCCATGACCTCCGGCCCTGGCGCCGCGGACGCCGTGGCGGACATCTTCGTCTCCGCGCGCGACACCCTTGGACCGCTCGGCCCACGCCTCGCCGCGGAGGGAGACCGTGCGTTAGGGGAGGGATGATGGGTGATGGGTGATGGGTGATGGGTGATGGGTGATGGGTGATGGGTGATGGGTGATGGGTGACAGGTGACAGGTGACAGTAAGCGACTCCTGCCTCCTGCCTCCTGCCTCCTGCCTCCTGCCTCCTGCCTCCTGCCTCCTGCCTCCTGCCTCCTGGCAACTGGCAACTGGCAACTGGCAACTGGCAACTGGCAACTGGCTGCATAGCCCAATAGTACGGGGCCGTATAGGACCAGGACCTGCATCCTATACAGCGCGCGCCATCTTTGCTCTACACTCGCCATAGACCTAGCGAGGCTCCGCCTCAGACCGACGAGACATGACGCGAAAACTTGACTCATTCGCACCATGTTCGCCCGTATTAGGAGTCTAGTGCAGGATCAGGGGAGTTTCTTTGAAGTGAACGCGCCCGGCTCGACGTTCATCCGACCGCAGTCGGCCCGTGGTTTGCCATGCGACCGCAGTCGCAGGCTCCCGCCACCAAAATCAGAGAGCGCCGAACGTGGCATATAACGACGATCTACTGGCGCGCCTGACGGAGATCGACGGCGAGATCGAGGCCATGACGGTCGAGTTAATCGCCCGTCAGGACCAGTTAGTCGCGCTGTACGATCTGATCCAATCGACGCGCGGCCACCTCAGTACCGAGGACGCGCTGTGCTCACTCTTGCAGGCCAGCACGCGGCTGATCCCCTGCCGCGGCGCGTTTGCCGTCCTGGCGTCGCCCGTAGGCGCCCCGACCCTGGTGCAGCACCCCGCGCCTATGCTCGACGATGGCCTGCTCCTCGACCTGTTCCGCCAGGTCCAGGATGTTGGGCAGGAGATCCTGTGCGGCGAGGGCAACGAACGGATGGAGGCGGCGGAGCCCTGCATCAATGGCGTTCGTAGCCTCCTGGTCATCCCGATCCGCATCCACGACACGGTGCGCGCCGTGCTGGGGTTGGTCGACCGCAAGGAGGGCAACTTCAGCGCGCCCGACCTCAAGTTGGCTCGCGCCATCGCCGCCCATGCCGCCGCGCACATCGAGAACGTTCTGCTCCACCAGGATAACCTGCGTCAAGCCAAGCTGGAGACGGAGCTACAAATGGCCGCCGGTATCCAGGCGCGGCTGCTGCCGCAGGTCATGCCGGTCGTGGCCGGGCTGGATATAGCGGGCCGTTCGCGCCCGGCACAGCAGGTCGGCGGCGACTTTTATGACCTTGCGCGACGCGGCGGCCAATTATTCGTGTTTGCCGGCGATGTCTCCGGCAAGGGCATGTCCGCCGCCCTGCTGATGTCGATCGCCCATACGGTCATCAACAATGCGATGCGCTTCATGCCGGCGCCGACCGCCAAGGCGCTGATGGCCCGCATCAACGAGGACCTGTACGACGACTTCACCGACGTGGGCATGTTCGCCACCGCCTTTGTGGGCTGCTTCGACCCGTCATCGCGCGCTTTCACCTACGCCAACGGCGGGCACTCACCGGTGATCTACCGCCCGGCCGGCGGATCGGCCCACCTGCTCGTCGCCGACGGGACGGCCGTGGGCGTCCTGCCCCTCAGCCTATGCGAGGAGCAATGCCTGCTGCTTGAGCCCGATGATCTGCTGGTCATCGCCACCGACGGGTTGTGCGAGGCCGTCGACGCCGACGGTCACATGTTCGGCTACGACCGCTTGCTCGACCTGGTCGACGGATTGGCGGCGGCGCCGGCGGCGCTCGTCGTCGCCACGCTGCTCGACGCCGTCGAGCGCTTCGCCGTCGACTGTCCGCAGGCCGACGACCAAACTCTTGTCGTGCTGAAGGGAGTGGCATAAACCTATGGGTGAACAGCCAGGTACCCTCTCGCGGACGCTCCGCGAGCCCTATGAGTCTCATGGAACCTATAGGGACCATGGGCCGCACACCATCCACCTCGACGTTCCGGCATCCGCGCGGTACCTCGGCGTCATCGGCGCCTGCATCGGCGAACTGCTGGCGCGCGTCGACGGTCTGGACGACGCCGAGGCGCTGATCTACAACGTACAGCTCGCGGTGCAGGAGATCTGCGTCAACGTCGTCAAGCACGCCTATGGCGGCGAGGATGAGGGCGACGGCGGCCACGACAACCGCATCGCCATTGCCCTGACCCTCGCCGCCCCTCCACTTCGGCTCATCGTCGAGTGCCATGATGGCGGCCAGTCATTCAATCCCGCGCGCATCCCCATACCCGACCTGGAACACGCCCAGGTCAACGGATATGGGCTCTTCCTGGTCCATCACCTCATCGACACCGTCACCTACGACCCTTGCCCGGGACACAACCGCTGGCGCCTGGTGAAATACCTCCAGGGACCCAACCCTCACCCCATGATCAACAGCTGACCGCGACGCAAAGAAAGGACGCTCTATCTCATGAACACCACGAACACTACGATGAACATCGCCATCGACGAGCACATCATCCGCATCGTCGTCGTCACTCTCAGCGACCGTGTCGACGCATTCAACGCTCCGGCGCTGCGCGAGCGCCTCGATGGCCTGCTGGCCGACGGAGTCGCCCGCTTCGTGCTGGACCTCGCGCGCGTGCCCTTCATGGACAGCGCCGGCATGGCCGTGTTGGTGGGGACGATGAAGCAAGCGCGTCAGGCTGGGGGCGACGCCAAGTTGGTCTGGCCGGCCAGCGACGCCGCCCAGCGTGTCCTGCGCCTGACGCGCTTCGACCGCGTCTTCGACATGAGCGAGTCGGCCGAGGCCGCACTCGCCGCGTTCTAAGGTCAGCACGCCATGGCCACCATCCTTATCGTAGACGACGACCCCATCAGCCGGCGCATGCTCAGCTACACCTTGCAAAAGGACGGGCACACCATCACCACGGCCGCGCACGGGCAGCTCGGCCTCGCCGCGCTCGCCGACACGCCCTACGACCTCGTCATCTCTGACCTGAGCATGCCCGAGATGGACGGAGTGACCATGCTGCGCCGGCTGCGCGCCGACGACCGCTATCGCACCTTGCCCGTCATCATGCTGACTGCCAGCGGCCATAACGAGGATCGCCACAGCGCGCGGACAGAAGGCGTCGACGAGTTCCTGACCAAGCCCACAGCCTCCCGCGAGTTGATCGAGACGGTCAACCGCGCCCTGGAAAACCACCGACAATAATAATGAAGGACTATACGCGCAACCTGATGCTGCGGCCCTCGTCGTGGCCGCCCCTGCCGCGCGACGAAGATGTCCAGCCGGCCGACGCCGGGGCGCCACGGGTCTCGGACACGGCGACAAAGGAGAGGTTTGACCGCATCGCGACCCTGGCGCGACGCCTGTTCGACATGCCCATCGCGCTGCTGACCCTCGTCGATGACGCGCGGCAACGGGTCGTGTCCGTCCAGGGGATGACCGTCGGTGAGGCGGCGCGGGGGCTCTCGTTTTGCGCCTACACAAGCCTGGCCGACGAGACCATGGTGGCGCCGGACACGCGGCTTGACCGCCGCTTCGCACAGCACCCGTTGGTCGTGGGCGCGCCAGGTATCCGCTACTACGCCGGCCAGGCCTTGCATGGTCCCCAGGGGCAGCCCGTGGGAACGCTCTGCGTGCTGGACCTGTGTCCGCGGCGCCTGGGCGACGACGACCTGAGCACGCTGCGCGATCTGGCCGCGTGGGCCGAAGCCGAGCTCACCGCGTTGCGCCACGAGCGCGCCGCGCGCCTGCGCCAGGGGAACGACCAGCGCCTGCGCGCCATCATGGACAGTGTCCCGGACGGCATCGTCACCTTCGACGATCAGGGTCTCATCACCTCGTTCAACGGCTCGGCGGAGCGCATCTTCGGCTACACGGCGCGCGAAGTCCTCGGCCAGAACGTCGAGTTGCTTCTACCCACGGACGACCAGGACGACGTGGTCGGGAACGGCGGCCGGAGCGAGTTGGTCGGCCGCCGCCGGGACCGCACGCGCTTCCCTATCGAGATGGCGGCCAACGACATCAGCCTTGGCGAACAGCGCCTCTTCATCACCGTGATGCGCGACATCACCGAGCGCAAGGTGCTCGAGCGTGAACTGGCCCAGGCGCGCGACGAGGCATTGGAGACCTCGCGCCTCAAGTCCGAATTCCTGGCCACCATGAGCCATGAGATCCGTACGCCCATGAACGGCATCATCGGCATGACCGATCTGCTCCTGACCACCCCCCTCGACGAGGAGCAG
>JAABUX010005068.1_pt1 | contig 16341 bp, 16 predicted proteins | sample 5561851 | NCBI WGS metagenome assembly JAABUX01 (sample SAMN10711883, study PRJNA513361) | rock metagenome | isolation source: Antarctica rocks | place: Antarctica: Victoria Land, Richard Nunatak red sandstone | collected 2016-01-03 | reverse complement strand
TTCTCTTCGCTTCTCGCTCTGCAAGATTCCCTCGATCTGGTCGCAGCAGATCATCATCGGCTGCGTATGCTGGAACAACGCAGGGATGGCCTTGAGGACATCCATCGCCGTCGGCGGGTCGAGGCTCAGGCCGACGGCTTGCAAATCCGCTTCGGGGAGGTCTTGCCCCTGGAGCCAGCGGCGGGCCGTGTCGGACCACGGGGATGGTGCCCATCCCAACGCGAGGGCGCGGACGACCCCGGCGTCGCTGGGGAGGACGGAGACGAGCGAATCGGCGAGCTTGGCGAACGGGGGGAGGGTCTTGACCGAGCGGACGATTTCGAGGACGGCGTCGGGGGATTCGGCGAGGCGCTGGCGGATCGAGTCGTGGCGGGCGGCGAGCGTTGGGGGCAAGTCGGCGAAGTAGGTTGCCATCGCCGGGCCGGAGAGGCGGGCCAGGGCGAGTTCGAGCGGTGAAGGGGCATCACCGGCCTTGCGAAAGAGGGCGGTGATGACATAGCGGCGGATGTGGTCGAGCGGCGGGGTTTCCGGCTCGAAGGCGGGGACGAACACGAAAAAGACGTCCCGGCCGACTTGATGCTCGATCCGCCCGAATAGGTGCGTCTTGCCGTATCCCGGCGGGCCGGTGATGACGGCAATCATCTGCCCCGGGTCCGGCTCGGCGCGACCGACGAGGCGGCGGACCTCGTCGACCAGCCAATTCGACACCGAGGCGTTCAGTTCGAGGACGTCCCACTCGGCGCGGTAGTTCTCGGTATGATTTAGCCGGTTCTCGCGGAATGGATTGGGGGGGATCATCGTCATGGGTCGGGTCCTGGCGAAAGATTACTCGGTATCGATGAAGAACAAGGTTTCGTTCATGCCGGGGATCGAGTCGTCGAGGTGCTGCTGCGGCGTGTCGCGGCTGTCGGCGATGGCGATGATTTCCAATTCCTCCTCGCTCCGCATCGTCTTAAGGAGGCGATCAAAAACCGGGTGGCTGGCGGCCTCGGGGCCGTGGTAGTGGGCGACGAGCGAGCGGACCTCGTGGATCGGGATCAGGTCGCGACCGGCGAACTTGTCGGCCTTGAGCTGGGCGATGAATTCGTGGATCTGTTTGGGGTCGAGATTGCGCGCCGCCTTGGGAGGCGTAGGCTCTGGCTCCGGTTCGGGTTCTGGATTGACACGCTCGATCGTCGAGCCGCGAGCGGCTTTGAGCAGCGTGTTGAGGGCGGCTCCTGTGAAAGTAAAGCTGACGCTGTCATGCTGGTCGGCGGCCCCGAGCGTTTTTCGGCCCTCGGCGGTCAAAGTGTAGATGATGCTGACGCCTTTCCGCTTCGCTTCAAGACTGCCTTCTTCCACCAAGACATGAAGATGATAGCCGACAATCTCGTTGACGGTGGTCGGATCAAATTCCAACGACCCGATCGCGCTCTTCGTCTTCAACTTTCCGTTGAGTTCCGAGCGCGACATCGAAACTCCCTTATCCTCTTTGATCCGCAGGAACTGCAGGAGGATGTAAGCTTCCTGAACGGCAAGTTGGGTGTTCTCGATGGCAGGTTTGGCTGGCTTAACATGTTCTTTACCTGCGGGGCTGAGACTGTAAGAGCCTTTGGGCCGGGGGTGGTGGCCGGTCTTGCCGCCGCCGGTGAGGGCGATCTTGCCAGCGTCGATGAGGGCGGTCACGACTTGGTCGATCTGCTCGGCGGTGGAGTGGTCGGCGGACTTCTTGGCGGCGGTGGCGAGTTTGGTTTTTAGGCTCGTGGCAGAAAGCTTGTGGTCGCGGGCCTCGGCGAAGAGCTTGAGCAACGTCTTTTCGAGAGGGGGGCTGGCGCTCATGGGTTGGGCATCCTTGGTGGGCTGGAGGGTAGTTGGTGTCAAACAATAAACCATCCGATCCCGGTTTGCCACGATCGGCTCAACGGTCCCTGATCGTTCGGGCCAGGTTGGTTCGATCCGGTCAGTTTGGCACGTTTTGGCCCACTCTCGCGGCGCCGGACCAACAGGATCAAAGTTTCCCGAAGCTGGTCGTGGTGGTCTTTGCGGAAGGTTTGGGAGAGAATCGGCAACTGGACCGATCCGCTTATGTCAACCCGCCAGGTCAACGGTTTAACCGGATCGGGATTGCTAGATGCGACGATGCGTTCGGTGGGCGGCCTTGCTGGCGAACTCGGTCGCGTTCTGGGTGATCCACTGGCTGGACGGCGTTGGTGGGGATTGGGTCGGTCGTCGACCGGCCGATTACCGGGTTGATCTCGACGGGATGTACCGGCTGGAAGGGCACTGGGCTTTGACGTTCGCGCGGCTGGGCACGCTCCATCTTCCCCCGGCGCAACTGCGCCACCTGGGGACTTGCCTCGATACCCGGTCGTACCTGCGGGTCTTGGGACGCTCGCGACGGTTGGTCGCTGGATATACGGTGCCAGTCCTCGAAGCGACCGCCGCTCCGATCGAGGGCCGGTCGATCCGGGTCGGCGATGACTACTATGGTCGGAGCGTTCCCGACGACGCGACCTATTACCCTTATGTGATGCACCCCTGGGTTTACGCGATGGGGTGGCACCGGCGGGTTGAAGCGCTCCGGGCGAGTCGCCGACGCTGCCGGCTGTTCTTCTCTGGAGTCGTCAACGAGGGATATGCCGACCGGTTTGATTTCCCGATGATGGCGCGGCCCGCCGTCCTGGAATGTCTCCTGGAGACGTTCCGCGACGATGCGTGCGTCGTGGCGAGTCGGTCCGACCTGGCCATGCTCCGGCGGACCGACCGACCGATCATCCTGATTTTGTTCCGGGGGGATGTCACCCCGATGGCGAGCAACCACTTCCTGTCCCGCGAACGCTACCTGCGGATGCTGGCCCGGTCGGAGTTCGCCCTCTGCCCCCCCGGCGTCTTCATGCCGCACGCGCACAACCTGGTCGAGGCGATGGCCGTCGGCACGATCCCGCTCGTCAACTACCCGGACTTCTGCCACCCGGAGTTGACGGCCGGGACCAACTGCCTGGCCTTCGCCACCCCCGACGAACTCCAGGGGGCGGTCCGCCGGGCGCTAGCGGCCCCCGACGTGGCGATTCAGCCCATGAGGCGGGCGGTGATCCGGTACTACGACGAAGAATTAAGCCCGAGCGGGACTGCCCGGACGCTCGCCCGGGTGCTGGCTCAACCCGGGCCAACTTACCCATTGATCCTCAACCGGGAGTTCGCCGCCGCTCGGCTGTGGTCGCGCGGCAAGGCTCAGGTGCCTTGACGGCAGCTCAACCAGGGACCGACTGCTGGTAGCCTTCTCGACCACCACCCCGCGACCCATCATGTGCCAAGACCGATGACCGGGCGGTCGGGCGGGAGATATTACCTCGCCGACCGCCCGGGTGCTCAGCGCTCTTGCGTGGTGGTCTTGAGGACGACCCCTTCGCGGACCTCCCCGGCGTTGAGGGTGAATGTCTGGCTGCTCCCGCCAGCGGCTTGCGTGGCGTCGAGCCAGAACGGCGACGTCTGGATGAACTGCTCGCCGGGGCGGATACCCCGGAGGGTGAACGTCCCGTCAGGCTCGGTCTTGGTGGTCGGGTCGTAGTAGCGGTTTTCCCGCTTGTCGGCCGCGCTGGCGCGGACGTCGCGGCCGGCGATCGGCTGACCGGAGACCGCGTCGACCACCTTGCCGCGGACGGTCGCGGCCCTGGTCAGTCGCAGGGTCACGTCGGCGAGCACCTGGCCGGGTTTGGTCTGAAACGGCGGGATGATCCCGTTGCCCCAGGTCCGGGTTTCCTGGTACTTGCCGTCGTGGGCGACGAGGTTATAGGAGATGTCGCCGCTGGCCGGCAGGTTCATAGTATAGGCCCCGTCCTTGTCGGTCTCGACGCTGAACCGGGTGTCGCCGGTCAAGGAGTTGCCCGACCCGGTCAAGGCGGGGGCGACGGTCGCCCCGGCGACGGGTTTGCCGTCGGGGTCGAGGACGACGCCGCGGATCGTCGCGGCCCGCTCGACCCGGATCGTCACCGGCGCCATCCCGGCTTGCATGTCGAAGTCGAGGCCATCCAGATTTCGCTGAAAGCCGAACCGGGCCACCTTCTGGAACCGGGTGAATTCGCTCAGGCAGGCGTCGGACCACCACCGGGCGTAGCCTTCTTTCCCCTGGAACAGCCCGAACCGGAACGGTCCCGGCATCATGTCGCTGATCCGGAGTATCCCGCCCGCGTCGCTGGTCCCGGTGATGACCGGGTTTTGCCAGTCGTTGATCGTAAACCCCGCGACCGGCGCCTCGGTCTCGGCATCGACGATCCGGGCCACGAAGTTCACCCCGGAGGCGAGCGCCAGGTCGAGGGGGCGGACCTCGTCGGTGCCGATCGCCTGCTTCGCCAGCCGGAGGACACCGGCATTGGGGACTCGGACCTGGAGATCATAGATCCCCGGCTCCACATAAAGCCGATACCGCCCCGCCTTGTCCGACCGCCCCTCGGTCCAGCACTCCCGCATCATCCCGCCGCCGCCCATCCGCTTCGGCCCGCTGTCGGCCCGGATCGGCGCGTCGGCCACCGGCTTCCCATCGGGTCCGACGACCCGCCCCTCGAAGGAGGTCGTGTTTCCCATGACCACCACCCAACCCGTCGCGCCGGTCGGTTGCCCGAGGAACTCGCGGGGTTCGTATCCTTCCTTCGACAGCCGGACCTCCAGCTTGCCTTGCTCGGGCAGTGTTTTGATCCGGAACTGCCCTTCCTGATCGCTGAAGACTTTGAAGTTGGGGACCCAGCTATAAGCATGAGCCAATACCCCCGCGAGCGGCTTCCCCCGCGGGTCAACCACGACCCCGGCGATCTCGTCGGGCGCGACCTGCTCGGGTCCTTTCGGGCCGTTGGCGAGCAAGATGGGGAGCTTGACCGTCGCCTCGGAGTCGTCCGGCCTGGTCGCCAGCGCGGAGTCGAATGACCGGCCGTCGGCAAGCTGGACCTTGAGCGTGAACCCCGGCTCGGCGGGGATGACCTGCCCGTCGGACAACTTGTCGGCCACGAACCGCCCGACGGCGTCGGTCACGAACGAGTGATCGTCGCGCACCACGGGGAAGAACTTCGGCTCTCGGACGAACACCCGCGCCCCTTCGATCGGCCGGTTCGCAGCGTCGACCACCCGCCCAACGATCTGCCCGGCCAGCTTCCAGGCCACCTTCCGAACCGGCTCCAGTACGATCGGAGCGATGGTCATCGCCGACTTCCCTTCGGGAACCACCAGGCCGATCCAAGGATCGTCTGGGTCCCGACCCGCGTATCCCTCGACCTTGTTCAAGGCGACCTCGGCGGCTCCCGAGGCCAGGCGGAAGCGATAGATCCCCTGGTCGTCGGTTTGGATCATGACCGAGGGGGCGCCTGTTCCCAGGTTTCTGGCACCATGAACGTTGATCCAAACTTGCGAGATTGGTTTCCCATTCGTCGCGGCGACCGACCCCGACACAGCCGTTCCCTCCACCAGTTCGATCTCGGCCAAGGTGGTCGCCTTCGACACGAGGCGGACCTCATGAGCCGCGCGAAAAGTCCAAGGACCGTTGGGAGGCACATCGTCGAGGAAGATCCCGCCCGCCCCTCGCCCAGCCCCCGGATCTCGAATCGACCGGCGTCATCCGTTATCCCTGTTCCCGCGAGTGTGGAACTCTGCGCGTCGAAAGCTCCGTCGGGGGTTTTCATTTCACCTTGAAGAAGCACCGACCGGCCTGCGACCGGCACCTCGGGGAGCCGGGAGACAATCCGCCCCCACACGCGGGCTTCGGGTTTCAGGATGATCCTCTCGCGAGCTTCGTCCGGGTTTTTGGCCGAGGAGCGGGACGTCCGGGATGATTGGTGGGTCGTCGCCTTGCCCTCGGCCGAAGTCACCAGGATCACCTCGTCGACGTCGGGCAGCAAGTCGAACCGGAATCGTCCGTCCTGATTCGTTCTGGCCAAAATCGCCTGTTCGACCGGCGTCCCAGCCACCCCCCACTTGACAACAGAAAACATGGTTTGGTTGGCCCTTCGGACCACTGTTTGGTCAACGCGGACGGCGGCCCCCGCGACCGGGTGCCCTTTGTCATCCACCACGATCCCAGCCAACGATCGAGGTCCAGCGAGGGACAGCGCTATTCTCCCATCAACCTTGGGGGCTGTAAGGTTGGCGCCACCATAGCAGTATCCCTTTTTGAACCCGAGGATCAGGTCCCTCGGCCGAGGCTGGCGATCGATCTGTGCCAGGCCATACGCATTCGTTTGGGCGAAACTGTGGTCCGGGCTCTGACCGAACTCCCCGATCACCACGGTCGCCCCCTCGATCGGCTGTCCTTGCTCATTGTTCACGACGACGGAGATCGAAGACGACGGAGCGGCCGGAGTGGTCGCCACTGGGGCTTGCTGCGATACTGCCCGCGGGGTCTGCGGGTCGGAAGAAAAGCTCGGGCCGGTCGGCTCGATCGCGGCGACCCGGGCGCCGCCGATGGCGAGGGCCAGGGCGGCGACCGACGCGATCAGGCCGAACATCTGTAACCTCGATGGGCGGATCAGGGCGAGTGGCATGGTGTCCTCCAGGAGTCGGGTGATCCGGGCCGAGACGGTTTCTCGGCCGAAGAAGGAGAGGGCCGGACGGCTGATGGGAAAGGCTCGGGGGTGCAACCGGTGCGGCTGCCGGGCGCAGTTGAGGAGGAGGCGGGCCAGCTCGACCGGGGGGACGCCGAGGGCGACGGTCGCCTCGTCGCAGGCGAGTTCGGCTTCGCGGTCGAGGCGGGCCTGGAGCCAGGCGACTCCGGGATGGAACCAGAAGGGAACGCGGGCCAGCTCGGCGCGGAGCTTCCAGCCGTCGTCGCGGCGGTCGAGGTGGGCCAGTTCGTGGAGCAGGCAAGCCCGCTGCGCGGCTGCCCCCCATTGATCCCAGTCCTCGGGGACCAGGACGGTCGCCCTTCGGCCCCCCAGCACAACCGGCGAGCCGACGCTTATGTGAGTCGCCACCTCGACCCGCCGACCGGCGAGCGACGCGGCCCGCCTCGCCGCTTCGAAGACCGCCCGACTGGGGCCGGTGATCGGTCGAGCGGATCGCCGGAGCCGGGCCAGAACCACCTGGCCCACCACCAGCCGGATCAGGAACCAGGTCGCCCCGACCAGCCAGGCGGTTCCCAGCCCGAGCCAGGCCATCCGCCCCATCCCGAGCCGCTCACCCGCCTTGTGGTCGGGTTTGGAACGATTGACCTGAACCACCGCGGGCGCGGTCGGGGGCGGTTCGACCGGATTCGGCCCCATTGCCGGGACCGGCTCGACCGCCCGAGCGATCCGGGGGGGCGGCTCGATGGCTCGGGCGGTGAGCGGTGGGGGTCCCGAAGAGCCGGACCCGAGGCGGACCCACGGCCAGGGGGCGGTCCAGGTCGGGGCAAGCGGTAAGAACAAGCCCGCCAGGAGCGTCGTCACGCCGAGGAGATGCCGGGTCGCCGCGCGTCGAGGGGGTTGGACCCGGAACCAGGCCGCCAGGCCGAGGATCAAGACACCCCAACGGATCGACCAGTCCGCCAGGAACACCAGCAACGGCCCGAGCGTCCCATCCACGAGGCGGATCATGGCTCGCCCCCCTTCCGCTTGGTTGGCCGGTCGGCAGCCGGGTCGGTCGTGGCGGCGAGCTTGGTCTCGATCGCCTTGAGCGCCGCCGGGTCGATCTGCTGGGCGTCGACCAGGCCGAGGACCAGTCGCTCGGCCGACCCGTGGAAGAATCGGCCGAGGAAGTCGGCCAGCAGGCTCGACGTCGCCTCGCGCTCGGTCTGCGTCGGGCGGTAGCGGTGGGTCTGGGCCTCCTTCTCGTGGACGACCAGCCCCCCCTTCTCCATGCTCTGCAACAACCCGAGGACCGTCGTATACGGCGCCCGGTCCCCATCGGGGAGCTGGTCCATCAACTCGCGGACCGTCAACGGCCCCGACGCCCAGAGCGCCCGGAGCACCGCGAACTGCCGGTCCGTGATCGCGATCGTCTTCCGCCCCGCCATGAACTCCCTCCTTCACTTGTCTCACGTTGCAATCCGTACGCATGATTGCGTAGTCTGGCGCGGAAGTCAACCGCCTGGTGTTTTCGAAGGTCTTTTCTTCGCTCAGGTGTCGATCTGACGCGGTGTAACCAACGGCCACGGGCGATCATCGCGTGGGTGCTCGGCGCCCTCTCGGTCCCGCGGGCCTTCGGTGCGGCGACGTAAGAGTTGAACCGGTCGCGCCTCGCCGTTTAATCGAAGTGGGACACCACTCGGTCGGGTCCAACCCGCGGCATCCGGCGCGCAATGCCCCCGCATCCCCGATCGTCGGTGTCGAGGCATCGGCGGGTGGATCATCTGCGGTTGCCAAAGAGCGGTATCGGGCTTACGTCAGCTCGGCCAAGGCGAGGTCCGTCCGGCCTCGGGCGGCTTGCCGGCGGCGGGGGGACTCGCGGGAGAGCTTGCCGGCACGGAGGGCTTGACTGTGGTGCCGCCCTTTCTCGTTCGAGTAGTCGTGGACCAAGACGGGGGGCTTGATCGCGAAGCTTGTCGCGGTCGGGGCGACCCCAGCGGTCGGTTGGACCGGCTCGAATGGCTTCGTTTCGTCATTTCCAGGGCCGATTACCGCGCGGAGTGGCTTCGTTTCGTCATTCCTCGCTGCGCCATCGGCGACGGGTACCGGCTCGGTGGCGACGACGGGCGGGTCGACCTTCCCCTCAAAGTGGTTCGGGTTGCGGGGCCGCCACTCCTCGACCGCCGGCCCATCAATCGCGGGACGACGCCGTGGGTCGTCCCAGCGGTTGGGGTGCTCGACATGGAACTGGTCAACGGACCACTTGAGCTGCCGCTGGAGCGACCGGACATACCGCCGGAGCTTGGCCAGCCCCGGAACGCCGTCGTCGTGGAGGTCCGCTTCGACCAGCCCGCAGATGATCGCGTCGGCCTTCTTGACCCGCTCGCGCTGGTCTTCCAGCCCGGCGATCATGGCGGCCCCGAACCCGGCTGAGGACGGATCGACCGCCGCGTCGTGCTCGACCAACCGCGCCGCCAGCTCGCGCTGCTCATCGCTCCAGGCGAGCGGCTCAATCTTCGCCAAGATCCGCCAGCGGGCGATCAGCCAGTCGATCCCGGCCGGAGTCTCGCGGAGCTTGGCGACCACCTTCGCCGGCTCCTTGCCGATCCGGCTGGCCACCGTCTCGACGGCTAGCTTCTGGTCCTCTTCCCAGAAGTCGATCGCCCGGTACGACGCCCAGTCCCGCAACTTCCGCTCGATCCGCTCCGACCGGTTGATCCGTAGGATGAGGGTGGCGATCGAGCTCGTCAGCCAGTCCTGCCAGCCGTTCCTGGGCTGGAACGCCGAGTGGATGTCGCTGACCTGTTGCTCCAAAAGCCCGGCCGTCTCGGCCACGACCGTCGGGTCGACCAGATGTTCGAGCAACCCGCCCCGCCGCCAGGCCCGTTTCGGCGACAACGGCTCCCGCCCCGGACGAGTCGGGACGACGGGTTCCTTCTCAGACGCAACCTCGGGGGGCAAATCGATGTCAACCACGGGAGCGACCTCATCGGGTGTCAAACAGGTGAGCTAAACCAAAGACTCCATTACTGATTATCGAAAATTCCACGGCTCTTTATTCGACTTCCGAGTTGGATTGCCTGATTTTCCTCGATTCGCCAGTCGAAAAAGGATCGACGGTAAGTTTGCCTGGCTTCCCCAAGCGCGTTGGAATGGAGGAATGTCCCGAATGGCGTCTTGTTCCTTCCACGAAACAAAGAAGGTTTGACACTTTGAGATCCACTGCGATATGCTCAAGTTCGAGGGGTATCTTAGCCATAAGGCAGAGGTCACACATATTATGAATAATTCAAATCTGAAAACTATCCCTGATTTGAATCGCAGCAACGGTAACACTAAACAAGTAAAAATTCTCAAAAAAAACCTTCGCTATTTCTTTGCAATATCGCTTGCAACTATAATTATGTTATTGATTTACTTAGAGATGACCATCCCCGTCTCTATAATGAGCGAACATCAACAATTGGCCGACGCCTACCGAAGGCAGGCAGCTTCATACGAGCAAGATTGGATTAACTACTCAAAGCAAGCATCGCTGGGCACAAACTCATCGCTGTACCCGAGTGGGCCGAAATTGAGACCAGATATTTGGCGTTTCAAGGCCGCCTTGGCTTTTGAAGCAGCCAAACACTTTAGAAAACTTACTATTCTCGAAGAGGGAGCCTCTCGTAGAGACCAGTAACTCAAACCGCTTTACCGGCCACCCCCGGGAAGGCCTGTTCCAAAGCGTCAGAACCTGAACGGGGACATTCTTGATTATGAACGTTGAAAAGCCATGGAAAACTGGTGGAAAACTGGTGTCAATCCATCATTTCCGGCTGGGAAAAATGAATTGACACCAACTTACTCTGATAGACAAACGAATACGTCGATCGATTTTCGACCAAAATAATAGGGGGTGTCAAAGGGGATGGGGGTTAATCAGGGGAGGGAGACGAATGCCGCTGGTCTGATCAGCAATCGTGGGTCAAGATTGATGGATTGAGGCCCTGGGGAATGTAGGTCGCCGATGCCGCAAGGATGCGATGCCGAGGTCGCCTTGAACTGACGATCTCGCTGGATCGGCCCCCTCCCGGTCAAGCCCCCATAGCCCTTTGAAGTCCAATTCCAGCCATTGAATGGACGCTATTCATCTCCGTCCCCTTTTGGGGGCGACGGCCGACGAAGACAGGGCGTACAGGTCGTCGAAGGCCTCGCCGAGGTGGGCGTGCAATGCGCGTGCGGGATCGGCGAACCAGGAAGTCACCGCGTGGCTGAAGGCGGCCATGCCGGCCCGGGCGGCGAGCATCGCCAGCCGGGCCTCAACCCCTCGGTCTACGAGCGCCGCGGCCAGTGCGGTAGTTAGCGACGCCACCTTGGCCAATTCCCGCTCCTGCAACGCTGGATTCGCGGCGATGACCTGCTGCCGAGGCTCCGAGAACGGCCGATTGTCCTCAAGCATCGTTTCCACGGCACGGAAGGCGACCAGCAGCGCCTGGAGCGGCTCAAGATCGGCCGGTGCACCCGCGATGGCATCTGTCAGGGCGGCTCGGAGGACCGACTCACCATCGAACAGGATCTCGCGCTTGTCCGGGAAGTGCCGGAAGAAGGTACGCTCCGTCACCCCGGCTCGCGCCGCGATCTCGGCGGCGGTGGTCTGGTCGAAGCCACGCTTGCCGAACAACTCGATGGCCGCCTGCTGCAGGCGGCGGTGTACCTGTTCGCCGTTGCGCGGCAAGGATCAATTCCTCCGGTTGACAGTGACTGACGTTTCAGGATAAAGTCAGTGACTGACTTTTTGCAACGTCCCACTCTGGAGGATACCATGTCCGTTGATGAATCCTCAAACGCGACGATGAGAACCGTGCGCTTTCACGAATATGGCGAGCCGGTCGAGGTTCTGCGCCTGGAGCGGCTCGCCGTGCCGAGCCCGCCAGCCGGCCGCATCCGCGTCATCATGCATGCGTGCGGATTGAACCCGGCCGATTGGGCCTTGTGCCGTGGGCTGTTCGCGGGCAAGCTGCCGCGTGGCATCGGGCTGGAGGTGTCCGGGGTCGTCGACGCCGTCGGTGAGGGCGTCACCGATATTGCGGTCGGCGATCTCGTCATGGGGATGGCCGACTGGTTCGGCGAGCTCAGTGCCGGCGCTGCGGACCGCGCGATCATGGCCCACTGGACCCGCATCCCGCCGGGGCTTGACCCCCTGCGAGCGGCCGCGCTGCCAATGGCGTCCGAGACGGCCTACCGGAGCCTGGAGATCCTCGGCTTGGAAGCCGCTCAACTGCTGATGGTGCACGGCGCCGGGACGACCGTCGGTTTCGCCGCCGTCCAGCTCGCCCTGATGCGTGGCGCCCGCGTGGTCGCCACCGCCGGCGACACGTATGCCGGGCAGCTCCGGGAGTTCGGCGCGACCGTGACCGCGTACGGCGCCGGGATGGTCGAGCGGGTCCGGGAGATCGTCGGCGGGTCGCCGGACCTGATCCTGGACGCCGCGCCGCCGAGCGGCGTCCTGCCCGACCTGGTCCGGATCGCCGGCGGCGATCCTCAACGCGTCCTCACCATCACGGACTTCGCCACCGCCGCCAAGCTCGGCCTCCGGGACGGCGGCGGGGCGAACGCAACGCTGCGCTACGACATGCTCGCCGAGTTCGCGCGGTGGGCGGTCGAGGGCCGACTCTCCGTCCCGATCGCCCGGACCTTCGCCCTCGACGATTGGGGGCTGGCACGCGAGATCAGCCAGAGCGGGCAGGCCCGGGGCAAGCTCGTGCTTCTTCCCGGCGGCTTGGCAACCGGCGACTAATCCTGGAGGCCGGGACTTGACCCAGCTCCATTCCCTGTGACCTGTGGGCTGGGTCACGACCCAGCCTACTGTTCCTACAGGTTGAACAACGCCTTAAGCCCCCCTTCGAGCGATGCCGGCTTTCGCCCGAGGAGTTCTTCCAGCTCGGGGGTCACCTCATCGAGCTGCCCCTCGCGGATGTCGCGGTAGAAATCGGAGAATAACCGGATCATCATTTCAGGGACGCCGCGTTCGCGCATCTGGGCCTCGAACATGGCCTTGTCCGTGGGGGTGTAGGTCACCGGCTGGCCCGACAGCTCGCCGAGCGCCTGTGCCACATTGTCGAAGGACCACGCCTCGCCGGCCGTGAGCGTGTAGACGATATCCTCGCGGCCATCCCGGTGCAGGGCGTTGGCGACCCCTTCGCCCAACTCGCTCCGGAGCGTGTAGGCGACCCTCCCGTCGCCGGTGGGCAGGCGGATGTCCGTCTCGAACGTCGCCTGCTGCCCGGGGTGGGACCGTCCCTTGCCGATGAAATAGGTGATCGACTCCCAGTACAGCGCGTTGCGGAACAGGGCGTGGGTCATCCCGCTCTCGCGGATGAGGTCCTCGGTCTTAAAGTGGCCCCTCATCAGCTCGGTCGCCGTGGCGGACGGGTCCCTCATCGCCCGGCCGGTGTAGGCGATGAAGCGGACCCCGCCCGCTTGGCGGCATTGATGACGTTGGCGTGCTGCTGGAGGCTCTTCGCCGCGTCCATCTCCGTCCCCGAGATCAGGAGGACCTTCTCGACACCCTTCATGGCGGCATGGAGCGACGCGACGTTGTCGTAGTCGCCCACGCGAATATCGATCCCCTCGGCCTTCAGGTCGGCAGCCTTGCCTTCGTCCCGAACGAGCGCCGCGACCTGCCCGGCATGTCCCTGCTTCACCAGATGCTCGATCACGACTCGGCCCAGATGGCCGGTCGCTCCAGTGATCAGAATCATCGGATATTCCCTCATTCCTTGACGACAATAGGCCAGACGGGGCGATGCGTTGATCGATTTTGGACTGGATGATGATAGATTACTTTACCGTCAAGTCAAGGCCAGTGGCGTCCCGGATGATTGTAACGCCTCAAACTGGTATGTTCGGCAACTTGGGCTGTCGGCGTTGAATCCGGCTCGAATGCCCGCTTCCACCCCTCCCGTTCACCCAAACTGTGTTGGGATCAAGGAATGTGCCTGTTCCTTGCCGTCTGCAAGTCAGTCCACATTGGGTCTCCCGTCACGACAGGGGAAGAGACGGCACCACGTCAGTTTTCGGGACCGGCTTGTCGTGGTTGTCGATCTTCCTGTAGAAGGTCAGCAGGGCGTCCGCGAGCCGGTCGGACGCTTCCATCGCCACATAGTGCCCGATGCCGTCGAGCGAAACGGCGCTGACGTTCGTAGCGACCTGTCTGAGGGTCGCAGGCGTGAACTCTCCCGATCCGCCGCCGATGGCTAGCACGGGCATGGCGAGTTTCTGAGTTGCCAGCCTTCGAATGTCATCTCCCTCACGCAGCATCGAGCGGTAAAGCCCGATTGCGCCTCCGAAACCATCGGGCCGAGAGTAGGACCTGACCAACTCATCGATGTCGTCGTCGGTGAACGCATCAGGGGTCCCACAAAGGGACGGGATCGCGTATTTGGTGAGAAATGCGCGTTCTCGCCCGACGAGCAGCATCTCGGGGATTCCCCGGGCGGCAAGGACGCCGATATGCCATGCGCCACCGTGGGTGACGTCGGCCAGCAGTTCGAGGCCGAATCCGGGGAGGCCCGTCTCGATCGCGGTATAGCTCTGGACGAGTTCAGGGAATGAGGCGGCGATACGGAACGTCGTCGGGCCGCTGATGTCTTGACCCGTCAGATGAACGGGGCCGATGTTCAAGCGGACGATCAGCTCGCTCAGGTCTTTCGCCGAGACCGCACTGTCGTAATCCTCCGCGGCCTTCGCGGAGTCGCCGAAGCCACGAAGGTCAACAGCGAACACCCGATGATCCTTGCTCAAGAGCGGGATCAGCTTGCGGAAAACCCACCAAGTCTCCGGGAAGCCATGCACCAGCACCACGGGAGACCCGACGGCTCCCGCGGAGACGTAGTGTAATTCGGTGCCATTCAGGCTGGTCCGGTGATGGACGACCTCGGGGATGGTGGCACCGCCGCGAAGGATATCCATATTTTCTCCTTGAATCGGCTTGACAACGTGGTAGCCTCAGTCGAAGGTAGATAACCGAGTTGTCTAATGAATAACCAATCGACAACCGGGTTGTCAATACTTGAAGAGGGTCCGGGATGAATCGACTCACACCACGGTCACGAGGGGCTGAGCTTGCGATGCTCTTGCTCGGTGGCTTTCACTCGATGACGGACGAGGTGATCGTTCAGTTGGAGGCTCGCGGGCACAAAGGTGTGCGCCCCGTCCATGCGTTCGCCCTCGAAGCAATCGACGCGGGAGCGGAGACAGCCTCCGAGCTGGGGCGAAGATTATCGGTCTCCAAGCAAGCGGCCGCGAAGACGATTGCGGTGTTGGAGCAGCTTGGATACGTGGCCAGTGGTGTCGACCCCAACGATGCGCGTCGGAAGCACTTGCAGGTGACATCTCATGGCTGTGAATTAATGACGGTCGGAGGGGGGTTCTTCAATGACGTCCGTGACCGTTGGGCGGCGCGGATCGGGGCTAGGCAGCTCGATGTTTTTGAAGAGCAGCTAGGCCAGCTCGTTGAGCGTCGGCCACTTGGCGCCGATGAACTCGCACGGTTTGATCGAGGCGATCACGCTACGATCGGTAAGCTGGGAAGATGAATGCAGAGGAAAATGGGTGCCAACCATCCTGACGGCATGATGGTTGACACCCATTTCCACCTGGCGGGGAAAAATGAATTGACACTGGTTTCCCCCCCTGGTTTCCCCCCTGGGCAAGCAGGCTAACTGCCAGGTCGCCGCGTCGCTGCACTACGTCGGCCCCGAGGGGCACTTCCCCCTGGCCATGCGGCTGTACCTGCCGAAGACCTGGGTCGGTGACGCCGAGCGGCTCGACCGGGCCGGCGTGCCGGCCGAGGCCCAGTCGATGCGGACCAAGGGCCAGATCATCCTGGACCTGCTCGATCAGGTCCGCTCCGAGGGCCTGGTCGGGCGAGTGATGGTCGCCGACGCCGGCTATGGCGTCTCCGGCGAGTTCCGCGCCGGCCTGGCCGAGCGGGGGATGCAGTACGTCGTCGGCGTGACCGAGGAGATGGTGGTCTTCCGAGCCGAACCGGTGTGGGACGCCCCGTCGGCGGGCGAGCCAGGCCGCCGGGGCCGTCCGGCGACCCGCTCGAAGCTGGCCAACGACTCGCCCCGGCCGATGAGCTTGAAGGACCTGGCCGCCCAGCTACCCCGGTGCAAAGTGACCTGGCGGGAGGGGACGAAGGGTCGGATGTGGGCCCGCTTCGCCTGGGTCCGGGTGTGGCCGGCCGGCGGCTGGGCCACCGGCGAGTGCCGGGATGCCAAGCCGCTCGGGCTGTTGATCGAGGAGCAAGCCAACGGGACGATCCGCTACGCCCTATCGAACCTGCCGGCTCGCACCAGCCGGATCAAGGCGGTGCGGCTCTGGAAGACCCGCTGGCGCGTGGAGCAGGGCTACCAGCAGATGAAGGAGGAACTCGGGCTGGACCAACACGAGGGCCGGTCCTGGCGTGGGTTGCACCACCACGCCTGCCTGGTGATGCTGGCCTTCGGCTTTTTGGCGTTGGAACGAGATCGAGAGGAACGCGACCCGGCCCGCCCGGGAAAGAAGGGGGTAGACGCCCGGTGATCACCTTGCCAGCGATCCGGCGGGCGTTGCAACGCCTGCTGGCGCCGCTGTGCCTGCACGACTGCCCCTACTGCAAGGGCCAGTTCTACGCCCTCCGAGCCATTCTAACGGAGTAGTAAAGATGTGCGACTAAACCCAGGAGACGAGAAAATCTCGGTCGTGCCTCTGCGAAACGACGCCGGCCACCCCGAGATGGGATGGCCAGCGTGTCGATGGGTCAGAGCAGGTTCGGCTTAGACCTTCTTGGCGGGATCAACGCCGTTAATCC
>JAABUX010005066.1_pt1 | contig 16343 bp, 14 predicted proteins | sample 5561851 | NCBI WGS metagenome assembly JAABUX01 (sample SAMN10711883, study PRJNA513361) | rock metagenome | isolation source: Antarctica rocks | place: Antarctica: Victoria Land, Richard Nunatak red sandstone | collected 2016-01-03 | reverse complement strand
ACGATGTGCAGCTCCACGCCGGGGTGGGCGGCGGCGACCTTCTTGAGGAACCGCAGGAATTCCTGGTGCCGGTGCCGCGGGTAGCACGCGCCGGCGGTGATCTTCCCGGTGGCCACCTCGAGCGCGGCGAACAGCGTCGTGGTGCCGTTCCGCTTGCAGTCACAGGTCTGGCGGGCTGGCAGCCCGGGGCGCAGCGGCAGCATCGGCGCGGTCCGGTCCAGGGCCTGGATCCCGGGACTTCTCGTCCACCGAGACCACCACGGCATTAGCGGGCGGGTCGAGGTAGAGGCCGACGACGTCGCGGATCTTGAACTCCAGCTCCGGGTCCGTGCTGAACTTGAACCCCGTGACCCGGTGCGGCTGAATATTCCACTTCCGCCAGATCCGCGCCACGCTGGCAAACGAGATGCCCAGCTCCGCGGCCAGGAACCGGGCCGACCAGTGCGTGATGCCCAGCCGCTCCGGCGGACGGCCCTCATCGGACAGCGTCGCGGCCACCACGTGAATCTCGTCGATCACCGCGGGGCGCCCGGACCGCGGCTCGTCCGCCAAAGCGGCGACCCCGCCCCGCGCATACCGGTCCCGCCAGCCGATCACCGTCGGCCGCGACACTCCTACCGTCCGGGCGATCTGCGCGTTCGGTGCCCCGTCCGCGGCCAGCAGAACTATCCGCGCTCGCTTCGCCAGGCCAGACGGCACGCTCGGCAGCCGCGCCAGCTCACCCAGCCGTGTCCGGTCTCCCTCACGCAGCGCCAGTGCAGGGGCTATAGACATGCTCCATTGTCCCGCGCATCGCACCGTAAATCAACTTACAACACGCGACACTAGAACGCATATGCACGGAAAGCTGAACGAGGAGCCCGCCAGAATTCTGGCGGCACGCCCGGCCGAGGATCCAACTGACTCGGCCGCCATCCGCGCGTCCCTGCAAGATCCCGAGCAGTTCGCGGTGCTCTACGACCGGTACGCCGTCGCCCTGCACCGTTACGCCGGTCGCCGCGTGGGCGGCGAGGATGCCGAAGACGTTGTTGCCGCAACTTTCATGGCGGCTTTCCGCGCGCGCCCGCGCTACGACCTGGCGCGCCCTGATGCACGGCCCTGGATGTTCGGCATCTTGACCAAGGAGATTGCCCGCTGGCGGCGGACCGAGCAAGCCCGCTTCCGTGCCCTGGCGAGAACCTGCGCGGACCGGCCTGCAGCCGGGCATGCCGACCAGGTGGCGGCCGATGTGAGCGCGCAGGCAGCACGGCAGGCGCTCGCAGCCGCGCTGGCCAGTCTGGCACCGGCCGAGCGCGACGTGCTGCTGCTGATCGCCTGGGGCGAGCTGAGTTACGTCGAAGTCGCCGAGGCCCTCGGCATCCCCGTGGGGACCGTCCGGTCGCGGCTTAACCGGGCGCGCAGGAAGCTACGCGAGGCCATGGGCGGAACAGACCCGACGACGGTCACGGAGGAGCGATCATGAACGATCTAGCGGAACTGCAGGAATTCGGGCGGGACCTCGACCAGAAGATCCCGGCGCCGTCGTCCGCGCTGCGGCATCGCGTGCTCAGCGAAATCGCAGAGCCGCCGGGGGGGCACCCGCTGCGGATGCCCCTGCTACGGATGCCCCGGCTGCGGATCGCCCGGCGCCTGGCCCTCGCTGGCGGCCTGGCCGTGGCGCTGGCCGCAGCGCTGTTGATCGCCCCGACACTGCCGTGGTGGGGCGGTCCGCCCGCGGTCAGGGCGCAAGCTGCCCAGATACTCGACAGGGCGGCGGTCACCGCGCGGCATCAACCGGTGCTGACAGCCCGCCCGTCTCAGTTCGTCTTCACAAGGGTATTGGAGTCCGCCGCTGGGATCAGCGTCAGCCGGAGCGGCAGGACCAGCGTCGCGATACGACGAGAGCTGAGCGAGACCTGGCTGTCTGCGTCCGGCGCCCGAACCGGACTGGTGCGCTTCCAGCCCCGCACTAGCCCGTTGCCCGGCCATCCGGCAGGTCCCTGGCAGACATCCATTCTGGGCAGCGACCGGCAGCACCCTGCCTACCTGCCCGGGCTCCCGACTTCCGCCGACGCGATGCTCGGTTATCTGTACCGGAACAGTCAGGGAGGGAACCCCCCTGACCAGCAGGCATTCATCACGGCCGGCGATCTGATCCGCGCGAGTTACCTTCGCCCGGCCGCGCTGGCCGCGGTATTCGAGGCGGTCGCCAGGATTCCCGGTGTCGTGGTCGTTCATGGTGCAGCGACCGTTAACGGCACCCGCGGGATCGCGGTCCAGCGCATCTTCCAGGGAATCAGCTCCCAGCTGATCTTCGACCCGAGGACGTATGCCTTCGTCGGTGAGCGTCAAGTTGTCGTGCGCGGGCTGCAGGGAATTAAGGTCGGCACCGTCATGGATGCCACGACTGTCCGCACCGTGACCATTGTTGATCATGCTGGACAACAGCCTTGAGACAGGTGCATGGGGCGTGCGGTTGCGGTTCCCAGGCCGACGGCGGCCGGCGGCAGGCGCAGCGCGGCCGAGTAGACCGGCTTGCCGGGGGGCGTGATCACGGTGAGCAGGGCGGCGAGCAGGAGCACCGCGGCCAGGCCAGCGCATTCCAGCCGGGCCGCGAGCGGCGGCGGGCCGGCCGGGCGGGCGCGGGTGCGGGTGAGCCAGACCCGGCCGGCTACCGCCAGGGCGGCCACTACCGCCACCAGAATGGCCTTGACGATCAGGAACCGGCCGTAGGTGCTGGTCAGCAGCGATGAAAACGGCACCAGCAGCAGCGCGGAACCCACCCCGGTGACAACGACGATCGTGAACAGCCAGGCCGCCGCGGTGCCGTAAAAGCGGATCAGGCCGGCCGCGGCGGCCGGGCTCGCGCGCCACGCGGCGGCGGCGCGCAGCGTGTACAGCAGCATGCCCGCCCAGATCACCGCGGGCAGCAGGTGGCAGTAGGTGAGCAGCGCGCCCGCGAACGGGACGATGCCCTCGGGATGGGACCGGATCCCCTCGGCCGCCACCACGCCGAGCAGGGCCGTGGCGCTCCAGCCGGCCTGCTGCAGCCGCGCTAGCAGCGCCGCGGCCGCGAAACAGGCGAGCTCGGCGACGGCGATCACGGCGGTGCCATCCGGCGGCAGGCCCGCTACCCGCGGCTGCGCCAGCCGGGCGGCCGTGGCCGGGTCAGCGACCGCAGTGACCAGCAGCGCCGCACTGGCTGCCAGGCCGAGCAGGCTGCCGCGCAGCGCCCAGGGCAGCGGCAGCGGCGCCGGGCCGGGAGTTCCCTTGTACTGCCGGGCCAGTCCCCGTCCGGCCAGGCCGCCCAGGGCAACGGACAGCCCGGCCAGCAGCAGCCAGCGCTCCAGGCCGGTCAGCCACAGCACCGGCGACGCCAGCACCGGCGACGCCAGCACCGGCAGGGACAGCACCGGCAGGGACAGGATCACCGGCATGACAGTATCGCGTGGCCGACGCGGCCCGGCGCCGGCGCGGCCCGGCGCCGACGGCCGGGGCGCTCAGGGCTGCCGGGCGTCGACCAGGTCATCGATGATGCGCAGGTCGGCGAGGTCATAGGTCAGCAGCGGCACCTTCTCGACCATTGCTGTCGCGGCGATGGCCAGATCAATCTGGCGGCGTCGCGGATTACCGCCGCGGTGCGTGATGGCGGCCGCCAGGCGGCCCCAGGCACGGGCGATCTCGGCCGTGATGGGAAGCGGGTCAAAAGCGGCTTCCACCGCCGCGAGACGGTCCATCCGGCGCGCTCGCTCATCTTCGTCGGTCGCGACGAGCACGCCGAAGTGCAGCTCGGTCAGCGAGGCGACGCTGATCGCGGCCGCCACGTCGGCGGGTGGTTTGTCGGCGATGAGGACGGAAGTGTCCAGCACGACCCTCATCCGGCAAAGGGGTCGGCGAGGCCGGCCCCGAGCCGGCCGAGGTCCTCGTCAAGGCTTCGGGGCGCCGGACCGTGCCACACCGCACTCAGGGCGCCGCCGGAGACCCAGCGGCGGCGGCCGGCGGGCGCCAGCTCCGCAACCGGCCGTCCGGCTACCGTCACGGTGAGCATCTCGCCCGCCTCTACCCGCCGCAAGACATCCCCGATGTTATTTCGGAGCTCCTTTTGCGCTATGGACTCCATGATGTTGATGGTAGCACTTCTGCTACCGCTAGCTCATCGTCCCGCGCCGTCAGGCGGCGGCGCGGGACGGCGGGCCGGGGACGCCGGGGTGACCTGCGGGACGGGCTGGGCGGTCTAGGGCGGGGCCGGGCAGGGCGGGGTTGCCGCGCACCCGGGCAGCTAACAGTATTAAGCCCATGACCGCTGAAGTGCCGCCGGGCGATCCCGGCGCTGGGATCGCCGCGAGCGGCGAGCTGCGCGCATCGCACGGAGACCGTGATGGCGTGGTCGAGCAGCTCCGGGTGGCAGCCGGCGACGGCCGGCTGACGGCAGCCGAGCTCGACCAGCGACTGGAGCTGGCACTGAGCGCACGCACCTACCGCGAGCTCGCGGTGCTCCTCGCCGACCTGCCGCCGGCTGCCGGCACCGGGGGGCTGAGCCTGCCGGGTCCCGCCGCTGCGCAGCCCAGGGAGCTGATCCGGTTCCAGTGCGGCAGCGGTCACGCCCGCCAAGACGGCCCCTGGACAATCCCGCGCAGCATCGAGGTGGACGTGGCCAGCGGAAGCGTGCGGCTGGACTTCACCGAAGCGGTCATCACCAGCCGGATTCTCCGTATCGAGGCCAGCGTGGACAGCGGTCAGCTGCTCCTGGTGACCCGGCCGGGCATCCTGGTGCATGCCGAGGACGTGACGGCGGACAGCGGTCACGTGCAGACTGCCGCGCCGTGGGGACCGCAGGTGCCGGAAATCCTGCGGATCGAGATCAGCGGGCGCGTGCGCAGCGGCAGCATTACCGCGCGGCCGCCGCAGCGCACGTTCTGGCAGCGGCTTCGGCGCGCGCCGAAGCCCTACCAGGCGAGCCTGCGCTAGCCGGGCAACCCGCTAGCCAGGCCGAACAGCCGGCCCTGCCAACGCCAGCCCGGAACCGGACCCGGCGGGCTAGTGCGCGCCTGCGGCCAGCAGGGAGCGGAGCACGTACTGCATGATGCCGCCGTGCCGGTAGTACTCGGCCTCGCCGGGTGTGTCGATCCGCACCACCGCGCGGAACTCGCGGCCGTCCGCGGTCACCGTGACCTCGCGCGGCACCTGGCCCTCGGTCAGGGCCTCGATGCCCGTGATGTCGAAAACCTCGTGCCCGGTGAGCCCCAGGGAGGCAGCGTTTTGCCCGTCGGGGTACTGCAGCGGGAGCACGCCCATGCCGATGAGGTTGGACCGGTGGATCCGCTCGAACGACTCCACCAGGACCGCCCGGACGCCGAGCAGCGCGGTGCCCTTGGCCGCCCAGTCCCGCGACGATCCCGAGCCGTATTCCTTGCCGCCGAGCACCAGCAGCGGGGTGCCCTCGCCGAGATAGGCCCGCGACGCCTCGTAGATAGACGTCTGGGTGCCCTCCGGCAGCTTGACCGTGACGCCGCCTTCGGTGCCCGGCGCGAGCTGGTTGCGCAGCCGGATGTTGGCGAAGGTGCCGCGGATCATCACCTCGTGGTTGCCGCGCCGCGACCCGTAGGAGTTGAAGTCCCGGCGCTGCACGCCGTGGCCGGACAGGTACTCCCCCGCCGGGCTGTCGGTCTTGATCGCGCCGGCCGGCGAGATGTGGTCGGTGGTGACCGAATCGCCGAGCAGGACGAGCACCCGCGCGCCGTGGATGTCGGTCACCGGGGCCGGCTCGGCCGGCATGCCGTCGAAGTACGGCGGCCGCCGCACGTACGTAGAAGCGTCGTCCCAGGCAAAAACGTCGCCCGGCGGGACCTCCAGGGCCTGCCAGCGCTCGTCCCCGGTGAACACGTCGGCGTAGTCGCGGGTGAACATCTCCGCGGCCACCGCGGTCCGCACGATCTCGTCGATCTCCGCCGCCGACGGCCACACATCCCGCAGGTACACCGGGTTCCCGTCGCTGCCGTGGCCGAGGGGCTCGTTGTCCAGGTCGATGTCCATCGTCCCGGCGAGCGCGTAGGCGACCACCAGCGGCGGTGACGCCAGGTAGTTCATCTTGACGTCGGAGTTGATCCGGCCCTCGAAGTTCCGGTTGCCGGACAGCACCGACACCACCGCGAGGTCGTTGTCCGCGACCGCGGCGCTGATCGCCTCCGGCAGCGGGCCGGAGTTGCCGATGCAGGTCGTGCAGCCGAAGCCGACCAGGTTGAAGCCGAGTTTCTCCAGGTACGGGGTCAGGCCGGCGCGCTCGTAGTAGTCCATCACCACCTTGGAACCGGGCGCCAGCGTGGTCTTCACCCAGGGCTTGCGCTGCAGCCCGGCCTCGACGGCCTTCCTGGCGACCAGCGCGGCGCCGATCATCACCGAGGGGTTGGACGTGTTCGTGCACGAGGTGATCGCCGCGATCACCACCGAGCCGTCCGTCACCTCCGTCCGGGTGCCGTCTTCCAGCGTGACCGGCGCCGGCGCGGACGCACGGCCGGCCGGCACGTACGAGCTGAGCGCGGCCCGGAAGGACGCCTTGGCGTCGGTCAGCGCGACCCTGTCCTGCGGCCGCTTCGGCCCGGCCAGGGACGGCACGATCGTGGCCAGGTCGAGCTCGAGTTCCTCGGAGTAGCGGGCGGGGGTGCCCGGCTCGTGCCACAGGCCCTGCTCCTTGGCGTACGCCTCCACCAGCGCGACCTGGTCCGCCGGGCGGCCGGTCAGCCGCAGGTAGGCCAGCGTCTGGGCGTCGATCGGGAAGATCGCGCAGGTAGAGCCGAACTCGGGGCTCATGTTGCCGATCGTGGCCCGGTTCGCCACCGGGACGGCGGCTACGCCCTCGCCGTGAAACTCGACGAACTTGCCGACGACGCCATGGCGCCGCAGCAGCTCGGTGATCGTCAGCACCAGGTCGGTCGCGGTCGTCCCGGCGGGCAGCTCGCCGTTCAGCCGGAACCCGACCACCTTCGGGATCAGCATCGACACCGGCTGGCCGAGCATGGCCGCCTCGGCCTCGATGCCGCCGACGCCCCAGCCCAGCACGCCGAGCCCGTTTTGCATGGTGGTGTGCGAGTCGGTGCCGACGCAGGTGTCGGGGTAGGCGACCAGGCCGCCGCCGTCACCGGCCGGCCGGGTCATGATCACCCGGGCCAGGTACTCGATGTTGACCTGGTGCACGATCCCGGTGCCCGGCGGGACGACCTTAAACTGGCGGAAGGCATCCTGACCCCAGCGCAGGAACACGAACCGCTCCCGGTTGCGGTGGAACTCCAGGTCCACGTTGCGGTCGAAGGCGTCCGGGCGGCCGAACACGTCCGCGATCACCGAGTGGTCGATGACCAGCTCGGCCGGGACCAGCGGGTTGATCTTGCCGGGGTCGCCGCCGAGGTCGCGCATGGCCTCGCGCATGCTGGCCAGGTCCACGACGGCGGGCACGCCGGTCAGGTCCTGCAGGATCACCCGCGCCGGGCTGAACTGGATCTCGGTAGCCGGCTCGGCCGCCGGATCCCACTGCGCCAGCGCGCTGACGTGCTCCGCCGTCACGTTGACGCCGTCCTGCGTGCGCAGCAGATTTTCCAGCAAGACCTTGAGACTAAACGGGAGATCGCCAGCACCTGCCACGGCATCCAGCCGGTGAATCTGGTAGCTGGTGTCACCGACGTGCAGCGCTGGCTGGCCGCCGGAAATTTTTGCTGCCATGGTGTCCTGGCCTCCTTGCCATTCCCGCCTGAAATCCTGTCCCGCCCCGGCACTGCCAATGGTGAGCCGGGGCGGCAAAACTATCTCGATATCAAGGTAATCGCGAGTCTACTGACGCGATTTTCGCACCGTCAAGCGGCGTAGTATCAGGGGGCTCACGGGGACACGGGCCGATCGGCAAACGGAAGGTGGCGATGTCGCCATGGCCGGGACGCAAGCCGCCCAGTGGCTGGGCATCGCGCCCGATGACCCGCTGGGGCTGCAGGCACTGCCGTACGGCTCGTACTGCGCGCCGCATCATGCCACTCGCCCGCGGGTCGGCGTCGCGGTCGGCGACCGGGTGCTGGACCTGACCACCGCGGCCGGCCGGCTGGCGCCGGTCCGGGCGCACCTGTTCGAGTCCGGCCGGCTGGACGCGTTCCTCGCCGAGGGGCACCTGGCGTGGACGCAGATCCGCGCCGACCTGACCCGGTGGCTGTCGCAGGACCGGTACCGGGAAGCGGTACAGGACCTGCTGATACCGGTCAGCCAGACGGAGCCGCAGCTGCCGTTCAGCGTCGCCGACTACGCCGACTTCTACTCCGGCGAGCAGCACGCGACGAATGCGAGCGCGATCTTCCGGCCGGGCGCCCAGCCCGCGCTGGCGCCCAACTGGCGGCATCAGCCGGTCGGCTACCACGGCCGGTCGGGCACGGTGGTGATCTCCGGTACCCCGATCCGCCGTCCCTGCGGCCAGTTCCGGCAGCCGGGCGCCAGCGCGCCGGTCTTCGGGCCGACCGCCCGGCTGGACTTCGAGGCCGAGCTGGGTTTCGTCGTCGGCGCCGGGTCGATGCCCGGCGAGCCGGTGACGACCAGCCGGTTCGCCCAGCATGTCTTCGGCGTCTGCCTGGTCAATGACTGGTCCGCCCGGGACATCCAGGGCTGGGAATCGGCGCCGCTCGGGCCGTTCCTCGGCAAGTCCTTCGGCACCTCGGTCTCGCCCTGGATCGTGCCGCTGGCCGCACTGGAGCACGCGCGGGTCGCTCCGCCGTCAAGGCAGACCGAGCTGCTGCCGTACCTGACGGAAGCCGCTGACTGGGGGCTCGACATCGACTTCGAGGTCGCCGTCAACGGCCACGTGGTATCCCGGCCGCCGTACGCGGGCATGCACTGGAGCCCCGCCCAGATGCTCGCCCACCTGACCGTGACCGGGGCGGCGGTGCGCACCGGCGACCTTTTCGCGTCCGGGACCGTCAGCGGGGCCCGCCGCGACCAGCGCGGTTCGATGCTGGAACTGTCCTGGGGCGGCACCGACCCGCTGGCGCTGCCGGACGGCAGTACCCGGCTGTGGCTGGAAGACAGCGACGAGGTCACCATCTCGGCCAGCGCGGCGGCCGCTGGCGGCATCCGGGTCAGCCTCGGCGAAGTGCGCGGCCAGATCCTGCCCGCTCAGCCCACCGCGCTGCGCTAGTGCCGTCCGGGCAGGCAGTGCCGCCAACCCGGCTATCGGCGGGCTAGCAGCTCGGCGAGGTGCAGGCTGTCGCGGCCGGCCAGCTGGCTGAGCTGCGTGCGGCAGGAGAACCCGTCGGCGAGGATGACCGCGTCGCCTCCGGCGGCGTCGACGGCCGGGAGCAGCGCGTTGCCCGCGATGGCAACGGATACGTCGTAGTGGCCGCGCTCGGCGCCGAAGTTCCCGGCCAGGCCGCAGCAGCCGGAAACCGCCTGCACCGACGCGCCCGCACTGGTCAGCAGCTCGCGGTCGGCCTGCCAGCCCATCACCGCGCGGTGATGGCAGTGCGGCTGCGCGACCACCCGCAGGCCGTCCAGCCGGGGCGGCTGCCAGCCCGGCCGCTGACTGAGCAGCTCCGCCAGGGTGCGCGTCGCCGCGGCGACGGCCTTGACGGCGGGCGCGCCGCCGAGCAGCGCGGCGGCGTCCCCGCGGAAAACCGCGGTGCAGGACGGCTCGAGCCCGACGACGGGGACGCCCGCCCTGGCCGGCCCGGCAAGGGCGAGGATGCTGCGCCGCAGGATCCGCCGGGCGGCGTCCAGCTGGCCGGTGGAAATCCAGGTCAGCCCGCAGCACAGCGGCTCGGCCGGGATGGTCACCCGGTACCCGGCGTCCTCCAGCACCGCCACCGCAGCGATCCCGGCCGCGGGAGTAAAATAGTTGGTGAACGTGTCGACCCACAGCAGCACCGGGTCCCCGCCGGCCGGGTCCCCGCCGGCCGGGTCGCGGCCGGCCGGGTCGCGGCCGGCGAACCACTGGCGGAACGTCGGGGCGGCGAACGGCGGCAGGTCCCTGCGCGGGTCAACGCCCGCGAGCCGCTTGCCGGCCGAGCTCAGCGGGGATGCCATCAGCGCGTTTACCGGGCCGGGCGCCCGGGCGGCGAGCCGGGCCCAGCGCGGCAGCCAGCCGAGGGCGTAGTGCGCGGCGGGCCGCAGCCGCCGCCGGTACGCCTGGTGCAGTACCTCGGCCTTGTAGGTCGCCATGTCGACGCCGGTCGGGCAGTCGGACGCGCAGCCCTTGCAGGACAGGCACAGGTCCAGCGACTCGCGCAGCTCGGGGGCGCGCCAGTCCGGCACCAGCGCGCCGTTGGCCAGTTCCTGCAGCACCCGCGCCCGGCCGCGGGTGGAGTCCTTCTCGTCCCTGGTCGCCTGGAAGGACGGGCACATCACGCCGTCGGCCGGGATCGCCGTCGCCACGCACTTGCCGACGCCCGTGCACCGGTGCACCGCGTTCGTCAGGTCACCGCCGTCCTCGGGGTAGGCGAAGCCCAGGCCGGCCCGCAGCGGCCGGGCCTGCGGCAGCCGCAGGTCCGCCAGCACCGCCGCGGGCCGTGCGATCAGGCCGGGATTGAGCACGCCGTCCGGGTCGCAGGCCTGCCGGACGGCGGCGAACGCGGCCAGGGCGGCCGGTGAGTACATCAGCGGCAGCAGCTCGCTGCGGGCCCGGCCGTCACCGTGCTCGCCGGACAGCGACCCGCCGTAGCCGGCCACCAGCGTCGCGGCCGCGACGATGAACTCCCGGAACGCGGCCGGGCCGCCGGGTGCCCGCAGCGGGAAGTCGATCCGCACGTGGATGCAGCCGTCGCCGAAATGCCCGTACGGCGCGCCGCTCAGCCCCCGGCTGGCCATCAGCGCGTCGAAGTCGCGCAGGTAGGCGCCGAGATGCTCCGGCGGCACGGCGGTGTCTTCCCAGCCGGCGTGCGCGGGATGACCGGGCCGGGCCTGGGCCACGAGGCCGGCGCCGTCCTCGCGGATCCGCCACAGCGCGGCGGCCTCGGCGGCGCCCGTCACGATCCGCGCTTCCAGTGCGCCCGCGGTGGCGATCAGGCGCCAGGCGTGCGCGGCCACCTCGCCGCCGGACTCGCCGGCCAGCTCGGCGAACAGCCAGCCGCCGCCGCGCGGCAGCGGCGGCACTGCGGCCGCGCCCCGCCGCCCCGCCACTACCGCGGTGATCCTGGCGTCCAGCCCTTCCAGTGCGGACAGCGGGAACGGCAGCAGCCCGGGCACGGCGTCCGCCGCGCTGGCCATGTCGGGGTAGCCGAGGACCACCAGCACGGTGGCCGCCGGGACGGCCACCAGCCGGACGGTCGCGCCGAGCACCAGCCCGCAGGTGCCCTCAGTGCCGGTCAGCGCGGCCGGCACGTCGAAGCCGCGCTCGGGCAGCAGGTGCTCCAGCGAGTAGCCCGACACCTGCCGGGAGAACCGGCCGAGCTCGGTGCGCAGCACGCCCAGGTTGGCCGCCGCGACCTGGTGCAGGGCGGTGAGCAGCGGGGACGACGACGGGTCCGCCCCGGCCCGGACGGTCAGCCGCTCGCCGGTCCCGGCCAGCAGGTCCAGGGCGGCCACGTTGTCCGCGGTCCGGCCGTAGGCAAGGGCGCGGGACCCGCAGGCGTTGTTGCCGATCATGCCGCCGATCGTGCACCGGCTGTGCGTCGACGGGTCCGGCCCGAACCGCAGGCCATGCGGCGCGGCCGCCCGCTGCAGGTCATCCAGCACGGTACCCGGATCGACGGTCGCGGTGCCCGCCTCGGCGTCGACGGCGCGGACGGCGCGCAGGTGCCGGGAGAAGTCGAGCACCACGCCGGTCCCGATGGCGTTGCCAGCGATCGACGTGCCGGCGCCCCGGGCGGTCAGCGGCACGCCCAGGGACCGGCACACCGTCAGCGCGGCCTGCGCCTCGTCGGCCGAGCGCGGGAACGCCACGGCCGCGGGCACGACCCGGTACAGCGAGGCGTCCGCCGAGTACTCGGCCCGGCGCCGGGCGCTGACATCGACCTCGCCGACTCCGGCCGCCCGCAGCGCTGCCGCGATCTCACCGGGAGCAGGGCCGGTCACCATAGGCTGACGGACCGGGTCAGGATGCCGGCCAGGTCGTCCTCGGTGACCGGGCGCGGCGCGGTGGCTAGCAGCCGCTGCTGTTTCATCGCGCCCTCGACCAGGTCCGGCACGTCCGACTCGCCGTAGCCGACGCCGCCGATTCCGTTGGCGATGCCGACGTCGCGCATCAGCGCCAGCAGCGCGGCCGGCAGGAACTCCGCCGGGTCGTCCGGCCGGTCCATCTCCGGCGCGAGCAGCTCGGCCGCGTGCACGTGCCGGTCCGGCCGGGCCTCGAACAGGAAGCGGAACGCCTCCGGCGCGGTCAGCACCACCGACAGGCCGTGCGGGATCATCGGCTCGTCCGCCGGGTAGCCGTCCGGGTGGAAATCCTTCACCCGCCCGGCGATCGGGTAGGCGTTGGCATGCGGGATGTGCACGCCGGCGTTACCGAAGCCCAGGCCCGCCATCGTCGCGGCCAGCGACATGTCCGAGCGGGCTGCCAGGTCGTCGCCGTCCCGGACGGCAGCGCGGAACGACCGGGCCAGCAGCCGCAGCGCGTTCTGTGACCACATGTCGGCGATGGGGTTGGCGCCGCAGTACGGCACCCGCTGCTCCGGCTGCTTGCGCTCGTAACTCTGGTACGGCCGGGCGGTGTAGCTCTCCAGCGCGTGGCACAAGATGTCCATCCCGGCCGACGCTGTCACCCCGGCGGGCTGGGTGAGGGTCAGCAGCGGGTCCACCACGGCGAGTGTCGGGCGCAGCCGCGGGTGGCTGATCCCGGTCTTGACCTTCAGCGACAGCACGTCAAGCACGCAGATGGTGGTGCTCTCGGCGCCGGTGCCGGTCGTGGTCGGGACGGCGACCAGCGGGTGCAGCGGCTTGGCCGGCGCTTTCCCGGCGCCTATCGGCGCGTTGAGGTAATCGGTCAGCTCGCCGGGGTTAGTGGTCAGCAGGTTGATCGCCTTGGCCGTGTCAATGCTGGAGCCCCCGCCGACGGCAACGTAGGCGTCAAACGGGCCCTCGGACCGGGCATGCTCGACGGCGGCGTTCATGCTGACGTCGGTCGGCTCGACGTGCACTCCGTCGTAGACGAGCGCCTCGATCCCGAACTTGGCCATCTGGTCGGCGATCCGCTGCGGGTGCCCAGTGGCCGCGACCCGCGGGTCGGTGATGACGAGTACCCGGCGGACGCCGAGCTCACCGAGGTCATAACCGATATCGTCGGAGGCACCGGGCCCGAACTTCAGGGCCGGGCAGCCGTAGGTGAAGACGGATTCCGGGTTGGCTGGTGGTTCCGCTGACATAGCTGCTCCTTCGGCGTAGCCCGGCCGCCCGAGCGGTATCGACCGCAGCTGGCCAGACGGCGGACTGCGGCGGCGGGCTTGCGGCCATCGTAGCGCCGCCAGGTCAGCCGGAACCGGAGCCTACCGGGCCGCACCCGGCCCGCGGCGCGCAGCGCGATTACGGTGGCGGCGGCCGCGGCGATGCCCGCCGTCAGCATCGCCGCCCGGTCGCCGGCTGGGCCGGCGATGCTGCCGCCGTTGGCCGCCTCGGCGACCGCTGGCAGCAGCGCCGCTCCGATCGCCGCGCCGACCTGGCGGCTGGTGTTGACCACGCCGCCGACCAGGCCCTGCTCCGCGTCGGCCATCCCGGTGCTGGCTGTGACCAGCGTCCCGAACGCGGTGCCGGCGGTCCCGAAGCCGACGGGCATCAGCGCGAGGAACAGAAGGCTGTAATGGCCGTGGGCGGGAAGCTGGGTCATGACGGCGAACCCCGCGGTGGCAACGGCGCCGGTCAGTACCAGGACGCGCCTGACCCCCAGCCGCCTGGCCAGCCTGGCGCCGAATATGCCCGCGGTGAACCCGATGACCCCTTGCGGCGCGACAATCAGGCCGGTGGCCAGCGGCGAGTCATGCAGGACCTGCTGAAGGTAGATGGACAGCACGATCATCTCACCGGCGTTCCACAGGCCCAGCAGGACGTTCACCAGCCCCGCACGGCGCAGGTCCGGCAGCCGCATCAGGTCGGGGCGGATCAGCGGATCGGGGTGACGGCGTTCAACCGCCAGGAAGGCGGCGGCCGAGCAGACCGCCAGCGCGGCGGCGGCCAGCACCAGCGGCGAACTCAGGGCGGCGTGCCCTGACTCGGACACCGCGAAGACTGCCAGCGCGACCGCTGCCGTGATCAGCGCGGCGCCGCCGGCATCCAGCCGCCGCCCCACCTGACCGAGCCTGGACTCTGCTAGCAACCGGGGTGCGAGCAGCGCGGCGAGCACGCCGACAGGCACGTTCACCAGGAATACCGCGCGCCAGCTGGTGAATTGCACCAGCGCGCCGCCGAGGACCTGGCCGGCCACGAAGCCGAGTGAGGAGGTGGCGCCGTAAAGGCCGAGAGCCTTGTTTCGCTGCGGTCCTTCGGCGAAGCCGGTGGTGATCAGCGACAGCGCCGCCGGCGCGACGATGGCCGCGCCGGCGCCCTGCAGGACCCTGGCTGCCACCAGCAGCACGGCATCGTGAGCGAGGCCGCCGGCCAGCGACGCCAGCGTGAAGAGGATAAGGCCCGCGATGAACATCCGGCGGCGGCCGAAGAGGTCAGCGGCCCGGCCGCCCAGGATCAGCAAGCCGGCGAAAGCGATGGCATAACCCGTGACGACCCACTGCACCGCGGCCGGCGAGAAACCTAGCTCGTGCTGAATCGACGGCAGTGCCACGTTCACGATGCTGAAGTCCAGGACCACCATGAACGCGGCGGTCAGGATGAGTGCCAGGCCGAAACCGTGGTGACCGGCGCGGTGGCCGGGCTCCGGCTGGCCCGGCTCCGGCTGGTGGGGCTCAGGCTGACCGGGCCGGAGCCCGGCCGCTGGCCGGGCCGCGGCCGGCGGATTCGCCGCGCCGGGACTGCGGACCGGGAGGTGGGAGACGGCCGGCGGCCCGGCCGGCGAGCTCGGCATGACTCTCCTTGTTCGGGGGCAGTGCTACAGGTTCAGGGCAGTGCAACGGGTTCGGGGCTGTGCTAGGGAAAAATGCCGGACCGCGACGTTCTCACCACGAGCCGGGCTCATATTCGATACGCAACGTCTCGTTTTATAGCCACCGTAGGATTAAGCGCGTGCAGACCATCACTATTCCCCGGCCAGCCGTCCGCCGCGGCCGGCCGCGCAGCGCGGACATCGACCGCGCCATCCTGCGGACCGCCACCGAACTGCTGGCGCGAGACGGCCTTGCCCGGATGTCCATCGAGGAAGTCGCCGCCCGGGCCGGGGTGGGCAAGACGACGATCTACCGTCGCTGGCAGTCCAAGGGGGCGCTGGCCCTGGATGCCTTCCTGGCCGAGTTCCAGGCGCAGCAGCCGCCGCCGGACACCGGCACCCTGCGCGGCGACATGCTCGCCGCCTTGCGCGCCTGGATCCGCGCGGTCACCGCGACCAGTGCCGGCACCATGCTGGCGGACCTGGTCGCGGCAGCACAGCGAGACGCTGCCCTGGCGCAGGCATGGCGCGACCGGGTGATCGAGCCGCTCCGGACCCAGCACAAGATCATGCTGGACCGGGCAGCTGCCCGCGGCGAGATTCCCGCCACGACCGACCGGGAGGTGGTGCTGGACCTGCTGTTCGGCGCGGCCTATCACCGGCTGCTGCAGGGGCACCGGGCACTTAACGACAGTTTTGCCCGCAGCGTCGTCGATGTCATTATTTCCGGTCTGCCCGGCGCCCCGGCACATCGGGAGCCGCCAGCAAGCGGCAGCTAACGACCGGAAATCTGCACTCCGGGCGGCAGGAGGCCGGCGCCGTTACCATGGGCATGTCGCCGACGTGCGGGGAGAAGCGCGATGCCAGGGCCGCCGGACCGGCGGGATCAGTTAGCAGATCCCGGCGACAATACGCTGGACCTGCCAGCCAGGACAGAAGTTCCCGACCGGGCAGAAGTTCCCGACCGGGCCCGGCTTCCCGACCGGGCCCGGCTTCCCGACCGGGCCGGGCTGGACGACCGGGCCGGGCTGGACGACCGGGCCGGGCTGGACGGAACCGAGGTACCGGACAGGCCGACGGCGAATCGCGTGCTGCACCTAACCGCCTGGGATGAGTCGCTTTTCGCCAGGCCCAGGGCGCAACTTGCCCCCGCAGCCGACGACTCCCGGTGCGTCCCTGGCAATGCCCCTCGGCCGGATGCAATCGTCGCGGCGGAAACTGCCGGGGAGGACGCCCAGCGTGACGGCACGGCCACTAGTGCAGCCCCTCAATAGTTCCTTACTGGCTCCTGGTTACGGTGTGTCGCGGTTAGGCGGCCTGGGCGAGGCTGTCTTGCCGGGTGTGGCGTTCGAGGTAGCAGGCGTGGTCGGCGTCGGCGTCG
>JAABUX010005065.1_pt1 | contig 16344 bp, 15 predicted proteins | sample 5561851 | NCBI WGS metagenome assembly JAABUX01 (sample SAMN10711883, study PRJNA513361) | rock metagenome | isolation source: Antarctica rocks | place: Antarctica: Victoria Land, Richard Nunatak red sandstone | collected 2016-01-03 | reverse complement strand
AGTGGGCAGTGGGCAGTTGTCAGAAAGAACGAGTGGCCGGCGGGCAGCGGCCGCCGCCCACACCACTGCCCACTGCCCACTGCCCACTGCCCACTGCCCACTCGTCAGGGACTGTCGCGCAGTGCCGCGCCCGCCGTGGCGGCGCGGCGGCCGCGCACCTCCAGGGCCACCGCCCCGGCCGCCGCCAGGAGGGCCACGATGGCAAAGGCGATCAACTTATCCCGCTTGACCAGCGTGAGATCGATCAGGCCGAGCCCGACACAGAGCGCATAGAAGACCAGGACCACGGCGCGGCGCGACAGCCCAAGCTCAAGCATGCGGTGGTAGATGTGGTGCTTGTCACCGCTGGCGAACGAGCGCCGCCCCAGGAGGCGGCGCACGATGGCCCAGGCCACGTCGACGATCGGGATGATCAGCAGCAGCAGCGCCGTGCCGAGCTTGACCGGCCCAAAGATAGAGAGGGCGCCGAGCGCGAAGCCGATGAACATGGCCCCCGAGTCGCCCATGAAGACGCGCGCGGGCGCCCAGTTGAAGACCAGGAAGCCCAGGATAGCGCCGCACAGGATCAACGGCAAGACGACGTTCTGATTGTCGTGCGTGGGCGGGAAACCGATGCGCACGGACAGTAGACTCCATAGGCCCAGGAACAGCGCCGCGATGCCGGTGACGCCACCCGCCAGCCCGTCCAGTCCGTCGAGGAAGTTGACCGTGTTCATCATGCCCACGACCCAGAATAGCGTGAAGGCCATGCCGATGACGGCCGTGACGGGTGGTGCTCCGTCGACCCCGCCCAGTCCCGTATGGATGCCGAGCAGTTGCGAGAGATACACGCTGTCGGTGTGGCCACCGGGACCAAAACGCTGTTGGTAGTTGACGAAGGGATTGCTGACGCGCTGCACCATGGGGAAGCCGGCCAGCAAGGCGACGGCCACCACGCCGATCTGACCCAGGAAGTGCGTGCGCGGCTTGAGCTTCAGCACCTCGTCGCAGATGCCGAGTACCGAGGCCAGGGCGCAGCCAACCAGCAGCCCCAGCAGCTCGCGGTTATCCACGCGCTGCCACAGCAGCACCGTGACCAGGAAGGCCACGGCGATGGCGACGCCGCCCATGAGGGGAGTCGGGCGACGGTGGATCTTGTCGCCCACCGGACGATCGACCACGCCCAGCCGCCAGGCCAGGCGGATGCCCAGCGGAGTCAGGCCGACGGCGAGCACAAAAGCGATCAGCAGGCCGATCGAGCCTTTGCCCAGGCCGTCGTCGAGCAGCGTCCGCAGGTTGTTCACGGGACTAGCCGGCTCCAACCTCGTGGTAGCGCACGCCGTCGGGGAACGGGCGATCTCGCCAGGCGCCGAAGTTGTCGATGATCACGGCGTTGGGCGCGACGTGCTGGTCGATAGCGTCCTGCAGGTACGGCGTGTGCGCCGTCACCAGGACCACGCCGTCGTAGTCTTTGAGGTCCTCCGGGAAGCGCAAGGTCTCCACGCCGGCCAGCTCTCGGATCTCGTCCGCGCTGTAGTAGGGGTCGTGCAGGCGAACGGTGCGGCCCTCGCGGCCCAGGGTCTTGAGCACACTAAAGGCGGGTGACAACTTCTCCATGCGCGCGTCCGGCGTATAGGCCAGGCCCAGCACGGCCACGCGCGCGCAATCCTCCAGCAGGCGCGCCAGCTGCGTGGTGTAGAGGCGCTCGAAGTAGCCGGCGTTAAAGTCGACGGTCTGCTGGATTAGTTCGACCCGATCCCCACCGCCGGCCTCGGCCATCAGGTACTGCGGGGCCAGCGGGATGCAATGGCCGCCGATGCCCAGCGACGGATGGTAGTAGGGGATATTCCACTTGCTGGAGGCCAGCTCGAGCACATGGGCCGTGTCGTAGCGCGGCAGACCCAGGGCGAGGGCGTTGGCGAACGAGATGCCGTGGTAGCGCAGGGCGTTCTCCACGACCTTGGTCAGCGCGGCGTGGTGCGCGTCTTTGGCCGGCTTGACCGTCTGGCAGATCAGCGAGTAGAAGGCGGCGATCAGGTCCGTCGCCTCGGGCGTGGTCCCTCCGACCACGCGCGGCAGGGTGCGCAGGGTATGCTCCTCGCCGGAGAACCAGTCGCGGCGCGGCGCGGCGCCGACGTGGACATCGCGGCCCAACTCCAGGCCCGCGCGGGCAACGGTGGGCAGCACGATGTCGTCCAGCCAGGAGGGCACGATGGTGCTCTCGATGACGATGACGGCCGGCCAGGGTCCGCGCGGGGTGTCCCGGATGACCTCACAGATGCGCGGCAGGACATCGTCCAGCGCGGTCGAACTGGGATCACGTCCATGATCGGTGGGCACGCAAACCAGGTGCAGGCCGATGCGCTGGTCGATCATATCGCGCCAGTCGATCGAGGCGCGGATCAGCAGGGGTGCGGTCGCCGTATCCGGGGTGATGGTGCGCGGCGCGGGGTGCGTCACCGCGGTGGTCAGGAAGTGGCCCTGCGCGATGTCCTGTACGCGCGCGGGCGAGAGGTCGTAGCCGGCGCAACGCACGCCAGCCACCGCCAGGTGGAAGAGCGCGCTGGCCCCGATATGCCCGCAGCCCCAGACGGCCGCCCCGATCTCGCCGCCGCGCACCGCCGCCAGGAACTCGCGCGCCTCCGTCCCTCCTGCCACCACCCGCACCTCCCGTGTCCTTGAATGAATAGTTCGTGGTCCGCCGCTCGCCCGCGCCTGACCTTGCCGGGCGTCGCGTACCCACTAATAGTACTGTACCGGCGGCTACATCGCTTTCCCTGGTAAGGCGCAAGGGCGCGCTCCGAGGTTGCGAGACAGGGCCTGCGACTAAAGTCGCATGGCACACCACGGACACTAAAGTGTCTCCGGATCGGCCAGCCGCGCGACTTCAGTCGCCGTCGTTTGCCATGCGACTTTAGTCGCAGGCCCTCGCGCATCCACCATCACAATCTCGGGACGCACCCACCTCGCCAGCGCCCTGGCTTGCAGGGCTCGCGAAAAGTCGTAGGCGCGCAAAAGCCCTGAGACAGCTCAAGTTTTGTCTCCACCTATTAGAGGACATGGAAACGGAATGTCCAGGGTCCGCCAGGCAACCCGCGTGGAGTGCCGTGGAACGAGGCGTCCGATTGTACGTCGAGTTGCCATATGCCATGATGCGCAAGGGACGGCCCCTCGAACGAAAAGTCGTACAGGCGCGTGGCCGGAGCCTTGTTTTGCCACCAGTCGCCGAAGAGCGGGATGCCATCACCGTACTGGCGTCCGCCCACACGCATCATGAGATGCATCCCTTCCAGGATGTGCCCTGGCGTGACGCGTTGCAGGTAGACGCGCGCCTCGCTGCGCGTTATCACCACGCGGGCCAGCATGAGAGCAGTCCCTCCGGCGACGATTGTCCGATGCGGCGTGAGTACAAGCCTCCTGGGATCGACCCGGACCGTCAGGGTCATCATCATCGGCCGCTGCACCGTCACCACACGGGTGTGATAGATGTTCGAGAGGCCGGGGAACCACTCGGCGAGTACGGGTATGCCGCCGATGAGGGGCGCGGATGGCCCAAGCGCGTAGTTTGGCCCATCCTGGTACGTCTCGCACGGAGCCGTCGCGGCGCCCAGGCTAAGGGGCTTCACGGCTTCTACCATGGTCAGCGACGGGATCGTTAGACGCACGCGCAGAGTGGCGGCGCGCCATGCGACGCGGCTGATATCGTACGCGGCATAGCGGCCTTCCATGCCGCCCGCAGTATCGCGGCTCATGCCGAAATCGAGGTTTCTCAAAAAGCTATGCCGCGCGTCGGTGAGCGTGGGCCACATATCCATGACGGAGAGGAAGTGCCGCCCGGCCGGCCCGGTTATCGTATACAGGACGCTGAGGCGATTGGCGTCGGCATAGACGCGGCGCACCTGCAGGGTGTACCCGCAGGCATGGGCGATGGCCGTCACGCCGTGGCCGTAGCGTTGCATGACCTGCTGCTCACCCGGGGCATAGACCATGGCTTGATCGACCAGGGCCGTGGGCGTCGGCGGATCGGCGCCCGCCGCTCCAATAACTCCGACAAGGGCGGCGAGCAGCGCGGCGATGGCGATGATGGAACGCTGTCGTGACCGGCGCATAGGCGTCGGCGACGGTGTTGCGCTCATCCCCCGCGCGCTCAGCGCCCGTGCCACGGATGCTCGGACGTGGGGCGGCAGCGGGGCGGGCGCGAGCGCGCCGGCGAGCGCGTCGATAAAGCGCCGCGTGTCGGGGTCGGCGCTCTCCGTGAGAGGGTCGTGGTAGCGATCAATGATCATGGTAGTGGTCCTTCAGAGCCTGGATGGTGCGATAGAGCCGCTTTTGCGTGGCGGCCTCGCTCTTGCCGACGACGGACGCGATATCCGCGATGGATAGGCGGGCGGTGAAGCGCAGCGTCAGCAGTTCGCGCCGCTCCTCGTCGAGGGCGGCGATCAACGTTTGCAAGCGGTCATTTTCCTCTTGCCTCAGCACGCCGGCCTCGGGATCGGCCGGAGAGGGCGGATGCAGCGCATCCGGGATGGCGTCCCAGGGCACCGTTCGACGCCGTCGGCGCCGGCGGTGGTGGTCGATCACGGCGTTGCGGGCGATGCGGAATAGCCAGGCGACGACGGTTGCGCCGTCTCCCCGATATTTTGGCAAGGCCGCAAGGGCCTGGAGAAAGACCTGCTGCAAGAGGTCCGCCGCGTCCTCTTCCTGAACCGTGTGGACGCGTAGGTACGCATAGACGTGCTCCACGTAGCGGTCGTAGAGCGCCGCGAACGCCGCGCGATCGTGGCGCGCCGCTCGGACCAGCGCGGCGTCATCGTGGTTCGTATACGCGCTTGTGTCAGGCCGCCACATGGTTGTGAGCGTCATCACGGCCACCCTTGGGCAGGTGTCGCGTCCCTGGTTCGTCCCATCCTCTGCTCCTCTTTCCTACGTCCAGCGGGTAGGTATCCCATCCGACAAGTAAGACGCCGTGGGCCGAGAAATCAGACATCGAAGGCTTTCTCTCTAGCTCCTCCCACCTGCGTGACGTTCTCTGGAATCCGGAGTCACAGCATGTTGACGACATTTTTATTACGCCGTACAATATATCGCATAGCGTAATAAGAAGGAGGGATGGTGTCAGACTCTACTTTATCCGACCTGGGGCGCTTCTCCGATCCGGCGATCCTCATCCTGGTGAGCCTCGCCGACGGTCCGAAACACGGCTACGCCATGATGGAAGATATCGCCCGCGTTGGCGGTGTCCGACTTGGGCCGGGCACCCTCTACGGTGCGCTGGCCCGTCTCGAACGCCGGGGGCTGATCGAAGCTCTGCCGGCCGAGGAGCGTCGTCATCCCTACCAACTCACCGGCGTGGGGGTTACGGCCTTGCGGACACAGCTCGACCAACTGCGATCCTTCGCGCATGTTGGCTTGCGGCGCTTGGCGGCCACATGAGAGCAATGATGGTCCGGACCCTGCTGCGCCTCTATCCGGCAACCTGGCGCCAGCGGTACGGCGCGGAGATCGAAGATCTCCTCGTCCTGCAATCCGCCTCTCCGAGTATTATTCTCGATGTCATGCGCGGGGCTATCGACGCGCGCATCCACTCACAAATGCCGGTGCTTGCCCCGGCTCTACCCGCTCCAGGGGACGGCTTGAGCGTGGGGACGGCCGGCTGGAGACCGCCCGCGCTACTCGCGGGCGTGTTGCTGATCCACATCGAGCTCTACCTTCGCGCGATGGCCCTGTTTATCCCACCCCTGCGGCGCGCGTTGCGCGAGGTCTCCGCGGAGCAGCCGTCGCGTTCCCTCCTGCTCATCCCGCTGCTCCTGCGGACGCCGCCACGCCGCACGGTTGCCCCCGCGCCCCACGCGCACGGGGGCCGATGGCAGTCCTTCCTCGATCCGACGCCGCTCCTCGCCCGCGCCCCACGCGCACGGGGGCCGATGATGAGATTCCTTCCGCCCTACGAGGGTGGCGCTGCCGTGGCGCGGGGGTTGAGCAAGCGGTTCGGCCCGGTGCGGGCGGTCGACGACATCGGGTTGGCGGCCTTCTCGGGCGAGATCTTTGGCGTGCTTGGGCCGAACGGCGCGGGCAAGACGACCACGCTGCGGCTCCTGGCCACGATCCTGCGCCCCGACGCCGGGACGGCGACCGTCCAGGGGCACGACATCAGGAGCGACCGTATGGGCGTGCGCCGGGCCGTGGGTATGCTCAGCCCCTCCTTTGGCCTCTACCCGCGCCTGACCGCTCGTGAGAACGTCGCCTACGTCGCGCGCCTGCACGGCCTCTCGCGCGCCGAGACGGATCGGCGCGTCGCCGCGCTATTCCGCCTGTTCGACATGGAAGACGACGCTGGGCGGCGCGCGGCAACGCTCTCGACGGGCACGCGACAGAAAGTGGCCATCGCCCGCGCGGTCGTCCACGACCCGCCCGTACTCATCTTCGATGAGCCGACCTCCGGCCTCGACGTGCTCACCGCGCGCGTGGTCGTGGAGTTCATGCGGGCGTGCCGCGACCAGGGGACGTGTGTGCTGCTCTCGACGCACCAGATGGCCGAGGCCGGTGCGCTCTGCGACCGCATCGCGATCATCGACGGCGGGCGCGTCCGGGCGCTTGGCCCTGTCGCAGAGATCTTGGCGACGACCGGAACCAACACCCTGGAGGACGCCTTCGTGGCGGTCGTCGGCCGCGCGGCTGCCGTCGACGCGCCCGGACGGGCGGCGACCCGTGCGTAACGTTATAACCATCTGGATCAAGGAGTTGCGGGACGCGCTGCTGGACCGCCGCACGCTGCTCGCGGGGGTCCTCGCGCCGCTACTGCTGACGGCGGGGATGATCGTCGCGATGCGCGCGCTTGGTGGGTCTGCCACTATGCATACGGTGCATGTCGCCGTCTCTAGCGGTAGCGCCCCGGCCGTTGTGCGCCTGCTACGGGCGCAGCCGCGCGTGGACGTGGTGGAGGACACCGATCCGGCGGAGGCGGTGCGGCGGGGGCGGGCCGACGCCGGTCTCGTCGTCCCGCCGGACTTCGCATGGGATGTTGCCATGGGGCGCGAGAGCCAGGTCACCGTCGTCACCGATGCGGTCGGCGGCTCGTCGGCACAGGCTGCCGCCGCGCTCGACGCGGCGCTGGCACTATATCGGGCAGACGTAGTGGCGGGGCGCGTGCGGGCGCGCGGGGTCGTACCCGCCGTGCTCACCCCCTTTGTCGTGGCGGAGCTCGATGTGGCCGTGGCGGGGGCCGCGGCCAGCCTCGCTCTGGCGACCCTCGTAGCGAGCGTGCTCATCATCTTCGCGCAGCTTGGCGGTCTGTTCGCGGCCATCGACGTCTCGGCCGGCGAGAAGGAGCGTGGGACGCTCGAAGTCCTGCTGCTCGTCCCGGTCACGACCCTGGAGCTGACGCTCGGTAAGCTGCTCGCGGTCGCGACGCTCTCGCTGGGCACAATTGCGCTTGCCCTGTTCTCGTTGGCCGTGACCTTGCGGCTAACGCCCCTGGATCCTATCGGCCCAGCCACGACGGTCACCCCCGCGGCCATCATGGTGGTCGTCGCGCTGGGGACCCTGCTCGCCCTCTCTTTCGCGGCGATCGAGCTGGCCCTGGGCATCTTCGCCCACTCCTTCAAGGAGGCGCAGACCTACGTGACGCCCCTTTATGTGGTGGTGACGGTCGCCATCGTCGCGGGCCTCGTCCCAGGGTTCACGCCGGCGTTGTCGTTCTACCTCATCCCGGTGGTGAACGCGGTCCTTGTGTTCAAGGAGGCGTTCCTCGGCGCCGTCGACCCGGTCCACCTTCTCCTGGCGGTGGCCGGCATGCTCCTGTTCAGCGCCGCAACCGTCGCCGTTACCCTCCGCATCTTCGACGACGAACGCGTGCTCGCGCGCGCGTGACGACGCGGTCGCCGCCATAGTGGTTTAGAAAGGGGGATCGCATGCCATGGGACGCGCCGAAATGGGACGCCTACCGCGAGCAGATACGGCGCGGCGGCCGTACGGCCGCCGCGCCGCGCGATGCGTGGACGCTGACGGAGGACGGCGCATCCGACAGCGACACGCCAGTGGCGCGCGGGGGCGTGCGGACGAGATCGTTTGGCTACACGGCGCGCCGCGGCCCTTACAAAATCCTGGCCGCTATATTGGGCACATTAGTGTTCGCCGACGGCGTGGCCGTCGATCTGCTCGTCTCCGTCCTGATCGACCAGCCGGAGATGCGCGCATTGGCTCTCGGGTTGCACACCTTCTCGTTTATTCTGCACGCACTGCTCCTCGGCTTCCTGCTCTCCCCACTCTGGACGAAGCACCGCCTGACGAGGACGGATCTCGATCTGCACTACAGCGTAGCGCGTGTACGCCTGCCACGCCAGGCTATCGTCACCGTTCGCCCGGTACAGGAAATGACCCGGCTGTTGGCGCCGGTGTCCGTGTATGTGGAGCCCTCGACTCGAGGGTTGGTCATGGCTTTCTCGGACCTCGGGCAGGTTGAGCTAACACTGGATCGACCCTATCGCGTGCGCCTTTACCATCGCCACTACACCATCGACCATATCCTCCTCACGGTCGACAATCGGGACGCCTTCCTCGCGGCCTTGGCGCCGATGCGCCACGAGCAGACGGTCGTCCCTTGAGGGTAGGGCTAACCGTTGCGCAGCACGGCCCAGATGAAGCGGGGGATGGACAGCATGCGCCGCCAGCGCCAGGGCTGCGTGACCAGCCGGAAGGCCCAATCGAGCCAGATGCGCCGCACCCACGAGGGAGCGCGCCGCTGCACTCCCGCCAGGTAGTCGAACGTCCCGCCCACGCCAATGCTGACCGGGACGCCCAGGCGCTCCCGGTTGCGGGCGATCCAGAAGTCCTGCGCCGGCGAACCATAGGCCACCAGCAGGATGTCGGGACGCGCCGCGCGCACCAGCGCCACGGTCTCTTCGTCGGCCGTGGGATGAGGCGTGCCCGCATAGGCGCCGGCGACCTGCAGGCCCGGCGCCAGGCGCTGTAGTCGCCGCGCCGCCGACGCGGCCACGCCCTCGGCCGCGCCGAGCAGGTAGAGGCGGTGTCCCAGCTGCGCGCACTGGCGCGCCAGGGGGACGACCACATCGGCGCCGCCGACGCGCTCGGGCAGGCGCACGCCCTGCCGCCTCCCCGCCCAGATGACACCGACGCCATCGGGCGTGGCCGCGTCGGCGGCCTCCAGGACGGCGGCGAAGGCGGCATCGTCACGCGCCCGCATCACGAACTCCGGATTGACCGTGACCACCTGACGCGGCGTGCGCTCCGCGACCCACCGCGCCACCAGCGCGAGGAAACTCTCCCGCGTGAGCACATCGACGCGGACGCCCAGCACCCGCATCGCGGGCGGCGAAGTCTGTCCGCTCGGGACCACGTTGCGTCCCGCGTGGCGGGACGCCCCCCCCTGGTAGTCCGGTTGTTGTTGAACTGGTGGGCGCGGCATCGTCTAAAACGTATCCTTTATGCTATTGGCGAAACCGTCCATCACGTATTATAGATGGCAGTGCGGGCCGAAAGCCGGCTCATGGCTGGCCAGGGATGATAACGGGGCCAGGGATGATAACCACTGGGAGGGATGATGGTGGCCAGACTTAAATTTGTTTTCGCCGCGCTGCTGGTGCTGACCGTCGGCGGTGTCGGTGGCGCCTATTACGTCGTGAACCGGGTGGGCGCCGCGATCGCGCCGGCCGCGCTCGACTCTATCTTGCCCGCTAACACCGACGTCTACATCGCTTTCAATCATAGTAGCGACGCTCAGGCGGCGCTGACGGGGTTGTGGAACACGTACAACCGGCACGCGGGGACGGCCGCGGCGATCGCGCGCCTGCAGTCGGCATACGGCAAGGAGCCGGGCGTCAATAAGAGCTGCGTCGACGCGCAGCACAAGGCGACTTCGCTGCTCAACTCCATTGGCGATGGGATTGGCATGGCGGTCTGGTTGCCGCCCGACGGCAGTAAGGCCCAGCCCCAGGTCGCCCTGCTGGCGCAGCTCAAGATCGTCAACCTGCTGGCCAACGGCGGGGGCGACCAACTGCGCGACATCGGGTCCACCAGCAACGATGCGACCTACCGCGGGACCCAGATCTACAAGGTCAGCGCCAGGGGCGTGTGCGGCAGCGGCGCCGGCGCCGGGTACGCCGCGCTGGTCTCCAACGACCTTGTCTTTGCCCAAACCAGAGCGACCATTGAGCGCGTCGTCGACGCCAGCCAGTCCGGGGCCGCGACCCTCGCCGGCGACACCGACTACCGCGCCACGCTGGCCGCCCTGCCGCCCTCGCGCCTGCTCACCGTCTACGTGGCCAGGCGCGCGGCCGCGCTTGCCGAGACAGAGATCAACCGCCTTAATACCAGCAGTAGCACCTCAGCGCTGACGACACAACAGCAACGTCAACTGCGGGCCGTGCTGCCCAACTTTGTGCGCTCGTACGGCATGGACATCGCGGTCAGCGCCGACAGCGTGAGCCTGGACACCAGCGCGGTACCCATCGCGACAGTCGCTAACGCCGCGCAGTACACCACGCCGAACGAGGGCGCGACCGTCGTCGGCGGCAACACGATCCTGTACGCCTCGCAGGCCAACCTCGCCGCCGCCCTCAAGCCGTACCTCGGCCTGCTCCCACCTGGCCAACTGAGCCAGATAGAGCAACAGACGGGTATCGACGTGCAGCGGGACCTGCTGGATTGGATGAACGGCGAGTACATCGTCGACGTCAACGATAGCGTCAGCCCGTTGGCCGCGGACAAGAACATCGCTCCCAGCCTGATCTCCGGCCTGACCGGCGGCAGCAGCCGCACGGCCTCGACCAGGACGCCCGCCATGCCGCTGCCGGGCGCGGTGGAGATAGCCTGGCACGTGGACAACCCCGCCGGGGTGCAGCGGTCGCTCGACCGCATCATCGCCGCCGCCAACAGGCAGGCCGGCTCGTCGTCGCTGCACCTCACGACCGCGACCCTGCCGGATGGCACGGTGCTGCACACGGCGCCCGGTGTCCCCGGCGTCGGCTATGCCTTGCATGGCCACTGGCTGATTTTCTCCAGCAATCTGGCCGCCGACGCCGCGCCGCGCGCCACGACCCTGGCGGGAGACGCCGACTACAAGGCCGTGATGGGTCGGGTATCCGGCCCGGCCGCGCTCGGCGGCGTCGAGTATCTCAGCGTCACCCGACTGCTCTCGCTGGTCGACCGCTGGATCGCCTATACCAACGACGCCAATCCGGGCACGATCCCGACCGCCGACTGGACGCGGGTCGAACCGGTTATTGCGCCGCTGCACAGCGTCCTGGCGTACTCGCAGTTGAGCGGCAGGCAGGACGCCGCGTTCCACCTGGTGGTGATGGTCAAATAGGGTATCCCACCTGGCCGCGTCCGACCAGCGGCGGCTAAAAACCCGTGCCGCAGTAGGGCGGCGGGTCGGAGACGAAGAGCGCGTCGGCGCGGCGCAGGGCTCCCGGCGTCAGTTCGGCCACGCGGCCGGCCCGCGCCAGTGTGGCGACGCGCACGCCGCCCAGGTAGGCCGCGCCGAGGTCGGCGACGTCGAGGGCGAGGTCGGGCTCCGCGGTCGTGACCTGACAGGCCGCGCCGTCCGTCCCCGCGTCGAGCGCGTAGCGGCCCGTGTTCGATTCGATGAACGGGTCGCGGACGGCGAGGACGAGGTGATCGGCCGCCCCGTAGCTGCGAGCGGCGAGGGCCGCGGGGATGTCGACCAGCCGTACCCACAGGTCGTCGTTGATGGAGGTGACGCGCAGGCGGCGGGGGTCGACCAGCATCCAGCGCAGCGGCTCGTCGAGCGGCCAGCGTTCCGCCCGCACGGACGCGATGAGGTCGACGGATAGGCAGTAGCGCCACAGCGCGGCCCGCGCCTCCGTGGTCAGTGCGATCAGCTCGCGCACCACCAGCGCGCCCGCGGCGAGACCGTTGTCCCACTGACCGCGCACGCGGTAGACCAGCACGCCGTCGACCTGCCCCGGCGCGGACTCGTAGGTCACGAAGAAGCGCGGGCTGAGGTCGCCCATGCTCGCATTGGGCTGCGACATGATGCCGGCCCAGCGCGCCTCGTTGCGGTTGATCGCGCCGGGCTGCCGTCGGCGCGCCTGGTCATAGAGGCGGGGCAGCAGGTCGACGGCCGCATCGTGGTCGACGAGGGTCAGCTGGCCGGAGCCCTCCGGCGCGTGGGCCAGCGCGCCGTGGCGGCGGTCGAGCTCGAAGCTCACGTGGCTGGTACCAAGACCGTAGCCGAAACGCCCGTAGATGCCGCTTTCGGAGGCGGTCAAGATGGCCACGGCCTCGCCGCGCGCCCGCACGTCGTCGAGCTGGCGGCGCATCAACTGGCGCAGGATGCCGCGCCGCCGGTGCGTGGGCAGTACGCCGACCCAGCTCACCCCAGCTACGGGCAGCGTGGCCAGGCCCGGCAGGGTCAGGTCGAACGAGTAGGCGCCGGCCGTGCCCACGATGCGCCCCGCGTCGAAGGCGGCAAGGCCGCGGTCGAACTCGAAGCCACGCCGCGCCTCGCCCAGCGTGTCCTCGCCCGGAACCTCGCCGAACGCGGCGTTGTCTACGCGCCTGAACTGGGCGAACTCGTCGGGCGTGATGGGTCGAATGTCTAACTGCATAAGGTTGTGTTCTCTCCTGGCGTGAGGCCTGCGACTGAAGTCGCATGGCGAGAGACGGACACTGAAGTGTCTTGTCGTGTCACAGTGGCTGCATGACCTGGTAGGATTTGGGCCAAAGGCTATGTTGGCTATTGGAAGGTGGGGTGTCTCGACCCGTCGGCGTGAGTCGGGAGGGCGCCCAGGCCAGCGCGTTGGCCCAGCGCGTCGAGCGCCTCGGCGACGCTGCGGTAGAGGCGCACGCCGTGCGCGCGGGCGTCGTCGTGGGCGCGGCGCTCCTTCTCGCCGGCGACCAGGATTTCGGGAACGCCGGCGGCGCGTTCGCCCGCTTGCAGGCGGTCCAGCAAGTCGCGCGCGCGCGCATGGAACCTGTCCACGGGTCCAAACGCGGCGGGATCAAGCGCCAGGAAGAAGTGCCCCAGGTCGCTGGGCGCGGTAGCGTCCCACAGGCCGCCGATCAGGGGACCGTAGAGTCCGCCGGCGAGCACGCCCGTCAGCAAGTCCACCAGCACCCCCAGGCCGTAGCCCTTGTAGCCGCCCGTCTCGGCCGTGCCGCCCAGCGGCAGCAGCGCGCCGGCGCGGCCGGCCGTGGCGTCCAGGGTTTCGTTGCCCTCCTGGTCGATGGCCCAGCCCGGCAGCAGCGGTAGCCCCTTGCGGGCATAGACCTCGAGCCGGCCGACCGGGACGGTGCTGGTAGCCATGTCCAGCACAAAGGGCCGCTCGTCGCCGCTGGGGACGGCCACGGCGATGGGGTTGGTCCCCACCATGGCCTGGCGCCCGCCGGTCGGCGCGACAAGGGGCGAAGAGTTGGTGAGGGCAAGGCCGATCAGATCGTGCTCCAGGGCCAGCATGGCGTAGTACCCCGCGATGCCGAAGTGGTTGGAGTTGCGCACGGAGACGACGCCAACCCCATGCGTCAGCGCCTTGGCAATGGCCAGGCGCATCGCATAGTCGCCGGCCACGTGGCCCATGCCGTTGTGCGCGTCGATCAGCGCGGTGGTCACGCTTTCCTGCTCGGCCTCCGGCGTCGCGGCCGGGTCGAGCACCCCCGCGTCGATCAGCCGCACGTATTGCGGCAGGCGCGCCACGCCGTGGCTCTCGATGCCGCGCGCGTCGCTGGCGACCAGGACCCTTGCCACCGTGTCGGCGCCCTGCCCGTCCATCCCGACGCCGCGCAGGATAGCGGCGGTATACTCGTGCAAGCGGCCCTCGTCGACCCGCGCGTACTCGCTGTCCATACCTTACCTTTTCCTTCTCGGTTACTCCCTGTAGGGCTATGAGTTACCGGCGATCTCGTTTACTCTCCCGCGGGGCTATGAGTTACCGGCGATGGACACTATGCCGCGGGGCTATGAGTTACCGGCGATGGACACTATGCCGCGGCCCGATCGATTCAGATAGCGAGTTGTCGGATGGTCTGCATCGGAAGGATCAAGCGATGAGGATTGACGGGTGAGCGTTGAAACTGATGCTTTTCGTAGAAGGACTGGGCGGCGTCATCGGCCGCATCGACGATGACGCCCAGGACGGCAGCTTCCGCGTCTATGCGCATGGTCCGCCGATAGATATCGATGAGCAGCGCGCGTCCAAGACCCTGCCCTTGGTACCGTTGGTCGATGGCGAGGCGTCCAATCAGCACGGCGGGGAAGTCAGGATACCGAGGCAGTCGCTTAAAGGTGTCGGGAGGGAGGTCGTTAAGCCTGACAGATGCCGTGGAGAGAGTATAATAGCCAGCCAACATCCTCGTTGCCACCTCGACCACGACAAACGGCTTGGCGATGTCCCGGCGCAGGTCCTGCGTGATCTGGGTCCGAAGATAGCGATCGAGCGCAACGTCTCCGCAGGAGAAAGCGTCGCCCTGCTCTTTAAGCCATTGTTTGAACGCGGTCTCGGCGTGGCTGCCATGCTCCGACGGCGTCATCAACGCGGCGAGGTCTTGTTCGCGGAGCGGCTTGATAACGAATGGGGCGTCCATCGCGTCTTAAGGTCTGATGAGCCGCTTGTATCGCTCGACATCGTCGGCCATACGCTCGTTAGGGGCGGGCGGGTTCACCAGCAAGTCGGCTAGCCACGCGCTTTCCTCTCGCGACAGGTCGATGACATGACGCTCATCGTTCGCTTTTGTGACGGCCTCGCTAATCACCAGTGTGGCGAAGTCACTCATGGACAAGCCGTGCGCGTGCGCGACATCCGCCAGTTGGCGTTTAAGGTCCGACGTCATGCGCAATTGCAGCCGGTCCTCTTTCGTCTGCCGACTCGAGTCAGCTTGTCCTCGTCTCGCTTGTAGCATCGTGCCCTCCTCGTCCATCTGCCCATGGATAACGACAAAACCAGTGTACTGCCAAGGTAAGTACAACGTCAAGCGAGGCGCGGCGATACACAGGCGCGTTCGGTATGGTCGCACGTGACGCCCGGCGGGGACCTGGAGACGACATCGATGGAGTGAAGCCGGCGCGGTGGTAGGCTGCGGGTGATGCCCGCATAAGCGAAGGGATGGAACAGGATGTCGGGAGGGAGGCGAATCGATGCGCACGATCCAGGCGCCGCGGCCGGCCACGGACCCCTCCTGGGTCGACACGCCGGCGGCGCGGCGCGGTGCGGCCGGCGAACGCGTGGTGCGAGAGGCGCTGGCCGCGGCCCTCGACGACCGCTACGCGCTGGTCCACAACCTCTTCCTACCTGGCGGCGAGGGCGACGTGGACGCGGTGCTAATCGGCCCGCGTCTGCTGGTGCTCGAGATCAAGACCTACGCCGAGGGGCGTCCGTTGCGGGTCCAGGGGCTGCGCTGGGAGTATGAGGCCGAGGATGGCCGCTGGCGCGGCCTTGCCGACCAACCCAGCCTGCAGGCCCAGGCCGGCGCGCGGCGCGTGGGCTACGCCTTGCGCAGCGCGGGATTACCCGTCTACAACGTGACCCCCGTCGTCGTGTTAGTGGGAGGAGCGCCCTGCGCGGTGGAGCGCCCCCGCGTCCCCGTGGTCCGCCCGGCCGAGTTGCCCACCCTGGCGCGCGAGGGCGCCCCGGTGCGCCAATCCACCTGGCCTGCCCTCGTCCTGCGCGCGCTGCTGACCGCCGGCGACGCGGGCAGTAGGCCGTAGGGGCGTATCGCATACGCCCAGGCGGTGGGCCGTAGGGGCGTATCGCATACGCCCAGGGAGTAGGGGCGAGCAATATCAACATATTGCTATCTCCCTCACACAACCCTTTCATCTGCCCCAATCCATTGACAGGCGCTTAGTAGGCCTGCTATGATCGCGCCGAAAGGCCCCCGTATAGGCTCCTCCAGATGTCGCAATCACGCGTTCCCTCTCTCGGGGAGGCGTCAGACTGGGGGCCAGAGGAAAGGACACTCCACCGTGCTCGTACGACTCCGCCCGTCCAACCTCGTCCTATTCGTCGCCCTGTTCCTGGGCGCGGCCGTGCAGCCCTCCCGATCGCTGCCTACCGCTTCTCCGACCGCTACTACTACTACTGCCACGCCTATTGCCCCGGCCGCACCGGCAACCTCCTCTCCAACGCTGGCGAGTGCGACACCTACACCTCCCCTATCCATGACGGCGCCCATCTCGCCAACGGGGACGCCGACCCCACGTCCGCCGGCGTCAGACACAGTTGCGCAGGCATCAACCGCAGCTGTACCGCTATCGGCTCTCGCGCGAACAGTGACGGCTACGGCGGCAACAGTGATGGCCACATCAAAGGGAACGGCATCGAGCAAGGCCCAAGCTCAAGCTGCATTTGTATCCCTTGGGGAGCAATCGTGCGGCTATATCATGGATTG
>JAABUX010005063.1_pt1 | contig 16346 bp, 19 predicted proteins | sample 5561851 | NCBI WGS metagenome assembly JAABUX01 (sample SAMN10711883, study PRJNA513361) | rock metagenome | isolation source: Antarctica rocks | place: Antarctica: Victoria Land, Richard Nunatak red sandstone | collected 2016-01-03 | reverse complement strand
GATTCGATCTGCTGCTCGGCCGTCGCACCTACGATCTCTGGTCGGCATCCTGGCCGAAAGCGCCGAGCAGCCCGATGGCGGACGGCATCAATCGGGCAACGAAATACATCGCTACGCACCGTCCGGAGAGTCTCGAATGGGGCCCGTTCGAAGCCCTCGGAGCCGACTTCGTCGAGAGCATCCGCCGCATCAAGTCCCACGACGGCCCGGGCCTCATCCTGTGGGGCAGCTCCACGCTGACGTCGACGCTGCTCGAACACGGGCTTGCGGATGAAGTCGTGCTGATCGTCTACCCGGTGCTGTTGGGCACGGGGAAGCGCTTCTTCGCGGAGGGCACCCCGGCGCGCGCCTTCGAACTCGTCGGCACGAAAGCGATGCCGTCCGGCATACTCCTCAGCACGTATACGGTCGCCGGGCCTCTGAAGATCGGATAGTTCGAAAGAGTCGCTGCGCATTTTCTTGTTAGCCGCGATGCCGCGAGCGTTGCTCGTCAATCGCGGGGTCGTCGAAATAATGAGAGGCTTCGGATACTTGCCATACGCACATCTGGCAGGCTTCGACAAGTGCGATCGAACGGACACTTGAGCCGTGAGATCGATTCGTCTTACTGAAGAGGTGACGCCGCAGCGCCTTTCCTTGCTTAAGAAGCCACAGAAAGAAAGATGGCGCGCATCATCATGGTGGCATGTGACCTTCTGAGTGGACGGGCGACGTCAACTCAAAATCGAGAAGGCAGCGAGCTCCCGTCAATCGGGGCGCAGTTGCGTGGATGACTTGATCTTGCGGAGCTGCGCCACGGCCTCGCGCGCCAAATCGGCGACCTGGCCTTCTTCGACGAACGCCGCGCGCTCGAGCACCGATAGGGTTGCCAACATGCCTTCGTCCGCCGCTCTGCGACGGATCAGATCCGCAAGCGTTTCTTCTCCGCGCGAGCCGATTTGGGCGAGGAGCTCGGTCCGAACAGCGAGGGCAAGGCGTCGAGTCGGCTCCTGCTCGAACGCGAGCACGAGCGCGGCGAAGTCGGTGTGCATTGGAGGCTCCGGTGCGCTCGGAGGAGGAAGCGTTTGTGGCTGTGAAGGCGACGGCGTCGGACGGCGCCGCTTGAGCGTAAACATCAGCGTCAGGAACACGATCAAGACGACGAGGATCGCCACGGTTCCTACCAGCAGCCACTGCGAGACCCGTATGAACTTGATGGCAATCGGGTCGTATTTCGAGCCGTTCGGAATGGGCAGAACCCGAATGGCGATTGCGTTCGATGTATAGTGGATGACCTGACCGTCCGTGCTAAGCGCGTCGAGCTTAGCCGGGCCGATGCGTAACGTCCCCTCGCGCGTCGGCGAGATTTGGAGCAGCTCCGTGCACTCGTTGGCTCGGCTCGAGGCACAACTGCGCTCGGCGGCAAGCACGTTGACTCCATCGAGGCGCGGCAGAGTCATGTTCTCCGGATGGGTGATCGAACCCGAGGCCGTGAAGTCGATGAAGACGTTAACGAGCTGCCCGACGAATGCGCCCTTGCGATAAGACGTGAGATCGAAACTCGTGATCGTCAGCTTCTCCAACGTTCGCGCGTCGGCCGTCGCTGGGCAAGCACTAACTACCGCTGCGAGAGCCGCAGTCGCGACGAGACGACGCACGAGAGGCAGCATATCGTGAGTCCTTTCCCTCTCAGCGAGCCGAGCCCATCCCGAAACAGAAAAAGCCGTCGTTCAGCCATGGCGGATCTTCGTTCTGGAAGCTGGACGCATCACTCTCTTCGCATGGCTCCGAGTGGGCGCCGGCAGCAGGACTTCGTCTGCTGGCGTTCCAGGTCACCCCAATCTAAGTCACGCAGTAAGCAGGCTTGACCTAAGCCGAGCCGAGTCGCTTTCGACCGCTTTCGTCCTTACGCGTGCGGCGTCGATCGTAGGAATCCGAAGATCGCCTTCCAAGCGTCCGTCGCGGCTGCCGTGTAACGAATGGTCAAGTCTCCGCGTTCGAGGTCGTCCTTACTGGTCTTGCCATTCGGGTCGGCCGGGCTCGCGTAGATGAACAGGTGGCCTTCGGCCGGAAATTCCAGGTATTTCGCGCTATACCGCGATGGATGGAGCCGGATATACTGCTTGGCGTAACGAGCCATCGTCGCGGAGTCCCATACCTCATCGTTCCCGGCGGAAACGAACAGCACAGGACCGTTGATCTTCTCCAGGTGGATAAAAGCTGATGCTACGGCGCGTCGATCCCGCATGAGTCTCGAGAGACTATCTCGCGATATGGGCCCGTTTGAGTGAACGCCCTGGGCCGATAGGAAGGGGATGCTCTTGCCACGGAAGCTCCAGCCGGGTAATGCTCCGTCCTCGGACCCGCCCCATGAGAACGGACTCCCCACGATGCTGACCACCGCGGTTACCGAAGGGTAGTGCGAAGCGACGAGGAGTGCGAGCTCGCCGCCCCTAGAGATCCCGAGCAGGCTGACATTGCGCTTGTCAACATCGATCCTTTTCCGAATGACTTCGACGGCGTCTCCGACGATCTCGATCGGCGTCGAAGCGATCGCTAACGGGAGCCCGTCGCCAGCGAAGTACTCGACCGACGACGCCACGTATCCCTGTTCGGCAAACTCGGATGCGAGGCTGCTTTCATTGTCTCCACCATTGGATCCGCCGACTATGATGATCGCCGGATGAAGCCCGCGCCCGGTCGGAAGACACAGGGTACCGTGATAGGCATTCTGTATCTTGCGACAGGTTGAAGCTCCGAACAGAGCCCGCCCTCGTGCCCCGAGAGCGCCGCAGGTTGCAACGATGAGCACGGCAACTAAGAGCGACAAGCACACTCGATTTTGGTCAAATTTCAACACTGCGTTCGGCCCTCTCCGTTTCTAATGGCGCGTATTCGAGCGGTCCCGGCTCGTCTAACCAATCAATACGTCGGGTTCGCTAACGAGGCGCCGCGGCATTCGCTGTTCGGAGGGATGCTGCGATCGAAGCCCCGACGATAAGATTGTAAGCGACATGACAGCCGATCGCCGCGCCGACACCACCGAACAGCTCCGCGCCTGCGAACGCGGAGCCAATGAACGAGAAAAAAGCCATGTCTCTCAGGTTCCCGAACCTGACGTGAAGCATGGCAAAGCCCACGATCGAAGTAAGCAAAGCGAATGGCGGCGAATACTGCCAAAGGCCACCGAGGACTGCCAGCCTCCAACAAAGCTCCTCGACGGTGGCCATGGCGACGACTCTGGCAGCAGTCGACAGAGGTAAAGCACCATACGCGCGGCGCCGCCGGTCGGCGACCGAAAATCCTAGCATAATGCCGATGCAGATCCCTCCGCCAATCGTCGCAAACGCGTTCACGTCCTGGACGACGAGGCCCTTCAGCGGAGGAGCGAGTGCAATCGTGAGCGTCGCACCGATAGCCGACTGCCAAACGGCCGACCCGACCAGAGTCACGTCACTCGCTTTCGCCGACGCTGCACATGTACAGTACGGACTCCGTCACGCCGTCGATGTCGAGGAAGCGATCCATCGATGCATCATAGAAGTTTAGATTCGGCAGCGACCCGAGATCAAGCGCGAGGCTCGCGAGAATAATGGCGTGTACGACGTGCCCCGCTTCGAGTAGACAGAGACGATAGCCGCGTAGCCCGTACTTGTAGACGTTGCGTATGAACGCGGCGGTCACTACGATGTGAAAGGCCGGGAAGCCGGCTTGACCCTCGTCGAACGCTCCGTCGAGAGCTTGTGCAAGCGTCGGCTGCGAATCGTCCGACCCGCAGCGCTCAAGTGCGTGTTCGTGCGGCAAATAGTGATACGTGCCGGTCGGCAGTCCGGTGACGTTGAGCGCGATCACGTAGAGCTCGAGTGGGTAAACCCCGCCGCCCGACGGCACTGAACGGCGATCGTCCGTCGCGAAGCCGTAGCCATGGTTTAGCAATGTGCCGAGATTGCGCAAACATACCGACGACCGGCGGAAGCGTCGCGTCGATTTGCGCCGCGTGCGTAGATCGTCGAGACGCGCGTCGACTAGCGAGGGCTCCGGTAATAGGAGGGGCGCCATACCGTTGCGCCGCTTCACGTTCGCGATCTTGAAATCGTGCGCCTCCGATCGCGAACTGAAGTCGTAACCCGTGTGGTCCCAACCGATGAACCTCGCACCAACCTTCGACGCGGCGTGAAACTCGTCCAAAAGATCGTAACCGTCCGCTTGCATCTGCTTTCGCATGTCAGCCGCCAGGAAGTCGTTGATGACCATCTCTTGCTCCTCAGGGAAACGGATGGGGCGCGGTAGATAGTTGGTCAACGGTTAGAGGGTTTGGAAGGAGGCCGACTTCGTAGGCTCGGTGCGTCAAACGCCTCTTTCCTTGTTGACGGTGAATATGGCTCGAGTCGAGTGGTACTAGCCGAGGAGCCACGGCACGGAAAACGGAGAAGCCCTCGATGGCGACGTCTTCCGTTGTCGTTTCGGCGAAGCACATTTCGACCCCCTGGTCCTCGAGCAGACGGCAAAGGCCGCTCAAGCCGTCCACGACCACGGCGTCTCCGGTCGCCCCCAGATCGACATGTAGCCCGCTGTCTTCAAAGAATTGCGTGTTCAAAACCGTGTCGTGGCGAGCGTAAAGCATCAAGTGCTCTTCGAACGTGTGGATGTCCGAGTAATCGTTATCGTAGACCTTTGCGTTTGCGATCTCGAGGATGCGCCGTCCGTACGATACCGTGTGATAGGCTTCTCTGAGGGCCTTTTCCCATGCGGAGAAGAGCGTCAGCCCGCTCGCCGCACCAAACGAGTAACGAGGACCCTCTCCCGAATCGTCGATTGCGTACGTCATGACAGTCGGAACTCCGGAGAATGCGGAGAGGTCCAGGGCGATCGTGCGAAGTCCCGCAGGCGCGTAATAGCGCTCGTAGAGCTTCGTCGCGAGAGCGTGCCCGGAGTGATCGATCCGGGCATGCGCAGGCTGTTGTGCCAAGCGATCATGAAGGCGTCCCGCTCGACAAGCTCAAGGAGACCGCTGAGCTTTGCCTTCGTTGGATCCGAATGCAGAGCCAACCCGGACGACGTTTTCGGCGCAAGTCGGACCTCTCTCGGTTGGTGCGACATGTACACCGCTTGCACGGGTACGAATCGCTCTTCCCCCCGGGGACCGCTCGCTCGAGCCCATCGAAGCTGTGTATCCTTCGTTACGCGTATGTATGGAAAGTCTCGCGAACGATACTGCTGGTCGGTGAACGGTGCGAAATCAGCGAGATCCATTGCTCGCTCACCGAGCTCCCTCGCAGAGCTCGAGACTTCGCGCCGCGCATCCTCGAACGAACTACAATATCGTTCCAAGCTCTCACCGATGCTGCAGATCGTGGCCTGATTCAGCTCGTAGTGCACGCCGGCTCCGTAGGTTACGTTGGCTTGAACTCCGAGACCGCTGATCTCGGACAAAAGCGTGACCACGAGGAAGAGACGAGCGTCATCATGTCGGCTCGGCTGCAGTTCGCTTGAACGAATGATGCCGACAAAGGGGTCCACCATCGATAACATCCTCGCGAGGGTTTCATCGAGGGATATCTGTTCTGGACCGTCCGACAGCATGTTCACGCCCTGCTCCATTCGAGTAATGGTGTGATACGCTCGACGAAAGAGCATTCCGGACAGCGAGGTACGCGACGTACGATGGATCTTGTGAGCGACGGGCCGTTCAAGTCGTTTCCAACGTAGAAGCACCTCCCCGGCAACGATACCCTCTCCGAGGTGATCCAATCGACGAGAAGCATCGCACCAACATTCGCCGCCATCGAGTCTCCGACGATGTCTTCATGCGGTCCGAAGTTTTGAAACGCAAGCGGGTCTTCGCCGGCGGAATTCGCCCGGCGACGACGAGCGAAACACTCGAAGCAAGCAGTTTCATAAGGGATAAAGATTGGACCCACGGCGAAGGCCTGACCGTCGAAGGGCAAGATTTGCATCCACGAGTGATTGTCGCTGAGCATCTTGCGGTTCAGATCGGTAAGGGCGGCGACCTCCTCCCTAGAGGGCGCAGCTACGATGAACGCATCGGAGAGTTTCTCACTGAAGTCGCGTCTTGTGCATCCCGCGAGCTGGACGTCATCGATGAGTTGGCAGAACTGATTCGCGACTCGTCCTCTCCCGAGAACGCAAATCGGCGTCGAAAGGAGCCGACTTCGGCCAACATCGATCGGTACGCCCTGGCGCAACGACGAAAAGACGGACGCCTCCGAACCTCGAACCAACTTGGACTCGAGTACGAAGACAAAGCCATTGTCTTCTAAACCTCCTACGATAGATGCGACCGCCTCGAGCGGAGCAGCGAACAAATCGGCCAGTTCGGCGACGCTACAACTGCCGTCGAGAGTCTTGAGAAAACGGCTCAACTCGTCGGGCGGCAGATCTTCGTTCATGCGGACCCATCGCTGACCGATGTTTACAAGGAGCCGATTCGAATCGACCGACCATTTTGCGAGCGGATGCGTGACGGGGAAACGATCCGTGAGATCCTTCACGACGGAGAGAGCGTCCAACTCCAAGAGAGGTTTTGGACGTTCTGTCCCTCACCGACGCGTTCCTGAGCCTGGCCTTTTTCCATTACCAGCTCTCCTGAGGCTGAGTACTGCGCTGCCAGACTGACGTTGTACGTATATGGGACTTGGTAAGACTGGAACGAGAACGTACCGACGTGCTGACCCGTACCTTGCACGGTCCGAATATCGCCGTCGGTCGAGGCGGAGACATCAATCTTGACTGGGTACGCTTCGCTTTTTGAGACGAACAACGGCACTTCAACCTGGTAGGACTTAGTGGCTCGAGCCATCGGCTGGAGACCAGCGGCTATGGTCAGCGCCTCCAACTCGACGTGCGACGGCAAAAGTTTCCTAGAGACAGTGAAGTTCTTCGAAGAACCGTTGATCGTTCCGGTGATCGACAACATGTCGACATTTGCGGCGTCGATCGAGATGTCGGCCTCCGTGGCTACTTTCTGCCCGTTGAAAAAAACTCCGCTGAAAGACTCATGAAATCGGCTCTTCGTCCCGGGCGGAGGCTGGATGGGCTGGGGCTGCGCGCCGGCTGCCCCTTGACCAACATCGGTGCTCGAGGGTAGGGGGCTCGACGCGGACCCTGCACTCGCGGACACGCTTCGACCGTCGACAGCGAGCGACAATGCGACGAACGAAGCGAAAAGAAACTTACGGTGATGTAGCAATCGATAATCTCCAAGTAGGTTGAAGTGGTGAGGAAAGGACCGGCGCCGATCCTATAGAAGCGGGTTGTTGCATTGACCGCCGTGTCGATTGAAGGCGGAAATCGAACGCCTTTCCTAAATTGGTGATCGAGAACGTCATCGTGGCATGCCTCAGATGCTCTTGTACGCCTGCGTACGTCTCGATGTAGGCCGGAAGGTTGTTCTCGTTATTCCTACTCACGTACGTCGCTGCGACAGCGAGCGTGGCGCGCCCGACGGCTCTGCCAACGAGAAGATTCGAGCGTTCCAGAGGAACGTTCGGCACTTGAAACGTCTGCTGGCCCCGCTGGGTTTGCTCGACAGCGCTGTACCGATAGCGCTCGTAGTTCGCCCTGACCATCAACCCCGCGATCTTCGTACTTGCCTCAACACTTAGTTGTCGAGTCGTCGTGTTATCGACTTCGTAACGATTTATAAAGAGAGCCGGTACGGTCGGCGTCGAGCAGACTTCACCGTAGGTCGCCGACAGCGAGTCAAAGTACGCATCGCCGGGCTGGACTGTCCCCAATGCGATAAAGGTGCGGACGTAATCATTGATTGTCGTAGCCGCTATAGCCCCGACGCTGATCTTTACCGAGCCGACAACCTGCGCGATCGATGCCTGGACGCGGTTCGTTCGTGGCGATCTTCCGTTCAACACGCTTGAGACCGGAGCGCCGATCGCCTTTGCATCGCAGTCGTACGTCGCCTCCAGAGGCGTGACGGGCTCCTGCGAGTACGCGATCTGCTCGCTCGCGGTGTCCGATCGTTCCGACGCAAGCACCGCAGAGGCAGAAAACGGTCCCTTGCTATGCGATAGCGAAAGGTTCGAGTCAATACCCGGGTCATTCGCGATGCCAAAGCGGTTCTCCAGAGAAACTTTCGCTTTGAGTTGAAGAGCCGCGACGTTGCCGATCGTCGATCGCAGCACGGCGGAGGACGATCCGATGGCGTCGGTGTAGGCCGAGAAGCCGTTGCTGCCGCGGAAACTCGTACGCGTCACTATCACGTCGGCTCCGACCTGAACGTTTTTAGCCTTTTGGGTCAAGCTGAGTTCATCGTAAAATCCTGAATAGCCGAATAGGGAACTTAACGGAGAGATGGCGCCGAACTGGAGCCTTCTCGAACCGTTGACGTCGTAGTCTCCGCCGTACACGACGGCAAGGGCCGACGTGTACCGTTGGTCCGCAATGTAGTCCGCTCGGACAAAACCGAACTGTCGTCCTTCCGCGCTCGACACGTTCGGACCCTCACCATACGCAAGATGCCCGACGGCATTTGTGTCAACGTGTGCCTCGAAGCCTTTGCTCCCGATCTCCGTTACTGTTAATTGAAGTTTGCCAGCGTTGTATGTGAGCGTTCCGGCGTAGGCGAGATCGTACTCGTTCAACGAGTGATTGTAGGCGACTCCGCTGAGATCTCGGAAGTACAGGCCTGAGAGTATACCGTCATCGTGCTTTACCGATGTGACCGCCGATACGCCGAGTCGCTTCGAAGTACCCGTGTAGGCCGAACGAAGTGAGTAGACGCCGTAGTCACCGACGACGGCTTTCGCGCGTCTCGTCGGAACGAGCGTTGGAGATGGGAGCTGGTAGTTCTCGACTAGCTGACCATCGTCTCCGGACTCGACCGAGATCGAATCTAGTAGATCCGCGGAAACCGCGCCACCGCCGCCGGGAAAGCCGGGGAGACTGAGCGGCACCCCGTTGACTCGCGTACGCGGGCCGCCTAATGCTCCCGGTCGTTGACCAACGTCGAATGCGGCGCCGCTCCCAAGTGATCCGCTTGCGATCGCGCTCAAGCTGGAGTCTGAGACGCTCGGCACATTCGAACGGACGACCACATTGCCAATGACTGAAATCGCGAGCGTTAGCAAACAACCCGAGTCGTCGGCGACCGCCTGAGCAACAATTTTTCGGTCAACGACGGCCTTGCACTCGTCGAACGGGAGCTTCGTTCGTAGTGTTCCCGATTTGTCAGTCACGCCGATCGGCACGAAAACTCCGTGGGAGCGCACCGATATCGCGACGCCTACAATGCCATGGCCCTCCGCGTCTTGGGCGCGGGCGATTCCCGAAGCCCTCACTGCCGACGACATGCAGAAAAACAGCACATGCGTCAAAGCGATGAACCGTAGGCGCACCGATCACGTCTCCCGGGCAGTTGACACCGCGCGGATTGAGGCTCCCATCGTCGGCAGGTTCACCCGGATGGTTTCATGTCCTCTACGCAAACCGAGGAGATTTCGCCTCGCGAAACCGTGCCGCTGATCCGTCGATTCGACTCCGCATTCCCTTGTGGGAGCGGAGCCCACCGCTCCCACAAGCTTGACTCTCCCTACAGCATTCGCTTATCCTGAGAACGCGGCGCATCAGCGGCGATTTAGTTGCATCTTGTCCAGGGGGGATTGCCATGAAGGGTCTTTTCGATAGTTCGAAGCTCGACTTCGCGAAACTCGTCGAGGTCGACAAGACGTCCGATAACCGGCGGCTCGGCGTCGGCGTAGGCACGGTGCCGGCGAGTGCTGGCGGCGTCAGTTGTTGCTGTAGTTGCTGTTGCTGCAGTTGTGGCTGTGGATGTGGAGCTGGCTGACCGGGGTCGAGCGAAGGTAGGCGATGGCGCCTCGTCAAGCATTTAGTTCGCACTAGCTCGACGAAGGTGCCACCTTGATAATTTTCAATTCGGTATCGAAGGGCTTCGGCGAAACGAAAGCCCTGACAGATTTCAGTCTAACGGTCGAGAAAGGCTCGGCAACGGCTTTGCTCGGACACAACGGCGCTGGCAAGAGCACGGCACTCAACATACTTCTAGGCCAGATAGCGCAAGACGCCGGCGAGGTCTCGATTGAGGGGCTAACGTTGCACAGGGCCCGAGCCTTCGTCGGCGGGCTGGCGCAGGTAACCGGATTTCCGTTCAACATCAAGGTAGGCGAGTTAGTCGAGTTTGTCAAAGCCCACTACAAGAACGGACCTTCCTCGGCCGAACTGGCCAAGGTCTTCGACCTCGATAGCATCTGGGGTAGATATGCCACGGAACTGAGTGGGGGGCAGGCAAGACGGCTTGGAGTAGCGATGGCGCTCGCAGGCGAGCACCGATACCTCGTCCTCGATGAGCCGACAACCGGCTTGGATCCGCTCTCCCAGCGACACCTCTGGTCCGTGTTCAAAACCTTCAACACGCTCGGCGGAACTTTGCTTTTCACCACGCACGATATCGTCGAAGCGGAAGAACTCGCCACCGATGTCGCCGTACTCGCGCAGGGCAAGCTGCTGGCAAAAGGTCCGGTGCAGGCCATGAAATCGCTGTACTGCAAGGACGTCGTTTTGTTCAAACTCAAACAGACGTACGACTTCCCTCTCGACCTCGACGTGCACGTCGGACGAGGCCAAGTCACGATCACAGGCGATGCCGATTCGATCGTGAGGAAGCTCGTCGAGTATAACGTTCCGTTCGAAGGTCTCGCCGTGGAGCGCGCCAGTATGGAGGCCTTGTACGGTTCGTCGCACTCATGACCGTTCCACGTCTTGTACTGCAACATGCCCGGCTCATAATCTTGTCATTCCTGAGGTCACCGGCTTACCTCATCCCTACGCTCATAATGCCGGCCCTCTTCTACTCCGTTTTCGCGCTTTCCAGGGCGCACGGACAAAACGAAGCGAGAATTTACCTTGCGTCGTACGCCGCTTTCTCGGTCGTAGGCGTTTCGCTGTTTCAGTTTGGCGCAGGCATCGCGATCGAGCGGCAGTCGCCTTGGGAACGAACGATGAGACTGCTACCGGTTGGGGCATCGACGCGTATCGTAGCTCGCTTGCTTGCGAGTCTGTTTTTCTGCTCTCTATCGCTCGTGTGCCTATTTTTCATTGCGGGCTCGTTCGGGTCCATCCAGCCCTCACCGTCGCTCTACATGCGCCTGACGATCGGTCTACTAACTGGGATCATCCCGATCACCTTGCTCGGCATCTCGCTCGGATACTGGGTCGACGCCAAATCGGCATTACCAATATGCAACGCGATATATTTCCCGCTCGCGTACCTCGGCGGACTCTTCGGCCCATTGACGCAGTTACAGACGCCCCTCGCCAGACTTTCGTACTTCTTGCCAACTCGGCATTTCGCTGAGATCGTCTGGGCCTCAGTGCTCGGGCAAGGCTTCCCGCTCACGTCGATTCTCGCGCTGACTGCTTTCTCCGTGCTTTTTGCAGCTTCTGCATTCGTCGGGTATGAAAGGGACTATGCCCAGCGGTACGGTTAAAACTTTGCAGAAAGCGCGATTGCAAAACGCGTTCCGGCTGCCGTCTGATAAGGGTGCAGCGAGATAAGACGCGCCTTATTGGCGTTCAGAGCCGTCGCCACGTCCGCGGCCGCGATGCCGGTGTATCACACCAGGTCTCTTCATACGCGCCCGTTTTGAGTACATATGTAATTCACCGTGAACGTCGTGCTCGACGGTCGGGACTGATGTCGATCATCCGCAAAGTGTTGCTGTCAATCGTCTCCGTGAATGCCCTTACTATAAGCCCCTGCCAGTGCTCGATGCCGATCTCGACTTGATGACAATTATCGATCGCCTGCATCTGGATTATCCGCTCGTGGGAGCGCGGATGCTTCGCGATCTGCTTCGCGGGTAAGGTTACGAAGTAGGCGCTTCAGGAGTTCGAGTGGGTCGGGTAGAGGTCGAGGCCGCCACAGTGAAACATGATCGCGTCCGCAAAGCGTGATGCGTTGCGGTATCCGTTGGCCTTGGTCTTGAGCTTTTGAATCTTGCTATTGATGCTCTCGCTTGTCGCGTTCGTGATCGGGGTCTTGATGTACGTGATGATGTTCGCGAAGTGGCGTTTGATGGTCGCGGAAGCGGCGATCATCTCGGGCAGACGAGAGCGCGTGGCCCATCCATACCACCGGGAAAAGAATCGCCGCGCCCATGTCTCGCTGCGATATTGCCAGAAGTGAGCGAAGCTCTCTTTGAGAGACCAGGCGCGTCCCAGTCGGCGGTATTGGTCTCGCAGTGCGGTCAACGCCACTCGATCCTTTCGCGGCATCGACGCGACGTTCCGCAGCCACGCGTACTTCGTCCCTTTCAATGCCGCTCTATCCAGCGATCGATCGCGCATGGTCTCTCGCCGAGTGAGATCCACGGCCTTCGTCAAGTATGCCGTGATGTGGAACTTATCGAAGACGATTTTGCTAACGGCGTCGGAAACGTTCGCCATCGTCGAGTCGAAGTAAGGTGCCTAAATGTACATCGCGACGCCTTCGATACCGGCCAGCTGCTCGCCGGAAAGGCTTGCCCAGTAGGCATCAATCGTTTCACGTTTGCGACCGCTTCCGATCCAAAGAACCTCGCCGCGTTCGAGATCGGAGACGAGCGTGAAGTATTTGTGGCCTTTCTTGATCGACTTCTCATCGATGCCAAGATAACGCACGACGCGAGCAACGCGGCGCTCGCGCCCACGCCTCGCAGCGCGAACCATAATCGCATCGACCGCATCCCAACCAATTGCCAGCCGGCGCGCGACGGCAGCCGTCGGCATCTCCAAGAGCAACGCGATCGCGAGTGACTCAAAACGCTTGGTCATGTCAGAGCGGCCTTCGGCCCACGGTACGGCCACGGTGATGACCCCGTGCTCGGGGCAATCGACTCGGGGAACGATTCCGTGAATGAACGGCTGGTCGCCGCGTAGATCGAGGTCTCGCCAGACGCGCTCGCGGTGATCATGCTTCGGAGCTTCATGCAGACAAGTCGGACAGTGCCCTGCGCCCGGCCATTCGATCGTAACGTCGACGCGCTTGAGCCGCACGTCGAGCGACGCCCCGGTAACGCGCCAAGGCGCCTCGACGCGCAAAAGCTGGGTCAGAAATTCGACATCCCGCATTCCATAAGCATCGCACGAGCTGGCCCAAATCCTTCCCCCGACCCACTCAAAATACTTAAGCCCCGATCAATTTACCGTCGCAACGCGTGATGCAACGGCTCGGAATGACAAATGATCTCGCCGACGATTTTGAGAATCCGCGCGTCGCAGAGGGCGCTACGCTTCGGCCGCACGTCCTCTACCGGCAATGCCAATATTCTAAATAAGGCAGCTGAATAGGTCATAGAGCGTTGGTTGTCGTCTTCGAATGAAAGCATGCGCGGATCTTACCAGGGCTTCGTTGCAAGCTTCGTAACGCCGAACTCACCGCGCCGATCAGATGTTCCCGATGCTGAATCGATTGACGTCCGACGTATGCGTCTTTATTTGACGCCAGACCAACTCGTCGGGATTGAGTTCCGGAGAGTAAGGCGGCAAGAAGAAGAGCCGTAGCATTCCATTTCACGTGGACTTTCGCGAAGACAGACGAAGACGAATCTCGGCCTTATCGTCGTCGATCTTTGCAGCGAGTGCGCGCTCTACCGCCGGCTTCGGCAAATTGGGGTATCGCTGCATTGCGTCTTTGACGCATGGGTCGCAGAAGATAAAATGGATTTGGGCGCCGTCGAGATCTTGGCCCGTGAGCGCGAGATAACGCTCTTGCGCGTCGTGCTCTTGGTTGCAGAAACCACGCACGAACGGTTTATCCGCGCGCGCAGAGATCTTCATTTTTGATTTCTGGATGAAGAACGGACGCCCAGCGTAACTGAAGAGAAGTTGGAACACGGGAAGTGTACTCTCGGATGACTTGGGTTGATCGTCCGGCTTCTTCCTCGCGCCACCGTCGCCGGCTTCGTGAGTTCCCATGAAATCTTCGATCGCTTTGATTACGGTCGGATGATCCGCCCAGAGATCGTGTTCCGGATCGTGGAGTGTGAAGCCCAGCCCGAGAAGGTCGACGAACAGAACGAGGTTCTTCTCGCGCTTTCGGACGCGACTCCATACCTGAAGCCCGTGAATTCGGCCCGTGTCGTACGCGATTTTTCCCAACCGCTGTGGAATCGCGGTACCCAGGCTCACATCGATAATCAGCGCATCGAGATCCGTGCGGCGTACCCCAAGGTTGCGAAGCGTTTGCGGGTCCGTCAGGTCCGCGATTTTTGTCGATGTGACGTTGAGGGACATCATCAGCATCGGCCGGACTGGGTCGTCGTCTGCAAACAAACTTGTCGCCTCGGCCAAGCTGTTTGTCGCAGAAAACGAGGTATAAAGCGCGTGAAGCCCCGTGGGATTGTATCGGGCAGCTTGACCGACCGCTTTTAGCGGCGTGTCTCGATGAGCGTCCGGAATGAAACGGGTTATGACTGTGTTTACGGAAATTAAGGGGAGGCTTCGAAGGATCGAGTCAACCGTTGCGTCATCACGCACGCTTTAGGCGTAGCCGGCTGTTTCGAGCTGAAGGACGACTGCCTTGAAATCGGAGAGTCGTGCATCGTGGAGCAGCTGCATAGGCTGTAATCCGTCGAGGCCACGATTTGGGCGATTGAGCCAGCGTCGAACAGCGGTCTCGTCTTGTGACATGGCGACATAGAGCCGCGTAAAGCAGTCGACGAGGACGGAAAGACCCTTTTGAACGCTCTCGCTCGCTGGGTTCTTTTGAAGGGTGTTCGGTTTTGCCTCAATGGCGGCGGCAATGACCTTGAGCTTGACGCCATAGAGCGTGGCCACTCCGGTCGCCGTCAGGCGCTGAGTCGCTTCGTCGTGGATTTTCTGTTCAAGCGTTGCCGTCACGATGGTCCCTCCATTTGGGCCTCTCATACTACATAATTATCATGCACATGTCATTGGAAATTCTCGTTTTTGTCACATTAGGGCACCTCGATGATTCGCGATCACGCTCGCGGTGACAGTCATGCGTAGCTCGCACTTCGCTGATCCGCAGATCCGCAGATCCGCGAAACAATTGCGCCACCTCCGAAGGTCGCAAATGCTCCGCCGCTGCTGCACTGTCTTCGGATGTCATTCGTTATCGCTGTGTTATCCGGGGGCTTTGGTGATCTGCAAGAAGCGTGACATATTATACGTAAGGTTCGAAAGAATCATAATCGCTTGCGCCCGAAGACTTCCAATGCATCGGATGAATGTCGCCCCGTTCATGTTTGTCGTCATGAACCCGAACGTGTGCTCGACTCTCGCTCGAACTCGCGACTTCTCCGTATTCGAAGCTTTCTGTGCTTCGGTCAAAGCCGTTCCCGCATAAGCCCGCTCATGAATTCGGCTCTCGACGCCGATCTTACGCAGCATCTCCTCACGAGCCTCCGATCTATAGGCGGAGTCCGCGTACACCGGGCGATCGACGGCCTCCAGATCAACGATATCTTCCATCATGCGACTGTCATGGACGGAGGCGTCGGTATGCGTATGGTCTCGAATGAGCTTGTGTTCCTGATCGACATTGATGTGATTCTTATAGCCGTAATAGGTCTGACCGCGCTTCTTGGTCCAGCACGCATCGAGGTCTTTCTGCGCAAGCTTGTTCGGCTGCGATTCCCATTGCGGTGGTATCTCCCCGGCTTTGATCTGAGCATTCTCCTCACGAGTGTTGCGTTGACGCGGCACTTCAACGATCGTCGCATCGACGATCTGGCCACCCTTCGCCTCGAAGCCTCGTTCGCACAGGAGCAACTCGAAGCGGATGAAGAGATCGCGGGAAAGATTCAAAACCGTAAGTTGCTCGCGGAATTTCCAAATCGTCTTCGCGTCAGGCGAGCCGTCTCCGACATGCAGTCCAAGAAATCGCTGGAAACTCGCACGGTCACGGATCATGTATTCCGTCTGATCGTCGGAGAGATTGTAGAGCCTCTGCAAGATCAGAGTCTTGAACATCAAGACGACGTCGATCGGCTTTCGCCCGCTTGGGGCCTTGCGCTCCTTGTCATAGAGCCGCATCAAGTCAGGCCGAAACAACTCCCAGTCGATGAGCGTCCCCAGCGAAACCAGCGGGTCCCCGAGCTGTTCGAGCTTGCGCAAACGCCGGTCTTCGTCGAAGAAGCCGGCACCTGCGTTGATGAAAGAGCCACGTCGCTTAGCTTTCATGACTCTAATAATAAACGGCTACTCACCCTGAGTCAATGTGCTTGCTGAATTTATCGAGGTGCCCTTATGCTGTCGTCGCTGGCGTGCCGACGCGCTTCGATCACCGTCTGCGTATCGCCCGCGACGTGCTCGAAGCCGCACGCGGCCTTTGTAACGGGACGTTAACGTCACCAATTCGCGAGAACGTCGCG
>JAABUX010005062.1_pt1 | contig 16347 bp, 25 predicted proteins | sample 5561851 | NCBI WGS metagenome assembly JAABUX01 (sample SAMN10711883, study PRJNA513361) | rock metagenome | isolation source: Antarctica rocks | place: Antarctica: Victoria Land, Richard Nunatak red sandstone | collected 2016-01-03 | reverse complement strand
TCATGACGTCTAGGCGCTGTTGATGCTTTCTCGTACGTGTTGCCGAAGGCTTTGTGGCTCAGCAATGCCGCTAACAGCTGAACATGTAAGAATTGCTCCACCCGTGCTTGCCGTACTGCTGACAGATACAAGCATACGACGTGACGCATGCCCCGGCGATCAGATCGTGGTCGTGTACGACTTCCAAGTGTTGGATTCCATTCCTCCAGCCTCCAAAGAAGTCGAGAATGTATAGCAGCAAAGCCTGCCCTTGCGTGACCCGCTCAGCGTGCTGTTGGGTAGTCACAGTGAATCACCGTGACTGTCGTGGTACAGTCTCGTGGCTGTACACAAAGCATCGCACTACATACCCTGCCCGCTGCATGACCTAGCCGTCCTCCAGGGGATCGCCGGTCACGACAGCAGCACTCTGCAGCAGCAGCCTGTTGTGCACCGCCCGCCACACAGATCCCTGAGCGTCTTTATGAAGAGGCAAAGCAGGTGCAGGAAGGCCTCCTCTATAAATGTCAGCGAGCGACGCTTTGACCTCTGAGATGCCAACCGCTGTTGCAACTCACCTCCTCTGCAGCGTTGGTGTCCTGATCGCAGATCGACGGCGGCACCGTACTGCCTGATGATCCTGGGAACGCTAGCAGTACTGTCGGTGGCGATGCCATCTGCAGAAGCCACTCTGTTGACCATAGTACGTGACGCCGCATACTGTGCCAGTCCTGTAAATTGGGATGCATGGCCACATGACCTGCCACCGTGGTCCTTCACAAACCGTCTTCTGCGCGCAAGTTGCGGTGATGTCAAATGCTGAGCGTCACATGGTGCACGTCGCAGAAGGCACAGTGCGCCAATCAGCCGGGGTCATATTGGTTGAGCATACGTACAGCAAGCTCGACAGGGTCATCGACGCCGGCACGTGTCAGGTGCGAGGCTGTGCAGTTTCGCCTCCTTTTTAAGATCAAGGGTGGTGCGCCATCGATATCAAAAGCGGGCCCAGAATATATGCGTGCCATGCGCCGACCCGTTCAGACCAGACCACATGATCCGCAGCATGAGCCGGCGCTGCGGAGCGTCTGCCTGCTCATGCGCCGTAGAAGTGATATCACACAACTCTGTCTCCTCGTTCTCACTGCGGCGGAGCCAGTCCTGATTCTGCGGCCCTCACATGAAGCAGTTGTGCACAAAGTCTAAGAAAACATTGTGCCGTTGCATCAGGCGTGTGTCAGCCCCTACTCCGCCTACAGCATCACGGTCGTTCGAGGCAGCACCATCTGCTACAAGTCGGTGGTCAACAGCGCAGGGACCGGATGCGGTGCGTGAGGCAGCCCATGGCACACCGCTGTTCCCCGCCGCATGTGTCATCCATGGGCTGCTATCGACTGCACAGCCATGTTGATGTAGCGGGGTCAGACCACAAATGTCGTATGCATGGTTGTTCGTTGCACAGGCCGCTGTGATCAGGCCCAGTATAGCTGCGGGTTTTTGGGCCATCGAAGCAAGTAGTTCAAGTATGCATCAGACGGACGCAGCTTGTAGGGGCCACATGCCAGACAGGTCTTGCCAATTCCGAGGGCGTGCGTCCCATCCCGCCCTAGCTCCAGGCTGCGCACAATTCGACGCCTGACGCTGGCTCACGCTGCTGCTTTACCAGGACCACACCTGTTGTGATGCAGTCAAAGCGAAGGCCATGGCGGTACCGCTGGCAGCGCCTTTCCGCCCGCGAGCCTGCCTGCCGCCTGGCGGCACCGAGCACCTCGTCCGTCTGACGGCCACCTCGCAGTTCAGCAACATGCTGCTGAGCACCGTCCAGCCCGACTCACTGCGCCTGGCTGGTGCGGATCTTCCGCGCTTCCCATGACTCGCTGTGCCAGGCACAGACATGAACCATGACTCTCGTCAGTGTCCGTCTACAAGGACAGCTTCGACCAGTGCTCGGACCAGTGCTTCTGTCCGCAACCACGGGAGCCGACAGGCTGTTGTTCCGTGTGCGCACCCGTCAAGGCACGCGCAGGGAACCTGGTCGGCCGGTGCCTCGGATGCTGACTGTTAACTGGTAATGGATGTCCGATTGCGCAGCTCTGAATCTGCATCTCGTCTGGTGACACATCTCATCGCAAGAGACCAAACCAACTCGCCACGCTTGCAACCAGCTAAGGCGTTGATGAGCAGCATGCATGTCCGCACACCCAGATACCGTGGACGACCTGAATTACGCTCCTGCAGGTCTGCATGTCAGCACGGTGGGCGGCAGTGGTGAGGATGCACGTATCCTGGTGCTGACGTTCCCCGACCCGAACCGCATTGTGAGCCGCTTCAGTGGCGCCACTCTTCAGCTCACTGGTGTGCTCGCTCGCTTGCTCGCTTGCGCAGCACCGTCATGGGGGCCCCACATCTGCGCGACCGAGATTTTGCACAGCACCTTAGAGGTAGTGGCGTCTCCGACATCATGATTCCGGTAAATGTATCGCAGCCCAGACGCACAGTCCGGCTCGGGGCAAGCATATGATGACTATTGTTCACTGTGTATTTGCTGACAGGCTGGACTGCGGGCATTGGAGTCTTTAACAAAGTATGCTTTACTGCCAGCGTCCGCGTATGCTGATGCGTGTCAGTTGCTGTCCCGGTGCGTGAAGGTTTCACAGCATTCAACAGACACTACGCCGCACGAGCTGCCCATGCACGACCCCATGAGTCGCGTCTATTGATTCATGATCCGCCGCAAGGCTGTCATGAGTGTAGGGCCGTCAGAGTAGCGAACGATATAGGGGCAATGGCCGGTTGCTGCATCTTATGCCGAGCGCCGTGAGTACTTTTAGTAAGCTATATAGTTGCCTGCAATTTTTGACTCAGTACTAAAGTCTCAGCAAAAACAGTGGTCTACACCCGCATATGCCAGCAGTGCTCTGAGTCTGAGCTGCGCAGTATCAGCCCAGTGCCATATTGTGACAGGCCTAAGCGCGTGGCATGAAGGCAGCAGCACTAGCGAGCATGAGACCCTAGCAACATGGCATGTCGCGGCACAGCCCGACACTACAGAGCGTATCGTATACCCTGCCAGATGCGTGACCTAGCCGATTCGCAGGGCATTGCCGGGTGTGACACGATACCGGAACAGCAGAAGCAATCGTTGTCGGCAGGTGTCACGATTGTCAATCAGGTTCCAAAGCCTGCGTACGGGCAGCGCAGGTGTGCTATTTGCCAAGACCTCGATGGTGCAACAAGCCTGCGCTTAATCTTGCACGCAGGTGCTGCAATAACTCACCGCTAGCCCCTTATTCGTAGGTCGATGCATATGGCTGTACTGCATCGGGACCGGATGCTGTACTGGCCCCTGCACTGCCTGATCCTGAGAGCAATACTCTCGATGGCCATGCCAACGGCGCAGGCGACTTGTTCCCCTTAGTGCGTGACCCCGCATTGTGTGCCAGAGGCCTTGGCTTAGACTGCACATCCTTGAGCTGTCTGAAGTCACGCCGCTGTGATGTCAACAGCTGAGCGTCACGTGGTGCCCATCGCAGGAGGCGCAGTGCGCCAACAGGCCAGGGTATAACCAGGTGAAGCACACGTACAGCAAGGCCGGCAAGGTCATCTACTCCGGCGCGTGTCAGGTGCGAGACCACACAATGCACTGGGGCCTCCAACATCGATGCTGTGCGGCCTCAGTGTGCATATGCGTACGTGCCCTACGCCACTTGGTGAATCCCGCGTCTGATACAGGCCGGGAGCATGACGTCCCATTGTACATGTGTGCTAGCTACCCATTCCGTGCCATGCACGTGGCTGCATGCAGCGCGTTCACGTCAACGCCTTGCACCTGTTGTCGAGATGTCCGTATGCTCCCGCTGAATGGCGATTGTCGTCCTGCCATGTCAGGCGTGCGTCAGCCGCTACTCCGCCTACAGCAACACGGTCATCCCGGGAAACACCATCTGCTACAAGTCGGTGACCAACAGCGAAGGCACCGGATGCTGTGCGCACGGCAGCACATGGCACTGGCGTCTCCCCGCATGCACCTTTCAAAAGCTGCAACCGGTTCATCGTCCTCCGTCATGTCCAGCATGAGTCAGGACGCAGGTTGTATTTAGGTTATTATGATATTCGAAAGCTGCTGGCCAGTAGCAGTGGCCACTCTGATCATAGAAGAGGCACGTGTCTGGCCTGTTTAGCGATGGGCCGCCAGCGCCGCCGCCTCCGTCTCACGGGTGGATGCAGCGTTCTAGCAGAGGCCAGTGCGCAGTGTCTGCCTGGTGCCGAATGAACCAAGCCCTGGACATCCCAAAAAGTTCACCTGGATACAGCATGCACGCTGCTGATATAAGCTTCACGTGCGACGCAGTCAAAGCGGAGGCCAAGGCGACGCCGCTGACGACATTTGGGCGCCCACGAGGTTGCATGCCCGCCGGGGCAGAGGGTCAGAAGCTGCTGTTCGCGTCCACCTCGCAGGTCAAACCCGCCCTGTTCAAAGGCATTGACACCGGCTCCTTGCGCCTGGCAGGTGCGCCTTTTGGCATCACCATGAATGGCTGTGGCCTTGGCATTTGAACAGTCTGAAAAGTGCAAGGCGCCGCAGATACTTTTTTGACAGAGCCTCGTCCCGTGCTCAGGCAGCATCCTCCTTGTGACGACCGTCCGTCGAGACGCAGGCAGGGCCTATGACCGCCGGTGCCTGACATCCTGCCAGGATCGTAGCCTGACGATAAGTTGAGACCTCGTGCACGGGGTCAAGCGGCGGCCGTATAACGTGGAACACAGCACGAGCTGCAGAGCCACGCCGCCAGCTGGAGGCTACAGGGTAGCGCGGAAAGCTACAGTTCTACGCTTGGGCCCGGTGGCCTCCACACGATGATGCATCCCTGCAGGTCTTGAGCTCACTGGAGTGAGCATCGACGACAACAAGCGCACCCTGGAGCTGGATTTCGATGACCCCATGAAACTGCTCAGCCGCCGCCGCGGCGCCACCGTGCAGCTGACCGGTGCGCCTGTCAAAGAACTGTGAGCTGAACACGAGCTTGATCGCCGTGCACAGCCCAGGTTCTGACCGTGTTTCCATGTTTAAGGGCAGTCCCTGATGCCGCAATGAGTCTGCGCGCCCACAGAACATCATCCGATTTCCCAACGATGCCAAAAAGTGACATGATGCTGACTGTCTGCTTGCAGGCTGAACCAAGCACGCCGCCACCCGCCTGAATGTATGCTTCACCGCCAGCGTCCGCATATGCTGACGCACGTATGTTTCTAGCTTGGTGTATTGAGACCGACCATCGCCATGTCCCATCACCTGCCATACTGCAGCGCCCATCAGAAATGGGCTGACTTGATCTCAACGTCCGTTACAAGCTGTTCATGAGTGCTGAAGCTCGACAAGCTGAATGCATAGGCTGTGATCGACCGTGCCATGTGCGTGCTGACCTTACACCTCTCGCCATGCTGCAATACGAATCAACGCTGATAGCCAGTGAGCTGCGCTTGCTGCATGCATGCGTATCAGATTCTCAAGCCTGAGTACAGTGCACCGTCCTGACAGTGGTCCCACGGGGATGTTTGGATGAGAAACTTCTAAGGATGCAATACCTTTAATCATGTGAAACCCAATGAGTGCCTGATCATGGGCACAGAGCACAGCTTTTGGCCGCCGCAACCACGACACACATATGAGGGCATGCTACATCTGCAAAAGCAAGCCACGCTAAGCCTCTCAGCGTCTTGAGATGTCGAGGGGCGGTGGCCCTACTGAGCAATCAATGAATCGCCGGCAGCTGCAGACAGTCTGCCATATGGGTGCATTAATCAAGATGCTAGCTGACGGTCATCGCTGACGGACTGAGCTGCGCTGCCGAGGATCGTACCTCACTTCGCACTGAAAGACACAAGTGCGGCACTGCTGACACTGTACAGACCTTTGCACGTACATCTGCACAGATGCTCGTAAGCCGGCTCTAGTCATGAGCATCCGGCTGATGTGCCGAGTATGTGCCTTGCCGGCCGCATTGCCCGGAGGTGCAAGCGTGCAGGAGCATTTGAGCTGCTGAACTCGAGAAGTGCCGTGCTATAACTGTTCATCCTGAGCAGCCCTCATCGCTGCATTGCTGCTGGCAGCGCGGCGGTGTCATCGGTGTCTGCTTGTGCTCCGGCCGTGAACGTCCATCTCTAATGTCGCCATGAATTCATGCCGTGACCGCCGTCAGTCTTTCGTACGGAGCTGTCGGACCTGGCTTCTGGGCAGCCTGTGAGCGGAGGCAGGAAACTCTGCTTAGCATCTGCCATCTTGTTTAGGTCGCGAGTAGCAGCATTTGAGGGCACGAATTGACAGTGCGGCATGTGTGCAGCATGTGCGAGCTTACTTGCACCACTACAGATGCACACTCATGACCACCCTGATACGCATCATGTGATGCCTGCCGGATCTGCTGCAAAGACACCTCTCGGTGTCAGCTTGTGATGCTAACATTATACAAGCCCCGACACAGGTGCGCACCTGAGACTGGCCCGCAGCCTGGGCGAGCCGCAGCCCATCTGGACGGTCCGGATACGTGTCCACGATGAACATAGCGCACTGCACGCACATTGATCAGGGTGCTCAGCGGTTGGTTGGCTGCGTCCCACAGGTTGCAACCGCAATCCTCATGCTGTCTGCTCATCTGTGGGTGGATCGCACTGCTGCAGGCACTGCATGGCTGTGTTGGATGCTGTAATATGGGGGTCTGGATCAGTTACAGACAAGCAGGGGTGCAGGTCGAGCAGACGAGCCATCAGCTGTCAGCACTGCTCCAAGTTTGGCAAGGAGTGGCTCAAATTACGCACTCTGCAGGGTATGAGCATGGAAGCGCGCCTGCAGAGGGTCGAGCACGCGGTGCATGACCAAGTAATCCATCTCCATGACCGCCCGCTGCTCCTGGAACAGGACACCCTGCACCGCGCAGAGCGCCAAGTTTCAGGCTCAGTTCAGGCTATGCCTAGCGTGGGGGTGCATCAGAAGTCAGACAATACCCTGTCGCAACTTGTTCGCCTGCTAAGAGCACGCCCGCCACCCTGACGACTCTACGTCCGCGGGACCATGCCCCTACTTCTGCCGACTAACAGCTATGCTGAATCCGTCAATACACAAGATCTCGTACTCGGCACTGGCGCCTGTAGGCCATTGCGCACTTGTAGCCCTGCAGAGTGAATGCCAAAGGCAGCAGGAAAATACCATGGGGTACCTTGATGTCGTCCAGAGTAGCCTCCAATGCAAGCCGGTTGTTGATGACCTCAGAGCTTTCCTCCAGGACGCCTGCGGAATATCTTGGCTGTCAACAGGAGATAAGGCAGGCGGGAAGCACAGACAAGCAGCCATGTGAAGCGATGCCAGCTGCAAAGGCTCGACCTGCTATGGCCTGCTTCAGCAGGGACACAGCAACCCAAGCCGATGCGGTTGCAGCACTCAGAATGCAATGCTAAAATCGGGTTCGACAGGTGCAGGCGTGCGGTGAGGCGACACTGTGGCCCATCAGCAGACAAGTTGCAGCTCAGCAACCCATGCTCATGCTGCACGTTGCAGTGCACAGCGCATGTATTGCATACTGAGGATTTATTTAGCTTAGGCTGGAGACAGGCACTGGGAGTGCAGTTCAGCGCCTGGCACTCCGCTGTTCTGCTCGTCCCCAGCCACGTCGTTGATCGTGCTGTCCAGCGTGCAGCCCATGCACCTCGGCTGCGGCAGCGTGGGCAGCATTACCGCCATTGCCTGCGTCACAGGAAGAAGGGCATGATCGTCGGCCAGGGGAGGCGCTATGCGCTCACCATGCCTGAGCTAGCGCTGACTGCTGCAAAAACCAGCGACAACAAATGCTGTATGCCTGTGATGAATAGACGCCAAGTGGGGGCTGGCACCGCGTCAGCTTTGTTGCACTGCTTCGCCTCCAAACAGGCCCTTGGGCTAAAACATGCAGGAGCAATGGATGCTCTCCACACAGGGCGTTGCTAAGCCATGTCCACCTGCATGCTGAGGAAGCGCCGTGCATCCATCAGCTTGGCCAGCTTCGCCAGCTGCCGCATTCGCAGCGTGAGCAGATGCTCCCTTTGCACCGGGCCCAGCTGCAGAGAGTGCAGCAGTCGCAGCCACCGCTCACTGTCGGCAGGCGTCATGCTGTTGGACCCCGCCGCCATGTGCTTCTGAGCAACACGGGCCTTGCCAAACACCTGCGAACGAAAACAAAGTGGATCGAAGCCTTGACTGACTGCGGACTGCGACGCATGCATCATCTGCAAGACCGACCTAACTACTATCGAATGCTGTGCTTTGTGGAGCAATGCGTCTTCGGGACAGGCACGCGCTGCAGTCAGCAACTCATGACCCAGCATGCGCACACCCACAATGCCTCGCATGTTCTGCTATCGCAGTCAGGGACCGCCAGCATGGTGCTCAAGCCGCAAAGCTTGGTGTACCCCGTCGCTCTGAGGTGTGTGGAATACATCTGCAGCCGCGGGGCACCCATAGGTCATTTGCTAGGTTGTCTAAACGTGCTCAAGTCGCTAGCCACACACCAGATGAGAGTCTCTGCAGCGCGGCGCCCGCATACACAGCGCGCGGCACGCGTCCAGTGGATTCAGCAGCCGCTCGAGCAACTCGGGTGGCACGGATGACCCTGCGCGACAGGAGCACGGTCAGCATCCCGAGCGGCAAATGCTGCTGCTTGTTCATGAGTGTTTTCGACGCACACTTGTGAGAAGTCAACGGCAGGTCCTTGCCCGAGTCCTGCTCATGACATTGCTGGATCAGAGAAGACAGCTTGTAACGTTAATTTTTGTCTCCGAGCGTCCACCTCAGCACCAGTGAGACATCAGAGTGCGAGCACTCACTCATGGACGGACGAAGCCGCAGGGAGTTTTCCTCCAGGAACATGCGCAGCGCGGCGACTGCGCAGGCCAGCAGCGACCGCGCCTCCTTGTTGCTGAGCCGCGGGCACACTCCCTGCGGACAGCCGCTGCGGTGTCAGTTGCGCATCACTGCCGCGGTGCAGTAACCGCCGCGGCCGCACGCGATCACCCTGCCCACAGGCAGCGCGGATGCAGGGGTATGTGGGGGCTACATCTGGGGAGCAGCGTACGCACACCTGTGCACTGGGACGCGATAGTCCAAGCAGGGTCTGCGGACAGCATGAGCTTCTGGACAATGCCCGGTCCTTGCCTGTGGCATGGCGACGGCGGCTGCGGGATAGCTGGAGCACATGACCTGCATGCCAGGAATTTGCGCCGCGTCCCGCGGCGCGGGACCGATCGTGAGCTCCCCGGACAGCAGCTTCTGCCGCAGCGCCGACACGTCGGCCTTGCGCTGCGCCAACTGGGTCTCCAGCTGCCCTATCCGCTTCTGCGCGCCCGCCAAACAGCTACTGAGGCTACGGAATCGGTGACACGAGTGGGAACGAAAGCTCAAGACCTGAACCGCGCTTGCCAATCAGCTGGCGGCATGGCCGCCGGCGGGCTCACCAACTGCACGAGACACCACCTGAGCTGTAGCCACATTACGAGGCTGAACAGGTACCTCAGCAGCATGATGCTGAGGGGATTCGCGCCAGATAAAACAGGCAAGGGCGAGGGCCTTGCAGCTGCTGACAACAGGATGCAGCCTGAATACCCTCTCACTGTGATTGAAACCCCTGTTCATTCGAGGCAAGTAAGCGTGAGGCTTTGCATTGCTCAGTGGGGCCGTCCACGGATCGTATGCGGCAGCAGGAGCACCTGCAGCTCGTTGCGCGCGGCGTTCAGGGCGCTCCTCTGGCGCCGCGTCTCGCGCTCCTCCTTGGTCAGCTTCTGCAGCTCCGCCTGCAGCTCTGTGAATTTGAACTTCTTGCGCTGCCTGCGGCGACAGCCGAAAGCATCTTCACGCGCTCAGCACTGGCATAATTGCGTCATTCGCAGCATGCTGGATGGGCGAAGGCCTGCACAAAGCGCGCTCTTTGCGATCGGTAAGATACGCGCTGTGCGTTGTGCAAACAGAGCTATATGCGGGGCGGTGAGCACGAAATGCCGTCAGGAATTCGTCACAGCATCCAGCAGCGTAATTTCCCCCTATGTCTTGCTCGTATGCCGACTGACTGCGGCACGTGATGTGATCGTTTACGTGTAAACCGACGGCGGCATTATTGGGGTACACCAAGAGTATGGGCTGATCGCGATCAATGTGATCAGCAGTGAGTTCAGCAGCCTATGAGAGCTCGGCAGGGCAAGAGAGGTAGGCCGCGCACCTGTAGCGTTGCTGCGCTTCCTTCTGTGCCATCTTGCGCTGCAGCCGGCGCGCCAGCACGTCGCTGTTGGCGGCCTCTTCCTGGTCGAGCAGGTTTGATCCGCTACCACTCGAGCTGAGCGGCAGCAGGTGCATGATGTCGTCCCCATATGCGGACGAGAGCTCGGATTGGAGACCTGCCAATGAACAGATCATCAAGGCATGACTAAAATACTGAATCTTCAAAGCTGACGTGAAGATGACCGACTGCCAATCCCCGTGCCGCTCGACGTCGGTGCGGGGGTCTACCACAACCGGAGCTGCGGTCCCGGAGAGTTCCAGAGCATGTCAGGACACCCGGCGGGAGGAGGGTGGTCCCAGCGGCAAGGGGGGTCGAACGCACTGGCGTTGCCGCAGCTCAGCAGCTCACACTCGCACTTGGCAAGCACGCAACCCCGGCGAAGGATCATTGTGCCGGATCACGCAGGGTCGGGCATACTGCTAGGCTAGAGCCGGAGCATGAGGAGCAACCAGCGCCCTTACGTCTCCGGCTCGTCGAGGCAAACGGCTTTTCAACAAAGTTGCATGTACGGTCTGTCAACCAGGCTGGCACATGCAATGCCCCTGCCTCGACGATCGCAGCACGTGACAGCATAATCTCTGGCGGCCACCACAGCAGAACTTGCTTGCCTGCGTGGTGGAGAGCTGCCAGCGCCTGCGGCGGCCCGGCTCCTACAGCTGCTGCGGTGGCGACGCTGCAGGGGCCAGCCAGCAGAGCAGCGCTGCTGCCGGTACGCGGCTGTAGTGTGCCGGCAGCCGTTGCCGACAGCATGGCAGAAGCGCCTCCGCCATCGCCCAGTGCGGGGCTCATGCTCCTGCGGGCGAGACAGCGTAAGACTAGGGTCCGGCGAATCTTTCTCAGGGATCACAGGAGCAGGGATTGCCCCGGGCTCCGCCGGCGTGGCACTAGAGCGGAACACGATGTCCATCAGATCACCATTTGGTGCGAGGGAGCCGTGCTTTGCCTGCAGAGGCTACTTGCGCTGCGTCAAATATGATCACTGCCTCATGCGCACATGCAGCTGGTGACTGTCAGGGGCAGGGTTATCGCTCGCAAGGAAAGCACAGCGCTGCAACGACTCGCGGCTCACCTCCACACCATGTCGTGAGCTTGTGTGTTGTCTGTGCACTTGTCCCGAGACGCCGCACCCAGGCCGGCACGACCCTCGATCGAATGGCTGCGACGCATCATATCCGCGCCTCAACCATGGTACTCCTGCAGCATGACAGCCAGACAGCGCTCTGCCTCCAGGATTATCACTAAGGGCGTATACAGGGCTGTGTAAGGTATGCGGGCTGCCATGTGGATGTGCGTTGTGATCTGTCAGTGTGCAGTGGGCACCTCACCCTGCAGAGGAGTGTAGGAGACGTCGATCACCGATCGGAGGCGATAGCTCGATGTTGTCTCAAATGGGGATCCGCCGGAAGCTAGAATATGTTACTGCACGACCAGCCCTCGCCGGAGGCTGCCTACCCCGGGGTGGGGTCGGTGGGCTCGCACAGAACAGCAGCTATGGCATAGATCAATGATCAGGCCGGCTGACGCAGTGACTCAAAGGTCTTTGCGCATAAGGGTTACCGGCACGTGCTGCGTTAACACGTGCTGCCCGGGGCGAAGCATGGCTGCGTTGGAGCGTGGCCCTGCTTCGGCGTATGGCTCCAGCGTCCCCCCCTCCGGCCAGGTGATCTCAACAAACTAATTGCCAGCTTGCGACTCTGTATGCGGAATGGTGCCAATACACTTGCGGCATGGCAGCATTGGTGGCAATAGCTCTCGTCCCTGAAATGGCGTAGAATGCTGCATGCAGAGCACTGCAGCTGTTAAGAGATGGCGGTCATGCCTGAAGGTCAGCATGCCGTTGCGCTAGCGCGGCGCCTGCCCTCTGCACCATGCGGTCCTGTTCGGTGAGCTCCGCCACCTCCACCTCCATCTCAGCCATGCGCACCTTCCTCCGCGCCCTGCGGCGACGCGGGGCGCTGTGAGCGTTGCTAGATGCGATGTGGACGCACGACCAGGAGCATCCTGAGAAAATCTGTGTACGACCGAGAGTGGTGGCGACAGCAGCAACAGACGCCTTGAGGACATTGGCAATCTGCCACGCATATGTTTCTTCAGGCAAAAGTTGCGTCATATGCAGTTTGTGGCAACAGGACACCACTGCAGCACACCTGCAGCGCTGCTGCCGCGCTGCTCCCTAGTAGTCCGCAGGGCGTGCCGTCCGTCGCGCGATTGATTCTGGTCAGGTTCCGCGGGCTTACTGACGCAGTGCTTCGGACCTCATCAGGCTCGGGTAGCATAGCTCGAGGCAGCACTCCAAGCCAAAGAAGCCGAGGAGCAGTCCCTGCGCACCAAGCTACCAGCGCAAGTGGCTGCAGCGGCTGGCAAGGGTGGGCACGAGACGCTTGGCCATGGACAGCAGGCAGCCGCGTCGCCGTGCGTCACCTCGCCAGCATGCAAGGTGGGATTTTATAGGCTCGCCCCTCTGCTGTTGCAATGGGGCCTTCGTTCATTCAATATAAGAACAGAGCTGACCAGCGAACCGTGATCATGACCCTGTCCAGCCACTCCGCCCTGTTCTGCAGGCAGCGGAGCAGAGGCAGGATGAAGCACTGCTGCGGGGCTGCATCTCCGGCCTCACGTCGATCCTCGACGAGCCTGATCTGCGTGCCGACCCTTGTGACGGTGCGCTGCAACAACCAGAACGTATTGGCGCCACAAAGGAGTCGGCTGCACCCTCCATAAGATTGGTCCGCCGGCCACATGGCGTACCCAAAAGTTCCTAGCTTTAGTTGACATGCGCGCAGGAGCAGCCGGCATGTCGGCTGATTCTCAGCAGAGGCTGCGGAGCCTGCTGGCCGCCTACAACGTGTTTGCGACCAAGCTGCGCCAGCACAAGGTGACATCTGGCACCTTTGTTGTATTCAATGACAGAGCCACGGTCACCGCACAGTTATGCTGCGCTGTGCATGTGTCAGTGCTCGTGGCTGCCGTTGTGGTCAGAAGGCTCTGTGCCGTACTGCAGGAATCAGGGCATAAAAGCTGTGCACGGTGCTGCAGGGTGTCGGCGGTGCCGTACCACAGACATGCCGCGTGGGAGAGGACGCCACAAGTGCTGCGGAGACCCAGCGCTGGATGGCCATGGCGGGCCAGCTGGCGCTGTCGCCAGCGCAGAGGCAGTCGCTGCTCGACATCCGCGGCCGCCATCGTTTGCGGCTGCACGAGCTGGAGCGCCTGCGCAGTGAGCTGTGCATGCAGGTGTGCAGTCAGAGTGTGCCGTCAATGTGTCGTGGCCTGGCTGAATGTGGATGCTGTTTTGCGTGCAGTCAAGGTTGCCGGCAGCATCCTCATAACTTACAAAATGCAGCACTCTGCAGCAGCAAATTTACCTGAGCCACCCAGCTGAAAGCCCGCTTTGGCGCACCTCAGGAGGCAACCGCGTTGTGGACGTGCACAGGCGATGGCCTACATGCTGCTGACGATTTGCCTCGGCATGGCCTGCGCGCTGCCAGCCCAGCAGGATCCGGACCGTGCTGCCGAGGCATGGGCGCACGACTGCTGCGCTGTGTGACCACATTGGTCATGTCAAGGTGCGTATGCACTGTCAGCAGCCATGCGAGGCGCCTGAGCTCGGGGCAGCAATTTTGCGCAAGCTGCAACACTGGATCTTGCTGAATCTGTCCCGAATGACGCCTGGCTTCATGTCATCGCGCAACGGCAGGCCTGAGATGCCCCCGCGCCTGTTGGACCTGCGTGTCAGCGTCGCTCCGTGCCTCAACCATGACCATGACCTGCGCGCAGGGCGTGTTGCGGCAGCAGCGGCAGGCGCTGACCGAGATGGACGATCACGTGATGCAGCGCGTCCTCAGGCCGGCGCAGTGCGCTCTGCTCGTCGTGGACGAGCTTCCGGCGGCTGCCGTGGCGCCGCCGCTCGCCGAGGCTGTGGCTGCCCTCCACGCAGGTGGGTATCAACAGCCATGCATCTCGCACCCGACACATCACAGCTTTGTCAGTCCGCTGGGCTACACATGACCTTTGCAGTGGGCAGACCGAAGCTGGTGATCCTGGCTGAGGCCTGCCCTACATGCAGATGATGAAACTGCTCACGCGTCTTTGCACCACCATGATGCGACGCCGGTGATGCCCTCCTTATGTCCTCAGATTTTTGTTGACTTCAAGCTGACCACGAGTGGTGGGTGTGCAGACCCCGAATGCCAAGTTGTCAAGGAAGAGCCAAAGACGGACGTCAGCTGGCAGGTCCCGGCCGCAAGGAGACCTGCTTCGATGCGTACGCAGCTGTTCAGTATGTGCCGGCATTAGCGACTCGCCGCAGCAAGCGAGCGAGGCTCGCTTGCGGCTTTAGCCACGATGATGGCATCTGCAGCGTGGCGCTGCCAGCGGCAGCATAAACAATGCCCTTTCAGTAAGTGGCTTCGATGAACGGTGACGACGGCGACCGTCATGTGGCCTGAACGCAGTTGCTGCCAGCAGTAGTCATGCCGTGGGTCACAGTCCTCGAGTCAGCAGGCGTAGCGGCAGCGCACAGGGAACCTGCGTTTCAGACCATTAGGGATCCTTGAGCATCTTTGCTTTCTTTGAGCTCCGGTCGATTGATGATCTCGTCTTGATTTGATGGGGAGTCCGCACGTTTTTGCTGTTGTTTTGTTTTCTCACCTCAGTGATGTCCTGTCTGTTGGCCGCTGGTGTGCGCGAGTCTTGGTGTAGCAAGGTGTAGCCTGCACGCAAAACATGTCGATACAAAAGATTTGACAGCGCTGCGTGCGTCTGTGTCTTGTTTGTGTCTATTGGGTTTCTGCAGTCTTTCAGAGTCGAAAAGATGATATCACGGTGCGTCATTCTGCCGTTTGATTGGCTGTTGAGGGCGCTAAGGCATGCTGCGGTACATGTTTCACTCATGTAAACGAGGACTACGATGTCATTCCGACGCAGCCGGCTTAGCAATGTCGTGCGACAAACGACAGCTCCTGCCGCGCTAGTGTGCGGACCGCGAAGGCTCTTTGGAAAGCATGCTTCGCGCCAGGGCCACAATATGCGCTGCGCAGTACAGCTCATTACTGCTGCAATTGGCACAGTGCGCAGCCCTGCAGTCTCGTCACAGGCCGCCCGTTGCCGTCTGCATGAGTTTTCCAACTCATCAGGGCAGGGAGCCAAACAGGGAGCTGACAACTTCAGGTACAGCGTGAGCCGGGCAACATTTTTGTCAATAGATCTTCGTGCATTGTCTCGCTGGGCATTGTCTCGCTGGGCTTCCAGGGAGCTGACAACAAGCGCACTTGTGCACCTTCAGTCTTGCCTAGAGCCGAACAGCCTGAGCTTGTGTGCGCCGCCGTGACGAAGAGACCCCCCCTCCTTTTCCGGTGCTCCCCGCCCCCGCCGGTCGGAGGTCGCCGCTCCCGTGGCGGCAGCGCCATGTTCGACCGCTGCCGGGGACTGCAGTAGCAGCGGGAAGGCCGCCGAGGGGCCCACGGCGGCGACGCTGCGCGGTCGACTGTGAGGCTTCGGAGCACTCTGCGCAGCATGGCTACCCTCAACGAGCTGGAGATCATCGCGCTGGGCGCCGGCCAGGAGGTCGGCCGGTCGTGCATCATCATCAAATACATGTGAGCTCAAGTAATGCTCCTGTACTTTGCTGCTGCCCGGCACCGACTGTTAACCTCCGGTACCTGCGTCTTCCCATGACACACATGCATTGCAGCAGCGAGCATAACATACCACTGGCAGGGCGTCTGAGGTTCATTGCTGCACGTAATAGGCGGCCATCCGACCTTGCAACGTCGGGCATTCGTCCGCGCTGCCTGCCGTAACAACTGACGCAGCATTTGCAGCAAGGCCTCTTCACAGGCCTGACACATGCAGCCTTGCCTGAGGTGATGAGCGAGCGGCGCAGGGGCAAGACGGTGATGCTGGACTGCGGCATCCACCCGGGCTACGCCGGCAAGCAGTCGCTGCCGTACTTCGACGAGATCGAGATGGAGGAGGTGGACGCGATGCTGGTGACGCACTTCCACCTGGACCACTGCGCGGCGGTGCCCTACGTCACCGCCCAGACGCCCTTCAAGGTCCGTTGCCGTATATG
>JAABUX010005061.1_pt1 | contig 16348 bp, 21 predicted proteins | sample 5561851 | NCBI WGS metagenome assembly JAABUX01 (sample SAMN10711883, study PRJNA513361) | rock metagenome | isolation source: Antarctica rocks | place: Antarctica: Victoria Land, Richard Nunatak red sandstone | collected 2016-01-03 | reverse complement strand
CGGCGAACGACGTCTGCGAACCGGCCGTCCTCGCCACCAACGCGACATCTGCAATCGTCCCGTAAGCCGAAAACGGATTACTACGATCGGCCTATCTTAGCAAGACGGCCTATAACCGGCGCTTACCGTTGTTCGAGCACCTCAGCAGCATTTGCGTCAGGGCGGTCTATCGATGAGCACGCCGTCGTCACATGCGAGAAGTGCTCCATTCCGGTGGTCTTTACGGCCGCCGCTAGCCCTCCGCCATCTTCATCCTCAGCATGTTCTTTCCTCACAAGACTCAACCAAGGCACGTCGACCGGAGCGTTCCGCCGCTGTTCGCCGGGCGGGCGGAACCTCAACTAAGACTCGTTCTTTAGGGTTCCCGGCGGCATAAACGCTGCATGCTGCTGAAGAGCTACAATCTGCGCATCAGCGTAATTGGCCTTCATCAGCGGGAAACTATTGATCATCTCCTTCAGGTGTTCCGAGGAGTCTGCTTCAAAAAGAATCGCACCGCCATGAGTGCGTGGAACCTGAGCCCATACTTGGCGAAGTCCTCCATTCGCATAGAGAACGCGTACTTGTGCCTCTTCCTCTAGCTCTTTGTCCACGAAGTCGGAAGGCATTCCCATCGTCGCAAATTTGATCTTCGGCGAGAAAATGACGAGATATTGCATAGTACACGTTCTCCTTGGCGTGTGAGAGAAGGCAACGGTTCTCAATAACATTTGTCCACTCATGATTATCGAGAACCGTTGCGGCCGGCGAGCAAAAATCATCGCGATGCGCTACGCAGTCTTGCAGAATTACTGGCGCGTCGGTTTCGTGCGAAGCGAGCTTCTCATGATCTGTGGTCATGCTTCCGCGAAAAACCGTCACCGTCTGCTAAAGGGTTAGATCGAGAACGATTTTTCCCGGTCCATGTCCGGTCTTTGTGCGTTCGACGGCGGCCGGGAGATTGGATCGAGTGGTCACTTCGGCGACCGTCGACTTTAAGGTTCCGGCTGCGACGGCGACAGCAATGGTCTCGAGTCGTTCCGGATCCGGATGCATTTGCACGCCGATCGCGCGACGCCCGCCTGGGCCGGTCGATGAAAGCGTCGGGTCCGGCGTACTTACGATAATACCGTTCGAAAGGAGCACCGCCCATGAGCGGTCGACAATGTCGCCGCCCACCAAATCGAGAACAATATTGACTTCGCTCGTCGTGTCTTCAAATCGCTTGGTCTTATAGTCGATAACTTGGTCCGCCCCGAGACCGAGCACGTAGTCGCGGTCCGTCCCCGACGCGGTTCCAATAACCATCGCTCCCGCCGCCTTTGCGAATTGGACGGCAAAACCGCCGACGCCGCCAGCGGCGCCGTGAATAGGGATCTTCTGATCGGCGCGCGGGCCGCCGCCGGCCTCGAGCGCCTGCCAAGCCGTAAGCGCCGCGACAGGTAACGCCGCAGCATCGACATCTGATACTCCGGCTGGAATCGCGGAAAGCTTCCTTTCGTCGATTGCGACGAAATCTGCGTAGGCCCCCATGTCGCCAAGCGGCGCGACGACCCGATCCCCTAGCGCGAACTTCGACGCGTGTATTCCCCCCGCGACAACGACACCGGCAATCTCAAAGCCCAATGTCGCGGGAAAGTCGAGCGGACGAACTTTCTGGAGTAAGCCGTCGCGGATCTTCCAATCGAGCCCGTTCACCCCAGCGGCCATGACATGCACGAGTACCTGCGCTTCTCCGTATGGCGGGATCGCGACCTCATCGAGCGTGAGCGTTTCCGGGCCCCCGTATCCGTGTATGCGATTCGCTTCGGAACGCGAGAAGATTGCGCCGTCCTTCAGACCACTACTGTTCGTTTGCATTTGATTTATTTTACTCAGTCCTTCGGTGCCGTTGGGCGGAAGCTGCTTCATAACGGCGGGATGTGTTAGTTGAGTCGGAACATGTTTGAGGCATCGTACTTCGTCTTGACTGCTCTTAGTCGCATATTGCCCAGACGTAAACGCGTGCGGACTTGCGAAACTGCTTATAAAAATGCCCGGCCGTTAAAGAAGGCTCCGACGCGCCGATCACTCGAGAGAACTTTTGCCGCAAGTTTGCGTCAGTAGATTATAGCTACGAGAATGGCGCTACAGTTGGACATAGCACTGATTCTGCTATGCGGAGACCGACAAGTAACGTGATCTACGAAACATATGTGGCATATCTACTGCCGTTGCAGCTTCGATGTTGTACTGCGTCGCGCGGTTTCATACGATGACTATTATACAGCGTTTAGCGAGGGCAATGATCCGCGCAATCCGTTAGCCAGCGATGCACACGATCCGGCTAGCGGACAAACCGCTATACATTCCGTATTACAAGCCATCACCGGTTCGGCGGTTTATCATTACGTTGCTATGGGCTAGCGCGCTCCGGCAAAAGGCCGAACTGACGGCCCATCAAGTAATCGACACTCGATCCGGTAGCATCGACGGCAGCGTCTCATTCAGGAATTTGCCCTTGACTGGTGCGCAGCGGGTCTTTCGCCTGCGGCACCGTCAGCGCTTCCGCAATTACCTCGCCGATTTGCTCGGCCGTGAGCCCGTCTGCTATCGGTAACGTAAATGCCCCCAGCCTGCGGTAAAGAAAACGCCCCACCCATACAGCACGAAGCTAAAGCTCCCCAAGCCGCCGTGAGTACCGCCGACTTGAGGAGTATGGGTGATTTCAGTGGCTCTTTTCCAGACCATTCAGGAATGGCATGATGGCGGCGTCGAGAAGCGCGAGATCGCGCGCCGGCTCAAGGTCGACGTGAAGACCGTCCGCCGGATTATTCGCAAGATCGAGGCTGGGGCGTCGCCCCGGCCCGGTCATCTCCAGGCTCGAAACTTGATCCGTATGCTGAGCGGATCATTGAGCTGGCGGCAAGCGGCCGGACCGCTTGGAACGTTTATCTTGCTTTACGGGGTAAACCCAACGTTCGTGTCACAGCCGCCATCTGGCCACTCATGCCGAGAGCGGCAGGCGTCTGGCCATGTCGAGCACGTAGCGGCCGTACGGATTGACGTGTCCCCAGATGAGGGGTGTCAGCGCCCTTCGGTCGACGGCGGTCAACCGGTCGCGCCAGTGCGCTTGCCCCAAGACCTGCTGCGCATCAGCGTGTTGATGTAGACCATGCAGTTCTGAAGGAGGTGCAGCGCGAGCATACTCAGCTCGTTGTCCTCCCGTTCGTTGCTCGCGAGCTCGCCGTGCTTGCCGAAGAAGACGAAGTCGTTGGCGCTTTTCCAGTGCTCGATCACGTTGAGCCCCTCGTGAATCTCTCGGCGAAGATCCGGCTGGTGCAGATAGCGTCCGAGGAACTCGGTCTTGACGGCCTTGCCGAGTTCGGTGAGCGCTTTGTACGTCGGGTGCTGCGTGAAACGGCGCAGGATCGCCTCGGTTTGAGCGGTGCCGAGCCGAAGCGCGGTCGCATACTTGACCATTTCGTCGTACTGGCGGCGAATGAGGTCCCAATCGATGGGGCGACTAAGGACGGGATTCAAATGCCGGTAGGCTCCCCAGCTGGCGGCGTCGGGACGGTAGAGACGCTGCGAATGGATCGGCTTGAGGCGAGGGAGCAACTGGAATCCGAGGAGTCGGCAGAACGCGAATGCGACCTCGCTCTGCCCGTGGCTATCGACGTATTGCCGATCGATCGCCATCTCCGTACAATGCCGCAGGACGCCTTCGATCATCGCAGCAGCCTCGGACGACGCCGGTGATTTCAGCTGCGAGTACACGCAGAGCGATTTGCGCTCGACGTGCCAATAAATCATGATCCCCGGACCGCCGTAGCGTAGATGCCACTGCGTCATCAGGTTTTGATCCCACGCGCCGAAGTGCTTCGAGTCCGATGCACAGGCGGCCGTCCCCTCGCCCCAGATTTCCGGATTGCGGGCGCGAAGCGTTCCGTTTGTGACGATGCCGATCGCTGCGCGTAGTTGATTTTACCGTGATGTAGCCTCGGCGCACGTAAAGTAGGTCCTTGTACGTTGCGCCGTGTGCGGCGGGGTTCATACGCTGCAAGCCGGCGTTTGTACCGATACCATGCAGACAGAGAAGGAGCCGCAGGCGCAAGGTCTCCCGGTCGAGGATTTCGTGCAACGTGACGCTGCGTAACGCGTCGGTGAAATTCAGGCGCAAATCTGTCTCTTTGAGTATGTCGAGCAGACTTGTCATCGGCCACGCTGAACCGACCTCCACCTTCAACGCGGCCAGGTTCTGGGGTTCGGGCTGGGCCTCGAGGGGCGAGAGCGCGATCCAACCGCCGGCCTTGCAGGAAACGGCCACACTTGCGTTGCCCTGCAGGTTGTCGTCAAGCGTCCGCAGCGCTCCGCGGACATCGTTACGCACGCCGTCGACAAAGACGTCGGCCTCGTGCGGTAATTTCAGCGCAGCGTAGTATGCTCCGCGCTGCGCCTCGAAATCAGCCGGTAGGTCCTCGTCTGGGTTTCCGTAGCGATCGGCGCCCACGACCCAAATCTCCTTGCAGCGCAACTGTTCGCGCAACGCTTCGAGCACGCAAATTTCGTACGTAATGCGATTGACCCGCAGGCACCCGTTCCCATCATCATCGACGACAGCGTCCCGCCAAAGACCGCGCACGAAATCAAGCGGGACGTCCTCGCCGGCGGGATAGAAGTTGCACTTGACGTCGGCGTAGCGAATGAGAAGTTCCAGCGCGTGAATCACTGGCCGGTGCGCTTCGTTGTTCGAGCGGAATTCGAGAGTCTGGAGCAACTGCGGGACCATCTTCCGGTAATGGAATTTGTACGAGTTTCGAATAGAAGCGCGCAGCGTCGTTCCGTAACTCGGTCCGGTCGCTTTCCACTCTTTGACCAGCGCCCGCAGCGTTGGCTCGTTGACGATCGGGAAGATGACGTCGCGAACGATGCCGTCGGGACGAGCGAGGGCTGCATCGGCGAGGTGAAAGAGGAGGCTCTGCTTACCGCTGACTCGTTTGAGATCCTCAAGCAGCTCGTGCTCGACGCGTCGCTCGGCGCGGGCGTTAATGGCCTAGCGGCAACGTTGCGGACGAACCGACGATGTCCATATCGACCTCAATATCGTCGTCGCGCTTTCTGCACGGCTGTTAGACAGCTAGAGAGTTTGCCCGAAGGATTTCTTACAAGCCCTCCCATTCAACCGGCGTGTAAAGACGTCTCAAAACGGGGTCAGTTTTCGGACATCTGGCTCGAGGTTTTTACGGACGCTATTGAGAATCATCCGATGGAATGGACTCGCGAACGCTTGTTCGGAGCTGGCAACTGGTCACCAAGTATCTTCTCGAACACCGTTTCCGACGAGTGCAGGGCTTTGACCGGCAGGGTAATTCGGGCGCGACGTTGATCGATCGGTCGTGCCGCGATGCGCCACGTCCGTGGCGAAACCCCGTGTGCGTGACGGAAGGCTCGTGCAAAATACGCGGGATCTTCGTAGCCGCATGCAAACGAGATTTCGGAAATCGGTCGGTCCGTCCGCTCGAGTGTTACGCGTGCGCGCGCCATTCGCATGTCCGTAATCCAGCGTCCGACAGAACGGCCGGTGTGCGCGCGAAGTAGATCGTTCAAGTAATTTGCGGTGTACCCGACATCGCGGGCCAAGCGATCGAGCATAAGGGGCTCCGCCAGCCGAGGCCACAGCGATTCAAGGAAGGCGCTCACGGTGTCATGCTTCGATTGTCGCTGCCACAGCAATGGTGCAGCCATCGATTTCAAGTGCGCTAAATCCGCGGCACAGAAGCCGTCGGTAGCGATGCGGTGAGCTGAGTCGCGCATCAAGTCATGCCAAAAGCGCGCATCGGCGCCCGCGAGCTTACGCTCGAAGAATGGTAAGAACGCGCGCTGGTCCCGGGGAGTTATCGCAGTGTCTGCGACCGTGAGAACATACGCTTCCCGATTGTCGCTAAGAACGCAGGTAAACTCTCCGGCCGGCGCGGCGATCAAGGTATTTGGTCGCAGAACGCCCGCGTGACCGCTCGTTCTATAAAATCCCTCGCCGCGCGCTATGAACACCAACGCATCGTGCCCGGCAACGAACGAGGTTCGCGTCTTTCCGCCCGCACTTTGAATCTGTTCCACTACCGTCGCAGCCGCCAAAACATTCGGCTCTAAGACAACTATTCTCTCCACGCTTGACAATGGGGCCCACCTTACTTCAGGCTGCTACTCGAAGTCGACGAATCCGTATATAGTCCAACTTTAATGGTATCTCCGGCGCTACCATCCGGGAAATGCGAGCACCGAAAGCGTTAGTTTGAACAGAATTGATTCCTCTGCACTTAAGGCCCTCAAGCAGGACATCAAAGGGTCAGTCGTTCTTCCCGATGCAGCGCATTACGACGAGTTGCGCAGGCCTTGGCTCGAGGTGCTCGAGCAACACCCTGCGATGATCGTTGAGGCGGACTGTGCGGAAGATGTTGTTGCGTCCGTCAATTTTGCCCGCGATCATGGACTTTCGCTAGGCGTCATGGCTACCGGCCACGGCATAGCCGCAGCTTGCAACGGGTTGCTGTTGCGCTTTACGAAGATGAATGGGATCGTCGTCGACACGGCGCGGAACGTCGCAACTATTGGTCCGGGAGTCGTTTCGTCCGAGCTACTGAAAGCAACCGAAAAGCACGGCCTCGTGTATCCCGCTGGACAAGCCGGAAACGTTGGGGTCGTCGGGTACGCCCTCGGCGGCGGCATTGGGTGGCTCGTGAGGAAACTTGGCGCCGCGGTTGATTATCTTGTTGCCGCCGACGTCGTTTTGGCCGACGGATCGATCGTTCACGCAGACGGCGCTGAGCACCCGGATCTCTTTTGGGCCTTGCGGGGCGGTGGCGGGAATTTTGGGGTCGTTGTGTCTCTCGACATTGCACTTACGCCGTTGAAAAACGTCTTCGGTGGCGAACTCTACTACCCACTAGAGCGCGCCGCAGAGCTACTGCGCTTTTATCGAACGTGGTCGTCGCAGTTGTCGAATGAAACGAGCACCATCTTTCGGCTGGTCGCCGTACCACCAGCTTCCACGTCTCCCAAGGAGCTCCGCGGGAAAACCGCGTGTATGATTGGCTTGGCACATGCTGAACCCGCTACTGCGGATACCGTGCTTGCGCCACTCGATCAATTGGGCGCGCCACTCTACCACGACATGAAGAAACGGTCGATCGCGAGCATGGCGGCCCTTGATCCTGCGTCGCACATGAAAAACGCCCCGGCATATGGCCAGGTCGAATATTTAAACGCACTCTCAGATGACGTCCTCGACGGACTCGCCGGCTTAGCCCACACGAAGATTCCGCCGCTTACGCAGTTCGAGATACAACAGCTCGGTGGCGCGCTCCTAAATAAATCGTTCGAGAGTCGCGGCGCGTTTGAACCTTCATCTGCCTCCTATCTGCTCCACCTTGAATCGCCGGCGGTCAAAGCGTCCCTCACAGAGATCGCGGGCGCAACGACGGAGGCATTCGCCGCTCTCGGTGACGTGTATACCGGCGAGAAATATTATAACTTTTTACGCGGTGACGAGCAGCCCAACGTCGAGCGCGCTTTTGGCAACACGAAGTTCGCCCGCCTCCAGCAAATCAAGGCACAGTACGATCCAAACAACCTCTTCCACCTAAACCTCAACATCGCGCCGGCAAACGCATAACATAGACGACCACCTGGTCTTCGATCGGCGCTAATCATGCCCTCGCAGCGATCGAGCGTAGTTGAGCCCACATACAAAGGATGAATCGATTGGCAGAAACGATTGTGGTAGCCGGAGGTACCGGCAATCTTGGCGGCCGCATCGCGCGTGCATTGTCACAGCGTGGTGCGAATGTTCTTGTCCTCAGCCGCAGTACTGATCCCGACGACAAACGCAAGGCGCTGGAAAGCCTAGGTATTAACGTCAGAACGGTCGACATGTCACGTGTATCCGACGTCGCGAGCGCATGCGAAAGAGCCGGTTGCGTCGTGTCGGCGCTGCAAGGCGTGCGCGACGTCATCATCGACATGCAAACGGTCTTGTTGGACGGCGCAGTCGAGGCAGGCGTCAAGCGCTTTATTCCGTCAGACTTTTCCACCGATTTTCGATCGCTACCGCCAGGCGAGAACCGCAATTACGATCTCAGACGCGAGTTTCACGAGCGGCTTTATGCTGCGCCGATCGCGCCGACGTCAATTTACAACGGCGTCTTCGCCGAGCTCCTCTTGCAGAACCCGCCCTATCTCAACTTCGATAAAAAGGTCGTCGCGTACTGGGAGAATCCTGACTGGCGGCTCGACTTCACCACTATGGACGATACGGCAGCGTATACATCGGCTGCGGCGCTTGATCCGACAACTCCTGACGCGCTAAATATTGCGAGCTTTAGCATTACTCCCCGACAGCTTGCACGTTTCACGGATGAGGTGCTTAAGACTCCGTTCAACCTCGAGCGCTTGGGAAGTCTCGATGAGCTTCGTAGACGCAACGACAGCGAGCGGGCAGCTCATCCGGAAGGAGAGCGCGAGGTCTATCCTCAGTGGCAGGTGACGCAGTACGAGCACACGATGTTCAGTAAGCACCACGAATCGCTTGATAACGACCGCTACCCCGATGTGAAGTGGACAAGTCTCAATGAACTGCTGAGCCGCCGGTCGCAACCGAGCCGGAGTTAATTGGCATGACGCCGCCGCCGAGTATTTCCAATTGTGCGATTCTGTTTCTCGACTTGCAAGCGAATATCGTCAAAAACTCGCGAACGATCGATGCCGAGAGTCTTACGCGACACGCTACCGTGTTGGCAAAACTGGCCGCGTTGCATCGTATCCCCGCGTTTATGTCTTCGGTCCCGCCGGGCGGCGACTTCGCGCCGAGCATTCTTGAAGCTCTGAAGCAAAAGCCACGACCGCGTACATTCACGACCGCATTCAGGGACGATGAGCTGGTAGCCGACCTCAAAACGAGCGGGCGGCGAACGCTGATCCTTTCCGGAGTGGTTTCCGAGATGGTGGTGCAGCAGACCGCGCTCGACGCGCTCGGAGCCGGCTACGAGGTGCTTGTTGCCGTCGACGCATGCGGCGGCATCAGCAATCGAACGGAGGATGCGGCGTGGCGCCGCATTGCAGGTGCAGGTGGATCGTTCACCTCAGTGGCGACATTTGGGGGTGAGTTAGCCGGTGATCTTACGAGCGATATCGGAACGCAAACCTTCGGTCTCGTGGCTGAGACGTTTGGTAAGTAACATAAATCCGATAACCTCGACCGTAACCGTGTTTCAAACGATCAGCTCTTGCTCTACGGAGTTTTGCATATATGAGTGAAGCAATCGGTAAACGCGTTCTCTGCGTTGGTGCGAACGGCGCGAAAGCTGGTCTCGTCGTACCGCAATTGGCCAAGCGCGGAGTATACGTGCGTGGGATGGTCCAAAACGACGGCGAACGGCAGGCGGTCCTCGATCAAGGCGCAAGCGAAGTGGTCGTCGGCAACCTCACGGAGGCTGCGTTCGTCGAAGAAGCGGTGAAGGGGATGGACGCCGTCTTCTACATATCACCGAACGCCGTACAGCAAGAAGCCGAAGTCGGCAAGACCGTCGTCAACATTTCAAAGCGTGCGGGAGTGCAGCGCTTTGTCTTCTCCTCGATTTTTGCTCCGATCCTTAGCATTCCGATTCACGCTGCAAAAGCGGCTATCGAGGAAGCAATCCTCCGGTCCGGTCTGCAATACACGATATTGCAGCCCGCGATGTTCTATCAAAACATCGCGGGCACGTGGGACCAGGTGGTGAAAACCGGCACGTATGCGGAGCCATGGGCAAACGAGGCGCGCCTCGGCCGCATCGATTACCGGGACGTTGCAGAATGCGCGGCTATTGCGTTGACTGAAGATCGCCTGCTCGCGGGGACCTATGAGCTGTGCGCACTCGACGGCATAAATCGCATCGAAATCGCGGCGCTCATGAGTCAGATCATTGGTGAGAGCGTGAAGCCCGTAGCGCTCGATGCCGATGAAGTCGCCAAGTCGGCCGGCCCCGCCGCGCCGGTCCTTAAAAGTATGTTTGACTATTACGGTCGTTACGGGCTACCGGGAAACTCCCTGACGCTGCGTTCCATACTCGACCGCGAACCACGAACTCTGCAAGAGTTTATTGAAGAACTGGCTGCCGGTTCATACGCTCCCACCTAAAGAATCGTGTTCCAAGCCAGCCGACGCGGACTACGCGGATTATCGGCGTGCGAACATGCGCATCCGGTGCATTTAGGCGCTGGCGGCTGGACTGCAAGACGCGAGTCGCGGAAGTGATCGCCGCTCCGGTCGGCGTGAGCCGCGCAGAATCGTGTTCATGAGTGCAGGTGCGTCGCGATATCGGCGCTGCTGTCCGGAAAACTCATGGACGTGGCGCAAGGGTTTTCTCGGTGTTAGCTACGTCACGCCGTCTATTGCGCTCCTGAACCATGGTTTCTTCGTTCTCGACATCACCGTTAATTCGTCACACCACTTCTCTTCGCCAGAAGCACTAGCGGCAATACCGCCTGGGCTCAGCTTGAAAAATAACACAACTCAATATACGACTGAACAAGCGATTACGTTGGTCATTCCCGTTCAACCGCGTAGCGGCGTGCGCGTTGCGGGGACGTTCCTGTGGGGCGCATACGACTATCCGATCGACAGTCCATTCCCAATATATACCGATGTGTTTATCATCGCCGGCACGAAGCAAGTCAGTGAAAACTTCGGCGTTACGGTAAACATCACGAACGCGCACCAGCGCGAGCAAGGTTGGCCATTTCCAACGCCGTTTGCAATTCGCACTTCCGTGCTGAGCGTTCTCGCGGATTTTCACCTCGATCTTAATCACATCGTACATTTCGCGCCCGTGACCAAAACCACAAGTCCCGGCCGTCCTACGCTGCCCGGCGCTCCCGGTGGTCCGGGCGGCCCAGGTCAGATCGGCCCAACTCAAGGTGGTACGGTGACGCCTGCCTCTAATCCGTCAGTCGTCCCAGTTCCAGCAACGGCGCCGAGTGGGTCCCCGGCTTCAGTTACTCCCGGAACGCCGGCCGTCTTGCCAACGCACAATGCCCTAACGAAGGACCCGCCGTAGATTCAATGGTAATAGCAGAATCATTGCATTTTAGCTGCGACGCACGCGCACTGATCGGACACGTCGAGAGTCTCGACGCTGTGTACGTGAGCCGGGCTGGGAGCGCCGCGTTTCCCGATCGTCTCGCATGAGCGATTTAGATTCTCCGCGGGCTCGCAGTAACGAACTCGGCAAGACGACGCGACTAACGTTCGCTGAGCGCCTGATCGAGGCGAAAGAGTCCGTACAACGCGCGCTCGCATGCGGTCCGCCGGCAGCGACCGGGCCGGCGGCTCCCTCGAACACCGGACGGTTCATAGCGCGATCGTTCGGCAATATGTCCGGCAGACGTGACTACAAGCTCTACATTCCCAGCGGATATCATGGCCAGCCGTTGCCGCTCGTTGTCATGCTGCACGGCTGTTCGCAATCGCCCGATGACTTTGCCGTCGGAACGCGCATGAACGCCCTCGCGGAAGAACGCACGTTCTTCGTAGTCTACCCCGCGCAAACGACGAACGCAAACGCGGGCAAATGCTGGAACTGGTTCAACCCCAACGATCAACGGCGAGGAGCGGGCGAGCCCGCGATCATCGCCGGCCTGACAAGAGAACTCGTGCGCGAATACGCCGACTGCAACCGCGTTTATGTTGCCGGACTCTCAGCAGGCGCCGCTGCCGCCGCCGTACTCGGCGTAACGTATCCCGATCTGTACGCCGCGGTCGGAATCCATTCCGGCTTGCCGGCGGGCGCTGCGCACGACAAGACTTCAGCTATGCGCGCCATGCGCAACGGCGGCGTAGCAGGTGGGGGCGCCATCGCAAGCGTCCCGGCCATCGTCTTTCACGGCGACCGGGATACGACTGTCCATCCGCGCAACGGCGCAGAGATCGTCGCTCGCGCGGCACAAGGTGCAATGCCTACGAGTGTCAGTTCCGGAAGTGTTACGGGCGGCCAGTCTTACACGCGCACGTTATATGCCGATCGAACAGGAAAACCCGCTCTCGAGCATTGGGTTATTCACGGAGCGGGCCATGCCTGGTCGGGCGGCAGTGGCGCTGGTTCGTTTACCGATCCACGCGGGCCCGACGCTTCCCGCGAGATGATGCGCTTCTTCTTTGAGCAGAGTTAACAGAGAGCACCACTCGCACTACTGCCGCCGGTCACGCAGCGATCTAATTTCTGCCAGCAAAACGCCGCCGTCCCAGTCGCATTAACTCACTTTTATTGCTCGACCAAGGACGCACTGATCATAACGCCACGTTGACTCTTCGCGGAATGTGAACGATCCGTAAAAGCTTCAGGCACCTCAAGCTCCGATAAATACGTGGCGCAGCAGTTTAGCGAACGCATTCTCGATATAATGTGATCGATCTCGTCTGCTTAAGGGGAGACCGGGAAAAATCGAGGGCTGGCGGCAGACCTTAGGCCGCGGCACCCATGCCGGGATTCCAACGTTCCATCGTCGCTCGCCATTCTTCGTTGAGGACGCGGGTACGAATCTGCAAGAGATGATGGCTGCCACGTTCGGTCCAGCGCATCTGCTGCTTCTTCACGAACCGGCGACTGATGATCTGGTTGACGGCGGACTCGACAAAGGCCGTTGAAATCGCTTCGCCATTGCGCCAACGATCGCCGTAGTTTGGGATGAATGCGCGGTTGGCGTCGATGTAGCCGTTGAACTCCCGCAGCATGCGCTGCAGCTTGGGCCGATTTTCGGACTCGTTCGGGAGCGACGCAACACTACCAGGCGAGGTCGTCAACGATCTCCAACGCGCGCCGCACATTGCCGTGCCAGAGATTCCACTTGAGGCTCGTCAGATTGGGGATCAGCTCGGACGCAATCGCTGTGTCGTCGGTATCGCTCTGCGAGTCCGAGTGTGCCGGCTGGGCCGCGGCGTTTGCCAAGCCGATCGCGAGCTGGCGCATGAGCGTAAGGCGCATGGTAACGTGGAACCAATCCAAGACGTGTTCCGCCTGCGGACTCATGCGCATCTGAAGATCGCGGACGGTGTCGCCGCCGTCCGAGAGAAAAACGATCTGCTGATTCATCTGGAGGCCCTGCGACGCGAGCATGTCATGCAGACGCCGCTTGGGCTTGGGATCGAGGCGACGCACAAACCCGAAACACTTCGGATCACCGTCGGCCGGGATGCTCTTGCCGACGATGACCTCGAACCAGCCTTCTCCGCGCTGCCGGCTGCGTGCATGTATGTAGCCTCCGTCGATGCCAACGATCAACGCCCCGGCAGGGTCGGGTAAGTCCTGCCAATCGGCCAGTGTGCCCTCGACGAATGTGTCGCGTTAGTCGCCAAGTTCACGGTCAAGCCGTTGAGCCGCTCGCTCGACGTCCGTACGGATCGCCCTCGCGCTCAGCTCGTCGCTGACAGGCAGCACGTCCTTGAGCAAGTCGACGGTCAAGCCGTAGGACATGAGCGACGCCCACTTCGTCTGCAGGTACCGCAGCTCTGGTGCGGTTCGCTCAGGCAAGAGCTCGGCCACGGGCGAAAAGCTCGCTCTTGCGCGTCCGTGACAAGAGCAGTAATACAGCCGCGGGCTGTCAACATTCAGCTTGCCAAACAGCGTTCGCAAGACGATCCGGTTGTGGCCTTTTTGACCAAGAGCTTTCTCGCAGGTCTGGCAGTTCGCTCGTTTCTGCACCCAGGCCGAGATCTGTTGCGCCACCATCGTTTTTTGCACGGTGGCCAAAAGCGATTTCGCTTCTGCCAAGCTCAGACTAAGGTTGCCGGCTTGCAGGTCGTCGCGTTCAAAGCGTGCGACCTCCTCAATGTTCTCATGGCCGTCGATCGTCACGCAAATTGTTATCGTCATCGTCATCGGGTTCTCTCCACCGCTCGTCGCCGTTGGCGTAGGCTCTCAACCTGCGGTTCACCTCGTGACGATCGAAGCGATCGGGATTGAAGCGATCGTGCGCCCCAAGCCGTTGGACGGCTAAGGCGAAGACGTCAACGTCACCAACGGTTTCTCGCACCGTCTCGCCCGGTCGTGCGTGCGCGAGCCTTGCGAGCACGTCAGCGACGTAGAACCGTTCAACCCATGGCGCGTCGCCGGATTGACGAGAGAGCCGGTCGGCATAGTCGGAAGGTCCGGTGCATTCGTCGGACGGTCCAGCGCGAGCGCCGCCGATGCAAACTGTTGAAGCCAGACCTTCGCCCAGAACGGCGGTGCCTTCAAAGCGGATCTGGTGTCGCCACTCATCGGCCAAGCCGTAGTGATAGAGAAAGCGTTCCTTCGGGCGAAAGCAGAACCTCGCCAATTCAGCGCGCTCCGACAAGACCACCGTCTGGGCGCCACCGTAACGCTTTCCGCGAATGAGGAATTGGTGGCGTCGCACGTCGCTCCAGCCGAAGGCCGCTTGCACGATGCCGTGCAATTCGGCGAGACTCGTATTGCTGCAAACGCGCAACCGTCGCCAGACCGCTGGCTCGACGCCGTGGAGCAGGACGTGAAACTGATAGACCAGGTCGGCCACAGTCGTCCGATCATATCACGTGCCGATTACCTTGATGGGTTGCTCGGGTCAGAACCTTACGCGAGCCAGCGACGGCTAACGTCTGTCCGGCTGAGGGGCGCTTCCCAACCGCAGCCCTCGATTTTCCCCGGTCTCCTACCAGCCGGTCCGCTACGACTTTAGCTAGGCGGGACTCACACCCGCTGGTTCACATCAGCTTCCTGGCGCACACTATGGGAAGTTCTGACTTCTCTGGGTCGTTCATCACCGGCTACGACTCATCGCCTTCCCGGTGCGGGCCACTGATCGCAGTGGTCGGCCAAGAGATATCCCGGTTCCCGAGCAAGGAACGTGCGCGCGTGCCGGGTTCTCTGACCACGCGGAGCCGATCGAGCACTTGCGATAGCGCGCTCTCCCGTATTGCCTTCCGCCTTCGTGACGGCGTCGGCGCTTCCGAACTAACCCAAACTTTTCGAGGCTCAATGGCCGGCCTGCGCGCGCCCCGGCCGACGCTTCACCGATGCCCTCGCGAGCATCGATGCACGGCTTGGGGTCGATATGGATCGCTACTCCTTTATCGTCGAAGACTTTCACTCCGTATTCCTGCCGGTTTTTCCGGCGCACCACGAACGTTGGGATTACCCCTTTCAGACCAGTGCCGAGCCACTTCACGGTTTCTTCAAGCCGATCGATCGTCAGCGCCGTTTTCTTGGTCGGCGCGACGCTTTTCGTACGAATGATGCCGCCGAGCACTGCCTGCACGGTGCTAACGGCGACCGGATTCCGTAATCCGGCCGCTTTGTGATCTTGTGCGATAGCAACGATGCGCCGGCGGATCGTCGCGACGGTCTTCGTTTGAGCCATGGTCGCGAGGTACGTTCCGACGACGGCCGCGTCGGCCGGCAGCGGTGAGACCTTGAGCCGAGCGCAGTATGTGCGGAAGTCGCGAAGGTCGCTTGCGTAAGCCTTACGCGTGTTTTTCGCTTTCGACGCTTCGGCGAAGGTGCGAGCTTTAGCGACGGCTTCGGCCAGTTCGGCCGATAGTGCGGCTTCAATGACGTTCTGCAGCACTTCTTCTCGCCTTACTGTGACGTCCGATAATAGAATGTTATCGGACACGATAAACGAAGCGGAGGTTGCGAGTCAAGCGACTCGCGCTTTCACTGCTTTGGCGCGTAGGCGACCTCGATCTCGCGCATCGCCGCCGCGTTTTGCGGACGATCCTCAAGAAATGGAATCAACGGCGTCGGAAGGTGCGACAGTCCTTGATCGTGCGCCCAAAACGTCACGGCTTCGGCTAAGATCGCAAGAGCTTCGTCCATGCCGACTTCCCCGAGCTCTTGCTCCGGCATCTGCTCTACGTGAGTCGTATCGTGCCGGATCCGTCCGCGAAGACTCCCATCGTCGTTTTCGTGGAAAAGCGCCTGGTACGTCTCGTGTTGCGTTTCAGCCGGCATGCAGCCCGCTTCTCGCCGCGAGTCGCCACGCCCGGTCGGTGAAGCTCGCGCGAGCACTAAGTAATCGAACGGCGGTATCATCGCGGATCGCGCTACGGCCATCCTTAAAGTGAAGGTGCTGCTTTGTCCCTAAATGGGGTAATCCCAACGTTGCTGTTACCAGCCGCCACATAAGGACTCAGGCCGAGAGCGCAAGGCGGGTGCTCATGTCCAGTTCGTATCGCCCGTACGGATTAACGTGGCCCCAGATGAGCGGCGCGAGCGCCCGTCGATCAATGGCGGTCAACCGCTCCCGCCAGTGGGCTTGCGCTAGGATCTGCTCCAGCATCAGCGTGTTGATGTAGACCATGCAGTTCTGCAGGAGGTGGAGCGCGAGCATACTGAGC
>JAABUX010005060.1_pt1 | contig 16350 bp, 12 predicted proteins | sample 5561851 | NCBI WGS metagenome assembly JAABUX01 (sample SAMN10711883, study PRJNA513361) | rock metagenome | isolation source: Antarctica rocks | place: Antarctica: Victoria Land, Richard Nunatak red sandstone | collected 2016-01-03 | reverse complement strand
AGGAGGAACAATTGTCTGAAGACCAAGGGCACATACGCCACCCGACGAACGATGGTTTTCGATAACGGCGTCGAGAAAACGAATTGGAAAGGATCCTCATTCGCTGCGTATACTCTTGCCCGACAAGCTGAATATATCTTGAAGGTGCGTAATGCCATCCTTAACGGCCCGATCAACACCGTTCGCCTTGCAAGTAGTAAGGCTTGATTAGCTCCCCTAAGGAGTGGAGGTTACGAGCTGTGTGGCATCTATCACAGTTGAAGCTACTTGCGTTTCAGTCGGCATCTGATTCATGAGTGGTGATCTTTTCCATTGCATTACGTTCTTCGAGGTTTCTTAGTTTCAGTATGACCATCAGGACCAACTACGACGTCAAGTGACATCGCGACAAGCCAATACAGAGCACTTTGAGCACAGCTAAGATACTGCTCTCGCCTTTTCTTGATCTCCGAGCATCTAATTCTGATGCAAGTGTGAGTCCTCAGAGCAGATTATACTCCTCGGAATGGTTTCCAGGTTGTTTCGCGCAAAGCGCATCTCGGGAGGTAAGCGATATCGCCCATGCTCAACCCCGTGGAAGCTGTGTGAGACCTCCAATTTACCACTAGTCATTCTCGCGCTTCTTCAACGTGTGCAAATGGGTAATCTATTATGGGTTCTTTTGCCGCTCTTGCGACATGGGGCCGCACTCTCATTTCTTGGCAAGCCGGTCGCATCAGATGGCCTGTGTGTTGACATGTTCGCTGTTTCGACTACCAAACTTTGCGTCCGTCGGTTTCGTGTTTTTCGTTTGCGTAGAGATTTTCTAGTTGATGGGGCCTGACACTTACCTCGAAACAGGTGGAATCGGAGGTTTGATCCTTTCACGAAACGGGTCTTCGAATCCGAGAACTTAACTCCTTTGTTTTTTCAACAATTTCAATCCTCATCCATTTCAATTTGATCAATCTTATTGTTTATAGCTTAATCATCTCGTTCACTGCGTAAGGCTTTTGAATCAGCGTATGTCTTTTGCGATTGTAATTTCCAGACCGACGACATAATTTTCCGAACCACGTTACCAACAGCTCGTGCTTAGAAAGGCCTTCCACGTTCGTCTAATTGGAAGTTCTGTACCTATCGCCGTGGCCTTAGGTCCCTTCTCGTGGTCGGGATTAGGACAGGATGATAGCACCCTTCCTACTGACCACCCTGGTGGCTACCACCGCGAGTGCTGCAGGGTTGCTAGGAGCTGCCCAGCCAGGTACCCTGAGAATGGCTCCCCGCGGCGGTTTCAATCTTCCCAACGGCGACATCAACGGACCGGCTTTGGTGCAGGCACTGACCGATACACTGATGAGATACAGCTCCGCCCCCTTCTCCAAACCATATATTCCGACGGCGGAGGAGCGAGCGGAAGCGGCAGGTACCAGTAAAAGCTCCTTGTTAGATCCTGCTTTCAATGGATCTATCAATAGACGAGCGTACTACGAAGCACTGTCAAGCGATCAAGACGTAGCCTACGATGGGTACATCACTATTGGGACCCGAATGCCGACACGCTTCCTCATGCAATTCGATACCGGTAAGTGAGATCGCTCCAAGAAGCCGCATTCAACGCTCATGCAGTACAGGCTCCCCACACGTCATCGTTCCTGGTTTGAAATGTACCGTTGCAAAAGGTTGTCCACATATAGCACGATACCCCGGCCTAGGAACGCCTCTGGACACCAGCGTCAACCTCATCTACGGCGGAGGCACCGTCACAGGCTTCGAGTGGGCCGACACCGTCTCGATAGCAGGCATGAATATCACGGACCAAACCATCGTCAGCCTAGTCTCAGCCAATATGACAAACCCATCCACCTACGACGGCATCTGCGGCATGTCCTTCAGCGCCGCCGCCCTCGACAACACCACCACCTTCTTCGAAACCTACCTGAAGCAAACCCCCACCGCCGTCCCCGAATTCTCCTTCTTCCTCGGCCGCGCCTATAACAACACCGGTGAATCCAGCCAACTCACCCTCGGCGGCCGCAACACCTCCCAATACGCCGGCCCCATCACCCCCGTCCCCGTCGTCGCCGAAACCGCCTGGCTCGTCGGCCTAGAAGGCATAACCATCAACAGCCAATCCGTCGGCGCCACGATCAAAGGCCAAGCCGCCATCGACACCGGCACATCCTTCGTCGTCGTCCCCCTCCAAACCCTCGCCGCCATCTTCGCCCTCATCCCCGGCTCCATCGCCATCCCCCTCTCCGGCCTCGGCGCCTCCCAATCCCAACTCTACGCCTACCCCTGCAACACCCCCGCAGCCTACATCCCCTCCATGACGATGGCCAGCAAATCCTTCCCCATCCCCCTGCAAGATTTCAACCTGGGCGTCTTAACGACGGGCTTTGTGGCGGCGCTGGCGACGAAGATTGGCGCGTCGCAAGCGGAGGTTGAGGCGAGACAGTTGTGCGTGGCGGGGGTGATTGGGTTGCAGAACAATGTCAATCCGAACTTGTTTGTGCTCGGGGATGTCTTTCTGAAGGGGTGGTATTCTGTGTTTGGGTATGGGAGGGGGTGGCCGGCGGATAAGACGGGGGCGACGGTGGGGTTCGCGCAGGTGGTGCAGGATGCGGCGGCGTCTGGGACGAGTGGGGGGCCGGTCAGCATTTAGATACGATGGCCTGATGGGGGTGTTGTATAGGTGCGGTGGGTTGGGGTGGGAGATAGAGGCCCATGGCTTCTCGTGATTTGTGTATTGGAATATGTACAATATATCCTGAGCGCTGAGGCGATGTGTACAAAATCCAGGCCCGACTTTTCCATTGATGTTGTGTCCGGCTCCCGTTCCACCGGACGTCAGCCTCTAGAATATATGTAGTGTAGATGAACGTCGAACATATATGTAACAATAGCTATCAGGCTTATTCTATTGAACTTCGTCCATCTCAGAGTAATATGTACCTTGGCGAAGACTTTCTTAACGATATGTGGTAGACGCAATTGTGTGGGATGTGTGAGGGATTATTCTATTCTATGGTATCTACGGAAGTGGTGAGATGACTGATGTCAAGAATCTTCGATATGTATTATGTGAATGGAACAACTGATGTGTATTCATTCATTTTTACCCTGATATCTATCTCTATCTCTATATCTATCTCTATCTCCTCGTCTGTATCTATACCCCCATCCTCAACCCCTACCTACTAACCCCATCCTCACCCGATTCCCATCCATAATACCCAAACAACACCACACCACTCACCTTCCCACTTTCTCTTTCTCGCCCACACACTCCTCACAATCGAAATGAAACCAATACCAAAGCTCTCGATGGAAACGTTATAGCTATTAGCGAGGTATGGAGATCGTAGTAGGTAGTTGAGTTGTGAGGGTGTGAGGGGTATATGGTAATTAGGACTCGGGAGAGGGGGGTTGTGGATTCTTAGTGGATTGCATGGAGATGTGGAGATGGGTATGCGAGCGAGCAAGTGGAAGAAGGGGAATTGGTGAGGGGGGTGTTGGGTGGTTACGAGGGTGAATGTGGACATGAATGTGAATATAGATGTGGTCTGGTGAACTAGACTCCTCAAGATAGGTGTTAGGGAGTTTTAAAGTGGCTAGATTACTTGGTTGTGGGGTTTTGGGACTCTATTTTGTGTTTTCTCCAAGGGATAGAACTACGAGTCACGACTAGGGGGTTGGGGATCGGGGTTTCTTTGATTGTTTCTGGCAGATTGGGCGCTTATACCGTAGGGAAAGGTGATGGTTCGCTGTTCTAGGCGTATGTAGTGTAAGAGAGCGAATCGTTCATGATAGGGTTGGTTTGTTGGAGCTATTTCAACCGGTACCTCCCGAATTATGATCCGGGATGAATGTGGCTTTTAGCAGGAATTGTTGTATTGTGAACATGCATAGGACTGGGTTTTAGCGTGATGGGTCTATGGGTGGATGCTGTGGCATGACTGGACTGGATTTTGGGAGGAGACTGCTCGGCATCCTGCTGACGAGGGGTTTGTTGTTGTTAGTTTATGACTGCAGATGAGGGTCTTTCGTTCTGTTGCAGATACAGTACGCGAAATCAGGATATTTGATACTGTAATGGCGGGCGTAGTGAGGGTAGCACAATTCAAGAGCGGCAAGGCGTAGGAAAGCCAATACGACACTCGACTTCTAGGCAAGGCGGGTGGATATTGTGATTCCGGCTCAGTGGTGCCTGTCAATTGATCGCTGACTTCTATAAATCTTGACTTAGCTCCAGAAGATGAAGTCCACTCTACCTGGCTGTTGCTTTCAATAAAGGAAGAGTGGTATTCAGCAGTGCTGTGCCATTCCCCATTGTAGCTGATGCCAGATGCGATAATGCCAAGGATGGGGCGACGGAAGCTGGATCGTTCTGTATTTCGTTGCACAGATAGTCAAAATAGGAGCCAGATTCCCACATGAAGAGGCTGAGGGTTGGAATGGATGAATGATCTGCAAAAAGAGTATGAGTCCTGCCACTATGTCACGGATAGCGCCTTAGGGACACATACAGCTCTCGACAATGACGTTGCCGCCCTGTGCTTGGCCCATAAACAGACATCGATTGATCAGGTCGTCACCACACATATGCACTTTCTTCCAACTGGAGACCCCAAGGGGTACACGCTTGATGGGAGACTCGGCATAGCTCATAATGGCCATATTGCATGTCCCTATCCAACGGCAGTCAGTCATGATTACGTACGAAGCTTGGCTATTCAACTAGAGGTCCTGGGTACTGACTGAGGCTCCAATAGGCAGGTACCTGCACCACTTGATTGGGATACACATTCTTCACGCCAGGGAAGCTGAGTCCACCTGGAGTCCGTAATTGTTCATCGTCGAACAGGCGTGGCTGGTTATCATTGGCGTCGGCGAAGATTCTCAAGAGTTCGTCACAGTCCGAGGCTCTGGGAGTACCATAGTACTCTTTGACACAAGAGACTCTGCTTGCAAGAGAGTGTTGGGTGATGAGGCAGAGTACGAGGAGATACGCAAGTGTTGGAAGAAGCTGGGGCATGGGGTCCCCACAGTCGTAGTCTGTGCGCTGCCGTATATGTTTGACTTTCGGTCTCCACATAGGATTGTAAGAAGGTCAAAGTGGGACGATGCAGATATCCAACCTTAGACCCTCTGCAGATCTAAACCTTCGCGCATCGAGGCTCGGCTCGGGTTATACGCGTATATGCATGAGGGTCGCGCATAAAGTTGAAAAGCGTGGGGAAAGTTCGACGGTGCTGTTTCAGGTCCCCTTCAACCACAGACGGCACCGATATTGGAGATGATGGCAAACATAGATGGCAATCCAACATGCGCGATATTGTATAGCCGTTTATGACCTTTCTATTCGGATTAAAACCCTAGCTGTCATCCAATGATTTGCCGAGACGATCCGTACGCGTTTTCAATATCTGGCTTTGACGCCACTGCGACCATTTCCTCTATCAAAGCTCGATGATCCAGCTTTGGTGAGTGTACTAGATGCGTTGGTTGGAGACGCGGCCGTCAAAAAGGCTACCGGGTTATCTGGATTCACTCCCACATTGTAGCCCGACATGTACTTGTTCAGGATGGTTTCGAAGGGCGAGCCAACCGCGTAGATATACACGACTTTGGCATTGGCGTCATCCACTATAATCACCGTCAGAATCGTACTTTAAAGCTTCCGGCTAGATCTGATTAGATCATTCGACGTCGACGTACTATTGGCAAAGTGCATTCCCCCAGCTCCATTGTGTTCGAGTACGCAGCCCTGAACATTGTCGATGACAGCATTCAGGACTGTTCTCCAATTGTCAATGCTGGTTGGCTCATGTACGAAGCCTGCTGCATCTGCAACGCTCATCAACGCTGATCGACATGTTCCTAACACAATCCTTAACGCTGCTCAAGTAAAGCATGCCTGGTTTCGAAGACGTACCTACTCGCCATATTTTCGGCAATTGGACCATCTGCGAGCGATATGGAGTGAGTACAGGGGTGAACGGTGGATCGAGAAACTTCGGCTCCACGAATGAGCGGGGCTCGTCTGGATTAATATCGGGAGACAACGTTTCGCCCGGGAGCTGCTTGTAAAGGTCGAAACAATCATTGGTATTGGGTCTGCCATAGATTTGTGCGTCGCACGCTGAGTAAGGGGAAGCTGCATTACGATGTATCAATAGGCAAAGCGCCATAGGATAAGTGCAAGAAACTTTCATAACTGGTACTTAGAATCAGCAGGAATCGCATGAGCTAAGTGTGACAAATCCACGACCCCAAAGGCAATGAGCCCAGGAACGAGAATGAGACATTATTGAATGCAACATAAATGAGGCCAAAACGACTGACTAAAAGGACATTCTTGGCGCATATGACTCCAAATATTTGCCGTTTATTTTGTTCGTAGAGGCGCTTACAATCTAGGAACAACATATACGCGAAGAGCCCGATGTCGGTCTGTAGCCAACACGGGATATTCTTTTTTCAACATACAACAGCGTCAACTGCCGAGGCCGAGGATATCACACGCTTTATAGTCAGCTTCAATTGGCAGAGCACGTCATCACACATACGGAGAGCATGTTCACACATGACTTGTGCCAGTGTCAAGAACGGCCAATGATAAGCGGCTGGGATCTGAGTTCAATGTGCGGAGTAGAGTAGTCTGGCTCTACAGGGCGGGTCGATGTTGCAGTAGCTTTGGCGCTGCTGCGGCTATGGCTCCTTCCGCTGTCAGAGTCTACTGAAGATTGTAGATAGTCGCGAATGTATACCGGCAAGAGAGGCGAAAGGAGGAGTAGAATCACCTGGCATCTTCACAATGTTCCTCCAATGGTGGGGGTTGAATGCCGTTCTTCCGATTGTCAAACTAGATACCTGCACAGGATTGACCTCCAACCAAGGTCTCTTATATACTCCCCAGGTGGCGGGCAAGTATGCTGTGGGGAGATAGTGGCTTGCACGATAGGTCAAGGCCTGAATGCTCGGCGTGGCCGTCGAGACTATCCCGGCTACTAGAGTATTAGTCGTCCATCCATGGCCTCGTACCGCTGAGCCCGGCGGGGTGGACTCAGCAGCTGACTCCTAAGTCGTCCTCAGTCGACAGTTGGTGTCTGTATTTCCGCAGGATACGAGTAAAGATGAGTTCTCGATTTTACCTCAGCCGGAACGACCGTCACGCAGAGGACGCCTTAGTTCGTGTGACAGAGGCAACGGGCTGGCCATGCTGTGCTCGACTTGATTCCGCGCTCTATCCATACATCAAAGTCCTTTATCCTGTGTTTCCTGGTGCGAAAGATGCAATGGATGTCCTTCGTTCTTTTTCACCATTCCTTATTACTCGGTCTTGGCAAGAATTACGGTCCGGCGCTAGCAGCGGACTAGCCGGACTTTCTCCCTCGCCAAAAGTCCGAGGTGAAGAACAGTAAAGTACCTATTCAGTACAATATATTGATACACCATGCGGACATTCACGGACTACGAGCACCACGGACTCAGCCTGGCCGTCGTTATTGCATGGGAGCCCTGTCCGATCTTGAAAATGCCTTATATATCGCTATCCTCGCCCAACGATGAACTTCTCCCATCTTCCAGCTCAACGATCCCTTCCTCTGAAACAACGCCTTCTCTTCCAATCCAGTGTTCATAAAGACCTCGTCCTCATACACCTTCCCCTCGTGCAAAAATATGGCAACAGACTCACTTGGCACCAATCCCGAGAGGAGGTGTGAAGCTTCCCTAGATCCTATACCACCTCCAGCCCCTTTAGAAACGATGCCAGAGAAGACCGAACTCACATCATTGGAGAATGCACAAGAGCTGCAGGAGAGGCAGACAAATAAAGATGAACTCCCAGAGCCAGAATATCCGTCCCGGGCAAAGGTCATTCCAATCGTCGCCGCTCTCTATTCCGCCTTCTTCCTCGTTGCTCTGGTACCTCAACCACTCGCTCCCCGTCCAAGCACCCACAACTGACAAGCTGAACAGGACCGTACAATCATCGCCACTGCCGTACCGCGAATAACAGACGACTTCCACTCTCTCGGTGACGTGGGCTGGTACGGCAGCGCCTATATGCTCACCGGCTGCTCCTTCCAGCTCTTCATGGGCCGTGTCTACACCTTCTACAACCCCAAAAAGGTCTTCCTCTTCTCCATTGCCGTTTTCGAGGTTGGATCTGCATTATGCGGTGCCGCCCCAAACTCTACCGCATTTATAATTGGCCGTGCGATCGCTGGATGTGGCTCCTCTGGCATCTTCTCCGGCGCCATCATTATCATCATGAACCTCGTGCCACTACACAAGAGACCGCTGCTGCAAGGACTGGTGGGGGCGGTCTTCGGGATCGCATCAGTAGTTGGGCCTCTTTTGGGAGGTGTCTTCACGTCCAAAGTGTCCTGGAGGTGGTGCTTCTACATCAATCTTCCCATCGGCGGCATTGCCATGGTCGTATTGATCTTCATCCTCCAGATCCCAGGCGCCACCAATCGCAATACACCATGGCGACAACAGATCAATCAGCTTGACCCCATCGGCACCTTCCTCTTCATCTGTGGAATTGTGTGCCTACTGCTCGCTTTGCAATGGGGCGGCTCCACATATCCTTGGCACGACGGCCGCATCATTGGCCTTCTCGTCCTCTTCGTCATCCTCATATCCGCCTTTTTCGCAGTCCAAATTTGGAAGAAGGAGACTGCGACAGTGCCTTCACGGATCGTCAAGAATCGCAGCATACTCGCGGGTATGTGGTCACAGTTCTGCGTCGGCGCTGCAATGATGATAATGATATACTATCTCCCCATCTGGTTCCAAGCCATCAAGGATGTCAGCGCGTACCAGTCCGGTATCAACACGCTGCCTTTGGTCCTTGGCCTTGTTGCCTCCAGCATCTCGGCTGGAGCACTGGTCCAGCGGATCGGGTACTACACCCCCTTCATGATTGCGAATGGTTGTGTCATGTCTATCGGCGCTGGTCTCATCACCACATTCACCCCGAATACGGCGCATGCGAAGTGGATCGCCTATGAGTTCATCTTCGGCTTCGGGGTTGGCCTGGGCATGCAACAAGCCACCTTAGCTGCTCAAGCGGTCTTGGCTCGAAAAGACGCACCAACCGGTATTTCACTCATCATGTTCTGCCAATTACTCGGTGGCGCCGTTTTTGTCTCCATAGGACAGAATGTTTTCGCGAACGAGCTTGTCAAAGGCTTGGCAAGTGTGGCGGGCATCCAGCCTGCTGCGGTTGCTGCCAATGGCGCGACCGAGCTCAGAAAGAACGTGGATCCTGCTAAACTTACTGGTGTGTTGTTGGCGTACAATGGAGCACTGGTCAAAGTGTTCGAGGCTGGGCTGGCATTGGCGTGTCTGTCAATCATTGGAGCGTTGAGTATGGAATGGAAGAACATTAAGAAGACCAAAAAACGGGGCGGTCCTGGTGCTGCCGAGAAAGGAGAGGCAAAGGGCGATGAACCTACGGTTGAAGATTCGAAGGGTGCAAACGAAAAGGCTTAGAATGCTATGCATGCCACTGTAAGATAGAAAAAGGAGATCCAGTCTGAGTGTGTTGTACTCAATGCGGCGATACCCAATGTATGTAATGAGTTTTGAAGGCAAAATCCTTGCTTCTCAGGCAATGCAGCCTCGACTAACGAATCTGGTCTGTGCTACTTGACCAACCCCAAAAACTACCACCCGACGCATGTCTCAACCAGGCCTTGCTCTCACCGTACCCTTGCCACCAAGACACTGTGGATCGCTGACTCTGACACACTGATCCTCAGCCTGATGACAAGGAATATCGCCCGGACGTCGTTAGATAGCCTTACTGAGATCCGACCGCCTTCTCGGTCCCAGGATGTCTGAATGGTCGGAGTGGTATGATTCATCTCAGCCGAAGGGCTGCCAGGCTTGCCTTTTGGAGAATAGTGATTCAGAGGATGGTGGCTACATCGGACACTGGTGAGTTGCGATCGGATTTCTAGCCTCACAGAAGAATTGTGGCTTAGCTGTCCTTGGGCGTTACAGTGATTGCTGTTATATTAAGCAGATTCTCCCAGTGATCGGCCCAATAATCCGTTGCGGATGCGGAGTCATGCCGAAAAGGGAAAGAAGACCAACCTCCTCAATTGTTTGCCACTGTGTGTTGATGAAAACAACGCTAGCGGCCTCGGCTGGCTACATGTCTTTCACATCACATTCGCTCACAAAACTTCAACATCACAGAAATTTCACGCATACATCCAGAAACACAACGTCTCGTCTGCGCACATCATTCGTCTATCCGTGGCTACGATGACAATAGGTTAGCTTCTACTTTCCACAAGTCTTGTGCTGTCGAGAGAGTCTACGTCTGAGACGTATCAACCTGCTACCGCGTTGACGTCCGGCGATATCAAGTGAGACTCGTCTTGACTCATCGAAATTCGTTCGAGAGAGCAACATTCTCCTCCCACTGGGACATCAAAGCTATGTGAGTGACCCATTCCCTGTCAGCGTCAACACGCCTTCCGATCATGATGTGTCTCACACTTCATTACTTCTGCGAGACTATGCGAGTCTTCTGCAGAGGCTTTCGGCTGATTGGACTCTCGAGTATAGACAAGGAGAATCTCTTTCAGCCGAGCGTGCTATCTGCGGACACATTACTTCAGTAACTGCTCTACCTGAGATATATGTGCAGGGAGATCACTCTGTTTCGTAATTCTCCCAGGCTGGCTCTTTCGTGTCTGTTCCTGATCAGCAAGCAGATCGAGCTCATCATCGAAAATATCGATTCTTCCGGACGACAATTGAATCAAGGAATTCCATATATTTATCATTGCTCTTTACACCAATTCACCACTACTGTCGACACTGGACCGCTATTATTGCAGTCCAAAAGAGGCTGTGTGGTGAATGATATGCTATTTCTTTGAGCGTGGGTCATCTCCCGACCCTATTACGGGAGCCACAGCTATGAAGCATCGCTACGTCGCTGCTTGGGCTAGTGCCCTCGGCACAGTGATCCTTTGCTCCTTGTATCTTGGTCATCGATACCATACCCGTAAAGCACTTGAGGCGCATCGCACTCGGTGGAGTGAGATGGAGGGGGCGCTTCGTGCTGAGATTCAGAGTCTGAACAAGGATCACTTCGACTTGCAAGATGCATACCATCAGCGCATCAAAGAAGAACGCCATCAGTACACTGAGTGGAACAAAAAGGGATCTACACTTCGGGCTAAACTTCGAGCGATTGAACTCCAGCAAGACAGCTTGCAAGAAGCTCTCAATAACCGCACCAAAAAGGAATCCAACCAGAACACTGTGTGGGCTGAGAAGGAGTGTACGCTGCGAGCAACGATCGAAAATCTGGAAGCGGAGAATTTGAAGCTGCATGATAGTCTCGATCACAATATCAACGAAAACATCAGCCTGCAAACTCAATGGAGTGAGAAGCAGCAGACGCTGAGTGCCAAAATCAGCAGGCTACGATTGGAGAAGAAGAACATGCAAAACGAATTTGAAGATCGCCTCAATGAAGCAGTCAATCTGCAGACCACGAGTACCAGAGATCGGGATCTACCCGTTCTTGTGCAGCAAGCCCTGGATGTAATCATAAGGACAGACGCAAAAGTTGATCGGGTTGTTACTAACCTCGACAATGTCAATAAGCAGCTCGCGGAGCAAGACTCACGAGTGGCCTATTTGTCCGCTAGACATGACGACGATGATGGCAGTAATGCCTCATCTGAAGTCAACAATATTACTCCTAAAGGTCCAGTCCAAGCAGCGTTTGCCTCATCATCAAGTAACAACGAGTTGGGAGCAGACAATATTAAGCTCGAGGGGAAGCTTATTGATATAAAGACTATCGCATCGGACTTATCATTACCACCCAAGATCACGATGCCAAGTACCGTTCTACCACAACACCCACTGCCAAGCAAGCCGCCGACACCCGCTTGGTTCACGCCAAAAGCAGACACGGCGCCAAATGCTATATCTCACGGCAAGAAAATGGATAGTGGTGCTGCTATATCTGTACAGAAAGTGGTAACTATCCACCCCACATATACTACTGTACCGAACATCTTCCCAACATATCAAGCCTTATCTACATCACCGAGCCGCATTCCCAGTCTTATAAAGCCAATCCATGGGCTCCCCGCTCGGCCACCCAAGGCCGCAGACACGATCCTTGGAGCTACTTCAGGTGTAGAAAGCACCCAGCCAGCTACCCAGTCAGTGGCACCTCCTCCCCCAGCTCCCTCACCAAGCACAGATCCTGCAACTCGCGGCGAAGGAAAGCACGATGCTGCAGCCGAGAGCGGGGATAAAAGCACGGATGAGAAGGAAAAGAGTGGCGAAGAGCCTGGAAAGCCTGGGAACGAAGACGAAGAAGATGAGATCTCCAACTCCCGGCGAGGAGAACAAGCACGCCACGACGGCTCAAACACCCATCAATATCGACAACGGAAAAAAGCACGATGCTGCAGCTGAAAGCGGCGTCATAAATACCGATGAGGAGGCGAAGAACGACCCGGAATCCAGAAATGTGACAAAAAAGATGGAGAGGAAGGAGAGGAAGAAGAGGAGGAGGAGGAGGAACCCGCACCTCCAGAAGAAAAGAAGAAGAGAAAGCGACGGAGGAAGAAGAGGACGGGACAGGCTCGGAAGATGACGACGGCTGAGGAGGGGGAGGGGCGCGTTGGGGGGAAAGAAGGGGAGGGACAAGGGGTGGATTGGTAGTGAGATGGATTGTCGTGCGGTTGAGGATGTGTGGTTCCTTTTCTTTTCTTTTCTTTTCTTTTCTGTTCTTTTTCCTGCATGCGGATGATGATGATTGCGGACGATGATTGCGGAGCGGAAGAGGACTGTGGAGGAGGATCGCTCGCTCGGTCCTACCCTATCCATGGAGGCGAAAGGTGTGAGTTTGGGAGTGAGTTTGAGAGGGTTGTTGGAGATGGGGGTTTTCCGTTTCATTCAGCACCACTTCTTTCCTTCCAATCAACAGCACCATCGACAGCACTATTCACCAGCACCATTCCTATCAACAGCACTATCGTCAGCACTATTCATCAGCACCATACTTATCATCAGCACCATCGACAGCACCATCGACAGCACTACACCCCTTCCATCAACAGCACACTCAACAGCACACTCTCTAATTTCCACCCCATCTCCAACCCCTCAACACCTCCTCAAAGGACGAGCGCCTGAGTATTCCTCTAGGATAGGAAAAACGTGTCGATTGATCCTCGTCTGCAGGATATGGGATATCTTGTTGCAATTATTTCACGCGGAGGCTTGCGTGGTGATAGTAATAGCATTAGGATTGTTGAATGCAGAGACTGATACGAATGGATTGATAGATTGATAGGTGGAGTGATTGATTGATTCGAGGACGTCTTTATGTTGTAGTGTGAGCGAAATGGAGAGGAGAGAGGTAGTAAGGCTTGCACCAAGTTTGGAAGAAGGAAAGGAATTGTAGGAGGTTCTATGATCGTTGTGTCTTTTTGGAATCAGCAGAGCACAATGGCCAAGACGTTTGATCGGGTTCTGCGTCCTTTGTGCGACTGTATCATGGTTTCTAGCTTCGCGCCCGATATAGTGGTACATGCTAGAGAAGACGGTCTCCATGAGTTTGATCTCGTTTTGGTAGACAGTCTTCCAATATTAGACTCAGCTGAACGCAAATAGCGCTTCCAAAAGAAAAAAAGTCATAGTGGGTCTTTCTGAAACAGGGGAGAACAATGGCTAAGATATGAGTTCCGGTGGGATTTCTTGTTCTTTGTGCGACTTGTATCAAGTCTTCTCGCCTCGCTTCCGGTAGTACGGGCAGATCACAGGGGCCTACCTCCGTATATATTTGAGGAATTTCCCTGTTACCACCGGTGTAGAGTATATCATACGGAATCAAAACTTACTACAGCATCTTTCCCGTCCAAGGAAATCACATCACCTACCATCCCCAAACACAACTTCATACAACATGACCGATCCAATCTCCGTCGCTTCCACAACAATCGCATCACTCACTCAAGCAGCAAAAGCACAAGAAACCCTTCCGCCCGCGCACGATACAAGCGACGACAGAAAGCGTTCAGACCTCGATATCGAATTCAGTCTCAGCATGTTCAAATCCTGGCAGGAAGCCTGGTCGGGCCAGGCTCAACGGTCCGCCGTTACATCATCATCAGAGGCGCTCTGGGTTCGGCAAGGCTGGGCTGATATTGGTAAAAGACTCAACGTTGTCATCGCTGCGAGCAAGGAGGTCGAGAGATGCCTGATCGCACTTCAAGGAAACCAGAAGCCTCCTCGTCTGAGCTGGCGATCCGCTGCAAGATCACTACGAGCGAAGAAGCAACCACAGTCCGAGCTACGGATCCATACCGCCGCGTTGAGTGACGCCGTTTGCGAACTGTGGCTATACTCCGAGACCGTTTACGGATCCCTGCATGCCGTCATAGCGCAGGATGTACCTCTACCGTCTAGAGAACTTCTCCTGAATGCAGCGCTTCTGTCGAGGGCTGGGTCGCTCCAGCTCTACCAATACTGTTCCAAATCGTCTTTGGATTGCAGCCTTGCAATGGGTTTACTAGATGCTGGTTCGGACAGATTGCCAAGTTCTGGAAATTTTATGCCCATTTCACAACGCGGTGCTCCTATGCAACTGTTCTTCCAGCTATTCGGCAGAGGCCCCGAAGGCTCAATGCAATATCAGAAGATGGTTGTCGAGCTTGTTACCGAGTCCCGTTCTGTGAGGAGAGGAGAAGGTGATAAGGTTTTGTCGGACTCATCGGACATCGTGTTGTTCGAGCCAATGAAAGAATCGGCCATAATTCAGGTCGAAGGCTTAGGGTCTGGTTCATCATCTTGCCTCCGTATTCCGAAGGAACACCTTACTAAGATCCCCTTGAAAGCGGATCCAGAAATCCTCGCTAGAGTGTTGAACAAAGAGCACTTCTCAGTCCCCGCAAAGATCGAATTAGCATACAAAATAGCCGAATCCGGATTATTCCTGCTCGGGACCCCGTGGTTCTCCTCTCTCAGCAGCAAAAATCTCTTGAGGAGTGCTGGTGGGCAACGACATAGCTTCATGCTTCAGATTGACACCCTCGACTTCAGCGATCTTCTATGTGACGACCCAGCGGCCCTAGCAGAGAGCTCACAGCTGTTTAAGATTGGCGTCTTGTTGGCACAGGTTGCTCTGGACAGATCAAACATCTCCCCATGGAGCGAAAATTGTGGGGGGGAAATAGACAAGGTACCGCTACTGTCAGAGATCGAGCGGTCGATGGGTGCACAGTACTGCAAAGCGACAGCTTATTGTCTAGAGGATCGCCAACCACAGCATCAATTCGAGGGACCTGAAAAGTATAGCGCCCCGCACTTTGCGAAATGGGAAGAGTATTTGACGGATTTATTGCAAGAGTTTCATGCTCAGGTCTATTCTAGGGAAGTAACCACCCAAGGTCATGATCGCATTGCTAACATATTGTAGACTGGAAGAGCTGCGAGAGATTGATACTCACTCCGCATTGCGGCCAAGGGAATCTTCTACTCGTATTTAGAGTGAGCTGCGCCCTGTAAATAGAGGAAGCTCATAGACCGTAGAGTCGTGCGAGACCATCTGTGTTAGTTTCAGATGTTCCTGGCGTATCTGGCGTTGATACAATTGATCACACTGTCTCAATTTTCGATCGAGAACGAAGTTCGCTGTGCTCGAATCGCAGTTGATTAACTTAATAGTCCCGGAATTGCCTCTATTTGTATTGACTCAACTACTGCCGAGAACACCATCCGTAGCCATCAAAGATGTCTGTGCACTGTCTAAGACGGGTATAGCAGGCTATAGGAAGAGTTCAAGATGCCCTCCATGGTACAAATTGGATCAAGGCATCGTGTTGTGTCGTCAAAACCGATACAGTTGAGATGCTTGCCGTAAGTTCACATTACCACTTCCGGTAGTGCGCTGCTTGTAGACACTGAGATGTATGTTCTCTACCTTTGATGTAATCCACTTTGTCTTCTCAAGAAACTGCTCGAGGTACGGACGATGACTCTAGGATGAATCATTTAGTCCCCTGGCCCCCATTCCTCGTTTGGAGAAGGCATTGCTGACAAGGTGTGAATTGAAGAATTTCGAAGAGGGTAGCGATAAGAATGGTAGATTGAAAGTGTCCTAGGTTTTACGGGGCCAGGGTTTCATGACATTTCTAGTATCTCGTTGATCCTGTTGCTAATGCGAAGTGTATCTGCGTAAGCCTTGTCTTTCACTTCACTTGATCTAGCCAGTAGTCTTCGTCGAGAGTTTTGGATTCGCCACGGTATGTCTTGGAATGGGACGAGCATGATGAATCATCGAAGTGCGGCTAAACTTACAGGAGA
>JAABUX010005055.1_pt1 | contig 16358 bp, 19 predicted proteins | sample 5561851 | NCBI WGS metagenome assembly JAABUX01 (sample SAMN10711883, study PRJNA513361) | rock metagenome | isolation source: Antarctica rocks | place: Antarctica: Victoria Land, Richard Nunatak red sandstone | collected 2016-01-03 | reverse complement strand
CCGCGAGCGACGCCCCCCGCTAAGACCCAAGCCTGTCAGCGCTTCAAAATACTGGCCCGAAGCTCGATTCATATGGCGCGAGAACGCAGCCATTTTCATGCACGGGAACCGCGACCAATTCCGACTTCAGAAGAAGGCATGAAAACGGCCGCGGACGGCTCGCAGGTCAGCCCGCTCGCCGGAAACGGCGCTGGCGGGCACGCGATGGCCGCGGTCGAGCCGCTCGAAGGCGCGTAGCCGTCCTGGTCGAGCTCGCGCGGGCCGTCGAGCACGACCTCGCGACGCCGGACCACGCGCCGGCGACCGAGCGCACCTACGCCCACGATTGGGCCGACTTTGCGGCGTTCTGCAGCCGCCACGGCCTTGCGCCGATCCCGGCGGCCCCCCGCAAGACCCTCGCGCTCTATCTCGAGGCCCTGGAGACCCAGCGGAGCCGCTCACCGGCCGGTCTCGCGGCCGGGACCGTCGGGCTGTCACTGCCGATGCTCCGTCGGCGCCTCGCCGCGATCGCGAGCCATCACGCGAGGGCCGGACTCGAGACGCCAACGGAGCACTCACTCGTGCGCCGGCTCCTGCGTCGCTATAGCCGCGCCCGCGGGACGGCCGTGCGGAAGAAGGAGCCGCTCCTCATCGAGCAGCTGCCGGCGATCCTAATGGCGATGCCCGACGACGAGCTTGCGATGCGCGATCGAGCGCTGCTGCTGCTCGGGTATGCCGGAGCGTTCCGGCGGAGCGAGCTCGTGGCGCTCGATATCGAACAGTTGCGGTTCTCAAAGGCAGCTTGCTACGTCTGGATCGCGAGCGCGAAGAACGGATCCGCTGAAGCAGGGCCGCGAACTCTTCGTTCCACGACTGCCGTCGACGTCGAAGAAGGCTGAACTCTGTGCCGTGACGGTGCTCGAGCGATGGCTGGCAACGGTCGGGCCGACCGGGCCGTGTTTCAGACGTTCGACCTCCGTGGCGAGCTTACGAAGACGCGGCTTGACTCAGGTGACGTCCACGCATACTTCGACGACGAGCAATGGCTGCTGGCGTCTCTGGAGACTTCGCGGCACTCGCTTCGCCGCGGCTTCATCACGAACGCGGCGAAGAAGAAGGTCCCCCTCGAGAACAATAAAATGCGTGACCGTGCAACGATCAAGCGGGATCGTCCTTGGCTACATTGCAGCGGCGTCAATCGACGACGACCCGCCATTGCTCGAGATAATTGGGTAGCACATGACGTCAACTGAACATTATAGTTTCTACTGCTTGGACTGCAGCTGCGCAACGAACGATCACGTACGCATACCGCTTACTCGTGACCCGTCCCATATGCTCTTGCGTTGCAAACGATGCCCTAGCTGCGTTATCTGCATAACATGCGATCACCGGGCGTGAACACCGCATGTCCTTAGCCGGGCGGCGAGCCCGGGCCTAGGGTCGATCATTGGATTGACAAATATCGATCCTTTGCCCAGTATCGACGTATGTCGATCCAGCTTTCGCGGACGCTCATCGCGAAATCGAGCCATGCGGCGTCGCTGTTCAAAGCTTTGAGCGATCCCGCTCGCGTCTTGATCCTGACGAGGCTAGCACGTGCCGATTCTGAAATCTGCGTTTGCGAGTTTGTCGAGCAGCTCGATATCAATCAGTCGACGGTCTCGCATCACTTGAAGATTCTCAAGGACGCGGATCTCATAACTTCCGAGCGCCGCGGGACCTGGGTTTACTATAGCCTTGCGGTCGACGCTCACGAGCGACTCACGTCCGCACTGACCACTGTGATTCCCGAAGGCGTACTCGCATGAAGATGCATCTCAACTTAGCTACCAGAGATCTCGACGCAAGCGTCGCTTTCTATAGCGCACTGTTGTCGGCGAAGCCCGTCAAGCATTACGATGACTACGCGCTGTTCTTAACAGAGGAGCCGGGCCTCGAGCTCGCGATCGACGCCGATCCTACAACGAATGTCGGCGAAAGCACGCACTATGGCATCGTCGTCGAGACGCCCGAGAAGGTAAGCGAGGCGATCGCGCGTTGGCAGGCCGCCAACGTTGAGATCGAGATCGAAACGGAAGAGACATGCTGCTACGCAACACAGAACAAGGTATGGGCGACGGACCCGGACGGCCGACGATGGGAAACGTACTACGTCGTCGCCGAGACGGAAGAGCGCGGCGACGCCGGATCCTCCGAGACGCCATGCTGCACGACGACTGAAGTCGTCGATGCGACGCCGCTCTTGGAGCCGGCGTCGCGTTGACCGCTACGGCCGAAGCGCCGCGGCGCTCGTCGTTCGCGGCGCTGAGCTTCCTCGATCGCTATCTCACCGTCTGGATCATTCTCGCGATGCTGATCGGTGTCGGCTTGGGTGCGGTCGGCGTTCGACTGCCTTCGGTACTCGTCCCGATCGGCCTCATCGTCATGATGTATCCGCCGTTTGCGCGAGTTCGCTACGAACTACTCCCGGCCGCTCTGCGGGATACGCGATTGCTCGGGATCTCGATCGTGCAGAACTGGATCATCGCCCCGATCCTGATGTTCGGCTTGGCCGCAGCGTTTTTGCATGGCCGACCGGACCTTTTCGCAGGCCTCGTCATGGTTGGACTCGCTCGCTGCATAGCGATGGTCGTCGTCTGGAGCGAGCTCGCGAGCGCCGACAGGGAGTACACGGCCGCGTTAGTCGCCATCAACTCGATCTTTCAAGTGTTCGGCTACGCCGCGTACGCCTACATCTTCGTCACGGTGCTGCCACCGTTCATCGGATTGCCGAGCTTGGCAGTCCATCTCTCGATCGCGGGCGTCGCGACGAGCGTCTTGATCTATCTCGGGCTTCCAGCCGTGGCGGGCGCTCTTACTCGAATCTTCCTCCGGCCACGGATGGGTTCGGAACGATACGATGAGGGCTTCGTCCCAGCGATCGCACCCTTGACGCTCATTGCGCTCCTGGTGACGATCGTCGCGATGTTTGCCTTGCAAGGGGCGCGTATCATCGCTCACCCGCTCGACGTGCTGCTCGTAGCAACGCCGCTTGCGATCTACTTCGTCCTGATGTTCGCGCTCTCGTTCTCGATGGGCAAGGGCATCGCGCCGGTTATGAGCGGACGACGTCGCTCGCGCTGACCGCCGCCAGCAACAATTTCGAGCTTGCGATCGCCGTCTGCGTCGGGGTATTCGGCATCAACTCGGGTGAGGCGTTTGCGTCCGTCATCGGACCGCTCGTCGAAGTCCCCGTCTTGTTGACCCTGGTGAACGTGGCACTGGCCTTGCGCGGTGGTTTTCCATCACCGGGAACGCAGTCAGTTCAAGGTCGGTCATGAGACATCAACCAAAGCATACGATACGAGAGGCTACATGAGCTCATCCGTTCTTTTCGTCTGCAAGCACAATACCGGTCGTAGTCAGATGGCAGAGGCGTACCTTCGAGTGCTTGGTGGTGCTAACGTTGCCGCCGCGTCGGCCGGCACAATCGCTGCCGACGCTCCGGACCCGAGCGTCGTCACGGTAATGGCGGAGGACGGCATCGACATTTCGGCGGCGCGTCCGAAGCTGCTTGACAATGCAGTAATGGAGCGAGCCGATCGCATCCTCACCATGGGCTGCGATGTGGAAGGCGTGCCGCGCATCGATGCGGACTGGGGGCTTCCAGATCCAAAAGGTGCGTCGATTGAACGTGTCCGCGAGATCCGCGATATCATCAAAGCAAAGGTGCTTGCGCTCGTTGCATCCCTGCGAGACGGTGCGCCGGCAAGTGGACTGACGGGCAATACGATACTTGCGGCAACGTCAAGTATTCAAGACCAATCATGATTTGATAAACGGAATAATGAGCAGCGGCTGCGGTGGCAAGATGATGGCAATAATGTGTGCCGTTTTGCTTCCCATTATCATGTAGATTGTTCTAATCGCACCCTCGACTTTCGTTGAGCTATGCAACGCGAAGTTGCGCGGCGACTGACTCTGAACGATGCTAAACCAACGCCTCAACAGAATCCGGGCTACATCCGCGACTATGACGCACGCAATGACCTGGTAACATAGCACTTGGTCGAAGGGACATCCCCACATCGATGCCGACTGGGACTCCCGATCCAAAGGGTACGTCCACCGAACGCGTCGAGACTCTAAATCTCTTCCTTCGAATGCGCTGAGACTTGCGAGAGAATCTGACGGGAAAACGACTCACGCAGACCCGCTGACCTTAAGACTGCTGGCGCCCGTCACAGCTTCGACCAATCTCATCTGGGAATTAGCGCAGATGCACGCTTTCGTTCGGCGGGTATCTCCGTAATCGTCCACATCGCGTGGTGCGTCTGCGCGTCGGTCGGCGATACCGCGATGACGTACGGCATCGTTGGGATCGCCTACGCCATCTTGCGACGGGTGAGAAGCGTACCGCATGGCTTGAAGCTCTACGCGACCACGGCGATCGTCGGGCTACCGGTCGCGGCGCTTGTCGAATATGTCGCTTTGCAGGCCGGGTTTTGGGCATACGATCCAAGCATGCCGATGCTCTTCGGATTGGGAATTTTTCCGCTGTTGCAACTGATCGTGCTCTCGCCGCTCGCGCTCGCGCTAAGCGAGCTTGTGTCTCGGCGCACTCATGACAATGCGACGGGACCATAGAAGTTAAGCGACATTCAACCTGGCCGATCGTGACTTCGCACTCTACGCTCATTCCGAGAGCGCTTTCCCTAGCGCGGTTGACCGTGGGTAGATGTCGATCGAAGCGGCGGTCGCAGTCTGGCTGGTAGTTGCAGCTCGCAGCTTCACGCTGTTTGCCTTTAGCTTTCATAGCATGATCGGACGCGCATTGACCGGCGGATCCTTCGAAGTCGACTCCATGAGTACATCGATCGTCGCGCGCTTAAGTAGATGTCGTGCCTGGGAATGCAGCCATTCTCAGGCACGGGAGCCAATAGGATTGCCGACGGAGAAGAATGCGTGGAAACGCCCGCGGACGGCTCTCAGCTCGGCCCGATCACTCGAGTTGGCAGAGCCGTCCTTCCGGAGCTACAGAGAGGACATCTGTTATCCGAAGGGTCATCTTCTCACCACTCTACTCAGACGTTATGGCATACCAACGGCTATTTGTTATCAGCGATTGACTCTTCTCGGCGACGATAGCGCCGGCTATGCCATTCACGCGCTCAATGCGCTTTATCTTGAAGGAGCGCGGTACCGGTCGATGCTCGAGGAAACAAGGAAGGAGCTAACGCCATATTTGAGTGTGAAGCGCGTGGGCACCTTCACATGCGCGGATAGCTGCGTTGCCCAAAGGATCGAGTCGTGATTGCCGAGCCCGCGGCGGCCGCTCGCTGGTCCTTGTAGTTGGCCTTTCGTTGCACATAGCGGGTCGGCACGGCCTAAACGAGTACGGTAAGCCCAGGGGCTCGGACCGTACGTTAAGTAGCCACGGACGCCGATACAAGGAAGTTCGCACTTCGCACCTTTCTGCGATGCTTTCTCAGCCTGACTCGCTTTTTCCACGATAGTCAGCAAGGTATCAATCGTCATATACTATGCGTTAGCCGTCCGTCGATCGCTGCGCATCCGGCGCGTCCCGGCGGTGGATTGATGGAAGTGTTACTAATGGGTCAAACCCCTTGCTTCGCCGGCCTAGACCGCGATGCAATCAAGATTCTCAACGCCGCGCTTGCGGTTATCGGAACTTGGAATCCGGCAGTCGTTTCCGGCCTGACTGTCGTTGCGATTGGAAGCGTAAAGCCTGAGTTGCTTGTTTGCGACATTGACAGATCCGAGTCGGACCCGCTTGAGTTGTTACGTCAAGTGCGCTTTGTGTTATCGGCGTCCATTATTCTTGTGTACACGGATCGTGCGAATGGTTTGTGGAACGTCGGTTGTCGTACCGCGGGCGCAAACGGTCTACTCTCTAAACAGTCGAACATCACGGAGCTTGCCGCGGGCGTTCGTAGCGCAATGCGAGTCGGATGCTTCACCGATCCGCGATGTGCGGCGTGATGACGAACAAAGAGCAGCGCCGCTGCTATCATCGCGGTCCGTTGCGGGCGGCACTTCGAACAAGTTGTTTTGGCGAAACATTCGCACTCAGCAGCGTTCGCAAAGGTCTGAGTCGCGATCGCCGTACTATCAGGTGTAACGCGAGTCTGAGCCGTCAGCTCGGAGGCGATGTTGCGAATGGCTAGTACCATCGCGAGTGGCATCGAGACGCCGCCGACCCCGGCTGATACGGCTAACAAGCCGCTTGGCAGCGCATCGGTTCGCGTAACTATCAACGGGTCGTCGACGAAGCAGTATGCGGCCGAAGTCCTAATCGAGCACCTCTTCGCGAATACCGACGCGCAGATACCCGGGATAGAATACGCAGCTGCGTACCGGCTAGCCGAAGACTTCATCGGTGGCGACATTATCGACGTCTATCATTTCGACAATAACTCGGTCGCATTGTCAATTGCGGATATTTCGGGGAAAGGTGCCCAGGCGGCCGTGCATGCAGCGCTGATAAAATATGGCCTACGTGCTTTGTCGAGCCACGGGCTGACGCCAGAGCGGGCGCTACGCTCCCTGGATAGGCTATATCTCGAGAACAACGTCTTTGAGCGGAATGAGTCGTTCGCGACCGTGTTTTTCGGTCTAGTCGATGCGAAACGGAAGATCTTGACGTACGCTTCGGCAGGTCATGAGCCGGCAATCATGGTGCATCCGAATGGGGCGGTCGACGTACTCCCTCCGACAGCGCCTCTGATAGGCGTCTTTGACGACCAACATCACCTATTCACGCAAGACGTCGTCATGGTCGCGTCAGGATCCCTTTTTGTCGCTACCACTGACGGCGTGACCGAAGCGCGAAATACCGATGGCGAGATGTTCGGAATGGAGCGGTTCATCGACCTTGTTAAAGACCATCGGCATGACGATCTGAAGGCTCTTATCGAACGAGTGATCGAGACCGCACAAGCCTTTAGCGTGGGCCGCGTTCAGGACGACATGGCAATCGTTGCAGCGAGATTCTTGTAGCTCGTATCCAATGCACGTGATGCACGGTGCTGCGTAGAAAGAACATAGCATGTTGTCGCCTCTTAAGAGCGCACTTGATGCTATCCTTTATCCGGCTTGGACGTGCGACGCGTTCGGAGCGGTAGACTACGTGAATGCCTTTTCAGCTCCGACCCGAAGCTACTGCCGGATCTCTGCACGAAAACGACCGTAGAGGGGTTGCAGCGTCGAGCACATGTGATCCAGCGCACAGTTTCTGCCTTGCGGAAGAGCTATGGCCGGAGCCTGCCGAACTCCCTTGCCACGCAAAACGCGAGATGTAAGGCCCTTGGAGTTGACTATTAAAGGTTTCAGAACGGGACACTTGAACAACTCGACGGCTTCCGACGCGATTCCCGACATGATCTGGACGTACGACTTGTTCGGCCAGATCGACTACGTCAATGCTGCTTGGATCTCGTACACGGGTTTGAATCTCGTCGTAACCGTCGCACAGCCTACGCTTTGGACGTCTGTCCTTAGTTGAGCTTTATGATGGCACTTTCTGGACGGCGTTGGGTCATCATCGCGGCGATCGCGCTCGTGGCGATCGCCGCGTGGCCCTTTCTGGGCGCCCAGCGCGCGAACGCGACATATGCTTATTACGCTCCGGTGCAGCCCGATTACGTGTACCGAGACAAGACGATCGCGTTTTACGAAAAGCGTATGCTGCAAGACTCGCAGGATCAGATCAGCGCGCGGATCCTGGCGTCCCAGTACCTGCAACGCTACCGCGAAAACCTCGACGTCGGCGATCTTCAACGTGGGCTCCATCAAGGTTTCAGGTCGCTGCAGTTGCAGCCGGAACATAATGCCGTAGCCGATGAAGTGATCGGCTCAGGATACTATGCTCTTCACGAATTTCGCCAGGCGTTGACATTTGAATCCCGCGCGCGTTCCGAACAATCCGGTGACCCGAATGCGCCCGCGCAAATGGCGCTACTGGAAATGGAGATCGGTCATTACGCGTCCGCTCGTCACGACTTAATGGTGGCCTGGAGGATCAAGGACGATCCGAGCGTGTGGACAGCCCAAGCGCGTTATGATGAAATGACGGGAAATCTAGCGCGAGCCAAGACGCTGATGCAACGAGCAGCTGCTCGAGCTGACGAGATTTCGGATAATTCAGCGGAATCACGCGCCTGGTACCACTATCGGCTGGGTCAAATAGCCTTCTCGGCCGGGGATAGCGATCAAGCTAAAAGCCAGGAGCGCATCGCGATAACTGATTTTCCAGGCTTCGAGATGGCCTATCGCGCGCTGGCGCGTTTTTGTTGGGGGCTCAAAGAGTGGCAATGCGCGCTCGACGCAGCGCAAAAAGGGGTAAACATCGTCCCCGAGCCGGAAACGCTGGGATACCTCACCGACGCCCACCAGGCCTTAGGTGACGTCGCGGCCGCTAAGGCAACGCAGGAGCTCATCTTTGTCGTTGAGCGCATCGGTAACGCTTACCGCATCAACGATCGCCTATTGTCGGTCTACTATTCCGAGCATAACGTCCGACTGGACGACTCGTTGCGGATCGCGCGTCGCGAAGTGGCCAAACGCGGAAACGAGATTGAGGCTCAGGACACACTGGCGTGGGCCGCGGCAATGGACGGCCACTGGACCGAGGCGTACCACGCTATGCTGATCGCAACGCACTTGCATACCCAAGATCCGCGAGTCCTCTTCCACGCGGGCATGATCGAGGAGCACTTCGGCCATCGCGCGCGGGCCCGTCAGTACCTCAAAGCGGCGCTCGACTTAAACCCGCAGTTCGATCCATTTTACGCTGACCTCGCGCGGCGCACCTACGCAAACTCTCGTGCTGAAATGGAGTACTCGAAATGAAACCACTCTCGCGTTACCTGCTGCCCCCCGTCGCCCTAATGGCGCTTGGGACGGCCATATTATTGTATCTGCCGCGCGTTGGCCAAAGCTCAGACCATCAGGACTCGCCTCTGACCGTTGGGCGGCCGGGAGCGGACCTCACTGACGTGTTCGTCTTTCCGGCAGCCGATCCGAAGAAGGTCGTCTTGGCGATGGACGTTCACCCGCTCATTCCAGCGGGTGAGGCGCAAACCGCCTCGTTCGATCCCGCGGTGATGTATCAGTTCAAGATTGCAACCGACGGCGGCTTCAAGGAAACCTCGGTCATTCAATTTCACGCTATCGGCACGGGACCAAATCAACGCATTGAAATGTATGGGCCCACTCCGCCGGCGATGCCCGGCACGCGATCGGCCTGGGTGGGCGACTCGCAGACGATGCCGTTCAATCAAGTCACACCACTTTCAAACGGCATGACGGCGTTCGCGGGACCGCGTCAAGACCCGTTTTATTTCGATCTAGCGCAATTCTTTAAGATCGTTCCGGACCGCAACTACAAGTACCATCCGCCCTACGGCCCCGGCGTTCCGGCGCCGACGGCCAAGTGCTTCCGTAATCCCGGCGTGGACTTTCTGCGTGGTTACAACGTGCTCTCGCTGGTCGTGGAAATGCCACGCCAAATGCTTGCATCCCCTAATGGGAAACTTGGGATCATCCACGTCTATTCGACGACGTCTCTTGAGAACAATGGCTCATGGGTACAGGTCGAACGCCTGGGTCGTCCGGCCGTTAAAGAGGCCTTCGAGGCATTTGAAAATCACGATGCCACCAATCGTAGCTCACCGTGGAAGGACCCGCTGCTGGCACACTCCATCGTGTCATTCATGAGCTCCAAGAACGGCGCCGGGCGGTCGATGCAACTCGCGAGCGCCGTCGAACACGTGCTCATTCCCGACGAACTGACGGCAAATCTTGGCAGCGGTGGACGGGCGGGCTATCTCGCAGTCGAAACCAAAGGTAAGAGCACGCTACCGACCGCGGTGGAACGCGTGATCCCCAACGTCGGCCTTCAAGGCCTCAAGACTTCAATTGCCAATAAATCAGGGAACTTCGGTGGGCGCGATCCCTCGAGTCCCGTCATCGGTCTCTCGCTTGGCGTGATCTTCGGATCGCTCGGCGCGAAGGTTGGGCTCGCGCCGGATGACATGAAGGAGACAGCGTGTTTGTCGAGCGACAATGTTGTCGCTGGCGCTCGCGGCCACACCGACACCTTCCCATATTTGGGCGGTCAAATCTAAGCGGCAGCTTGTTCCGGCGGCGTCTCGCCTTTGAATGGAGTGCGCCCTTCTCGGCGGACGCCCGCCGCCTAGCTTGCTTCTCAGGGAACAATCGGATGGCGCGCGCTTTCTTCAGCGTGCCCTGAACCTAAGCCCCGAGTTCGACCCATATCAAGCGCGACGGGCCAGGATGCTCTCGTGTCTTTGGGAGCGCGCGGGCGGGGGACGCACATCGCCCTCGATCGCGTTGATCCTAATCCTGCCGCGATCGGAATAAAAACGGCGTCGTCCTGGGGCGCTTGTTCGCGATTGCAGAACGTAGCGCGTCAAGAACCAACGCACGTTCCATGGTCGGTCGCATCGACCAGCGATGACGCGACGCGACACTAGACCCAAGATGACCGTGAGATCGAGCCAGCCTTCGTGTGTTGCAATGTACGTGATGTCGCCCGCCCAGACACGATCGGTCGTTTCGATCTTCGTCACGTCGAACTGCCGTGCGAGCGCGTTGGGCGCGATCGGGAAATCATGAGTGGAATCCGTCGTCTCGCGATACCGTCGCCGTTAGAGGCCCGAAGTGCCTGCCGCTACTCGTATCCTCGAGATCTTCGCCGTCAGCGTTGGCGTGATTTTGGGGCTGCTATGGCTCGGGCTAACTCCGTTGATCGCGCATGTCGGGCGGAAAAAGCGGCGTCTGTCGAGACGGGCCCTTCTTTCGCTCGGGCGTACGCCTACTTCGAAGATCCCATCCGCGCCGATTGACTCTTGTGGATCTCCGTTTATGCGCTGCGCTTGGTGATAATGACCACGGCCGCCCCGATTCCGACGACCCCCGCGAGCAGCGGAGCGCGGTTTTCCGTCACCCACGTGTAGCGACTGATGAGGCTCGAGCGGTCATTGAAGGCGCCGTGCGCCCCAAAGTCGCCGGAGAGCGGCTCGCGCAGGTTGTCGGGCGATCCAGGACGGATCGGACCGTCGTACTGCTGCGACGCGTAGCCCGTCTTACCGAGATAGACGTCGAGCAGCCCGGGAAACAGCTTCGTGCCCCACACCGCTTCCCAGGTCGGGAATCCGCAGATCAGCTCGCGTCGGCGCGGGTGCTTCGAGAGCCAGTGCACCGCGCGACCAGCGACCTCGGGCTGAAAGATTGGCGGCACGGGCTGCGGACTCTGCGGCATCTTCGATTTGCACCAGGAGAACTGCGGCGTGTTCACGTCCGGCATCAGGACCATCGTAATCTTCACGTTGCTCTTCTGATGCACGAGCTCACAACGAATTGAATCGGTGAAGCCGCGGATCGCGGCCTTCGCACCGCAATAGGCGGCCTGGAGCGGGATGCTGCGGTAAGCCAGCGCCGAGCCGACCTGGAGTACCGTGCCCTTGTTGCGGGGAAGCATGCGCTTCATCGCGGCCATGGTGCCGTAGACATAGCCGAGATAGGCGACCTCGGTGATGCGGAGGTACTCGCTCGGCGTGAGGTCCTTGAACTGCGCGAAGACGTTCGTGAACGCCATGTTGACCCAAACGTCGATCGGCCCGAGCTCGCGCTCGATTCGCTCCGCGGCCGCATCGACCGCGTCGGCATCGGCGACGTCGGTCGGAATCGCGAGAACCTTGCAGCCGCCAGCCTCGGCCTCGGCTTTGGCAGCCTCGAGCCCCTGGGTGCCGCGGGCAAGGAGACCGAGCGTGCAGCCCTCTTTGATGAATTCCCGCACCGACGCACGGCCGATGCCGGCTGAGGCTCCCGTTACGACGATAATGCGCGGTGGCTTCGAAGAGCTGGCCATATGATGTTCCTTCGAGCCGGTCGGGCTCAGACGCGGTAGTGTTCGGCGTCGGCGCGCTTGAGCTCAAGACCGAGCCCGGGACGCGAGAGATCGGGCGCCATAGCGCCGTCGACGACGGCCGGCACGCCATCGAAAAACATGCGCTCGATCCGAATGTGGTCGTGGAAATATTCGATGTGCCGCATCCGCTTTGCGACGCACCCGACGTGCACGTGTAGCGTCGGCGCGCAGTGCGAGGAAAGCGGGACGAACGACGCGTCGCAGAGGGCATCCGCGGCGAGGAAGTTCGTAAACCCGCCGCAGCGCGTCGCATCGGCCTGGACGACGTCGACGCAGCCTCGATCGATCAGCCAGCGGAACCACTGAGGCTCGTAGCCGTACTCGCCCGCGCTGATTTCCATGATGGCGGGAGCACGGTCGCGCACGAGCGCCAGCCCTTCGAAGTCCCGGTGGTACACGGGTTCTTCGAACCACGAGACCCCTGACGCGGCGCCGATATGTTCCGCGACGCGGAGCGCTTCCTTACGCACGTACGCGCCGTTCGCATCGACGAACAGCTTGGCAGAGTCGCCGATCGCCTTCCGCGCGGCGGCGACGCGGCCGAGATCGGCCCCCGCATCGCGGCCGATCTTCATCTTGACCTGCGGGATGCCCTCACCGATCCAGCCCGCGAGCTGGTGCTGGAGCTGGTCGATCGTGTACGAGGTGAAGCCGCCGCTTCCGTAGACCGGCACACGCTCGCGAACCATGCCAAGCATCGCCGCGAGCGGCATGTCCGCGAGCTTCGCGCGTGTGTCCCAGAGCGAGGTATCGATCGCGGAGACCGCCATCGCGGCGATTCCGTCGCGGCCCATGTTCCGGACGGAGCCGGTGAGCTCCGCGTGGAGCGCGCCGTGATGGCGGATGTCGCGGCCGATCACGATATCCGCGAGCGATGCTCGGATGAACTCCGCCGTCGCCGTGTTCGCATAGGTGTAGCCGAGACCGCGGATGCTTCCGACGGCGATCTCGACGAGCACCATCGTCGTCGAGCTCCAAACTGCTGAGCCGTCGGACTCCTGGGGCGTGCTCGTCGGTACCGTGTAGGCGGTGACGTCGAGCGACGCGATCCGGTAATCAGCCGGCATCCGGGCTTGCATCCGCGATCGTGGTCATCAGTGCGTTCTCGGCTTTCCGCGAGTCGAGCCGCGTGTGCTGCACGACGATCGGTAAGCTCGCCTTGAACGTGCTCGAGAAGCTGACGCCGATCGGGATCGACTCGGGAAAATGCATGGCATTGAAGCGCGTGTGCAGCGTCCGGCGCGCCAGCAACTGAAAGCCGTAGGGGTCAGCCGGCTCGCGGTCAGAGAAGTACACCATGATCTTGACTTCCGTGTTCTCATCCGTTGCGTTGAGGATGCACAGCGCCTCGTGACTGAGGAAATCGGGATACGGACCCGTGCTGCCCGGAGGGATGTAACCCTGGCCAACCGCCCGCATCTTCGATCCGACGTTCGGCACTTAACCTTCGTCTTTCGTCGCTTTAGCGGTCGGGAACACCCCCGCGAGGACGCTCTTGGCGGAATCGAGCATTATGCCGAACTCGTTCGGATCGCCCTTCACGAGCGCCGACGTGAAGTTCTTCATCTGGTCGATCGTGATGTGGGGCGGGATGATCGAGATGTTCGGATCGACCCACGCCTCGAGCACCGCCGGCCGGTCCGCGCCGAGTACACGATCCCAGGCGGCGCCGACGTCCTCGCGCTTCTCGACCTTTACGCCGACGAAGCCGAGCATCTCGGCGTAGCGAGCGTAGGGGAAGTCGGGCAAGTGCTGCGACGCCTCGAATTTTGGGTCGCCGGACTCGATGCGCATCTCCCACGTGACCTGGTTGAGGTCACGATTGTTTAGCACGAGGATGATGAGCCGCGGATCCGCCCACTGTTTCCAGTACTGCTGGATCGTGATCATCTCGTTGATGCCATTCATCTGCATCGCGCCGTCGCCGGTGAGCGCGATCGCCACGCGCTCGGGGAACGCGAACTTCGCCGCGATGGCGTACGGCACGGCCGGCCCCATCGTCGCGAGGCTGCCCGAAAGCGACCACTTCATGCCACGCCGCATCTTGATGTGCCGCGCGGTCCAGTTGGTCGCCGTGCCGGCGTCGCCCGTGAGGATGACGTTCTCGGGCAGGCGGCGGTTAAGTTCGGTGAACATCACCTCGGGATTGATCTGACCGTTCTCGCCCTTGATCTCCTCACGAGAGGCGTTGACATCGGCCCACTCCTCGCGGTTTTTCTCGAGTTTCTTGCGCCACGACGTGTCGGTCTTCTGCTTGAGCAGCGGGAGCAACGCGCGGATCGTGTCGGACGAATCGCCGGTCAGGTTGACGTTCATCGCGAAGCGCAGCCCCGTGTTGGCCGGATCAATGTCGATCTGAACGCCGTTGGCCTGCCCTTCCGGCGGTAAGAACTGATCGTACGGAAACGACGTCCCGATCATGAAGAGCGTATCGCACTCGTTCATCATGTCGGAGCTCGGCCGTGTGCCGAGCAGGCCGATGTCTCCAGTCACCCACGGCAGATCGTCGGGAACCGTCGCCTTGCCAAGCAGCGCCTTCGCGCAGCCGGCCTGCAACTTATCGGCGATCGCGATGACGTCGTCGACCGCGTTCATCGCGCCAACGCCGACGAGCATCGCGACGCGCTCGCCCCCATTGAGGATCTCCGCCGCGCGCGCCAGATCGACGTCATGCGGCACGGTGCGCGGCTTCTGGTAGCCGACGCCAGAGTGCGCGTAGTTCGCTTTGCGCGGATACTTCTCGAGAGCCGGCTTTTCTTGGACGTCCTTCGGGATGATGATCGCGGTGACTGAGCGAGTGGACATCGCGATGCGGAACGCGCGGTCGACGACATGCCGGAGCGCCGCCGGATCGCCAACGGTGCAGACGTACTGATTGGCGACGTCTTTGAAGAGGACGTTGAGATCGACTTCCTGCTGATAATGCGCGCCGATCGCGGTCTCGGCGGCCTGGCCGACGATCGCGACGACCGGGACATGATCTTCTTTGGCGTCGTAGAGACCGTTGAGCATGTGGATCGCGCCCGGGCCCGACGTCGCCATGCAAACGCCGACCTCGCCTGTGAACTTCGCATGCGCCGTGGCCATGAACGCGCACATCTCCTCGTGCCGCGTGTGCACGAGCTCGAAGCGATCCTTCGCGCGGTCGAACGCGCCCATGAGTCCGTTGATGCCGTCGCCCGGGTAGCCGAAGATCCGCTTGATACCCCACTCGGTCATCCGGTCGAAGAGGTCGTCAGAAACCGTTTTCTTCATTCGAAAGTCTTCCCCGTCATTGCGCGGCCGGAAAGACCGCCCCGGCCCGCATGGGCCGACGAATAGATAGGTGCCCCGCGACGCGTGACGATAAAACTCGTGCGCACGTTCGATCCAGGCGCGAAGTCGAACACCGCATATCGAAGCTGGCTCGCTCAACAGGAAGCCACTTTTACTCGAGCATCTGCCCGGAATCGAGATTTCGCGACCGGGGCCTCAGTTCTGCGCTCTCACGTATCTGAGGAACAGGGCGCAGTTGTCCTGGCCTAGCTCGCATGGGCCGTCGAACACCGACCTTCGATGCCGGATCGCGGGCCAGCGACAGAGCGCGCCTACTTCCAACTGGGCCGGTTGATCTTGACCGAGCGCTTGTTCGCTTAATGCGATGTTTTGAAAACCCGTTGCGTGGGATAGTAATCCCCTTGGGCCTTACGAGATGTCTTTCCGAGATGTCGCTACGCGTTCGGAGTCTCAGGAACACCAAAGCTATCTTCATCGAGCGTGATATCGATTAACGTAGCACGAGCAATCTGCTGCGATACAATTTACGGAGACAGTACACCTACGCTCTACGTGATCGTCTCACTTGAAGGTTGCGGCTACTGCGATGCTTCATGCATTGCGGTACGTTTTAAAGCGACGGAATGGCTAGAGCATCGTTTTAAACTCTTGCTCCCTAAGGGCTTCGGCCTTTACCGGCTCTTTGGATGTTTTAGAATGGCGCGACGTCTTGCGTCGATGGTACATCCCCGCCGAACCTTACTGGCTGCATACGATTTGCACCGTATTCTACATACGACTTACCCTGTGTCGGCGTGATCCGCACCGGAAGTCCCTAGTACGTTGGCAACGGGACGTGCCGAAACGACGGGAACTGGCGAGCGCATTGCCGAGTACACGGTTTCCGACGGCGAGATGGCCGCCGGTAGCACGCTTGGCGGTCCGAAGGCATGTTTAACGATCAAAGCTACGGGCGCGATCGAAAAGATCTATTCCGTCGAGGCGGGAGAAGTCGTGGTTGGTTCGGTCGTGCTACACCATTGGGACCAAGTGACCGGGATCGAGCTCGCGCCGCTCGAGGGGACCTTCGTCATCCGCCCGGATCAACAAGAGCACCGCTTCGCGCTCGCCAACGGCGTCGACGTTCGCGAACGGATCTTCGTCTTAA
>JAABUX010005048.1_pt1 | contig 16369 bp, 22 predicted proteins | sample 5561851 | NCBI WGS metagenome assembly JAABUX01 (sample SAMN10711883, study PRJNA513361) | rock metagenome | isolation source: Antarctica rocks | place: Antarctica: Victoria Land, Richard Nunatak red sandstone | collected 2016-01-03 | reverse complement strand
ACCGGATCAACGGCTACCGCACTCTCGCCCTTGAAAACGCAAAGGCTGCGTGAGATAATCTCTACGTCGATGTTACGCCGCTAAACGAATGTCCCCGAAGATCGGCACGAACTCGGAGTCGATGCAAGCGACCCGAATCGAATATTCGCTTACGTCGTCGGCGCAGGTGCGTTCGAGACGCGCGACGGGGGAGCGACGTGGACAAAGCTGGCTCAGCCGCCGAACGAACCGATGGGCACGGCAACGATCGATAGTCGCACCATCATGATCCCCGCGATGATGCCGGACATGAACATGACCGGCATCTTGCGCTCCACGGATGACGGCAAACACTGGTTGCTTATCGATCGTAACGTCAGCGGAATGTCACTAAGCGATGACCCACAGCGCGCGCGCGTCGTCTATCTCTCTGGCATGGGCGTTCTCTATGTCTCGCGTGATGCCGGTAGGACGTGGGCAACACGGCCGCTTCCCGCGACCGCTGAAGTCGTTGCCCCAGCAGCGGACGGATCGCTTTACGCCGCCGGCTACTCGAACGAGCACGGCGTGCTGTGGCGTTCGCGCAACGGGGGTGCCACATGGAAGCGTATCTCAAGCTAGCGTTTCGGAGTGTGCGGATCTGAATATTGCTGCGGCCGTCCCTCAAACGACCGTCTTCCAGGAGATTTTCAATACGCCGTTTTAACAATGAAACGCCCATGATGTTAACGCCGGGAGAAAAGTAACCCACCGTCACCCGGAATCGCCGGTTGAATTCTGACCCACCGAAGCCTTGCCCTTAGATATCGGAAGACCGATACCCGCCCGTCGGCGTTCCCGCAATCGGTAGCTGTCGCCGGAGATCATCCCGACATGCGCATGGTGTAAGAGTCGATCGAGCATCGCGGCGGTCATGGTCGCGTCGCCGGCAAAGGCGGTATCCCATTGCGCAAACGGCAAGTTGCTTGTAATGATCACCGAACCGCGCTCGTATCGTTGCGCGATTACTTGAAAGAAATGGTTGGCCTCGTCGCGTGCAAACGGCAGGTACCCGAGTTCGTCGATGATGAGCAGTCGGGGCATCTGGATCGAGCGCCGGATGTACTCCTTGAGTCGCCCCTGGCGATGGGCCGCGGCAAGTTGCAGCATGAGATCTGCCGCGGAGACGAACCTGGTCTTGATGCCGTTCTGCGCCGCTTTGTAGCCGATTGCCACCGCCAAGTGCGTTTTTCCGACGCCGGACGGCCCGAGTAGCACGACGTTCTCAGCGCGTTCGATGAACGTCAGCGTCGCGAGTTCGGTAAGCAAAGCGCGCGGTGCTCCAGTGGCAAATTTAAAGTCGTATTGCTCGAGCGTCTTAATGACGGGAAACCCGGCAGTGCGCGTGAGAAGCGTGCGGCTTCGCTCTTGCCGGTCCAAGAATTCGCATTGGAGTAAGCTTTCGAAGAATGCCTGATAGCTTGTCTGCTCTTTGGCAGCGCGCTCTGCTAACGCCGGATAATCGCGAGCCATGGTCGCCACACCTAAGCGCTCACAGAGATCGCGGATGCGCTCTTGCTCGATCATCCCATCATCTCGGCGGCAAGCTCGGAATAAACGCTCAGCGGATGTTGGATCGACTCGACGGGAACCGGCACCAGCGGCGAAGGCGCTAGTGAGGGGCGTCGCTGCAGGCGGCTGCCGCCATACGGTAACGGCAATGCGCCTAACGATCCTCGCTCGACTTCAAAGCGGTCGCACGGGCGTTCTTTGAGTGTGGCGTGCAGGCGAACGTTGGCGACGGTATCGAGCCAGAGCCGCACCTCGCGGTTTGCGGTTACAACGTCGACCGGAAGCGAACCCAATCGGGATTGCAAGGGCCGATAGAACGATTCACGCAGATATCGGTGAAACCGTTCGACCTTGCCTTTTGTTTGCGCACGATACGGTCGGCAGAGGTGAACGGCGAAACCGTAGTGGCCGGCAAAATCGTTAAACATCGGATGAAGACGATGTCGGCCTTGCGCATAGGCGTTTCGCTCCAGCACGATCGCCTTGGGATTGTCGCACAGAACGGTCTTGGGAACGCCGCCAAACATCACCAACGCGTTCTCTAGGCAGGCGATCCACGTTTCGACGCGTTCGTTATCAACAAATTCAACGTAGGTCATCCGCGAATACCCAAGGGATGCGGTGAAGGCGCGAAGCGCAATTTCGCCGCGTCGAAAGATAACGAAGTCGATCTGTAGCTGCTCGGCGGCTAACGTTTCAAACCGAACGTTCGGTTCCACCGTGCGTGCCGGTCTGAGCTTTGCCAGGTGCAGCTTAAGTTGCGTGATGCCGCCATCGTATCCGCGTTCTTGTATTTCGCGTAAGAGCACCGTCGCAGCGAGGCCGCGAGTACCAGCCGACGATAGCCGCTCACGAAGGTACTCGTCGTAAGCGGCAAGTTTCGTCTGCCGCGGCGACCTAGGTCCGTAGACGTCGTCGTGCTTGCCTCGAAGCACGACTCTCACCGTATTCCGCGACAGATTCAAAGCACGAGCGATGGCACGTATGCCGTTGCCCTGACGATGCAAGACACTGATTTCCACCTGAGACTCCTTGGCCAGCATGAACCCGAAGGTTCGGGAGGTCCAGGTGGGTCAATTTTCAACCGGCAGAGTGGGTCACTTTTACCCCGGCGCTAACACCCATGACAAGCCGGGCGCTTAGGTCAGCTGCGAAGACTGTTGGATTATCCACCATATGTAGTGGCATGCATCTGCTACCACGTTTACGCGCAGACGCCGATAGCCACGCTTCACGGTCGACCATCGAGAAGCAGACGGATCAATATAGTCGTGGTCGCCCTGGATGATCCTCACGGGGATATGGTGCGACTCTAAAGCGGAGAGAAAGTCTAAGTGCTCGGCAACCGAGTTTCCAATCGCACCGTCCACTTGCTCGTTGTAGTACACGCCGGGCACGCCGATCGAGGACATCCATCCGCAAGCTCGGGGTTCACGAGAACACGTTCTATCTCTGGAAACAGAAATACGGTGGTCTTGGGACGCCGGAGATGCGCGAGCTGCGCCAGCTCCGCGCTGTTATACTACCGCACCGCCAGAAGCACCCACATCACGACGAAGCCGATGATGCCGATTGCAGCTGCGATCGTCACCGCGGACGTATCCGGCATCGTTTTATTTTTACCGGCGCGCAGCGCACGTGCCGTAGCGACATAGCGATACGCTCCGTAAAATGCACAGGCAACCCCGGTGAGCGCCATCGCCGTGCCGAATCCAATGGAAATCTCAGGAGCAGTCTTTTTGAAGTGCGCGAAGACGGCAATTTCACGCGTGAAGAGCGCGAAGCGCGCAATCACGAATCCAAAAGCGATGAACGCGAGCGCCGTTCTCGCGTAAGCCAAAAACGTCCGCTCGTTCGCGAGCGTATCGGTGGCGCGTGGCTGTGAGGAATCCATGCGCTCATTATGCATTACAATAAGAGAAATTTGTGCGGGAGACAATTGCAGTTATCTAAAAGCGACGTGCCGGGCTTCATTTTACCCATAGCCAAGTCTGCTCGTTCGTCTCGGAACTGACCCATTTTTGGGAAGGAGCTGGAGCTCAACACGCTCCTTTATGGTGAACTCGCGCCGCGGCCGAACGCAGTCCCGTATTTGACTTGTAGTACCGAGAATGCGTCGTTCGGGATACCGTTTTGGTAATGCCGAAGAAACGACACCCACACCGATTGACGATCGGTAAGATTCTTGATGAACCCGGTCTCGATCTCAATTTTCTGTGTCGGTGCCGGATCGAGCTCGCCCCAATTCTCGTAACGATGGACGGTCGTCTCGAATTTCAGGGTCGGGCCGAGCTGCTGGTCGAGCGTTGCAACCCCGTCGTACAAGAGCCCGCCCGGCTGCAAGCGCTTCTCCGCCGAGCCGGTGACGGTGAGCTGCATCGCGCGTGAAATCGGCTGCGTGTACGTGAGCGAGCCGATAGCCCAGTAGTACGCATCCTCGAACAGAAAATTACGGTGGTGCAGCATCGCTACGGCAACCGACACTCTTCTTGCGCGCCGACGTCCTAACCGTCGTGCGGCAGCTCGTCGCCCTCCGGCTCGGCGACGGCAGGGCGGCCCTCGCGCCGGACGCCCCGCTCTTTGTGAACGGCGGTCGGGTCAACGCCGGCGCGCGACTCTCGCGGCGCGGGATCCGCTTCGCGCTCGATCGCGCGTTCGCGAGCGCGGGGCTCGCGCCGAGCGCGACGTCGCGACCGCGCAAAAATGGCGGGATGCGGCCCCCTCCGCCGCGCCGCGATCGGCAAGCGCACCACGCACACCGCCGGCGTGCGCGTGCCCAGCGCACACAGCTTGCGCGCGAACCAATATTACGCTCGCGCGCGCCGGCGGGCCGATCTCGAGCACATCGCCGACCACGTTGGACACGCCGATCTGCGGACCACCCGGAAGTACTTAGATCGCGCACGCCAGCGCGAGAACAACAGTGCCCTGCGCGTTCCGCTTGATTTTGCCGCTACGGACCGTGGAGAAGAAGCGTGAGCTTCGCTGCATGTTTCGTTGGAGCAACGCTCGTGTGTATTGACTAGCCCAACGGCAAAACGTCGTCTTTGTGCGCCTACTTGATACAGCATACTGCGCCGGAGTTTCGGACTGGTAAACGTCCACCGAAAGGCTGAGTATGGTCCGCATTGCATACTATTTGTCATCTAAAACGGCCTGAAGCCGCTGGCGATCCACCAGAGCGATATGCCCTTTAACGCGTTGAATCGCACCGACCGCTTCGAGCTCCGCAACGGCGCGTGCAGCGACTTCTTTCACCGTGCCGGCCGTTGCCGCGAGTTCGGCTTGTGTCATGCGCTGAAGCGGCTCAAGTGAAGGCGAGAGGCCGGCATCCGGAGCAGCGTACGGGAGGATTGCAGCCGCGACCCGCACGATCGCGGACTGCGCCACGTGCGCGGAGAACGCTTCGGCAAGCGCGCGTGCCCGTTGTGCGCATATCGTCGCAAGCGCGCGTGCAAATGCAGAATCGGTCGTCATTGCGGAAACGACGATGCCGCGCGGAACGAGCAAAACACGCGTTGTTGTTGTTGCGACGAGGCGCGCGATGGTTCGGCCACCATCAAGCGTCTCGATGTCACCGAACGTTTCGCACGTCAGGACGTCGAATAAACGCTGCTCGCGACCTGTAGTCGATCCCATGATAGCGCCGAGGCTTCCGTTTCGAACAAGGCCTAGATATGGCCATTGGACGTCCTGTTCGACGATTGTGGTTCCTACATCAACAGTTCGTTCACTCGCGACCTGTACAAACGCTCGATACGTCTCTTCGCGCGCCTCCGATAATACCGCACAGTGGCGCAAGAAGGTGATGACCGCATCGTCGCCTTCGCCGGCTGAGGTCGATATGCGGCGAAGCGAGATTTCCCATCTGCCAATGCCCAGATGACGCTGCGCCCAAATGAACTGCTGCGGGCGCAATTGCTCAAGCTGCAACCGCAGCGGCCGCGGCTCGTGGTCGGTGATAATGATTAGCGACGCCCCATCCTCGAGGGAGTCGAAAGCCGCATAAATACGCGCGTGCCGCTCCCACGTCGGCATCGGCCGAACATCGATCCTCCGGCTGTTACTTGCTCCGTCAGAGCTCATATACGTCTACGTTCGCCGCGTAGTACCGCCAGGCTCCCCGATGTTGACTTAAATCAATACCGCGCTGCCCGATTCACGCTACGCTAGGATCGACGTTGAAATCTGCACACCGCCTGGCGGAGTCGTTAAAAAGTCGCATGGGAGCCGCATCGTGATTTTTCCTCATCCGGTCGCAAAGACGACGGGATATGCGCGCTGACCTTATCATCATGGGGACGCATGCGCGCGAAGGTCCCGCGCGCGCGTGGCTTGGAAGCACGACGAAAGGTGTCTTGCGGTCGTGCGACGTGCCGGTACTCGTCGTGCGCGGCGACACCCGCGCGAAGAATGCAACACAATCCTTCCACCGCGCCATTGTCGCGATCGATAATTCCGAGCCTGCGGATGCGGCCGTCGCGATCGCTCTCCTCCTTGCCCAAACAACCGGGACGCGGCTCGTACTGTGTCACGTCGTCGACTCCCCTGGCCTGCGCGAAACTGCAGCGCCGTTCGGAAACGACGTGGCGCCGGCAATTGCCGAACTGCACCGGGCGGGCCGCGACCTCTTGGACGGCGCGCAGAGCCGCGTCGAAGCGGCTAACGCCCACGCCGATAACGACGTCCTTCAAGGCGAGCCCGTGAGCGCGATACTCGAGGCCGCGAAATCGAAGCCGCCGATCTGATTATCACCGCAAGTCACAGGCGCCGCGGCTTGCGCCGGTTCTTCCTTGGTAGTGTCGGTAGTGTCGCCGAGTCGATCGCCCGGCATAGCGACATTCCCGCTCGTTGTTCGGTCGTGAAACGCGACGCTGCATGCATTCGTCTCGCCGACATATCGCAAAGCTGACGACTACGAAATAAGGACCACTGCAATGTCTTACGTTATCACGGAACCTTGCATCGGCACAAAGGACAGGTCGTGCGTCGACGTGTGTCCTGTGGATTGCATTCACGGAACCGAAAGCGACCCGCAGCTGTACATCGACCCTGAGGTATGCATCGACTGCGGCGCATGCGTCTCCGCATGTCCGGTGGAGGCGATCTACGCGGATGCCGACGTGCCCGAGAAGTGGAAGCACTATTCCGGCATCAATGCCGACTACTACAAGTAGCGGGCGGGAATGCCGAGCGAGACGCGCTGGTTCGTGAAGGTCGGATTGCTGTATCTCGTCGTGACGTTCGTTGCTGGCAGCGTACTGCTCATATGCGAGGCGCTGGGTCGCCCTGTACCATACATCTTCGGCGTTGAGCATGCCCATCTCGGCACCGTCGGCTGGCTGGTCAATATCGTCATTGGGATCGCCCTGTGGTTGTTGCCGCTGAACCGGCAGCGGTTTCCCTCCACGCAAGGACGCTATCCGCCCGGTGCGGTTCTGGCGTGCTTCGCTTTGCTCAACGGCGGCTTGCTGACGCGCGTCGTCGCCGAACCTTGGTACGTGCTCGCCGGGCAGCCGTTCGCGGCGGCGATGTTGCTTCTTGTCGCGTCGCTCGCTCAGTCGATCGCGATTGTGCTGTTTGTCGCGATCGCCTGGCAACGAGTCCGTGCGCCGAGCCAGGCTGCTCCGGGGATTCGATGAAACCGTCGATGTCCGCATCACGCTCGCGGCTTGCGGCACGCACGATCGCCGGACTGCGGTGTTTCCGCGCGGTCGACCACGTACCGGTGGGATCGGCATCGCACCGTCGTCGACCCGCGCCTGTGGCGGCCCGGCATTGGGCTGGGTTCACCTCGTTGCGCTCGGTTGGCTCACGATGATCGCGCTCTCGGTGTTAGTCCACGTGATCCCCGCATTCACCGATGTCGTCTGGCGCTGGGAGACGCTTGCGCGTCGAAGCCTCACGGTGTACGCCGTCGGCGTGGTGGTTCTCGTCGCCGGGTTCTGCACGGGCGCACGCGGGATATTGTCGTGGGGCGGTACGATCGTCGCGCTCGGGCTCCTCGGCTATGCGGTACCGGCCGCGGTCACGCTCGTATCCGCGTTTCGGCTCGGGCGGGTGGAAGCCGCCATCGCCCGCGCGCTCGGTGCGACGCTGACGTTCTTGCTCCTTGCGGCAGCGCTCGGAGTCGCGTTCACGTGGGCACTCGACGGGCGGTTACCGGCGACGATATTGGTAACCGGCGCGCCGATCCACGCCGAGCTCGGTCTGATCGGTTGGCTGACGGTTCTCATCATGGGAGTCTCGGCGCGGACGGTCGGGCCGATCGCAGGCGCCCGCTCAGCTCAAGCATGGAGACACGTGACAGCCGGATCTGCAGAGATCGTGGGGATGGTCGCCGCAGGCGCGGGCTTTGCAATTCGCTTACCAACCGTACTTTGGATCGGAACGGTCGTGCTCGGTATTGGCGTCGCGGTCTATGTCATCGATCTTTCCAGCATCTTGCGGCGGGCGACCGTAAGCCATCGGCCACCGCAGGCGTTCATGGCTTGGGCTGCGCTGTGGCTCCTCCTCGCCTTCGTCCTGGGCGTCGGCACGCTTCGCGGTTCGCCCTGGGGGCCGGCATTCGTCTACGTCGTGCTCATGGGCTGGCTGGGACAAATGGTGAACGCGCATCTCCACCATATCGGGATCCGCCTACTGAGCACGGCGTTCCGCGGCGACGATGACGAGACGCGTCCCGGTGAACTGCTCTCGGTAACACTGAGCTGGACGACGTTCGTGCTGTTTCAAGCCGCGGTTCTCGCCGGCGTCGCCGCGCTGCTCCTTGATCATTGGACTCTGCACACGGCAGCTGCAGCCGCAGGGCTTCTCGGATGGGTAGCGATGACCGCCAATGCCCTCTACGCCGCACGGCGGGCGAGCCAGCCGACGCCGGTGATCTCGTTGCTTGGCATCCGCTGAAGCGAAGGAAATGTTTCTGTGACGACCACCACCGACATTCGCCGCGCTCCCACGCTGGCCGATACTGCACTTCCCGAGGATACGGTGATCTTCAGTGCATTCACGATCACCGCCACGTTTTGGCTGCTCCTGACGACGGCGGTCGGGCTGCTGCTGAGCTTCAAGTTCACCTATCCCGACCTCGCAACCGATCCGTACCTGTCCTTTGGCCGCCTGCGCGCGATCCATACGAACGGGACGTTTTACGGCTGGGCGTCCGTCGCGTTGACCGGGCTAGCACTATATGTCGCGGCGCGATCGTCCGGCGTCACGCTGCAGCAGAAGCGTTTAGCGTGGGCAGCGCTCTGGTCGTACAACATCGCCGCGGCGCTCGGCACGATCACCCTCGATCTCGGCATCAGTAACGGCAGTCAAGAGTATCGCGAGTGGGTCTGGTGGGTTGCCGCGTTCTTTTTGCTGGCCGTCGTGCTGAGCGGCATCGTCGTCGTCGCGACCGTGATGGCGCGCAGCGAACGCGAGATCTACATCGCGAACTGGTACACCATGGGCGGATTCATCTTCACGGCGATCCTCGGGATTACGGCCGCGATCCCATTCTATCAGTATGGCCTTGGTCAAGTCGCCGTGCAAGGCTTCTACATGCACAACGCGGTCGGCATGTGGTTTACATTTCTCGCGCTTGGCATCATATACTACGCGCTACCGAAGCTGCTCAATCGTCCGATCTACTCATATGCCCTCGGTGTGCTCGGATTTTGGACGAATCTCGTCTTCTATCCGGTCATCGGAGCACGCCACTACGAGTTCTCGCCGCTGCCGTGGTGGTTCCAGACGCTCGCCATTGTCTTTAGCGTTGGCATGCTCGTGCCGGTCTGGGCCGGCAGCGGCAATTTCTGGCTCACGATGCGCGGCCGCTGGGCGACGGTCCGCCGCTCGTATGCGCTGCCGTTCTTTTTCGTCGGCATCTTGTACTATTTTCTCGCTCAACGCAAGGCACGATCGAAGCATTCCGCAGCCTGCAAGCGATCTGGCACCTGACGAACTTCACGGTCGGCCACTCGCACCTCACGATGTACGGCTTTATCACGTTCATCGCATGGGGCGGCATCTATGGATTGTTACCGCTCGCAACCGGAAAACGGCCGTCGCTGCTACTTGTCGGCCTGCATTTTTGGCTCGCGTTCCTCGGCGTGACGATCTATGTCATCGTGCTCTCGGTCGCGGGAACGGTGCAAGGGATCACGTGGGCGAACGGAGATCCGTTCATCGCCTCGGTCGAGGCCGCGGCCCCGTATTGGAGCGGGCGCGCTATCTCGGGGACGATGATGTTGCTCGCGCACGTGATCTTCGCGTACAACGTCTGGCAGATGACGCTCGCGCCGTCACCGACGACCACATCAGCATCACCGCTATCGCTCACTCCCGAGAGCGCGCAAGGATGAGACGGCGGGGAATGGACAACGTGCTCGTTCTGGTTCTCAGCGCCGCCGGGATCTACGCGTTCTTGGCGATCATGATGGGGGTTGTTCCGGGGACCGTCTTGTCAAAAACACCGGCTGGTCCCGGCGTCGTTCCGCTCGCCGCGGCGGCCGCGCGCGGCCGCGACGTGTACGTCGGCGAGGGTTGCTCGTACTGCCACACCCAGCAAGTCCGCCCGCTTGCGCAAGACCGCATCTGGGGCCGCCCATCGACGGGTGGAGACTATGCGTACTCGACGCCGCAGCTGCTCGGCTCCGAGCGCACCGGGCCCGACTTGAGCAACATCGGCGCGCGTCAGCCGAGCGATGTCTGGCAGTCGATTCATCTCTACGAACCACGTGCGCTCGTGCATGCGTCGATCATGCCGGCGTATCCGTGGATGTTCGTCGCGAAGGACCACGCCGGACCGGGCGACGTCATCGTCCCCGTTCCACCCGAGTACGCGCCGGCAGGTAAAGTGATCCTGGCGACGGGCGAGGAGCAGGATCTCGTCGCCTACCTCAAGTCGCTCAAGCAGCCGGCGCTTCCCTCACCGGCGCCGTCGCGATGAACGGCATGCAGATGGAACCGCCGCAAGGCGGCGACATTCTTGGGACGATCGTCGTGATCGCCGGCGTGCTCGTAACACTGTTCGCCTTTGTCCTGGCTTCTCGAGCGACGGTCTGGCCGGGTGAGACGGCGCCCGACCACCCGAAAACCATCATCTTCAAGGACGGTCGTTGATGCAGACGCAGCACGGTGATCTCGGCGAGGAAGCGGGGTCGCTCAGTCTCTATCTTGACGACGCGACGGAGCCCTTCGCGACATATCGTCCGCCTGCGACGGTCGATGTCGACACGACGACGCTCGCCGATGGCCCGCATGTATTGCGTATCCAGGCGCGCGGCGCCATCGGCAACGCCGGTGTCCGCACGATTCCGTTCATCGTCCAAAATGGTCCGGGCATCACGGTCACCGGGTTACGGGCGAACGAGCGGGTCAGCGGCAAATTACAACTCGCCGTTAATGCCTTTAGCGCGGACGAGCCGTTCGATCCCGTACGCGCGGAGTCCAGCGGACCGATTCCCGTCTGGACGTGGGTCATGAGCGCCCTGATCGCCGCGTGGGCGGGCTGGTATGGCCTCACGGAGTTTCAGCAGCCTGCGGCGTTCGCACAGGGCAACGGCGGCAACGCCATCGCGGCGGCAAACGCACCGATGGGGCAGGGTACTACGACCAAATACAGTGGACACGGGGTGGCCGCCGGCTTTGATTACGCTGCCACTGGATCGCAGCTCTACACCACGAACTGCTCGGCGTGCCACGGTGCGAGCGGGACCGGCGTTCCGGGCGCTTTTCCCCTGCTTGCCGGCGACCCGGTCGTCAGCTCAAAGGACCCGAAGGCGCAGATCGGGATCGTCTTACACGGGCTTCACGGCAAGGCGATCGCCGGAACGTCCTACACGAGCCAGATGCCGGCCTTTCCCCAACTCAGCGACAACGACATCGCGGCAATTATCGACCATGAACGGACGTCCTGGGGAAATAACGCGCCCATCATCAATCCAGACGACGTAAAGCGCGCGCGCTAAATGCGAACTGCGATAACGGCGAAATCGCGCTTTCTAGGACCGAGAACGATGCTTCATACTCGCGGTATTCCGTCGAGCAGTAGCCGTGTTGTACGCCCGGGTGCTCGCGCGTATCGACCGGCACGATCGCGCCTTCACGGCGCTCAAGGTGAAGGGTCGCATCGTCGATGCCGCGGACGGTGCCGACTGAACCGTTGAAGAGCCCGGCTTCGCGGATCGTCTCGCGGATAATGACCCGGTCGCCGACGGCGTAGGGCACCTTGCCGTCGACCGTCTCGAGCTGGACGTCGTCGCCGGCGAGCCGGCCCAGCGCGCGCCATTCGTCGCGGGCGAGCGCGTTGACCGCAATCCGCTCACCGTTGGTGTACGCCTCGATCCCGCACTCCACACCTGAACCCTCGATCGCGCGCCAGCGGTCGAGGAGCGCGGCGCGCGCTTCATCCTGCGATCCGGTCTCGTGAACGAACCCGCGCTCGCGGTACGCGTCGATCGCGTCGCGGATGTCGCCGCGGCGCACGGCTTCGGTCGCCTCGCGCTGCCACGCCTCGCTCTGCCGGCGCGTCTTCTCCAGGTCGATCGTGTTCTCGCCGACGGCGCGCTGCATGAGCTCAAGCGCGTTGCCGTGCGCGACGGCCTGGAACTGCTTGTCGTCACCCGGCGCGATCACGGTCGCGCCCCGCTCGTGCGCCTCGCGCAGCAGCGCTGCACCCTGCGCGGTCCCCTGGGTCGAGACCTTGTCGATGATGAGCAGATCGCGGCTCGTCAGCCGTTCCCGATCCTGGCCCCATTCGTACAGCTCTTTGGCGACCGAGCGCGCCGGGACATCGGTCTCGCGTCGCAACACGTCGACCGCCGAACTCGCGACCGAGACCGCGCGAACGTTGAAGCCCGCGGCCTGATACGCCGTGCGATCTCGCTAATGAGCCGGGTCTTTGCCGGCTCCGGGAACGCCGGTAATAAACTTCAGGCGCGCATCATCGTCGGTCGCGTAGGCGTACGCGCGCTGCCGCTGTTTGTCGAGCCGCTCGTCGCTGGGCGCGTGATCGCGACGTCGCGTTTGTTCGATGCGAGGCCGTCCGCGTCGGCCCCCAGCGTCCGTTCGGCATCGAGGACCTCACGGGTCGTCAGCCGCGTCTTACCGCGATCATCGGCGAGCTAAACCGAACCGTCGACGATCTTCGACGATCGCCTGACGCTGCTCCGCTTCCTGGACGCGCTCGCCGACGAGCCGCTCCACGGCGCCGAGCGTATAGGTCGCGTTGTTGGCCGTGAGGCAGTCCACAATCGGACTTGGATCTTCGAGGAGCCGCGCCCCGACGACGAGGTTCTCCGCCCGCTGCACCGCCTCGCGCGCATCCGCTCGATCGCGCGTCTGCTGCGAGCTCTCGTACGGCCCAAACGTGGCGGTCATCGCGCGCAGCGAAAGGTCGCGATCGATCTCCGACGGCTTGACCGTCTCCGGGCTGTCCAGGTCGCCGATCCGCCCCCCGGTGCGGTAGGGCTTGTACTCGACGCCGTGCCGCTCGAAGGCCGCATGCACCTCGCGCCAGTCGGCATCGGTGGCACGCCCGTCACGGGCACCGTGCCGCATAGAATTTCCACCTCGGCTGCCGCCGCGCGACAGCGCTCAGCGAACGGCCTGACCGCATCACGCGAACGATCGTGATCGCGAGCGCGCTCGAATGGTCCGATCTGCTCGACCTACTCCCGATGCGTGAGGTCGGAACCGAGCTCGCGAGCTCGTGCATACTCGCCGCGCTCACCGACGAGCCGGCCAGCCACGACGTTGTCTTGACGACCGGTCCGGACTTCCTCGTAGCGAACGAAGCGCTGGCCGCCGCACGCACGTACGCCGACGGTCCCTTACCAGACAGCACCCGCCGGAGCGACGCCCGCGATTTGGCCGCTTTTGAGGCGTGGTGCCGGGCGCGAGCCGTCACGGCTCTGCCGGCCGCGCCGCAGACGCTATAACGAGCGATACTATCGGCATCGGTACACGCACCGCATGAGCCGTTCCCATCACGCTAATTGTTCTTCAGCCCAAATCGCCTCAAGTGCTCGTGCCAACCGGTCCACAAGGTCGCCGGCCGTCGCTTGCGCCAAGCGATGACCAATGACGCGATCGAAGAGCGCGCCGAGTGCCCCAAAGGGCGGCACATACTCGCCGTGAAGGATGATGCGCGTCCGAGAACTTTCAACGCGGAAACGTAACACGCCGCGGAAATCCGGAAGCCACCGCGACAGCGCGTTCCACTCGAACACAATCTCGTCATGCCAACGTCCTGGCTCGGTGGCGTCACGTTGGCGCCGAAATTGAACCGCGACAGGGTGCTTTAGCGTGCCGGGAAGTGGCAATCCCAAGGCACGATACGGAACGCGTACGATCTCAGGTGAGGTCTCCAAAACCGGAAAGATGAGGTGCGCCCGATCGATGGCAAGCGAGAACGGGCAATCGACTATTTGTTCGACATTTACGGCTGATGGCTGACCCTTACGCTCAGGCACGGATCGCACGCTCCCGTCATTTATGCTCAGCATAAGTCCACATCAATCTCTTCGGACGGCGTAAACCTCCGACTCGTCGATCGATTCCGCCGATCGTTGAAACAATGCCACGAGCGGCTCGCAGTCGTCCAGCGCAAAAGCACAGAAGCCGTGGAAACTTTCACGGCTTCTGCTTCAAAGTCTAGCGTTTTGTTGCGAGCCGTGGCGTAGAGGCATCCAACTTCGGCCGGTCGGCAGTACCGTTGCCGTGAATATCTGCATCTTGTGTCATGTAAAGAACGGTAAGATCGACAGCGCGCACGAGTATTTCGATCTCGGACAATACTCGACGCCAGCCAGTACCGTGCGAAAGATGTATTCGTAGTCCACGCCGTCTGCGTTCCCAACGTTACGCGGAATTGCGAACTGCTACTTCTTTCCCGATCCGTGTTCCGCAGCGTGATGCTTTGCGGCTTCGTGAAGGTGGTGTTCCGCGGTCAGGTGATGGCCATGCGCAACGTGCGCATGATGTGCCGCCTTTTCATGAGCGCCGGCCTCATGGTGCTTGGCCGCCTCTTAATGGTGCGTCGCAGCATGCCGATGATGCTCGGCTGCTTGCCTATGGTGCTCGGCGCCTTTGTGTTGAGCCATTCTGAATGCCTTTCATGTCATGCGATGATCTTAGGAATTAACGTTAGACGAGAAACGCTGACGCGCCTCGTAGTGTTAAAGGCTCCGAAAATCATGGGGCGGTACACGAACTCGGCCTTCAGCAACTTTGCGGGGTTTTCACTTTGCGCCGCTACCGCGATCGCACTGATCGCATTCTTAGTTCTGTCCCGAGCGTAATTTCAAGACTCGCATCCAAGATTGCTGCGCCGAAGACGGGTTGCCGCTTATATATCGAACGAGGTTCGAGTCACCTGCGCGCGGTAAGCGAAACGGGACCGGCTGCGGTAAGCGAAGTGCCCCCACCTCAGGGCGCGGTTTTGCCGGCGCGAGCGGCTTTTCCCGGCGGAGAGGGCTGTGGCGGCCGGCGGTCTTTGGTGCTGTAGCTCTCGCCCGTGATCGGCACGATGTGCGCGTGATGAACGAGGCGGTCGAGCACGGCGGTCGCGAGAATGGAATCGGCGAACATGTCGCCCCACAACTCGAACGGTTTGTTCGAGGTCACGATGATTGAGCCGCGTTCATAGCGTTCGGAAACGACGCGGAAGATATGGTCCGCGACGATCTTGTTGAGCGGCGTGAAGCCCAGTTCGTCAAGGATGATCAGGTCGGCGCGCACGTACTGTTCGATGAGCCGTTCGACCGACAAATCCGCCAGCGCCGCATTGAGCTGCGACGCGAGGTGCTGGATCGTCGCAAAGAGCACGTCGTAGCCGCGTAAGCACGCTTTCACGCCGAGCGCGGTCGCGAGATGGCTCTTTCCAACGCCCGGAGGTCCGATGAACAGGACCGTTTCGTGCTTGCCGATGAAGTCGCAGCTGGCAAGTGCTTTGATGAGCATGGCGTCGAGCGACGGCTGGAAGGCAAAGTCGAAATCTTCGAGCGTCTTGGTAACCGGAAAGCGCGCGGCACGCAGCCGCTTATCGAGTCCTTTGTGTTCGCGCGTCCCGAGTTCGTCGTCGACGATGGCTTCGAGAAATTCGAGGTAGCCGAGTTTCGCGTTGATGGCGGCTTGATGGTGCGCCTCGAGCACCGACGCCGCGTGACCCAGGCGGAGCTTGTGCAGTTTCTGATCTAGCATGGGCAGCCCTGGCAACGCGAAAGCAACTAAACACGACCGACTGCTGCGGCAATACTTCCCCGACGGCACCGAGCTTTCGAAGTTTTCGCAGCGTGATCTCATCGTATTGCACTGAAACTCAATCGACGTCCGAGAAAGACCTTGTCATACCGTACGCCAGCTGCTACGCTAAACGCACTGTTGCGCTGACCGTTTGAACTCGCCGCTGCAAAGCCTCCGGGTCGATCGGCACAGCAACATAAATGCTGACGTCCGCGTTTTCATTGAGAAGCAGACTTTGCGGCTGAAACGGAGCTAGGCCGAAGTTAGGATGGCGGAAGCCGACAAGTCGCTGCTCGACGGGATGCATAACATGACGCTCCGACCATAAGTGCTCGAAGCGGGGGCTGTTCTCACGTAATCCGTTTACGCTTTCAGGTAGTCAGCTGACCTACACGATCTCCGCCGCATCTGCCGCCCCGGGATCATCGCGCGTCATTTGGACGCGGGCAAAGTCGGGGAATCATGCGCGACAGCGCCATCGAATACTTCGTTGACGGTCAAATCGACGGCCGGCCCACCGCCGCCAGGCACGTTCCGCCCGCTGATAGCGTAGATGCTGCCGGCGACGACGGCAATCGCGAACCCATGGCGCGGCGTCGGCATACGC
>JAABUX010005047.1_pt1 | contig 16370 bp, 9 predicted proteins | sample 5561851 | NCBI WGS metagenome assembly JAABUX01 (sample SAMN10711883, study PRJNA513361) | rock metagenome | isolation source: Antarctica rocks | place: Antarctica: Victoria Land, Richard Nunatak red sandstone | collected 2016-01-03 | reverse complement strand
CACCCGATGCGCCTTCGTCACGAAGCCGGAACCTGGGAAATCTTCATCCCCCGCCTTGCCGCGGGGGCCCTCTACAAATACGAGATTCTCGGGCCGCATGGGGTGTTGCCCCTCAAGGCGGACCCGATAGCCTGGCAAACCGAAGCCCCTCCTGCCACGGCCTCGGTCGTGCCCAGCCCCGCCATTTGGCGCTGGACCGACCAGGCCTGGCTCGAACACCGCGCCGCGCGCCAGCTTCAATCCGCAGACGCCCCCATCTCGGTGTACGAAGTACAAGCCCTGAGCTGGCTCTCCCCAGCCGATCTCGGCCCCGATGGCTGGGACCGCCTCGCCGAGCGCCTCGTTCCCTACGTCGCCGGGCTAGGCTTCACGCATATCGAGCTGATGCCGATCACCGAATATCCGTTCGGTGGTTCCTGGGGCTATCAGCCGCTCAGCCAATTCGCCCCCACCGCCCGCCTCGGTCCACCCGAGGCCTTCGCCCGCTTCGTCGACCGCTGCCACGCTGCCGGCATTGGCGTGTTGCTGGACTGGGTTCCCGCCCACTTCCCAACGGACGCGCACGGTCCCGTCCAGTTCGACGGCACCGCTCTCTACGAGCACGCCGATCCCCGCGAGGGCTATCACCAGGACTGGAATACCCTGATCTATAACCTCGGCCGCAACGAGGTCCGTAACTTCCTGTTCGGCTCCGCCCTTTTCTGGCTCGAGCATTTCCACCTCGACGGCATCCGCGTCGACGCCGTTGCCTCGATGCTCTACCGCGACTACAGCCGCAAGGCGGGCGAGTGGGTCCCGAACCGCTACGGCGGTCGCGAGAACCTGGAAAGTGTCGCCTTCCTCCAGGAACTGAGCCGCGTCATCAACCAGCGCGTCCCCGGCGCCATCCTCGTCGCCGAAGAAAGCACCGCCTGGCCCGGCGTCACCCGCCCCGCCGACGAAGGCGGCCTCGGCTTCGACTTCAAGTGGAACATGGGCTGGATGCACGACACGCTCCACTACATGGGCGAGGATCCGATCAACCGCCGCTGGCACCACGGCGAGCTCACCTTCGGCCTCGTCTACGCGTTCTCCGAGAAGTTCGTGCTGCCGCTCAGCCATGACGAAGTCGTCTATCTCAAGGGCTCCCTCATCGAAAAAATGCCGGGCGACCCCTGGCAACGCTTTGCCAACCTACGCGCCTATTTCGGCTTCATGTGGACCCACCCCGGCAAGAAGCTGCTGTTCATGGGCGGCGAGATCGCCCAATGGCATGAGTGGGACCACGACGCCGGGCTCGACTGGCCGACGCTCGGCCATCCGGACCATGCCGGCATGCAGCGCCTCATCCGCGACCTGAACGCCGTCTACCGTGCCGACCCTGCGCTGTACCGGGGCGATTGCGTGTCCGAGGGCTTCCAATGGGTCGTGCTGCATGACGCCGACCAGTCCGTTTTCGCCTATCTCCGGCTCGACCCGGCCGGCGCCGCCCCACCCGTTCTCGCAATTTGTAATTTCACCCCCGTCCCCCGCTATGGCTACCGGCTCGGCGTGCCCGTTGCCGGACGCTGGCTCGAGCGTCTCAACACCGATGCGACGGAGTATGGCGGCTCGGGTCTCGGCAATAACGGCGAGGTGTACGCAGCCCTGGGCGAGTTCGGCAACTTCCCCGCCAGCCTCGCGCTCACCCTACCTCCCCTCGCCACCCTCATTCTAAGGGCCGAATAGATGCCTGACCAATCGGTCCAGCCGCATACCATCGACCTCGACCGCTGGGGCGCCCGCCTCAACCCGGACGGCACCACCCGCTTCCGCATCTGGGCGCCAAGCGTTGAAAAGCTCTCGCTGCAGTTCCAGGCGGAGGACCCGGTACCGATGCACCGCCACGCCGGCGGCTGGTACGAGCTCACCGTCCCCGCCCCGTCCGGCACGCGCTACAAATTTACCCTGCCGAACGGCCTCAGTGTTCCCGACCCGGCGTCCCGCCTGCAGTACGGCGACGTCCATGGCTGGTCCGTCGTCACCGCTCCCGACCAGTATCCCTGGAAAATGCAGAGTTGGCGTGGCCGCCCCTGGAACGAGGCCGTCATTTACGAGGCCCATGCCGGCCTGCTAGGCGGCTTCGTCGGCATGCTCCGCCACCTCGATGACATCCAGGAGGTGGGCATCACGGTCATCGAGTTCATGCCCATCAACGCCTTTCCCGGCGAGCACAACTGGGGCTACGACGGCACCCTCAACTTCGCGCCGGATACGAGTTACGGCACCCCCGATGACCTCAAGCGCCTCATCGACGAAGCCCACAGGCGGGGCCTTTGCGTCATGCTTGACGTCGTCTACAATCATTTCGGCCCGGATGGCAGCTACATCAGCAATTTCTGCGCCCCATTTTTCACCGAAGACATGCATACGCCTTGGGGAGCCGCTATCGATTTTCGTCGCCTCGAGGTATTCGACTTCTACGTCGCCAACGCCCTCTACTGGCTGCGGGAGTTTCGCTTCGACGGGCTTCGCTTCGACGCGCTTCACGCCGTCCAGCCCCAAGACGCGCTGCCCGCGCTAGCCGACGCCATCCGCGCCGGCGTGGACCCCGAGCGCCATATCAGCCTCGTCATGGAACACGAGGACAATGCCGCGCACCTGCTCCGCCCCTCGCCCACCGAGCCTGGCTTCGACGCCCAATGGGCCGACGACTTCCACCACTGCCTGCACGTTCTCCTCACCGGCGAGACTGGCAGCTACTACATCGATTACGAGCGCTCACCCACTGAAATGCTCGCTCGTGTCCTCGCCGAAGGCTTCGCCTATCAGGGCGAGCAGAGCCGCCTACGCGGCCGTCCTCGCGGCGAGCCAAGCGATTACCTGCCGCCCTCGAGTTTCGTCGTGCACCTGCAAAATCATGACCAGATCGGCAACCGCGCCCGGGGAGAGCGCATGGCGGCACTCGCTCCGCACGATAAGCTCAGGGCTGCAACTGCGTTGCTCCTGCTGTCGCCGATGATCCCCTTGATGTTCATGGGCGACGAATGGGCTTCCAGTACGCCGTTCTTGTTCTTCACCGATCACCACGAGGAACTGGCCGAGCTGGTCCGCAAGGGCCGCGCCAAGGAGTTCGGCATCAAGGTCTCGCCCAATCCGGACGAGCCGAATGCGATCCCCGATCCGAATGCCCGGGCGACCTACGACATGTGCCGGGTCGAAAAGGCCGACCCGACCATGCGCGCGCTGTACCAGGACCTGCTCGAGCTTCGGGCCCAGCACGTCGTGCCGGGCATCATGGGCGCCCACGCACTCGGCTGCGACGTGCTCGCCGAAGGCGCAATCTGGGCGCGCTGGCGCCTCGGTAACGGCGCCGAGTTGACTATCCTGCTCAACCTCGGCGAGCCCGCCCCCGCGCCAATGCCGCCTGGCACTGTCCTACATGCGAGCGGCCCCGATGTCGTGGCTGCACTCCAGGCTGGCATGCTGCCTGCAGCCTCTGCACTTGTCGTGATAACAGCGCCCACATGAGCGATGAAGGCCTGCTGCACTTGGCCGAGGCGGCGGGCGTCATGCCGAATTGGCGTGACGCCCGCGGCGACTGGCACAGCGTTGCTCCCGATACCCTACGCACCGTCCTAAGCGACCTCGGCCTCCCGGCCGGCACGGAAGCGGAGATCGCCGACAGTACCCGGCGCGTACAGACGGTCGCGACCCCGCCACTCCAAACCATGGACGAGGGTGAAACCCTGTCGTTGCCCGCCGGCGCCGTGATCGAGCGCGAGGATGGCGCGCCACATGCCGGCAGCACGGCCGGCCTTCCCCCCGGCTATCATCGCCTCACCTCGGCTAACGGGGAAAGCGTCCTGGCCGTCGCCCCCGCACGCTGCTTCGGCCTCGCCGACGCTGCCCCGGGCACCCGCCCATGGGGCCTTGCTGCCCAGATTTACGCCCTTCGCCGCGACGGGGATGGAGGCATTGGCGACTTTGCCGCCTTAGCCGAGTTCGCGGCCAACGCCGCCCGCCATGGCGCCGCAGCTATCGCGATCAGCCCCGTTCACGCCCAATTTTCCGCCGACCCCGACCGCTTCAGCCCCTATTCGCCGTCTAGCCGCTTGATGCTGAACGTCCTGCACACCCCCATCCCCCAGCCCGGCGCCGCAGCGCGGGATCGTGAGGCAGCCGGCCTCGTCGACTGGCCAGGCGCTTCCCGCGCCCGCCTGGCCGCTCTCCGCCAAGCCTTCGACGATGCTACGCCCGAGACCCTCGCTGGCCTTGCCGCGTTCCGTGCCGAGCGGGGCGACGCGCTCGAAACCCACGCTCGTTTCGAGGCGCTCCATGCCGCCATCTTCAGCCACGACCTGTCCCGCTGGCACTGGCGCACTTGGCCGGAAGCCTTCCGCCACCCCTCCCGCCCGGAGGTAACGGCGTTCGCTCACGACCATGCGGAGGAGGTCGCCTTCCACGCTTACGTGCAGTGGCTTGCCGCCCAGTCCCTTGGGGCAGCTCAGCAGGCTGCCCTTTCCGCCGGTATGCCCATCGGCCTCGTCGCCGACCTCGCGGTCGGCGCTGATGGCGGCGGTAGCCATTGCTGGGCGCGTCAATCCGAAACGCTGCTCGGTCTCACTATCGGCGCGCCTCCCGATCTGCTTAGCATCACCGGCCAGAATTGGGGTCTCGCCGCCTTCTCCCCCCGCGGCCTCGCTCAAACGGGTTACGCCGCCTATCTCGAAATGCTGCGTGCCGCCATGCGCTATGCCGGCGGCATCCGCATCGACCACGTCATGGGCCTGACCCGCCTTTGGGTGATCCCGGACGGTGCCGCCTCCCGGGATGGGGCGTACCTCCGCTTTCCTCTCCAGGACCTGCTCCGCCTCATCAAGATCGAAAGCCATCGTCACCGGGCCATCGTTCTCGGTGAGGATCTCGGCACCGTCCCCGAAGGCTTTACCACCGAGCTTTTCCAGGCCGGCATTCTCGGTATGCGCGTGCTCTGGTTCGAGCGCGACGATCAGCGCTTCTTTCCCGCCAATACCTGGCCCACCGGCGTCACGGCCATGACCACGACCCACGATCTGCCGACCGTCGCCGGCTGGTGGTCCGGCCGCGACCTTGCTTGGCGGGAGCAAGCCGGACAGCTCGCCGACCCGGCGCGCGACCATCAGGACCGCATCGCCGACCGTCCCCGGCTCTGGTCCGCCTTCCTCGAAACCGGTGCCGCCGAGGGCGAGCCGCCGGCCCCCGGCGATGCCAACGCCATCGCCGCAGCTGCCCTCCGCCACGTCGGTCATGCCCCTGCCGACTTCGCCGTCATCCCCGTAGAAGACGCCCTCGCCCTCGAGGAGCAACCAAACCTTCCCGGTACCCGCGACGAACACCCCAACTGGCGCCGCCGCTTTGCCGGCGCGGCTGCTACCCTCCTCGATGATCCCGCCACTGCCGCCCGCCTCACCGGCCTGCGCGCCGCCCGGAACGCCGCATGAAGCCCCTATCTGCTACGGCCCGCCTGCAATTCCACAAGGCCTTCACCCTCCACCACGCTACCGACCTCGTCCCCTATTTCTCCTCCCTCGGTATTTCCCACCTCTACGCCTCCCCCCTCCTCACCGCCCGCGCCGGCTCCACCCACGGCTACGATATCGTCAACCATCACAGCATCAACCCCGAGCTCGGCGGCAAGCCGGCGCTCGAAGCCCTCGTGCAACGCCTACGAGCGCACGAGATGGGCCTCATCCTCGACATCGTGCCCAACCACATGGGCGTTGGGGGCCATGACAACGCCTGGTGGCTCGACGTGCTCGAATGGGGCCGCGCCAGCCCCTACGCCGAGTATTTTGACATCGACTGGGACCCGCCGGACTCGACGATGCGCGGTCGCCTGCTCGCGCCTTTTCTCGGCACGAGTTACGGCGAGGCACTCGAGAGCGGGCACCTTCAGCTCCGCTTCGATGAACAGGATGGCCGCCTCGCCGTCTGGTACTACGACGAACATCGTTTTCCGATTGCCCCCCGGGACTATGCGGCCATCTTGCTGACCGAGAGTGGCCCACTCGAGGAACTCGCTCGCCTTTTCGCCGATGCTGCCGCGGGTGGCCGCGCCGCCCAGCGTCGCCGGGTGGAACAAGCACGCGCGCAGTTGCAAGACCCGCTCTACCGTCCCGCCATCAATGAGGCGCTTCGAGCCTACCATCCCGGCACCGCGGCCGGCCGTGACCTCCTGCACCGCCTGCTTGAGCGACAGTCCTATCGGCTCGCCTGGTGGCGCGCCGCCACCGATGAGATCAACTGGCGTCGCTTCTTCGACGTGAACGGCCTCGCCGGCATCCGCCCCGAAGTGCCCGAAGTCTTCGAAGCGACCCATGCCCTCGTCCTCAAGCTATACGCCGACGGCTGGATCGACGGCCTTCGCATTGACCACGTCGACGGCCTTGCCTTCCCGCGCGAGTACTGCCGCAAGCTGCGCCGGCGGCTCGAGACCGCGCACGCGAGCCGTCCCGAGCACCTTCGCGACGTTCCACCTATTCTCTGGATCGAGAAAATCCTTACCGGCCCCGAGCGCCTGGCCACCGACTGGCTGACCGACGGCACGACCGGTTACGACTTCATGAACGACGCCTCCGCCGTCCTGCACGACCCGGCAGGCGAAGCTCCGCTCACCGAGCTCTGGGTCAACCTCACCGGCCGGCCCGGCGCATTCGAAGCCGAGGCCGAAGCCGCGCGCCGGCAAATCCTTCGCGACAATCTCGCCAGCGAGTTGCGAGTGGTCGCCAACGCCATCCATCGCCTGGCCCGGCGCGATCTGCGCACCCGCGATTACACTCTGACAGCGATCCGCTTCGTTCTCACCGAAATCCTGGTGCATTTCCACGTCTATCGCATCTACGCCGGGCCTGCCGGCATATCGGCCACCGACCGCCAGGTTCTTGACCGCGCCACCGCCGGTGCCCGCCGCACGGTTCGCCCGATGGATCGGCCCCTGCTGGAACTCGTATCCGCCTGGCTCGCCGGCGAAGGCTTACGCGCTGCACCAGCCGGGCTGCGTCGCCAGGAATGGCTTCGCGCGATGGTGAAGTTTCAGCAGCTCTCCTCCCCGACCGCCGCAAAAAGCATCGAAGATACCGCGTTCTACCGCTACGGCCGTCTACTCTCCCGCAACGAAGTCGGCAGCGAGCCCTCTCAATTCGCCCTTAGCCTTCCCGGCTTTCACGCCGTCTCCCGCGACCGCCGCAAACGTTTCCCCGGCGCCCTCCTCGCGACCGCCACCCACGATCACAAGCGCGGCGAAGACACCCGTGCCCGCCTCGCCGTGTTGAGCGAGGTCGCCCCTGAGTGGCAATCCGCCCTCGCCCGCTGGACTCGCCTGAATGCACCCCTCAAACGCGACCTGGACGGTCCGGCCCCCGACGACGCCGATGAGCTAATGCTGTACCAGACCCTCGTCGCCGCGTGGCCGCTCGACCTTGCTTCGACCGATTCCGCCGGGCTCGAGACCTATCGCGACCGGGTTTCCGGCTGGTTTACCAAGTCGATGCGCGAAGCTAAGCGGCACTCGGGCTGGGCCGAACCCAACGAAGCCTATGAGACCGCTGCCACAGCCTTCCTCGCAGCCACCCTCGACCCTGGCCGCCCGATCGCCGCCGAACTCGCCAACTTCGCCGAACGCATTGCTGGCCCTGGTGCCATAAACGGGCTTGCCCAGCTCCTGTTGCGCAATACCGCTCCCGGAATCCCCGACCTCTACCAAGGCACGGAGTATTGGGATTTAAGCCTGGTCGATCCCGATAACCGCCGGCCGGTCGATTTCGGTGCCCGCGAAGCGTCTCTGGTCAACGACGACGCCCCCGCGGACCTGCTCTTGCACTGGCGCGATGGCCGCCTCAAACAAGCCATTCTTAGCCGTATTTTGCGCCATCGCGCTGCCACTTTATCACTCTTTACTGAGGGAGCCTATTTACCCCTGGGAATCGAAGGCCCCGCCGCTGATCATGCTTTAGCATTTGCCCGTGTTCATGAAGGACGAGCCGCTATCACCTTTACTACCCGCCTTGCCGCCAATCTTCCGGGGGTCACAAAACAACCGCTCGCACAAGCGATCGCTTGGCAGGAAACCTTCCTTGTAGTTCCGCGTAGTTTAGTCGGACAGCAGGCGTCGTGCGTACTGGGAAGCTTCAAGCGCCCTCTCGCAGGTCGCGTTCCGTTATCCGAACTCCTAGGCGACTTGCCCGTGGCATTTCTGGAGGTCCAATGAACCGCCTCGTCGTCGTCAGCAACCGGGTTCCCGCTCCTGCGGCAGCCGGCGCGCAGGCAGGTGGTCTCGCCGTCGCCCTCGAAGCCCTTATGGAGCGCCGCGGGGGCGTCTGGTTTGGCTGGAGCGGCCGGACTGCGCCGGACGCATCCAGCGCGAAAGCCCAGGTCGTCCCGACCGGGCGGGTGGACTATGCGACGGTCGATCTAACTCAGGAAGAGCACGATCGGTATTATAACGACTTTTCGAACAGCACGCTCTGGCCGTTACTTCACTCGATGCCTGAGCTGATGACCTTTGATCGCCGTAGCGCCCAAGCCTATCGTGAGGTGAATGAGCGGTTCACAGCCGCACTCGTGCCCTTGCTTCGCCCGAATGACCTGATCTGGATTCATGACTACCACCTAATGGCCATGCCGGCGTTGCTGCGGGCGCGCGGGATTCGTGCGCCGATCGGCTTCTTCCTCCATATACCCTTTCCGTCGGGCGACATTCTCGCGAGCGTCCCCGAGGCGGGATCGCTCATCCGCGATCTCCTCGCGGCGGACCTACTCGGCTTCCAAACAAGCAATGATGTAGAAAATTTCATGGACGCGGCAGTTCGCATGGGCGCTGCTGTCCGGGGTTCCGGGACGTTGCTGCATGTCGGTAGCCGCCGGGTACGCCTTGGCGCCTTTCCCGTGGAGATCGAAGCGTCTGAGTTTGCGACCATCGCTGAGACGGCGCACGCTGCGCCCTCATCCGAGCGTCTCCGCAGGAGCCTTGGCGGCCAATCCCTTTTGCTCGGCGTCGATCGCATGGACCCGACGAAAGGCATTCCCCAGCGTCTTGTAGGATATCGACGCTTCCTTGAGACCCGGCCCGACTGGCGGCGCCGGGTCACCCTGCTGCAAATCGCTGCCGAGTCCCGAACTGACGTTGCCGCTTACCGCGATCTACGTGCCACCATCGAGCGTGAGGCGGGCGGTATAAATAGCGCCTTCAGCGAGCCGGATTGGATGCCTGTTCGCCTAATTGCCAGGGCCGGCGCCCGGACGACCATTGCAGGATACATGCGCGAGGCCCGTGTCGGCCTTGTCACTCCACTTCGGGACGGCATGAACCTTGTAGCTAAGGAATACATTGCCGCCCAAAATCCCGAAGATCCGGGAGTTCTTATCCTGTCTCGTTTTGCGGGTGCCGCGAAGCAACTTGACGCGGCACTGCTTGTCAACCCGCACGATCCCGATGCGATTGCCGACGCGATCGACACGGCCCTCAATCTCTCGCTCGCCGACCGGCGCGCTCGTTGGAGAGCGTGTTGGGACGCCGTCGAGGGTACGTCTGCCCTTGCCTGGGGCCGGACGTTCGTCGCTACGCTGCTCCGCGCTGCCCTTACCACTAGTGGGCCAGTGCTCCGCCTTGCTAGCGGGTTCGACGAAGACTCGGCTGCCTTGGGCGCGGCACCGCGCTCCCTCGAGGCCGGACCCACGCCCATGCGGCTCAACTAACCCAGCTAGTCAGCCGGCCCGCAAAACCAGTCGCCCCGTGACCTTTCCATCCCGAAGCCGCATTAGCGCGGCATTGGCTTGAGCTTGCGGCATTTGCGTAATAGGCAGGGACGGAAGCCGTCCATTCTGCGCCAGCTCTACAAGCTCACGCAATTCGATCAGATTGCCGACATAGCTTCCTTGAATCGTCAAAGCTCGCATCGCCATCAACGGCAATGGGACTGCCAACTCACCGCCAAATAATCCAACCTGAACGATCTTGCCGCCTTTGCGCAAAGCTGCAAAGACCGCCCGTGCGGTCGCTGTCCCATTAACGAAATCGATGACTGCCAGCACCGGACCACCCGCGGCGGCCATTATCTCCGCAGCAGCATCCTCGCTCGCCAGCACCGTCTCAGTCGCACCTTCCGCCCGCGCCGCCTCGAGCTTTTCAGCATTGATATCCACGCTCACGATCCGGCGGTGCCCAAGTGCGCGCAACACCCCGATTGCGTTTAATCCGAGCCCGCCTGCTCCCACAAGCACGATCGGCTCGTCAGGCGGCATCGGCAACAGCTTGCGTATGGCCGAGTACACCGTAATCCCCGAGCATGCGAACGTCGCAGCCACGGCCGGGTCGAGCGTGCCCGGATCGACCAAATGGCGCGGGTGCGGCGCGACTGTGTGGGTCGCGTAGCCGCCATTTTGGTAAATGCCGATCGAGCGCGATGTCAGGCACATGTTGTCGTGCTCTGAGCGGCAAGCCGCGCAATGCCCGCAGCCGACCCATGGAAAAACGATGCGAACGTCGCCGACCCGAACACCGTCGCGTGCTGGGTCGACCTCCGGCCCGAGCCCGACCACGCGCCCTACGATTTCATGGCCCATGGCCAAAGGCAGCGTTACGCCCCGGTCTTTGAGCGACATGCGCTTGCCGCCACCTAGATCGTAGAACCCCTCCCAGATGTGCAGGTCGCTATGGCAAACGCCGCAATGCGTGACCTCCAAGAGCACTTGGCTTCCAACCGGATCCGGCGTTGGCAACTCGATCTCCCGTAGATCGGCTCCGTTCTCGACGACAGCCCATGCACGCATCTCAAGCGCCAGCCACCGCGCGCCCTGCCATGACCCCAATCAGGTGAGCCCGGTACTCGGCGCTGCCATGGATGTCGCTGTTGAGGTCGTCGGCCGGTGTCGCGATGTCCTTGATCGCTGCAGCCGTAAAATCTCGCTCCAGCGCCGTTTCCATCGCGCGCTGACGAAACACGCCACCCTGCCCGGCGCCGGTGATCGCTACCCGAACGCCCATCGGCCCCTTCGCTACGAACACGCCCACCATCGCATAGCGCGACGCCGGATTGCGGAACTTCTCGTAGTTGGACCGCTCCGGCACCTGAAATGCAACACTGGTGATCAGCTCGCCCTGGTCGAGAGCCGTCGTAAACATCCCCTGAAAGTAATCGTCCGCCTTGATGCTGCGGCGATCGGTCTGGATCGTCGCGCCGAGTGCCAGGACCGCCGCGGGATAGCAGGCCGACGGATCGTTGTTGGCGAGGCTTCCGCCCATCGTCCCCCGATGCCGCACCTGCGTATCGCCGATCCAGCCAGCCATTTTGGCAAGGCCCGGTATCCCCTTCTGCACCTCCGGCGATGTCATGATCATTCGGTGCGTGGTCATCGCTCCAATGGTGATCACATTGCCGTCCTGGCGAATGCCGACAAGATCAAGCCCCGATAGGTCGACGACTTTACTCGGCTTGTTGAGCCGCTGCTTCAGTACGGGAATAAACGTATGTCCGCCGGCCAGCGCTTTGGCCTCGGCATCCTCGCCAAGCATTCGTACTGCATCGGCCACGTTGCCAGGCTTGACGTAAGCGAAATCGTACATCGAACTCTCCTATTCCGCGGCACGGTGCAAAGCCGTTTGGGTGATCGCCCAAACTTTCTGCGGCGTCGCTGGCATATTCATATGACGCACGCCGTATTCTCGTAACGCATCGACCACCGCATTCATCACCGCGGGCGGGCTGCCGATCGCGCCAGCCTCCCCGCAGCCCTTTGACCCGAGTGGGTTGTGCGTACACATGGTGTTCTCGGTCGAAACATCCATGTTCGGCAAATCGAGCGCCCGTGGCATAGCATAGTCCATGTACGACCCGGTCACGAGCTGCCCTTCGGCGTCATATACCGCGTTTTCAAGGAGCGCTTGGCCAATTCCTTGGGCGACCCCACCCTGGATTTGTCCCTCGACAATCATCGGATTTACGACCCGGCCCACATCGTCGACGCCGGTGAACCGCACCACTTGCGTCGCGCCAGTCTCGGGGTCGATCTCGACCTCGCAGATATGGCAGCCACCCGGGAAGGTGAAGTTCTTCGGGTCGTAAAAGGCCGTCTCGTCGAGCCCCGGCTCTAGCTCCTCGATGGGATAGTTATGCGGCACGTAAGCGGCGAGGCTAACCTCCGCAAGCGCCTTGCTGCGATCTGTCCCAGCAACCTGGAACCGCCCGTCCTTAAACTCTATGTCGTCCACCGAAGCCTCGAGCAGGTGCGCCGCGATCCGCTTGCCTTTCGCGATGATCTTATCCGCCGCCTTCACGAGCGCCGAGCCGCCCACGGCCAGGCTTCGGCTGCCATACGTTCCCATGCCGAACGGGATCTTCCCAGTGTCGCCATGCACGATATCGACCTGGTCGAGCGGCACACCGAGCTGGTCCGCAATTAGCTGCGCAAAGGTTGTCTCGTGCCCCTGCCCATGGCTGTGCGTTCCAGTGAACACCGTAACACTTCCCGTGGGATGCACGCGCACATTGGCCACTTCATAAAGCCCGGCCCGCGCCCCAAGCTGCCCGACCAGTTTGCTTGGCGCAATCCCGCACGCCTCCAGGTAGGTGCTCATACCGATGCCGCGCAACCGGCCACGCCGCGCCGCTTCGGCCCGGCGCTGCGCAAATCCGTCCCAATCCGCCGCCTTCATGGCCACGCGCAACGTCGCTTCGTGATCGCCGGAATCGTACTCGAGCGCCACCGGCGTCTGATACGGATAGGCATCCCGTGGAATGAAATTGCGCCGCCGCACCTCGACCCGGTCGAGCCCCGTATCGTACGCAACCGCATCCACCAAGCGTTCAAGCAGGAAGGTCGCCTCCGGCCGCCCAGCGCCGCGATAAGCGTCTACTGGTACGGTGTTCGTGAAGACTGCCTTCACCTCGGCATAGATCACCGGCGTTTTATACACGCCCGCCAGCAGGGTCGCGTACAGATAGGTTGGGACGGCAGGCGCGAAGGTGCTGAGATAGGCGCCCATGTTGCACAGCGTGCGAACGCGCAGCGCCAAGAAGCGGCCATCCGCATCGATCGCCATCTCCGCCGTGCTGTCATGGTCGCGCCCGTGAGCGTCGCTGATGAACGACTCGCTGCGGTCACAAGTCCACTTGACCGGCCGGCGCAGCTTGCCCGCCGCCCAGGTCACGATCGCCTCTTCCGCATAGTGGTAAATCTTGCTGCCGAACCCGCCGCCTACGTCGGGCGCTACGACCCTCAACCGGTTCTCCGGGATGTGCAGCACGAACGCGCCCATCAGCAGGCGGATCACGTGGGGGTTCTGGCTTGTCGTATATAACGTATATTCGCCGCTGGTCTCGTCGTAGTCGCCGATGGCCGCGCGTGGCTCCATCGCGTTCGGCACTAAGCGGTTATTCGTGAGGTCCAGCGTGACAACCCGTGCGGCTGCGGCGAAGGCTGCATCGACCGCCGGCTTGTCACCGATATGCCAATCGTAGCACTGGTTGCCCGGTGCCTCCTCGTGCACGCGCGGCGCCCCCTCTCGCACCGCGTCCCGCACGTTTCCGATCGCCGGCAAATCTTCATACGCGACTTCAACCAACTCGGCTGCATTGCGCGCTTCTTGCCGGCTGCGACCGATTACCACGGCTACCGGGTCACCAACGTGGCGTACCTTCCCTGTTGCCAGCACCGGATGCGTCGGCTCAACCATGGGCGACCCGTCCTTGCTGTGCACCTGCCAGCCGCAGGGCACACCGCCCACGCCGTCCGCCTGCATGTCCGCGCCGGTGAACACCGCGACCACCCCCGGCGCAGCGTGCGCCGCCGTACTCGCGACTCCCAGCAACCGCGCATGCGGGCGGTCCGACCGCACGATTGCGGCATAGAGCTGCCCTGGACGATTGATATCGTCCGTGTACCGCCCCCGGCCGCTCAGAAACCTATGGTCCTCCTTGCGGCGCACGCTGGCGCCAATTCCCTCGAATCCCATGGACGCTCCCTGATTCAGCCCAGCTTACTGCCGGTTGCTTAAGATTCGGTTGATGCTACTCCGCAGCTTGCGGCACGGCCTGCCCGTGCATCAGCGGCCACGCCGCCGCGACCGCCTTGACGATGTTGTGGTATCCCGTGCAGCGACAAAGATTGCCCTCAAGCCCTTCCCGGATTTCATGCTCGCTCAGCCCCTCCGGATGCAGTTGCACCAGATCAATCGCGCTCATCACCATCCCTGGCGTACAAAAGCCGCACTGCAACGCGTGGTGCTCGCGGAACATCGCCTGCATCGGGTGCAACGTCCCATCCGGCGCGGCCAGCCCCTCGATCGTCGTGACCTGGCCTCCATCAGCCTGCACCGCCAGTACCGTGCAGCTTTTCACCGATCGCCCATCGAGGTGGACCACACAGGCGCCGCACTGGCTGGTGTCGCAGCCGACATGAGTCCCGGTGAGCCGTAGTTGCTCGCGCAGTAGCTCCACTAGTAGCGTCCTCGCCTCAACCTCGACCGTGTGCTGCGCACCATTCACCGTCAGCGAAACCTGCGGCATTCTGCCTCCCGTTCGTTTAGTGTGACCTCACCATCTAATGTGGCGGCGCAACCCCACCAGGGTCAAGCGGCCAGCGCCGGTGCAGCCAAAGCCAAGTCTCCGGTCGCGCCCGCACCCAAGCCTCGATCCGGTCCGTCACCGCCTGCGTCAGCAGGACCACATCCGTACGCCCCACCCCTGTTTCCGGCAACGGCAAAGGCGGCTCGACGACGATCCGGAACCGGGCCGGCCCCAGCCGCTCGACATAGGCCGGAATTACCGGGCAGCGCAGCCGCAATGCCAGCACTGCCAGCGCCGGCGCCGTCATCACGGTCTCGCCAAAAAATCGCGCCGGAATGCCGTCATTCATCTTCTGGTCCATAAGCAGACCCACGAATCCGCCGGCTTTGAGATAGGCGAGCGCCCCACGCGCACCTGCCATCCCCTTCGCGAACAGTGGCGCCTGGCCCGATCCACGCTGCCGGTATTGCTGCACCAGCCGGTCCACATACGGATTCTTCGCGCCACGGTAGATCAGGGCGAGCGGGATCCCGTTTGCCGCCGCCACCACAGCGTTCATCTCCCAGTTGCCGATATGCCCGCTGAACACGATAGCCGGCCCGCCACGCGCCTTTGCCTCGAGCAGGGCCTCGCCTCCCGCCGTTTCCCATCCCGGCCCGCTCGCAGTTGCCCGTAACCCGGTCAAGTGCGGGAATTCGCCCATGACCCGCCCGAGATTGTCCCAAACTCCCCGGACGACCCGGCGCCGCTCCGCCGCATCCATCTCCGGCATTGCCCGCCGTAGATTGGCGTCCGCTACTCCCGACACCGCCAGAAGCGGCCCGACCGCCCGCGCGACGGCGCCACCCACGTTGCTCGCGACTGCGGGGGGTAGCCGGCCGAACAGCCACAGCAAACCGGCTACCAGCGCCCCCTCGAGCCAGAACAGCGCCTTCATGGGACCGCCGCCCGGAGCATCGCCTCAAGCCGACTTTCGTTCTGCCAGGCTATGCGGACTCCCGCCACTTCCACCTGCTCCCGGAACCCCGGTGGCAGCCGCACAGCATCTTTCGCCGTTGTCACCGCCACTGCACCGAGCCGCCGCGCCTCCGACAGCACCTGTTCCACCTCAACAGGGCGAAACACGTGGTGATCGGCAAACGCGCGCAGTTCTACCACGACCGCCCCTGCCGCCGTAAGCGTCTCACCGAGCTTGCCGGGCCGCGCAATGCCGGCGAACGCCAGCACCCGCCGGCCGTCAAATCCAGCCGTCCCAATAAGCCTGGCCCGCAACACCGGAAGATGCTGTGGCAACGCCGCCGCTGCCCCGCACGCATCCGCCCCGATCAGCACCGCCGCGTGACACCGCTTAGCCGCCGCCTTGAGCCGCTCCCGCAATGGCCCCGCCGGCAACACGCGCCCGTTCCCAAACCCTACCGCGCCATCCACCACCAGCAACGCAAGATCCTGCACTAGTCCTGGATGCTGCAACCCGTCATCCATGACCAGCGCCGCCGCCCCTGCCGCTACCGCCGCCCGCGCCGAGGCGGCCCGGTCCCGCCCTACCCATGTGGGCGCTACCGCCGCGAGCAGCAGCGGCTCATCGCCCACGGCTTCTGCCCCATCCCGCCCCACGTGCACCTGCCACGGTCCCGCCACGCGTCCGCCATACCCCCGTGACAAGCAATGCACCGCGACACCGCGAGCGAGCAGGCGGTTTGTCAAATCGAGCGCCAAAGTCGTCTTGCCCGCGCCCCCCACGGTCGCATTGCCGCAGCAAATCACCGGCACCGGCGCCTGCCACCCGGGACGCGCGATGCGCCGGGCCGCCGCCTGCGCAACCAAGCGCTCCACCGGCGCCAGCGCGCGCGGCAACACTCCGTCCCGCTG